>Ga0182041_10001316_pt1 | contig 12412 bp, 11 predicted proteins | sample flu12Cox44000178_FD_125967 | JGI IMG/M metagenome (GOLD analysis project Ga0182041, IMG submission 125967) | Lab enrichment of tropical soil microbial communities from Luquillo Experimental Forest, Puerto Rico - flux8day.12C.oxic.44.000.178 | ecosystem: Environmental > Terrestrial > Soil >...
ACATCAAATCGCCCGTGCTGGACACTGATCAGAAGTTCACCTACACCTTTACCAAGACCGGCACCTATCCTTATTAGTGCTCGATCCACCCGAAGATGACCGGAAAGGTCATCGTGCAGTGAGTAGAAGGTCTGGAGACACAAGTGAACCCGTTTGACGTTAAGGCCGTACTGCTCGCGAAACACGCTCCGCACCCCAGGAGGAGACCTTTCGGTTGGTTGGACACAACAACTGGGCCTTAACGTTGAGATCGACTATGCCGGAAAGCCTGAAAGTTTCCCTCTGGCAGCGCTGCTTAAGATGGCCACGGGGTACTGGGTATCGCAGACCGTCTACGTTGCGGCCAAGCTGGGTATCGCCGACCTGCGGAAAAAAGGGCCGCCATCGACAAAACCGACAATGGAATAAAAAGGACGCAGCTCTAGTTTAGACAGGTGTACCACGTCGTCACAGGCATAACACGGGGACTGGCAAGCAGAGTGCGGCGTGGAATAAATGGCGCCGACACGCAGTTGATACGAGCAGCCGCCAGGTACTCACACGGTGGCATACAGAGGCCGAGAACATTATGCGTAGTGCCATCAGCCTGACCCTAGCCAGTGTCTTTGTGTTCTTGGCGGGGTTCAACGTATGGAACATGTTGACCGGCCGCGGCGCGTCCCCCCGGAGCAACAGGGTGTTGACTCGAATTCATCGAGTTGCCGGTTATGCTTTCATCGCCCTGTTCGTGATCCTTTGCTATTTCATGCTCCTGCGTGTAAAGGGATCGTCGGACGAGCTGTCGCCGAGGCTCGTTTTGCATATGGGTCTGGCGTTGTCGCTGGCTCCTTTGCTGTTCATAAAGGTGGTCGTCGCACGATGTCAGAAGGCCGCGCGTGGTCTGTTGATGGCGTTGGGGATTGGGATTTTTGCCATCGCCTTCACACTGGTCACCTTGAATGTGTCCATACACTATCTCCGCCTTGCGTCGCCGCATAAGGTGCCGCGTGGAACTTCGTTAACGGTCGTGGTTGTGGTGCTGGTCTCGGCGGGCACTGCATACTTCAAGAACTCTAAACAACCCAAGCCGAAACCCGACACGGAAGCCTTGCCTCTCAATAAACCTGCGGGCCAGGAGCTAACCAACTCCAGCGAGCCCTTGAATGTAGCCCTGGCGCGAATCGAGTCGCAAACGCATGACGCCAAGACCTTGCGATTCCTCCTGCCACGAGACCGGCACCTTGGGGCACGTCCGGGACAATTCCTGACGTTTGAGTGGATGATCGATGGAAGACCGGTTACGCGCTCGTATTCGATCTGCTCCTCCCCCGTCCAGACGGGCTACATCGACATCACACCCAAGCGGGTCGAAAACGGCTGTGTGTCTCAGTTTCTAAATGACCGCGCAAACGTGGGATTAACAGTCAAAGCTCGGGGCCCGTACGGCAGATTTTACTTTGACGAGAGCAGGCATGAGCGGATCGTGCTGATCGCTGGTGGAAGCGGAATTACTCCCATGATCGCCATGCTCCGATATATCGATGACCTATGTATCCCGGTGGACGCCACGCTCATCTACTGTGTTCGAACCCAACAAGATGTGTTCTTCAAGAACGACCTTGCAGCGCTCCAGGGCCGACTCAGCAAGTTTCGCTACGTTTTGGTGTTGTCCCGGCCGAGTTCCGGCTGGACGGGCTGGAAAGGCCGTTTGCGGCATGAGGTTTTGGAGCGCGAAATCGAGAAACCCTTTGAATCGACATTCTTCTTGTGCGGGCCGCCGGCGTTCATGGAGCTTGGCCGCGCCTTGCTGAAAGACCTGGCGGTCGAACCTTCCAGAATCCTGCAAGAGAGTTTCGGAGGTGCTGTGGCGGGAGGAGGTCCCACCACAGCGACTCTCGGTTCGCTCGAAATCAAGTTTTCTCGTTCCGTGGTCGCATATAAGGTGTCGCCAGACCAAACTCTATTGGAGAGCTCAGAAAGAAACGGTGTGTTGATCCCGTCGGGTTGTCGACAAGGGAGTTGCGGTACGTGCGCCACTAAGCTGCTCAGCGGCAGGGTACAGATGGAAAGTGAAGAGGCGCTGAATGAAGAGCTGCGAGCCCAAGGGTTAATCCTGCCGTGCGTTAGTCGGCCTCTCAGCGATATCACGCTGGATGCGTAAAACAGGCCCCGCCTGTATTTGGACTATAACCTGCCAGCATGGCAACTGGGATTTGGCATGACGCAAGAAGAAATCAGACTCGCGGAATCGGCGGCTCGCGAGAAACATTGCAAGCGCTGGGCACCTTATCTGAGTGAACGCGCCTGGGGGACAGTCCGCGAGGATTACAGTCCCTGCGGGTCCTTGGGAATATTTCCCCAAGATCATGCACGCTCGCGGGTTTATCGTTGGAACGAAGATGGACTTGCGGGAATCTGCGACCGGCACCAACTCATCTGCTTTGCGCTGGCACTGTGGAACGGGTGTGACTGAGGCGGCAGCTCATTACGCGCTTACGATCCAACCCGGGGAGACGGAGGTCATCCGTCTGCGCTTGGCGGCCTCCGAGTTCAGGGGCGAAAACGCGTTCGCCAATTTCGCCAAGATCTTCGCGCTCCGACAGCGTGAAGCGGACGAATTCTACGCCACGCTCATTCCTCAAGATCTTTCGGACGACGACCAGAACCTTATGCGCCAAGTTTCGCTGGCATGTTGTGGTCCAAGCAGTTCTACCACTATGTGGTCAAAGACTGGCCGGTCGGTGACCCCGGAGACCCACCTGCGCCTCAGGAACGCCGGAAGGGACGTAATCGCGAGTGGACGCACCTCGATAACGCCGATGTCGTCTCGATGCCCGACAAATGGGAATATCCATGGTACATGGATGGCGATGTACACGCTTTAACGCAAGAAGCGTTCCTACAGGTAACGATGCGGAATTCATCGTCAAAGTACCGCAGGGGTTGCAGCAGGTAGGCGTGCTGCTTCCGCGTCCGCCTCGGAGTACCGATTCTTGTCACGGCTGGCCACGTTGAGAGTACCGATGCTCTTTCCCCGAACAATCAGCGGGACTACGCAGTGAGAGCGCGGTCGGCGGCGAGGCAGCGCTCATTGTCGTACTGCTGACCTGTTTCAAGATCGCCGCGACTAATAGGCTGCTGGTGATGGAACACCCCCTGGACCGCATGTTCAGGCGGAGCGCAGGGGCTCGTTCCTCCAGGTTCGCGGCTTCTTCGTTTGGCTAAGGCCGCGAGGGACCGCAAGGGCCAATCTGTTAAGTATTCCATGACAAATTCTTTACAACATTTCGGGAATATGAACCGCACCCAAAGAGTCTTCTCCCTCGAACGGCGGAAGTCTTCGTTCTCGAACAGTGAAGTGCGAATGAAGACTTGCCCCGACAAACTCAAAAAAGGAGAACACTGTGAAAGACCTGTTGAATGACTTGAAAGGACCGGCAAGCCGGCGTTCTTTCATGAAGAAAGGACTGGCGGCGGCCGGCACGGCAAGCGCTGGCGCCGGGCTGCTGGCCAAGGGCTTATCCGTCTTCGGCCAAGAGCGGGACGAAGACGGCGATGATCTTACCAAGGGAGACATCGCAATTCTGAGGTTTCTGAATGCCTTAGAGCAGGTGGAGGCCGATCTGTGGCTGCAATACTCCGAACTCGGAGGAGTCCAAGATAACGAAGTCTCAGGAGTCAGTGGGGGGAATCCGCTCTACACGGCTGCCCTTCAAATTCTCGATGGCGACATGCCGCAATATATCCACGACAATACCGATGATGAGATCAGCCACGCCGCCTTCCTGAAAGCGTACCTGGAATCGAAGGGCGCGGAGGCAGTCGACCTCAGTCGGTTTGCCACATTGCCCAGCAGTCGTGCGACAGGAGCCCGGCAAATCGGGCGGCTCACCAACCTCACGCGTCTTACGGTTGACACCAGTTTTTGGTCTCGGTACCGCAGCATTACCAACCCCGATTTCGACCCGGGCGCGCCATTCGTTCAAGCAGTCCCGAGTCTGAACGCGGGTCAGCACACGGCGATCCCGAGAACCGATGACGACACCGCCGGCAGTAATCTCAGTAACCCTCCCACAAGCATCACCACCCACCTTCAAGCGATCGCCTTCACGGCGGGATTCCACTTCGCGTTTATCGAGCAAGGTGGAACCAGCCTCTATCCAACGCTGGCTCAGAAGGTGACCAATCTGGAAGTTTTGCGAGTCTTGTTGAGTATTGGCCCAAGCGAGACCATGCACTTTCAGACTTGGCAGGATAAGGCCGGCAACGCCCTTCCGATATCCGATACGGACACCGGATTCCCAGGATCAACGGGAGCAACGGTGACGTTTACGAACCTCGCTCAGGCCCAGGGAGAGACCGACCCGGAATCCCTTAACGGGGATACTTTGCAGGCCAACCTGATTATGCCCGAGCCGACCCACTTCCTCACCAACAAGAACCCAAAGTTCCCCCCTGTTGCGATCATTCGCCCGACCTCCACAGAAAACGGGGGCGCAGTGGCCGCTGTTCAGAGCTTCGTGGACGATGGGCTTTTTGTCGGACATACAGTGCACGGTAGATCCGATGGTTTCGTTGAACTCCTGTTCAAACTGGCACGCGAAGCAGATGCAGCCAGACGCGAGCGGTAGGCGACACGCGGGGGAGCGGGCCGAATATACGGACCCGTTCGTCGCTCGGTTGAAAAGAGTCGTTGACTTAACTGAGCTGTAAAACCACGGACGAGAAACTGCGAACTCGCTCCGTGCGAAGTAGACGGAAGGACAGGGTTGCAGGAACACCCCAGTGCATTTCAATCTGGAGCCGCTCTCTGGTAATCCTGTCCCTTCCGCCTTAGCCATTCTCAATTTTGCGATGAAAGGATTTAAAATGATCGAAGGTTTGTTTCAACCAACACACTTGATCTTCCTTCTGCTGATCGCTCTTCTCATTTTCGGCCCCAGAAAGCTGCCTGAGCTGGGGCAGGGACTAGGAAAGGGAATTCGTGGATTCAAAGATGCGCTCAAAGGGCTCGGAGAAGACTCCGAGAGTCCGAGCCCGCCAAACCGTCCGAGGCTGTGATGGGATCCCACGTGAGTCGGTATCGCACCGTGCCCGTAGTCAGTGGTTGCAGCATGGGGTGGCTCAACAGAGTTCTCACCGCGCGCAACACTTTCTGCAAGGTTTGTTCTTAGCGGCGTGTCGGGCTCCCTTTTTTGAATTTGTCATCCACTTGGAAAACAAACTCCAAGTGTACTATGCCCGAGACTTCAGGCCCCGTTACGTTGAGGTAGAGGAAGTCCGGGGTCAGGCATGACATTCCACAAGGGGATCAGGGCCTTCAGCCGCACCGACCAGGGATAACCCGCCGCCCGCCAGATGGCCTTCAGCACCGAGACCAACTCCCGACCATAGGTGGGCCGTCGTCGCGGCGGGTGATCCGGGCGGGGTCGCGCCCGACCGGGCGGCGGTCCGTTCAGCAGCCAGTACGGCATGACCCCACTGGCCGCGCTGCAAGCTGGCCTTCTCAACGGCGCAAAGCTACTCGGCTGGCAGGATCAGATTGGAGCGCTGAAGCCAGGCTATTGGGCGGACATCGTTGCCGTTCCAGGCGATCCGCTCACCGATATCAGCGTCCTCGAGCGAGTCAGCTTTGTGACGAAGGGTGGGGTGATCCACGGGAAGTAGCAAAACTGGCGGGATGGGGTAGGGGACTGCTTCGGACCTAAGATCGTTGCCACCATAACTCCCCCCACTACTCCGACTCCCGAGCCTGCCACCATGCTCCTCGTCGTAAGCGGCTTGGCGGGACCGATCGGCTTCCGTCGACCCCGAAAATTCCACCTCTGAGGGATGGTCCAGCCCTCTTTGGAGCCCGCAGGGTGATCTAAACAAACAGGGCTCTGTTTCGTTCTCCACTTTCCACAGTCCTCTTTCAGCCGGGGAGATAGCTGAAGCTTCGCCCACCCCGCAGGGTATGTTGCTGGCCGTGGGTCAGCAACCAATGCGGCGAACTGGCCCAACTGGCCCGAGCCTGCTTGACAATATGGCGTCCAAACTCCAGAATTTAGAGTCCGTTCGATGCATCTCAGCCTCAGTAGCCCCTCGGGGCAGATTCTCGTAACGTTGCTCATCAAGCTGGGCGTTATCGCCTCGCTGGCGAGCATCATTGCGCGTTTCGGACACTTCCGCCGCCTCATCTTTTTGGAGCAACGCACACCGCGCCAGAAGCTGCTCTTCTCCGTCTTTCTGGGCGTACCTTTCATGTTGGGCGTCCTCACCCGCCTGCTCGCCAAGTACCAGGGCATTGACTTGAGCCTGGAAATTACGGTGGTCGCGGGCCTGCTAGGAGGCTCGATCACGGGCTTGGTGGTCGGCATGATGGTGAGCCTTCCGGCGTGGCTCAAAGGGCATGAGATCCTGGCCGTGCCGATGGCGGTGCTCTACGCCGTAGTGGCCGGTTCGGCGCGCTGGATTTGCCCGGACAAGGAAGCGATCTGGAAGTTCTCGCCGTTTATCGACCTCAGTTTGTACCGCTCCATTCGGCAGCGGTTCAAGGCGCCCGCCCTGGACTGGCAGGTCCTGTTCGCTCTGATCTGTGTGATCCTGGAAATGGCTCGAATGCTGGTCGGTAATCTGGCCGCGAAACAGAAGTGGTTGTTCTACCTTGACTCACCACATCCCTGGACAAAGGTCTTGATCATTGTCGGAACGTTGATCGGCGTGGGGCTACCGATTCGCATCTGGAACACTACCCGCATTGAGCGCAAGCTTGAAGACCAGGAAAGGCTCCTGCTGCAGGCGCGGATGGACGCGCTCATCAGCCAGATCAATCCGCACTTCCTGTTTAACACCCTAAACACCATCTCCTCCCTCATTCGCTTTGACCCCGACACGGCGCGGAGCGTGCTGCTGAAACTGTCGAACATCCTTCGCCGGCGGCTGAAGAGCCTAATCCACTTTCTGCCGCTGAAGGAGGAGATCGATTTCATCGACGATTACCTGGACATTGAAGTAGTTCGTTTTGGGCGCGATAAACTCCAGATCCACAAGGAGGTCGAGCCGGACACCCTGGAAATGGTCGTCCCCAGCATGATTCTCCAGCCGCTGGTCGAGAACGCGATCCGCCACGGGATCGGACCGAAGGTGGGAGGTGGCACCATTACTTTGCGGGCTTGGCGAAACGGCGGAAAGCTATGTATCGAGGTTATCGACGACGGTGTCGGCATGCCCCAGAACCGGCGGCACGAGATCTATGAGTCCGGGATCGGTATCCGCAATGTCCAGGAGAGGTTGCGGGTACTTTATGGCCAGGACTATACTTTCAAGATCGACAGCCAGCCCGGCTTCGGCGCCGCGATTCACGTCGAAATCCCGGAGCTGATCATTCCTCGCCGCGAAACCCCGGTTGAGACCGCCACTGTGGCAGAGTCTTGAGACCCGTCGTGCCGCCATTGATTCTCAGGCCGACTTTCTCTTCAAGGCTCCCACTCTCCGACACCACTTTCACCCTTCGCGCGCGCCAAGCTATGCTACTATGCTGCCGCGGGGCGATAGATCCCAATGGTTAAGTGCCGGTTGGCGCGAGACTTCCTGGCACTACCGAAGTTGGCGTCGATCGCGTCTAACTCCAGGAGGTGAAGACGAGTATGGCAGAGGATGACTTTAAGGCCGCGAAGAAGACTCCGCCTTCGATGAGCATGATCGAGCCCCGTCTTCGCAACATCTACCTGCAGTTCTACAAAGAGAGTTATTTCACTCCGAGCGCGCTCGACTTAAAGACGAAGGAGCTGATCGCCATCGGCTGCTCGGTTATCGCCAAATGTGAGGGCTGCCTGGAAGGCCATCTGAAGAAAGCCCGTCAGATGGGCATAACAAAGGAAGAGATCAGCGATGCTCTTGCCATCGCCATCGGCATCGCCGCGGCCGGGGCGCTCGACTTTTCGGATAAGGCAGCTATCAAGCTCGACTTGCACCACTTTGAGGACTGATTGACTCATTGAGTCATCGGGTCACTGAGTCATTGATTAAGTGAATGGGTCACTGAGTCATTGGGTCATTGGCTCGATTACTCAATGAGTTAATGGCTCAATTCTTCTAATGGGCTATCTCGTCATCGCCAACCTTTTCTTATTGTTGTTCCTCGGTGTGGCCGACAATCAGATGATCGCCGCGTTGCTCCCGGCGCTGGTGGTTTCGTTCAGAGTAAGCGTGAAGGTTGCCGGACTGCTGGTCGTTACCTACTCGATTGCGGCCGCCGTCGCCTCGTTTGTTTCCGGTTCTCTCTCGGACCACTACGGCCGCCGTCGGTTCCTGCTGATTGGAGTGCTACTCTTTGCGCTCGCCTCTGGGTTGGCTTCGGAAACAAGGAACTTTGGACAACTCCTGTTGGCTCGCGCCTTGACAGGCCTGGCCGCCGGGACCATCTCCACCTGTTCCATCGCCTTCGCCGGGGATTGGTTCGACTACGCGGTTCGCGGCAAGGCCATCGGGTTAATCTCTTCCGCTTATTTTGTTGCGCCTATCCTTGGCGTCCCTTTGGCCGGCCAGATCGCCGACCACTGGGGCTGGCGGCGGGTGTTCGTTTTCTTCGCGGTACTAGCTCTGGCCGTGGCGTGCGCCTCGCTCGCCTTGCCGAAGAGCGGGGTGCCCAAGCCGGCGCCGGCCCGACTCCAAACCTCGCTGCTGTCTGTACGCACGTTCCTGGCGAAGCGCGACCTCGTCGCGGCCCTTGGCATTGCCTTTCTGGTTTCGGGGGGTCTCGTCGGCTTTATCACTTACATCGGCCAGTGGCTGCACGATCGTTTCGGGATTGCTACTGGCGGAATCACAATGATCTTCATGGTGGGAGGGCTGGCTTCGCTCATCGGCGCGCCCCTAGGCGGGATTCTCTCTGACCGATGGGGCAAGCGCGTAGTCTCGATTGCCAGCAATGCTCTTCTGGCGCTGGCCGTGGCCATAGTGCCCTTGCTTCCCTGGGGCGCGACGCTGGTGCTGGCCTTCGGTATTACGGGCCTCGGCGCGGCCTTTCGCCAGGGGCCGTTGACAGCTTTAATGACTGAGATGGTACCCGGGGTCCAGCGCGGCTCCTTCATCGCTTTGCGCAATATCTCATCGCAGTTGGGTATTGGCACAGTCGCGTTGACCGGTGGTATCCTCTACGAGCATTATGGGTACGCGGCGGTCACAACGCTTTGCGCTCTTATGACCGCCTTAGTTGCGGTCCTGCTCAGTACCCACATTGTCGAGCCGCAGCCGACGGCAGAGATAGCGCATCCATAAAGGCGGCGAGAAACGCTATTCAGGGTCTCGAAAGGGCGGGCTTCAGCCCCGCCAAGCCGACGCGCTGACTATAATTGTTGTAGATGGTGGGTGCGTTTTGCGGCAGGGCTGAAGAGTTTATGTGAAAACTGGCGGCTAGGCCGCTCTGACTTGCGGAAAGGCTCAGCCTTTCCGGACGACGAGAAAAAGAGATTCTTAAAACAAAGGGTTTGCCGCTCGCCGGAAAGCCGCAGGCTTTCCGCAAGTCGGGCGGCAAAGCCGCTTCGAACTGAACCAACCAGTTTTCACACAGACTCTGAAGCCCCGTCCGTCCAGGTCGGAGACGAGCTTTGGCTGCAAAATCGCGACTTTGGAAAATCACGCGTGTCATGTTCTACGTGGTAGCTTCGTTGCTGGTGATATTTCTCTTCGGGGTGGTGCCGTGGTTCCTCACCACCATCATCACGACGGGCCAGTTCCATTTTCGCGATCCCGACGACGGCAAAACTCCACAGTCGTATGGCATGGAGTTTCATCCCATCGAGTTCTCCTCGAGCGATGGAATCCTCCTCAAGGGCTGGTACGTTCCCGCGAGCGACAAGGCCCGCGGGACCATCATCTACTGCCACGGCCTCAACCGCACCCGGATTGAGATGCTTCCCATGGCCGCCTTCGCCCACGGTCTCGGTTACAACGGTCTGCTCTTTGACCTGCGCCACCAGGGGGAGAGCGGAGGAGCGACGAAATCCCTCGGATACTTGGAGCGGTTGGACGCCGAGGCCGCCGTCCATCATGCGTTGACGGAAGAGAAGGCGGCGAGGCCCGTGATTGTCTGGGGTATCTCGATGGGCGCCGCCGCAGCGTTGCTGGCCGCAGCAGATTCGCCCGACGTCACGGCGGTGATTTCGGATAGCACTTTTCTGAACTACACCGACGTGATAAGGCACCACTATTATCTTTTTCGCGGCTTTGTCTGGTGGTTTCCTCCTTTGCCCAGCTTCCCGATTGCCGACGAGGTGATTCACTGGGCGGCTTGGCGCGCCAACTTCGATCCCGTTGCCTTCGACCTGGAGAAAGCGGTGAAGCGCATCGGAGACCGGCCGGTTTTGTTTGTCGCGGTAGAGGGTGATAGGCGAATGCCACCTTCCATCGCGCAAAAACTCTATTCCGATGCCGAGAGCCCTCTCAAGAAGCTGGTTGTAGTGCCGGGTACGCGCCACGGTGAAGGCTTTAAAAGTGGGAACCAGCAGTACGAAGAGGCAGTGACTCACTTCCTGGCGAGCCTGCCGACCGCGAGCAGCAGGGAACAGGTTACGGGTTACAGGGAACAGTAGGTAGCGCAGACTTTCGCCTCTCAGAAAGTCTGCGGTTCGTCCCGATGAAGCAGGGAACAGGTTACAGGTCGCTGGTTACGGTTTACAGGGAACAGAAGCAGGACATTGGAGATTCCTTGTAACCTGATCCCTAGAAACAGCCATGAAGCACTGCACTCTTCTCTTTGCCGTTCTCGCCACAGGAGTTGCAATGAGTCTCACGAACGATCTCTCCCTTCGGGACCGGGTTTACGGCGGTGCACCCCAGGGTTCTGCCTCAAGTGGGCAAGAGAAGTCCGGGTGGCAGTACATCAGTAAGGACTCGCTGCTCGAGAACATCAAGGTGCTGGCCTCGGACGAATTCGAAGGTCGCGCTCCCGCCTCCAAAGGCGAGACGCTCACGGTGGGATTCCTTGAAGAACAGTTCAAGAAGCTCGGACTCAAACCCGGAAATCCGGACGGGACCTACTTTCAAAAGGTGCCGATGGTAGGCATCACCGCGGACCCCTCGGAACTGGTCTTCACAAAGCGCGGGCCGGCCGGCGCCGCGCCGCAAACGTTGGCGTTGCACTATGGTAGCGACTTTGTCGCCTGGACCAAGCGCGTCGAACCCGAAGTTCGTCTGGATTCGGATCTTGTCTTTGTGGGCTACGGCGTGGTCGCGCCCGAATATCAATGGGACGATTACAAGGGTGTGGACGTAAAGGGAAAGGTGCTGGTGATGCTTATCAATGATCCGCCGGTGCCTGACCCCAACGACCCGTCCAAGCTCGACCCACACATGTTCAAAGGTAAGGCTATGACCTACTACGGGCGGTGGACCTACAAATATGAAATCGCCGCCCAGAAAGGTGCTGTCGGGGCGCTGATCGTCCACGAGACCGGGCCTGCAGGCTACCCGTGGGGCGTGGTCCAAGGTAGCAACACGGGGGAACAGTTCAGCCTGGTCGCGGCGGATAAGGGCGCCTCGCGATGCGCGGTTGAAGGATGGATGACTCTGGAGAAAGCCAAGGCCCTCTTGGCCATGAGCGGGAAGGATTTTGACCAGCTCAAGAAGGCCGCCGTCAGCCCTGACTTCATGCCGGTTCCCCTTCCGGCCAAGGCCTCGCTCACGATCCGGAACAAAATCCGCACAATCGAGTCGCACAACGTCATTGCCAAGCTGGAGGGCCAGGATGTCAAGCTGCGCAGCCAGTACGTGGTCTACACCGCGCACTGGGATCATCTGGGTATCGGACCGGAGGTGAACGGCGACAAGATCTATCATGGAGCGGTGGATAATGCCTCGGGAACCGCGGGATTGTTGGAAATCGCCAAGGCTTTCGCCAACGTGAAGCCACTTCCGCGTCGATCCATTCTTTTCCTTTCTGTCACCGCTGAAGAAAAGGGTCTGCTGGGCTCGCAGTACTACGCCGAACATCCTCTCTACCCGCTGAGGCAAACGGTGGGGGAGATCAACATGGACGGGCTCAACGTCTGGGGTCGGACCAAGGACATTGTTGTTGTCGGCCTGGGTAATTCCACCCTCGATGATTATGTCAAAGCAGTTGCGGCTGAGCAGGCCCGCACTGCAGAGCCGGACGCGGAACCGGAGAAAGGTTACTACTTCCGCTCGGACCACTTTAACTTCGCCAAACAGGGCGTTCCTGCACTCGACGTTAACGAGGGCGTGGACTACATCGGCCGGCCTGACGGTTGGGGTATGCAGATGCGTGAGAAGTTCACGGCGGAGACCTATCACAAACCCTCTGACACGGTGAAGCCGGATTGGAACCTCGAGGGCGCCGTCGACGACCTGAGGCTGCTGTTCTCGGTTGGATACCGGGTGGCCAATGCGGACGCCTACCCCACCTGGAGTGCCGGCAGCGAGTTCAAGGCCA
>Ga0182041_10001324_pt1 | contig 12375 bp, 12 predicted proteins | sample flu12Cox44000178_FD_125967 | JGI IMG/M metagenome (GOLD analysis project Ga0182041, IMG submission 125967) | Lab enrichment of tropical soil microbial communities from Luquillo Experimental Forest, Puerto Rico - flux8day.12C.oxic.44.000.178 | ecosystem: Environmental > Terrestrial > Soil >...
ACGCCGAGGGCGGCCAGGCGCGCGTTGACGTCTCGCGCACCGGCCTTCGCCAGGCAGATGTCAGCCGCCGAGTTGTCGCTGATCAACATCATCAGGTTCGCTACGTTGTGGAGTGACAGCCGAACCCCCGGGGGGTCGACGAGTGGCGCCAGGTCGCCACTTCCGAGGTGCAAATCCCGCGGTCCAATTTCGATCGGCTCGTCCCAATTCAACTGCCGGGCCTTCGCCTTCGCATACAGCTCGACGAGCACGGGGAGCTTGAACGTGCTCGCCATTGGAAACGGTTCGTCACCGTTGACGACGAGCTCGACGCCGCTCTCAAGGTGCTTGACGGCGACGCCGACCTGACCGTGCGCGGCCGTGGCCGCGCGGGCAATCTGCGCTTGTAGACGTTCCAGTCCCGCCGGGGGGCTGGTCGCAACGATGTGCGCCCCGCTCGTGACGGCGAGAAACAGGATGGTCAAATAGAGTCGTCGAGTTCTGTGTGGCACTCCTGGAACGTGCGGCATGCGGGACTCCTCGCGTGAAACTGGACGAATATGCGCCAGAAGAACGGAATTCACAGTACACGATTTCATGGCCTGCGCGCGCGGCGAAATGTAGACCGGTGGCACACGCGCCGATATCTCTCGTTGGAGATGGAAGCCTCATGGGCGTGATTGACTTCGTTGCGGAGAACCCACGCGCGTCGATTGCTCTTGGCGTCATATTCGTCTACTTGGTCTTCGGCATCGTGATCGTCAAGGAGTGGGAACGCGTTCCCGTCATCCGGTTCGGCCGCTACATCCGGACGCTCGGCGGAGGCCTATCGTGGATCGAGCCCATCACGTCCCGACGCCTGGTCGCTCGACCCGTACAGGACATCGTGTACTCCCTTGCAGTTCCGGCCGTGCTCACACATGACAACGTTCCCGTTGGATTGACGATTGCCGTGACGCGATACATCGACGCGGAAGACGTGCGAAAGACCGTGGCGGCCGTGAGCGACTATCGGCGCGCGGAGGAGCAGCGCGCCCTGTCCACCGTGGCCGAACTGATCGGGCGTCGACCGATCGACTACGTTTTCGACGAGCGTGTGGAGTTCTCCGAAGAGATCCGTTCAACGCTTCAGGAACGCGTCAAGACGTGGGGGCTTACGATTCGCGCCGTCGAGTTGAAGGACTTTCAGATCGCGGACGAGGCGATCGCGCGGTCGGTGGCGATGAAGGCGCGGGCGATGAAGGAGGCTCAGGCCGAGCTGGTGCGAGCCGAGATGCAGGCCGAGATTGTGGCGCGCCTCAACAAGGCAGCCAAAGATCTCGAGCCCGCGGGCTGGCGTCTGAAAACGCTCGAAGTGCTCGTGGAGCTGACGCGCTCAGCGCAAAACAACACCATCCTGATACCCGCGAATCTCGCGGAGTTCGCCGACGTCCTGAGCGGCTGGCGCGACACGAAGAGCGCAGCGTAGCTTGCTGCGCTTCTTGCGCGCCCTGATCAAGTGTAGGCTCTCACCCACGGGAAGGTCCGGACGACCATGCACACCCTCAGGAACGATCTCCGATACGCCGCTCGGAGCCTCCGAAAGTCGCCGCTCTTCACGGCTGTTGTCGTGCTGACACTGGCGCCCGGCATCTGCTGGATGATTGTCAGGCAGGTGCTCCTCGTGGCAATGATAGGCGTCGCGTGCGGTTTCATGGCGGCCGCGACGTTCACGAGTAGTTTGTCGGCTCTTCTCTTCGGCGTCACCCGATTCGATCTTCATACGAGCTTCAGCGCTGCCCTCGCGCTCGTCCTGGCGGCGGTCGCCGCCGGCGCTCCGCCAATTGCGCGGGCGGCCCGTGTGGATCCGATGATGGCGCTCCGATCAGAGTAGGTTGCTGTGCCGATCGGCGCAAAGCCTGCGGCAGACGTGGCCATCGAGATCTCCTTGGTCCGGGCGCTCCTCGCCCAGCAACACGCGGACCTTGCGCATCTGCCGCTCGTCGATGTGGGAAGTGGATGGGACAACAGCCTCTACCGGCTCGGCGCCGACCTCGCCGTGCGCTTGCCCCGGCGCGCCCTCGCAGCGCCCCTGATCGAACACGAGCAGAAGTGGCTTCCTGAACTCGCGCCGCGATTGCCGTTGCCGATTCCGGTGCCGGTTCGGGTAGGTCTCCCCGGGCAAGGGTTTCCCTGGTCCTGGAGCGTGGTCCCATGGCTGACGGGACAACCGGCGGTGGTTGAACCACCTGACGACGCCGCAGCGGCGGCTGTCACGCTCGCAACGTTCGTCTGCGCTCTCCATCGGCCTGCGCCGGACGACGCGCCACGCAATCCTGTGCGCGGAGTGCCTCTTGCCGATCGCGCGGCCGCGGTGCACGCCCGCACGACGGATCTCGACGGCTTGGTGAACCGCACGGTGGTCCTTGACCTGTGGGAGAAAGTTGTTGGCACACCCACATGGTCGGGACCACCCCTGTGGATTCATGGCGACCTTCACGCTGGCAATGTGCTCGTCGATCGAGGCCGCATATCGGCCGTCATCGACTTCGGCGATCTCACGGCTGGCGATCCAGCGACCGACCTGTCGATCGCCTGGACGCTGCTGCCGGCTACCGCGCGGTCGATCTTCCGTACATCCGTGACTGAATTGAGCGGGTGGGTCGACGGGGACACATGGATCCGCGCGCGCGGCTGGGCACTGGCTCTCGGGTTGGCGTTTCTCGCAAGCTCTCATGACAACCAGCCCATGAGCCTGATGGGCCGCACTGCGATTGACGCGGTTCTCAGCGAAACAGAGATCCGGGGAGTCGCATCACCGAAATAGGCGCGCTGCTGCCGAAGTGTGAAGCCGCGTCGCGGGTAAGCGGCCGCCTCACGAAGTCATCTTCTCGACAGGCAACTCTCATGAATCAACTCATCCTTCGCCTCCGAGTCTCCGTCGCGAGGCGACACGTGCACCGCTCGAGTAACCCGGCCCGACGGACCCAGGCATGACATCGTTGCGCCGTGCGAGACATTGCTGATTGGGTCCACGTCGTAGGTGAACACAATCGGTGCGGGACCGTCGGCGTCGAGTGTCTCTGAGACGATGTAGCCCTGCGCGTTGTATCGATACACCATGAGGCCGTCGCCCTCCTCGAAATCCGTCTCGACGACCGAGCCGCCCTCGACGACGTATTTGACAGTCGATACGTACGGATCGTCGTCATCCTCAGACCGCCTCACGACCTGCCTCACCTCCCGCCCGGCATCGTCGTACCAATTCCGAAGGATTCTGCCTGGTTCCCGTACGCCGACGAGATTGTTCCGATCGTCATACTCATACATGCGAACGATCCCGTCTGACCCGGTCGCCCGAACCAGTCGTCCCTGATCGTCGTATGTGTACGCCACCTCACGCCGTGACGTGTCATACGCGCGCACAATCCGCCCGGTACTGTCGTAATCGAACGCGATGCTCTGGCCTTCGGACTCCATCAGAGAAGCTTTCCCCACGCGTCCCTGACGTACGCAATGCGATGACCCTGCGGGTCGCGCCGCTCAACGAGGGAGCAGACATCACGCTTGCTCGGGCAGTCCAGGAACACCGCCAGCCCGCCGTCTGGAAGCTGCATCTCCCACGCCGAACCGTCCCAGCTCAGAAGGGCGCCATTGAACTCGCTCGGTGTGCTGTCATGCCGAAGGACGGCGTCTTGCTGACCGTTGCCCGGTGAAATCCGCGTGAAATGAATTTGCCTGCCGTCTTCCAGGATCAGATCGGCCCACGGAACACGCGGGTCGCCGTCACCATACAGCCACCACTCGCCAAGATGCGTGGTGTTGATTCCGAATTGCCGCGAATGGCCGTCGCCTGAGTTGTACGTCCGCCTCAGCACGATAGGGAACGGCGTATTGATGACGAGGTCATCGTCCTCGCGAAAGTACAAGCCGGTCGAGATATCGACGTGTCCTTTGTGTAGAGGCGGATAAGGCGGACGCACCAGCACGGTCATGCTCGCGGCGAGGTCAGGGTCGGTGGTGGGCTGGGTCGGGGGCATCGGCTGATGCGCGGGCAAGCGCGCTGCCAGTTGGATCGCGGCAACAACAAGACAGGCGATGAGTATCCGTCGGATCACTATCCCGCCCCCTGATGGTCTTGTCTGACGCCACGGCCACCGACGCAATCGCGCCGCGCTGCCCACGGCAGGGCCGCAGTAGTGTGACCGAACTGCAATTCGGGCGACCTGAGGCGTTGCACAAGCGTCGGCGGATCTGCATCGTCCGCCGCCTGCGAACGGGTCAGGACGATTACGATTCCGTCGCTGTCAGTGCGAGGGCGGGGTACCACCGGATGCGGAAGCCACGATACGACCGACCTCGGCTAGTGCGCCGTTGCGATCAACCAGCGAGGCAGGCGAGTCGGTGAAATACGACGCGATCAATATCGGTGAGCTGCCGGGTGGCCACGCGATCGCGATGTCGTTGGTCGCGCCATTGGCGCCCGTTCCGGTCTTGTCACCGACGCGCCAGGTCGCGGGCAGGCCAGCCCGCAGCCTGTCGCCTCCGGTCGTGTTCGCCACGATCCAGGTCGTGAGCAGTTGTTGGGAGGCCGTCGACAACGCCTGAGTGCCGAGCAACAGCATCTTCATGTCCTCAAGCATCGCGCCCGGAGAGGTCGTGTCGCGGACGTCCCCTGCGTTCACCACATTCAGGGTCGGCTCGTTCCGATCGAGCCGCGTGACGCCGTCGCCCAGTTCTCGGACGAATCGTGTGAGCCCGGCAGGGCCTCCGATCGTCTCGAGCAGGAGATTGGCGGCGGTATTGTCACTGTACTCAATGGCCGCAGCCGCCAGTGCCTCGAGAGCCATGCCGCCATCCTTCACGTGCTGCTTCGTAATCGGCGCGTATTCGAGCAGATCCTCCGGCCCATAATGGACGAACCGATCGAGCCGATCAACGCTTTGGTCTACACGCGACAGCACCGCCGCAGCGGCCAGAAACTTGAACGTGCTGCACATCGCAAAGCGTTCGGAAGCTCGATGCGTCAAGCGCCGGCCGCTCCCGGTGTCGAGCACCGCAACGCCGAGTCGCCCTCCCAAGCGGTGCTCGATCGCTGCGAGACGTGCGTCCGCGTCGGAGTCGCCACCTGCCCCAGCATCGTTCACCACCATCAAACGACAAGCGGGAAGGACCGACAGCACTCCCGCAAGCCAGGCGCGGCGCGAACAGACAGGAGTCATGAAGAGACGAGGCCCTGTCCGAGATGCTCGGCTACACAGCGGATCTCAGTTCGCGCACACAAGGGCGCGCGCGCAACCTGCTCGATGTACTTCGACCGCTACGAGCAGGTTCGCGGAGGTCCAGATGATAACGTTGACCGCTGGCTAGCTGGTGTGCGGCTCGAACCGGGGCCAAAACCCCTCACCTCCGGAGTCGCGCTTCCTGAACCGGACGGTGCGGAGCCTGAAATCTGACCCACCGCTGTCCCAATCCTGCTGTCGGTGTCACACGACATCGCCCGCCTCGCCGGCACGGAACGCGCGTTCAGGTTGATCGCGAACCGTTCCTGTCCGCAACCCAGACCATAGAGAACGGCCGCCGACCAGTGCTATGACCGTCAAGCCGGCGCAGGTGCTCAATCCAAATGAGATCGCGCGCTCCAGCGCGGTAACCGCAGCGGCGGTTGGAAAGTCGACGCCGAAGGCCATCAACCCTGACATGAGGCCGCCCTCGACGGCCCCCAAGCCTCCCACCGTAGGCGCGAGACCTCCGAGCATCGCAAGAATGGACAGTGCAGCTGTTTGGGTCGGAGACAAGGCCACGCCAAACGCCAGCGCTGCACACCTCAGTCGCAAGAAATCCTGGAGCCAGAGTAGTGAGGAGCAGCCCACGCCGGTGCAAAACGCCCGCGCGCTGACGGTGTCGAGCGCCAGTTTGTCACGCCACACTCGCAGACGTCCGTCGGATTTCCGAATTGCGCGGAGCGCAATGGCGAGTCCTATCATGCCCACCGCCAGAGAAGCGGCGAACACGATGCTTCTCGTGCTGGATGCCAGGTGACGGGCAGCGAGTGCGGCCATGACCGCAAGCACTGCGATGGGGGGCACCTCTGAGAGGCGGTCCCACACGGTTGCAATTGTCGCTTGCCGCCAAGTGACGGATCCGCCCGTGCGGCCGATTACGATGCGGCAAGCTTCCCCGCTGAGACGACTCGAAGGCGTGAGATTGGCGGCCGCTATTCCCGCCAGTGTTGCCAATGTGGCCCGCCATAGCCCTACCGCTCCGCCGACCATGCGGACAAAACTCCGCCACCGCGCCCCAACGATCCCCACGCTGGTCACGTACAACGCAACTGCCGCGATGGCGTAGGGGGGCCTTGCGGTTGTGAGTCGTTGGACGCCAGCGAGGATCTCATGCCAGATTCCGGTCACGAGCCTCGAATGTAGCACGCTCCACGCGAACCCATATAGACTGAGTCAGTCATGGGCGCTCCACTGCGGGAATGGGCCATTCGATGTGCGGCCGCGTGTGCCGTTGTAGTCTTCGTTGGGGCGGTGCTGCGGGAGACGTGGCAGCTGCCCGCTAAGACGGCGGCACTCCTCCTGGCGGCGGCGGGTGGCTTCTGGCTGGCGTTCCGCTTTATACCGGGCTTCGATCCCCTATGTCGCGTGCGATGGCGCCTGCCTCGTGGGCTGCGAGGCGAGAGACGCTGCGCGGTCACCTTCGATGACGGTCCCAGTCAGGCTACCGAGAAGGTATTGGAGATATTGGCGGCAGAGGGTGTTCCGGCCACGTTTTTCGTCCTTGCGGTCAACGCCGAGCGGTATCCGGATGTCATCCGGCGGGTGCAGGCGGAAGGTCACGCGGTGGGTATTCACGGCATGACGCATGCGAAACTCGCGGGCGCGAGTCAGGAGGCGGCCGAACAGCAGGTCGCCGGTGCCATTCGGGCCTTGACTCAACTGGGCGTTACTCCGTCGAAGGTCTATCGCACTCCCCACGGGTTCAAGTCGCGTGGAGTGTTGACCGTGGCACGTCGATACGGCCTTACCCTCTGGGCATGGAGTCGCGGTGTGTGGGACACGGACCGGCCGGCACCAGCCGTGCTGGTCCGACGAGCGACTCGCCTCGCCGGCTCGGGAATGGTGCTTCTGCTGCACGACGGCCGCGGCGATGATCCGAGTCCGGACGTCGCTCCGATGCTGGCCGCACTCCCGAACATCCTTAAGGAGCTCAAGCGCCGCGGCTTCTCTTTCGTTCGCGTAGCGGAGCTCCAATCAACCGTATGAAGATTGGGATTCTGTGCGAGAACTATTTTCCTACCCTGGGCGGCGAACAAGAACACATCCTGAACCTTCGTCGGCATCTGGAGTCCCCGCGGGACGGCTCACCCCCCGTTGACGTTCGCATCATTGCACCGCTAGCGGCGCACGGTACGTGGCACGGCCCAGAGGACGATGCTCACGTGTTGCGCCCGGCGCGCTCGGTCCGCATTCACGGGTACGGATCGGCCTCGGAGGCGACGCTGACGCCGCGGGCATTCAGGGCGCTCCGGTCGCTGTTTGCGCGCGAGCGGTTCGATCTCCTGCACATTCACGCTCCGTGTGATCTCGGCTTACCCAGTTGGGCGTTGTGCACGTTCAAAGGTCCGATTGTCGGGACCATTCACAGCTACTTCACACATACGCCTGTCCGTCGCCTGGTCGCGCCGTGGTACCGCTATGTCATGCGCCGTATGACACGGGTCATTGCGGTCAGTGAAGCCGCCCGAGACACAATCGCGCGGTACGCGGACTTCGAATGCACGATTATCGGCAACGGCGTCGATTCCGAGACCTTTGCGTCCGGTCGCCCCATTCGCCGTTTCTCGGATGGCATGAAGAACATCCTCAGCGTGGCCCGCTTGGAGGCCCGGAACGGCATCGACATCGTGATTGCCGCGTTTAGCCTGCTGGCCCGGGAGCGGTCCGACCTGCGCCTGCTGCTCGCCGGCGAGGGACCTTCGAGACCTGACTACGAGGCGCAAGTGGCCCGGCTTCCGGAATCCGTTCGTTCTCGCGTAGAGTTTCTCGGCGCGGTCTGGCGCGACCGAGCTGATCTGTTCGCGTCGGCTCATTGCTTCGCGCTCGGTGCACGTAAAGCCAGTTTTTCCATTCTTCTGCTCGAGGCCCTGGCGGCCGGCCTGCCAGTCGCGGCCATTCCAGGCGAAGGCACGGAAAGTGCGGGTTCCCACTGGGCACTGACCAAAATGGCACGGTCGTTCAAGCCCGAGGACTTCGCCGATGCCTTGCGACGCGCTCTTGTGCCCCCTTCCGCGGCCTTCTTGATGCGGGCGCGCGAGACGGCGCAGGCACACGACTGGAGCCAAATCGTGCCACGGATTCGCCAGGTCTACGACACGGCGCTCGGTGCTGCTCATCCGGCCGCTTCCGTGTGTTCGTGACATGAGCCAGGTCCGGTTCACACGAGGAGGCGCGGTCGCGCTTGCCGTCTTGGGCACACGCCTTCCGGTGCTGCTGGTCGGATTGCTTGCGGTCACCTTTGTCGGCACGGTGCCACCCCCGGTGCGCGAAGCCGTGTGGCGGGTCTCACCAGACGAGATCACGAACATGCTGGCGCGCTGGGACACGGCGTTCTACTACTCGATAGCAACGGACGGGTACGCGTGGAATCCCGCGATTTTTCGCCACGAGAACGTGGTGTTCTTTCCGCTCTATCCGCTGCTGATGCGATGGGGCGGCTGGCTGCTCGGCGGGCACCCGTTGGCCGCAGGCCTCGTAATCTCGCTTGCATCGTTTACGGCGGCAATGACGCTCCTGCATCGCCTGGCCGCGCTGGAACTGGGTGAGGACTACGCATGGCCTGCCCTGCTGTTGATTTCGAGCTTCCCGTATGCGTTGTTCTTCTCGGCCGTCTACACCGAGTCCTTGTTTCTGTTTCTGTCGGTGGGTGCCTTCTACGGGATGCGGCGCGGCTATGTGGGACGTGCGGCAGCCCTGGGACTGGCTGCGGGCCTCACGCGGCCGAACGGATTCTGGCTGGCGCTCCCACTTGTACTTCTGGCGGTGGCGCCTGCACAGCACCCGGGCATCGCGACGAGACGGTCGCGTCTGGTCGCGTTTCTGGCCGCGCTCGGGCCGCTGGCCGGCGTCGCACTATATTCGGCGTTCCTCGAGTGGCGCTTCCATGATGCACTCGCTTGGCTCCACGGGCAGGCGGCATGGGGACTGCCGCTGCTCGGGAGGCCGAGCGCGCCCGATCCAGCTCCCCTCGCGAATGTGACGGCGATCAAACCGACGGAGGTCCTCACCTGGATCGGGAACATTGCGGCGTTTCTCATTGCCGCGTCCTCGATCGGTCCAATTTCGCGCCGCTTCGGCCACGCCTACGGGGCCTGGCTCGCGGTCAATCTCTTTCCGCCGGTTGCTTCGCATCTGTTCATCTCGATCGGCCGATTCATCGCCGTGCTGTTTCCCTTCTTCTTCTGGTTGTCGCTTCGCATTCCGCGGTCACGCCTGCTTCATGTGGCCGCTGCGTTCACGGCCTGCCAGCTCTTGCTCGCAGCCTGGTTCTTTCTATGGAGACCCGTGGTTTGACTCGGGTGGCCGGTCAAGGAACAATCGTTTCATGGCACCGTTCCAGCTCGCGCAAATCAACATCGGTCGCATCCGAGCGCCACTCGACGACGCACTGATGCGCGGATTCGTCGAGCGACTTGCTGACATCAATCGGCTGGCCGATCGCGCGCCCGGCTTCGTGTGGAGATTGCAGACACCGGCCGGCGACGCCACCTACCTTCGCCCGTACGACGATGATCGGATCATCGTCAACATGTCGGTGTGGGAAAATGTCGAGACGCTCAAGGATTTCGTGTACAAGAGCGCCCATGCAGAGGTCATGAAGCAACGGCTCGACTGGTTTGAGCGGTTTGAGTCTACGTATCTGGCCCTGTGGTGGGCGCCCGCGGGCCATCGGCCCGGGATTGACGAAGCGAAGAAGCGACTGGCACACCTCGAGGCGCATGGACCCACCCAGTTTGCCTTTACCTTCAAGACACTCTTCGAGCCTGACGAAGCGTACGCCCTTATGACGTGGCCGCGAGCCTCTCCTACTGTCCGACGCCCTCTTTGAGAAATGCCACGAGCGGCGGATACGCCTTCTCAGGGGCTTCCATATGCGGGACGTGCCCGACACCCGCAATCAGGTGCAACCGCCCATTGCCGTTCGGGATGCTGTCGGCCACGAACTTCATCCGAGCCTTGAACAACGCCGACGAGCCCGGCAGGCTGTCCTCCGCGCCACCGAACACGAGCGTCGGCGCCTTGATGTGCGCCCAGTCATCGACGACCGGATCGAGGTATGGCAACTGACCGAGGAGCGTCTGCACCATCGCGAGCCGTGGCCAGTCAGCCCCCAGCGTCCACGCGTAGCGAATGCGCGCGTAGCTCTCGAATTGCGGCGACCACGCCGAGGGATTGTGGGCAACATAGCGCATGAGCGCGGCGCGGACCGTCTGGTAGGTCGACGCCAGCGTGCGCTTGTAGCCGTCGTCGACGCTCTCCCAGGCACGGTCGAATCGTGAATCCACGAGACCAATGGGGTTGTAGAGGACAAGGCGCTCGACGACGTCCGGGTACTGAGTCGCGAAGCGCGCCGCCAGCATGCCGCCCATCGAGTGCCCGACGACCATGACGCGGGAAATATTGAGACCCTCCAGCATGAGGCGCGTATTCCGCGCCATGTCGAGGAAGTTGTAGGGGATGATCGGCTTCGACGATCTGCCGTAGCCAATCTGATCGGGCACCACTACTCGGAACCCCTCCTTGCGCAAGGCGTCGATCGGCCCGCCGAAGTAAAAGCCGGCGAAGTTGTTCCCGTGCAGCAGCACCACAGTGTGACCGTTCGGCTGGCCGAGCGGCGGCACGTCCATGTACGCCATTCGAACATCCTGGCCGTACAACGTGAGGGGCAGGTACGACGTCGGAAACGGGTACGCTACGTCCTCGCACGTGATGCTGCCGGGCTTGACGTCGGTCGGCGTGGCGACGGGCGCCGACGCAGCAACCTGCGCGGGCGCTTGTTCCGGGAATACAGACTCTCCGAGTGAGACGGCTGCCGTAACATCCGTCCGCGCCATCAGCACGATGCAGATAATGGAAGCGAACATAAGTGTTTTCATGATCAGCTTGTCAGTGTAGATCGTTGCCAGCCTCGCCGTACCGTGGGTCCATGCGCCATGGGCCCATGAGCGATCGGCGCCCGAGCAATCGGCCATGAGGCCTCAACCAGGCGGCCAGGGCAAATCCGTGAACATCATGTGCGGGCGCTACAATCTGCTTATGAGCATGCGATGGGCTTCTGCCGTGGTTCTCGGAAGTCTTTGCCTGCCTGCAATGGGGACGATGTGCCAGGCCGCAAGCGGCCAATCACTTGCAGAGCAGTCGACCTCCGTCGCCCACGTGCGACAAGTGATCCTCAATAGCCGTCATCTCGGCGCGCACGGGTTGGGTTATAACGACGAATCGTTGAGAACGCTTTCTGGAAGCCTCACGCCCGCCGACATCCCGGACCTGATTGAGCTGCTCGCGGACAAGGATCTTCGTGTCGGCGTGCAATTCGCTCTGGCCTCTCAGTGCGAGGCCGCGATCATTCCGGTTCGTGAAGCGGCCATTGAACATAAGCTGGTGTTCCTCGAGGCGGAAGACACGATGCGTTTGATCGAGGAGTTCTCGTCATGTACTGAGGCAACGAAGCAGGTTGCGTCGGCCATGCGCTTCGAGATTCACGCGCTCGGCGAAGACGAGCAGAGACGGTTGGAGCGGCAAACGAAGGAGAGAGCCGCTGACGATGCGCGGATCCAGCGAAACGCTTTGAAGATGATGGACCCTAAGCAGGCGAAGGAACTGACAAAGCAGGAGCGGGAACAGGTGTATCGCCGCTCCCTCAAAGCGCTGGGATTGAGCGAAGACGGCCCGTTGACGCCCGAACAGAAGGAGCTGATCCAGCGGATGTATCGGACCATGGTACTTGGGGAGTCGCATAGATGAAATGAACGAGCCGCGAGCATCAGCGATGACCAAACCACCTCGCGAGTTGATCGAATTCCTTTACCGGCACGACGCCAACATCCAATCGCTCGCGCTGGGCCTTCGCACCGTAGTCCTCGACGAATTGGCTCCGTGTCACGAGTACATCTTCCAGACAGGTTCAAGGGTCGTGCTTTTGTACGGTCCCACTCACCGTGTCATAAAAGACGGCATCTGCCTCGTCGTGGTCTATACCCGTCACGTGAATCTGGGCTTCATGCACGGTGCAGACCTGACGGACAAGAGGGGCGTGCTGCAAGGCAGCGGCAAGGCCATGCGTCACCTCTCGGTAAAAAAGCTGTCCGAGCTGGATCGGCCGGAGATTCGATCGCTTCTGAGGCAGGCACGG
>Ga0182041_10001333_pt1 | contig 12329 bp, 9 predicted proteins | sample flu12Cox44000178_FD_125967 | JGI IMG/M metagenome (GOLD analysis project Ga0182041, IMG submission 125967) | Lab enrichment of tropical soil microbial communities from Luquillo Experimental Forest, Puerto Rico - flux8day.12C.oxic.44.000.178 | ecosystem: Environmental > Terrestrial > Soil >...
TGGTCGAGGACCAGGCGCGCGGCACCCTCGCTGGCGATGATGACAACGCGCCGGTCTCATGCCACTGTCGTATACGATTACCTGACCGTTAGCAGCGGTCCCGCCGCAAGGAGGCCGAAGCCAATGACAATCACAGGTCTCATCATCTTCTTGGTGATCGGTGCTGTCGCCGGCTGGCTCGCCGGGCTGATCATGAAAGGAGGCGGGTACGGCCTTATCGGGGACATAATCGTCGGCGTTGTCGGCTCCTTGATCGGCGGGTGGTTGTTCGGCCTATTGGGCATTGCGGTTGGCGGACTGATCGGATCGATCATCGCGGCGGTGATCGGCGCGATCATCCTCATCGCCGTTGTCCGGCTGATCAAGCGCGCGTAACCGCCGCTCCGGCACCACCCATTGCGGGGCTACGCGAACGCCACCTCGCGGCCGCCGTCTGAAGCCTGCTTGATCGCATCGACCAGGCGATGCAGCTCGACCGCGGTCGCGAAGGTAGGCAGCTGGCTTGCACCGTCGCGGATTGCCCGAGCGAACAATGTGTACATTTGACCGACATTGAGGGCTTCACCCGGCGGAGTGCCGGGCGCTGTGACGGTGAAACGCTCCGGCACTCGCATCAACGCCAGCCGATTGCCGCTCTTCGCGCCGTGCAGAGAAACCTCGCTCAACTGCGGCGAATCCTTGCCGGTTGCGACCAGCGTACCGTCGCGGCCATAGATTTCCATGCGATAGCCGCTGCCGGCGAACGGAATGGCGCCGATATGCGCGGACACGACAGCGTCATTCACCAGCCGGCCGCTGGTCAGCACGTTATCCGGCGCGGTGACGTCCAATAGCGTGTTGGTGCCGGTGTCGAGCCATTGCCTGGCCTGGGTTGCTACAACCGCGGAGAGCCGCCGGAAATCACCGCTCACAAAGCGCATCGCGTCGACAGTGTGGCCATTGGCTATGGTCAGCGTATTGGCGCCGAGCTCGGCGTCGCGCTGCCAGGTGCGGTGCGACGGCCGCGACAAGACGCCCTCTCGCAAGAGACTGACATGGACGGCCATCACCTCGCCGGTGAAACCGCCCTCGACCAGTTCCTTCATGTGCATCACGGCGGGATTGACGCGGGCTTGCAGGCCGACCGCGGTCACCAGCCCCTTCGCATTTGCCAGCGCCGCCAACTCCACCGCCTCCGCCGTCGTCCGCCCCAGCGGCCATTCGCAATAAACGTGCTTGCCCGCCTCCAGTGCCGCCTTGGTCGGCGCGTAGTGCGACGGGACACGCACGACAACAGCGACTGCCTCGATCTCGGGCGAGGCGACCATTTTGCGCCAATCGTCGAACGCCAATTTCGCACCCCAGGCCCGGCGCGCCGCCTCGGCGCTCTCGGCCTTGGTGGTGCAGACCGCGGTCAACTCCACATCCGAACTGGCCTGCACGGCCGGCAGGTGGGCACGCGCCGACCACGTACCCGTGACACTGGCGCCTATCAATCCCAGCCGAATCTTGTCCGCCATTTCTCTTTCTCCCCGGAAACTCCAAATGGTCACCGTTTATCTCGGCACCTTCACCACTTCCGGAAACCTCTCTTCGGCAACTGAGAACCCCGTGGGACTGAACCGGCGCGAGATCGGCTTTGATGTCGGAGAGGCGCCAAAAAATTCGCTCTTTGTGAAGCACCTCACACTGCTAACGGCTCATCGATGGCTATTATCATTTTTCGCGCACGTTTGACCGCGGGCGCGTTCAAATTCCCGGTAGAGGAAGGACCTTGTCATGGAAACGCTGCTCTCCCCACAGCCGTTGTTTTCGGCGATAGCGTTGTCGGCAGTAGTTGCTGTGATCGCTTATGGCCTGGTTCGCTCCCTCCCGCGAGCTCGAGCCCGCATGTCGAGGCAACAGCCCATCACGGGGCTCACTCGAACAGACAATCCCTATGACGCCATCCTGGCAAAAGCGGAACTTCTTTTAACGTACGCAGCAGATAACGGTATGGAAGTGGGCGAGACCGAAAGGCGCGCGATCTACAACTTCCGCCTGACTGATAAGAAGGATCAAAACGCGGATACTGTAGATGCCTTATATCTGGCACACACGAAGCTGTCCAGGGCCGTTACACCTCGGACTGCCGAAAGCATCAATGAGACCTCGCGGGAGCGGAACCGAGGAGTTCAAAAATACAGAAAGATCGCTCTTGTTTTATCGCTGTTCGTTATACCATTCTCGGTTTTATCATTCGTTTCAGCAGCAATGTCAGACAAGATAGGGAAAGAAATTGATAATGGTAATAGTTTGATATTACAATTGCGGGACGGATTGGGACCGAATTTCGCTGGGGACAAGGGAAAACTCAATGATTATGATGTAATTATGAAGACGCAGCAATTATCGACAACGATGAGGGCGCTTCACGAAACCGGGATACAGATCAGCTACACTCTATTTGGCCTGATGCCTCCCACTCCACCAGACCCCAAGCCGATATCGCCCGGACTTGCGAACATACCGGAAACCATCACCAAAATGATCCCGGATTTCCAGAGCCTGCGACAGTTTGGACAGACTGGACGCGACTTGGTAGCGGTCATCTATGGGGCGATTTCGACGTGCATACTTCCGGTCTTCTACGCGCTATTGGGCGTGTGTGCAAAGCTTCTCGGACAATTCGAGCAGCAGATCAGAACACGAACCTACGTTCAATCGGAAGCCAATTCGGCACATTTCGTGGTCGCCGCAATTGCCGGTGGGGTCGTGGGTCTGTTCAATAACTTCACGCTTGGACAATCCGCTTCGATATCTCCGCTGGCAATTGCGTTCCTGATCGGATTTTCCGTCGACGTCTTCCTGTCATTCCTCGACACTCTTTCACAGTCCTTTCTGAGGCGTTCGGACACGGAACCCCGATCGAAGCCAGTGCCGGCGAACGCATAGGTTCCCCTCGTCCTGCCTTCCGGCAGGCAAACACGGTCCTCGGCAATTCCAAGCTTCGATGCGGTAGCCTGGGTCCCGCGCTGCGGCCGGAAAATCGCCGTAATCGCGGGATATAGATATGAAATAGGAGTCGACCGAACGACGCAACCGACGGCAACCGTAACGGGAATTTGCTGCTGATTCGCTGCAGATAGCAAAATGTGAATCATTGCATGCAATTATTGATTGCAGCGGCTTCGCTCGTGACGGAGCCGCATTCGCACTGGCACCGCTATGAGCCGCTGCGGCACCGTCATCCGCATTACCCCGACCTGCTTCACCGACACCGCCATGGGCGGCTCGGCGAAGTTCGGGCAATCGCCCTCGCCGCGCCACGGCTTGACCCGAGATCTCCGACCCGCCATGTCCCCGGGCGGGCTGAGCTTTTCGGATGAAACTCTTATCTTACCTCTCCGCCGATGGCGGCGGACTGCCGCAACCGGCCGACGAGCGCCGGCTTGCCGTTGGCTCCGAGGCCTGGAGCGAGGCGCTGGCCTCGGCGGGAGGCGACCCGCTTTCCGACCGCGCGCGGCAGTGGAGCACGACACCTACCGGCGACCGCCTGCTCGCGGCAATTTTCGGCAACAGCCCCTATCTGAGCAGCGCCGCGATCAAGGAATGGCCTTTCTTGACCAGCCTGGTCGAGGTCGGTCCCGACCGCCTCCTCTGCGAAATCGCCGCAGATATCGAAAGCACCGAAGATCGAGGTGAGGATACGCCGACACTGATGCGCCGATTGCGGGTCGCCAAGCGCCGCGTCGCGCTCCTCGCCGCCGTGGCCGAGCTTGCCGGCGTCTGGGCGCTCGAGCAACAAACCGGTGCCCTCAGTCGCCTTGCCGAGGCGGTGCTGGGCGCGGCACTGCGCCACCTGCTGCGCGAGGCCGCTCGCAAGCAGCTCATCCTCCTTCCCGCATCGAGCGAGCCCGAGCAGGGCAGCGGGCTCATCGTAATCGGCATGGGCAAGCTTGGCGCGCATGAGCTCAATTACTCGAGCGATATCGATCTGATCGTGCTTTACGACCCGGTGGTGGCGCGGGTGACAGCGCGAGCCGGTATCCAATCCTTCTTTGTTCGTCTTACGCGCGACCTCGTGCGAATCCTCGAGGAGCACACCGCGGAGGGATATCTGTTCCGGACCGACCTTCGGCTTCGCCCGGACCCGGCTGCGACGCCGCTGGCGATCTCGGTCGTCGCAGCCCTCGGCTACTATGAGAGCGTCGGACAGAATTGGGAGCGTGCTGCGCTGATCAAGGCGCGCCCGGTCGCCGGCGATCGAGTCGCCAGTGAACGCTTTTTGCGCGAGCTGCGACCGTTTCTTTGGCGAAAGAACCTCGACTTCGCGGCCATCCAGGACATCCATTCGATCAAGCGCCAGATCAACGCGCATCGTGGCGGGGCGCGGATCGCGGTTGAAGGTCACGACATCAAGACCGGCCGCGGCGGGATCCGCGAGATCGAGTTCTTTGCCCAGACCCAGCAGCTGATTTGGGGCGGCCGGTTACCGGCGCTGCGCGTCGCCCCGACCTGCGAGGCGCTGCGCCGCCTCGCAGCCGCCGGCCGCATCGATCCTGCCACCGCCACGCAGCTGACCGAGGATTACCGTTTCCTGCGTCGCCTGGAACACCGGCTGCAGATGATCAATGATGCGCAGACGCATGCGCTCCCTCCGGACCGCGCCGGGATCAGGCACATCGCGCTGTTCCTCGGCTATGCCACGCCGGAAGCCTTCGTCGCCGAGCTGCGCGCTCACCTCATCTCGGTCGAAAGCCATTACGCCGAACTCTTCGAGCAGGCCCCCACTCTCGCCGAGCCGGGTAATCTCGTCTTTACCGGCACCGACGACGATCCCGAGACACTGAACACTCTGTCGCGGCTCGGCTTCGGCGAACCGGTCTTCGTGTCGGCGTTGGTGCGCAGCTGGCACCACGGCAGGCTGCGCGCCACCCGCAATCAGCGGGTGCGTGAGATCCTCACCGAACTGGTACCCGAACTGTTGCGCATCTTCGGCGCAACCCCCCATCCCGATGTTGCACTCCGAAGGTTCGATCAGTTCCTGTCGCGCCTTCCAGCAGGAGTGCAGCTCTTCTCACTGTTCCACGTCAATTCCGGCCTCCTCGCGCTGGTCGCCGAAATCATGGCGGGCGCGCCGCGGCTGGCCGAGCATCTCGCGCATCGGCCGGCTCTTCTCGACGCGGTGCTGACCGAAGGATTTTTCGCTCCACTGCCGGACCGTCCCGGTCTCGCTGCCGATCTCGAGCAACTCGTGGCCGGCGCGCGGGATTTCGAAGATATCCTCGACGTGATGCGCCGGTGGGCCGGCGAGCGGCGCTTTCAAGTCGGGGTTCAGCTGCTTCGTGGCGGCCTTGATGGCGCCGCGGCCGGGGCCGCCCTCGCCGATATTGCGGAAACCGCGCTTGCGTCACTGCTGCCGCGCGTGGAAGCGGAGTTCGCGCGCCGCCATGGCCGGGTGCCCGGAGGTTCGTTCGCGGTGATCGGGATGGGACGGCTCGGGAGCCGCGAGATGACCCTCGCCTCCGACCTCGACCTCATCCTGATTTACGACACTCCGTCCGACAGCGAGATATCGGACGGCTCCCAGCCGTTGCCGGTCGCCACTTACTACGCGCGGCTGAGCCAACGGCTGATAGGCGCGATCACCGCGCCGACCGCGGAGGGGCGGCTTTACGAGGTCGACATGCGGCTGCGCCCGTCCGGAGCCTCAGGCCCGATCGCCATCCAATTCACCGGCTTTGCGCGATACCAACGGGAATCGGCGTGGACCTGGGAGCACATGGCTCTGACCCGGGGACGCCCGATCGCCGGTGATACTGCCCTGTGCAACCGGATCTCCGAGGCGCTCACCACCATCCTGCGCATGCCGCGCGATGCAAACAAGCTCGTCATCGACGTCGCCGACATGCGCCGGCGCATTGCCAAGGAGAACCCGAACCCATCGCGCTGTGACATGAGGAACCGGCGCGGCGGGCTCATCGATCTCGATTTTATCGTCCAATATTTGATGTTGCGGCACGCCGTCTCGACACCGCAAATCCGGCACCGCGGCGCCGGCGAAGCGCTGCAGGCGCTCGGAGAGGCAGGTGCGCTGCCGCCGCGGGCGCGAGATGAGCTCGGTAGGGCTGCGGCGCTATTTCGCAACGTGCAAACGGTACTCACCTTGCTGAGTGATGGTCTGCTGGCGACCATCGATCTGGCTGCATCCGATGGCGACACCCTCGCGCGATGCGTCGGCGCGGTTGACTCGGCTCAGCTAGATTCGGATATCACCGACGCCGCGGCGCGGGTGCGCAGCTGGTATGATCGGCTGATCGACAAGCCGGCGCGCCGCGCCGCGGCAGGAAGAGGAGAGGGTGCGCGATGAGTATCAAAATCGGCGACCAGGCCCCGGACTTCACGCTGCCCACCGACGGCAACGGCACTGTCACGTTGTCGAAGCTCAACGGCAAAAAGGTGGTCCTCTATTTCTACCCCAAGGACGATACCTCCGGCTGCACCGCCGAAGCGTGCGGGTTTCGCGACGCCTTTCCCGATTATGGCGGGGCAGACGCGGTGGTCATCGGGATCTCGAAAGATCCCGTCGCCTCGCATGACAAGTTCAAAAAAAAGCACAACCTGCCGTTTGCTCTCGCTTCCGATGCGGGCTCGGATGTCTGCGAGAAATACGGTACCTGGGTCGAAAAGAGCATGTACGGACGCAAGTATATGGGGATCGACCGCTCGACTTTTCTCATCGATCGAAACGGCATCGTGCGCGGCGCGTGGCGGAAGGTGCGGGTGCCGGGCCACGTCGCCGAGGTCCTCAAAGCGGCGCGCGCGCTCTGACAGAATTCAGCACACTTATCGTCGGGGCGGTCGCGATCCTCGAGACCGCCGAGCCCGCGGCGAAAGTCGCGGCCAGTCGCCGGCTGGCCGAAAGGTGGCGGATGGGGGCCCTCGAGATCGGAAGTGCCACGCCCCCACGACGGCCTGCGCGGCCTTCGGGACCATTGCTGCGCCCACCCAAGGAGATGCCGAAGCGGCGGGCGTTCGGCTCGCCGGCGGGGCGTATCGCGCTGCTCCATGCCCTCGCGCATATCGAGCTCAACGCGATCGATCTCGCCTGGGACCTCATAGCGCGGTTCCACGGCGAACCTCGATCCCGCGCATTTTTCGACGATTGGGTTGAGGTAGCCGCGGAAGAAGCCGAGCATTTCCAATTGCTGGACCGGCGCCTGAGCGATTTCGGAGTGCGATACGGCGATCTACCGGCTCACGACGGGCTATGGGAATCGGCCGCGGCAACTGCCGACGACCTGCTCGCCCGACTTGCCGTCGTGCCGCTCGTGCTCGAGGCGCGCGGGCTCGATGTGACGCCGGGAATGATCGCGCAGCTCGAGCGCGTCGGCGATTCACAAAGCGCCTCTATCCTGCGGCGGATCTACTGCGACGAGATCAATCATGTGGCTGCAGGCATGCGTTGGTTCGACTGTCTCTGCCGCCGGTGCGGCCTGGCGCCGGATGCAATTTTTCAGAATCGCGTCCGGCGCCTTTTCAGAGGCGAGTTGAAATCGCCCTTCAATCGCGAGGCCCGCGCCGCCGCGGGCTTCCTGCCACATTATTACGAGCCGCTCGTCGCCGGGCGTGCTAGCCAGCCGCGAGCCGGCGGTCCGCTTCCTCATGGATAATTCTGGCGAGATCGGGCTGGCGGCCGAGAAGCTCGCGAAAATCGACAATGTCCAGGGCCAGAAGCGTGCATGACTGCGTCGCGACGATGGTCGCGTTGCGCGGACTGCCCGTCAACAATGACATCTCACCAAAGAATGCGCCCGGCCCCAGCATAACGGCCGCGGGCTGGAGCTGAACCTCGACTTCGCCGGAAACGACAAAGTACATGCAGTCGCCAAGCTGGCCACGACGCACGATGACGGCGCCGGCGGGAAACTCGTGGGGCCGCAGCAGGCGCGCGACATCGGCAATGACGGCGGCGCCGATGTCGTGGAAGAACGGCACCTTGGCGACGAGATCCCATGTACGCAGGAACTCGCGCCGCCGCGTTTCTTCGGCAAAGCCGGTCGCGAGAATGCCGGCCCACAGCGCGAAGAGGATGATGCCGCTGACCATGACGACACCGGCCAACACACGCCCGGGCGCCGTCATCGGGACGACATCACCGTAGCCTGTTGTGGTCAAGGTCACGATCGCCCACCACAACGCCGCTGGGATCGAGCCGAAGACCCGCGGTTGGGCCCCGCGTTCGAGCAAATAGGCAAGGCTTGCAGCAACAAGCATAACGATACCGAACCCGAGCAGGACCGACAGAAGCGCGTGGCGGGAATCGCTGATCACCTGCTGCAGGCTGGCGAGGGCCGGGGCGTAGCGGACGAGCTTGAAGGCCCAAACAAATCCGGCGAGGCTCGCATTGCGGGGGCCAAATATGATGGTGAGGACAGCGGGCAAAGTTCCCGCCAGGTCGCAGATGCCGCCGATCGAGACGGCCCAGCTCAGCTGCGTGCGCCATGCGCCCGAATCCTCGGCTCGCTGTGCGCCCGATGCCGCGAGCAGCCGCAGGATGTATTCGGCGACGAAGAAGCCGCACACGGTTTGGAACCCGATATCGAGAGCGGCCGCCGCACCCTGCCGCCACGCGGGCTCGGTGTTGGCAAACATGATGCCAATACCGAGGGCGAGCATGACATGATGCGCGCCCTGAAACACCCGCGCGCCGGTGTCGGTGGCCTCGGGATCAAGAATTCGAGAGAGGCACTCGGTCCGCATCTCACATTCTAGGCGCCGCCGGCCTCCGCCGGAATAGGCCGTGGCGACGCGTGGCGTTTCCCGCCCCGCTCTATTGCTGTATAGAGAGCCGATTACCAGGGGGATGGCGACAATTTTTCCGAATAACCGGCGAGCTCTCCTCGCCTTCCTGCACGACGTCATTATGGCGGCAGTATCGTTCGTCGCCGCCCTATATTTGCGGCTCGGCGACCGCATTGTCGACTACGAGCCGCGGCTGACCGCGATCTACGTTGCCGGCTTTACGCTGATCGCCGCGAGCGTTTTTTTGCTGACCGGGCTCTATCGCGGCATCTGGCGCTACGCCTCGCTGCCCGATCTGTTCAACATCGCTCGCGCGGTGAGTTTGGCGGTGCTGCTTTTTTTCCCGATGATGTTCGTGCTCACGCGCCTGGAGGCATTGCCGCGCTCGACCTTGCTGATCGACTGGTTCGTGCTGATCGCGCTGTTGGGCGGGCCTCGGCTGACCTATCGCCTGTTCAAGGATCGCGGCCTCGACCATGTTCTCGAACGCGTCAAGCACCAGAGCGTCCCCGTGCTGCTGATCAGCACCAAGGACGGCGCCGATACCTTCATCCGCGAAATGCGGCGCGACCCGAGCGCGGTCTACAACGTCGTCGGTGTTCTCGCCGATACCCCCTCCCGCGTCGGCCGGGAGATCTATCGCGTCCCGGTTCTCGGTCTGATCGACGAGCTCGAGGCAGTCGTCGAGCGGCTCGATCGACGCGGCAAGCGTCCGCAAAAGCTAATCATTACAGCGCAAAACTTGCCCGGTGCTCGAGTGCGGTGGTTGCTCGAACGCGCCGACGCATTGGCAATACCGCTCGCACGCCTACCGCGACTCACCAATTTCCAGCGCAATCTCGACAATCCCGAGCGCGCACTCGAGCCGATTGCTCTCGAGGATTTGCTCGGCCGCCCCCAGGCGGTGCTCGACCGCGACGGCATGAGGTGGCTCATCAGCGGGCGCCGCGTCCTCGTCACCGGCGCCGGCGGCACCATCGGCGCGGAGCTCGCCCGGCAGATTGCGGGCTATTCGCCCGCTCGGCTAGTGCTGCTCGACAACAGCGAGTTCGCGCTTTACGGCGTCGACACCGAACTGCGCGAGCGTTTTCCGGGCCTCACAGGCCTGCCTCTGCTGCGCGATGTGCGCGAGCGGACGCAGATCGGCGAGGTGATCGCCGCCGAGAGGCCGGAAATCGTATTCCATGCTGCGGCGCTCAAGCATTTGCCGATGGTCGAGGCCAATCCGATCGAAGGCGTATTGACCAACATCATCGGTACCCGCAACGTCGCAGAGGCGGCGCGGGGGTTTGGTGCTTCGCTGGTCGTGATGATTTCGACCGATAAGGCGGTCAATCCGACGAGCGTGATGGGTGCCAGCAAGCGCATTGCCGAGAGTTTCTGCCAAGCGCTCGATCTTTATGAAGCGCGGCGGAGTGCTCCCGACTGCGGGACGCGCTATGTCACCGTGCGCTTCGGCAACGTGCTGGGCTCGACCGGGTCGGTCGTGCCGCTGTTTCAACGGCAGCTCGCTGCCGGCGGACCGCTGACCGTTACCGACCCCGAGGCCTCCCGCTTTTTCATGACCGTCCGCGAGGCTGTCGAACTCGTGCTGCAGGCTTCTGCTTTGACGCCCGAGGGCACGGTGGCCGATCCTCGCGGGAAGATCTTCGTTCTGGATATGGGCGAGCCGGTCAAGATCGTCGATCTCGCCCATCAGATGATCCGCCTCGCCGGGCTACGGCCCGGCCACGATATCGCAATCGATTTCGTCGGGCTGCGGCCAGGCGAAAAGCTGCACGAAGAGCTGTTCCACCCGGCCGAACCGCTGATTCCCACCGAGAATCCAGCGATTCGCCTGGCGGCGCCGCGCACTGCCGATTACGCGATGCTTGCCCGCTCGATCGACGAACTCGAGGAGGTTGCTCGCTCGCGCCGCGAAGAGCGCGTGCTCCAGCTCCTTGAGCGGCTGGCCCCCGAATACCGCCGCGGCGCAGTCGGTCCGCGCGCCGCCGTCGCATCGGGCGGGTGATCTGGGCGCCCTCGAGCTTATGTCAGCAGCTTTTCGAGCGCCTCGACAGTGTCGGCTTCACGGACCGGCTTGTCCCAGCGGATGCGGTGGATGCGCGGAAAGCGCATCGCGACGCCTGAGCGGTGGCGGGTCGAGCGGTGTACGCTGTCGAAGGCGACTTCGAGAACGATCTGCGCCCGCACTTCGCGCACCGGTCCCCAGCGCTTGACGGTGTTGTTGCGCACCCATAGGTCGAGGCGCCGCAATTCCTCGTCGGTAAAGCCGGAATAGGCCTTGCCGACCGGAACCAGTTCGTCGCCGCGCCAAGCGCCGAAAGTATAATCCGAATAGAACGAAGAGCGCTTGCCGTGGCCGCGCTGGGCGTACATCAAAACTGTGTCGAGGGTCAGCGCGCCGCGCTTCCATTTGAACCACGGGCCCTTTGGCCGGCCGGCGACATAGAGCGAATCCGCCCGCTTCAGCATCAGCCCTTCGATGCCGCGCTCGCGCGCCCCGTCGCGCAAATCGGCGAGTTCCTCCCAGCTGGTAAAGGGTACCAGCGGCGACAGGTCGAGAGCGGGACGCGGCGCCCGGGCATACCACGCCTCGAGCCGGCGCCGGCGCTCGGCGAAGGACAGTCCGCGCAGATCTTCCGGCCCCTCGCGCAGCATGTCGTAGAGCCGCACCCCGGCGGGAAGATCGCGCAGCAGTTTCGCCACGGGGGTCTTTCGGTTGAGGCGTTGCTGCAAATGGTTGAAAGATGCAACTTCACCATTGCGGATGACCAGAAGTTCGCCGTCGAGCGTCACATCCGGCGCCATTACTGCGCAGATGTCCGGAAAGGCCGCGCCGATCTCGTCGCCGGAGCGCGAATAGAGACGCTTTTCGCCGCCGCGCGAAACCAGCTGCACGCGGATCCCGTCCCACTTCCATTCGGCCAGATAGTCGCGCGGGTGGAGGTCGGCGATCTCGGCATCATCGAGCGGCTGCGCCAGCATCAAGGGGCAGAACGTCGGCAGATCGCCGATCTCAGGGGGCGGGCGGCGGCCTTCCAGCCAATCGAACAGCGGCTGATAGGGGGGCGGAAGACCGTGCCAGATCTCTTCGATGCGATCGATCGCGACGCCGCCCCATTCCGCTAGAGCGCTCTTCGCAAGTCGCGCCGACACGCCAATCCGCAACTCACCGGTCACGAGCTTTAGCAGAGCCCAGCGTCCGGTGGCGTCGAGCGCGTCAAGCCATGGCTCGATCAGCCGCGCGACCTCGGCGCGGCTCGCCCCTTTCAGTCGCTCGACGATTTCGGGGAGGGTTGGAACATGGCCTTCTCCGCCTGGCGCTTCCGGCCAGATCAGCGACACGGTCTCGGCTAGATCGCCAACAAAATCATAAGACCAGCCCAACAGCTCGGGATCGACCCGTGCCGCGGCCAGTGCGCGAACCTGGTTCGGTTTGGCCGCGTCGAAGACGAGCTCGCCGGTCAGCGCGGCCAATGCCCAACCGCGCTCGGGGTCTGCCGCAGTCGCAAAATATTCCTGCATCAACCGCAATTTGCCATTACGGGATGGGGTGAAAA
>Ga0182041_10001334_pt1 | contig 12328 bp, 2 predicted proteins | sample flu12Cox44000178_FD_125967 | JGI IMG/M metagenome (GOLD analysis project Ga0182041, IMG submission 125967) | Lab enrichment of tropical soil microbial communities from Luquillo Experimental Forest, Puerto Rico - flux8day.12C.oxic.44.000.178 | ecosystem: Environmental > Terrestrial > Soil >...
GAGATTGAGTTTGTAGGAGAGGCGTGTCGGCAAGTAGTCCTTGTCATTGGCGACCATGAGCTGGAAGCCACCCATCGAGTCGAGGGTGGTCACGTTGAGGCTGTCATTCGTGTCCAACGTGTCACGATTAGGGTGGACGTTATTGAGCAGGTAGGTGTTCATGCTCGCCCCGGCATAGACGCCGATCTCCCCTGCGTAGGTAAAGGGGTCGTAGCCCGCGGTTTCGAGCGCCTCCCACGCACACTCAAGCATCAGCCGGTGCTGTGGATCCATTAGCATGGCATCCCGCGCCGAGTAGCCGAACAAGTCCGCATCGAAGCCCTCGATATCAGAGAGGATGGGGCTTGCTTTGACATAGTCCGGATGGCGCGCCACGGCCGGATCAATACCTGACCGGGCGATCTCGGGGTCGTCGAAGAATGTAACCGACTCGGTTCCGGTGGCGAGGTTACGCCAAAATTCGTCCAGGGTATCCGCTCCCGGAAAGCGACAGGCCATCCCAATAACGGCGATTATGCTGTCCGGGGAGGTCCGGTGGCGGCTTCGGGCCTGGGCGCGTTCCCTGCCTCTTTGCGATGCCGCCTCCTTTAGCCCCTCATTGGTCAGCAGCTGGACGACGGCGTGAATGGTCGGATACTTGAAGAGATCAACGAGCGTGAGCCGGAAACCCAAAATCTCGACGAGACGATTGTGCGCCCGCACCAGGAGAAGGGAGTGGCCGCCTAGCTCAAAGAAGTTGTCATTGACGCCGACCTCTGCGACCTCCAGGATGTCCTGCCAAACCTGAGCGATCTGGACCTCAATCTCTGACACCGGCAGCTCGCGTGGGGTTACCTCTTGGTCCTGCCCGCGTGCGAGATTGTGCAACCGGCCCAGATCCACCAGACCCGTCGGCGTGAGCGGCATCTCGGTCAGATACCGTAAGGGGCTGTCCGGCCGACAACCAGAGTAGCGGCCAGCCAGGTCCTCGCTGAACAGCCGCTCGTAGAAGGGGTGCTCTTTGTATTGCCTCTTATGATGGTAAGAAGAATGAGTGAAGTCGATCGCCTCCCCGCTCTCGCGAACAAGGGTTCCGGTAATGACATAGTCAGGATTGAGCCCGTTATCGGACAGGGTTCGAGTAATGGTCGCGCTGATGCGATCGCCAGGGGTGACCGCGACTCCAGGATGGAACACCGGCATGTAGACCGGGAGCCAACTGTACTCGTGTTCGAGAATATCAACCACCTCTCCAGCGATGGTGTGCAGGTTCAACCACACGAGGAACCCGTCAAACCTCGACTCCCGGTCAATGATCAACTCGATCTCATGACGATGCTCAAGCGACACAATGCAGCTGAAGTCCAGATCCTCGAAGACCGCCGTGTTCGAGAGCAGATTTCCCCGCGGGAACTTCTTGATGCATACCCTGAGATCGAAGGGATAGCCGATCTGGGCGAAGATCTTCTCCGTGTACGATCCAGGAACCTGATAGAAGCCGGGATGGGAAAGCAAGGGATCGGGGAAACGGACGGCCGCGATTCGCGTGATACTGCGAGAAGGAATCATCACTCCACCTGGACGCAGGAAGCGATGCGCATCGTTGATCACCACTGCTGCTCCCTCGCAGCCCCCGATAGGTCCGACGATTTCAGACACACATACATCAGCCAGTTGGGGAAGTTTAACTTCGGCCGAGTCTCCGTGAATGATGGAGATATGATCGTCGAGACCAAGTTTTTGAATACTGGCGACGGCTTGCGCGAAAGCTTCGTCCCCCTTCTCAATGGCGTAGACCTTGCGTGCTCCTGCAGCAATCGCGATCCTCGCGAGGATTGCTTCCTTGCCAGTACCAATATCCACGACGACCTTGTCCCGGACCGCTTGCTCCATGGCGATCCGATATTTCTGGTTCCGACGCTCGTCGTTGGCGAGGGCATAGTAGATCAGATCGTCGTAAACGAAGTACTCGGCCACTGACGGCCACAATTCGACCTGCTCGATGGCCGCGCTTTCGGGTTCTCTCATCTGTACGTAGTCGCATTGGGCAATCGAGCCATAGCGATCCACCAGCGGGAGCGCGCGAAGCACGTCTTGAGACACCGGCTGGCGAGCGGTAAAGAAGATTGTTGTCTTCCGGGTGTCTAGCGAGCTGTTGAACATCTGAGCCCGGATGGCCGGGCTGCCTCCATCCAGAGCGATCAGCAGGCCCCCTTCCCCAAGTCGGAGACCGACGAAAACGGAATTGATGCCTCGGCGCATCGAGACGGCCAACTGGGCCGGTCCAACCCCCTGTGCCGCTGTAGCAGCAGTTGTAAGCTCCTCCCACGAGACCAGGCTCAACCCGTAAGCCCGAGTGTTGCTGTACTTCGCTAAATGCGAGATCAGCCCATTTTGGAAGGCAGAGACGGCCGCAAGCGAGCAACGTCCGGTTGCGCCGAGGAAGTGAGTGGCTGACGACAGGATGACAAATATGCTATCTTGGTGCTGCTGGATGATCTGTGAGAGCGCCCAAACACTGAGTACCTCCCGGCCTACAGCTGTCGACAAGGTCGTCCAGCTCTCCTCCAGCAGCGGGCACTCGGGCGGAACTACCGCGAGGTGAATGACGCCGTCCAGAGTATCTCCCCACTGAACCGGCCGGGCTTCGATCGCCCGCTGCAAAGCTCCCTGGTCGTCGGTGTCAATGGCGGCATAAGCACAATCGCCTGCCAGTTGCTGGAGGTGATTGTAAATTCCCCGACGCTCGGCGGCTTTCCCCTGCTCCTCCTCTCCATCCGTCGGCAGCATTTCCTTGCCTAAAAGGAGGATGCGGGCGTCGAACCGTGTGAGAAGGAACTCTGCCAGACGGGGTCCAATACCTTCCAGGCCATTGTTCAGGACGTACACGCCTCGTCGTCGAAAGGGAAGCTCGCCGTTCGGCCCACTCGTCTGCAAAGCGACATCGACCCGCCGCAAGCACGGCACCCAACGCTGGTTGTCGCGGTAGGCAACCTCTTGATCGGCCGCCGGTCCGAGGAACTCCCGACTGATAGCTGCTGCGTAGATCCGGCTTACCTCTCGGGGGCAGTCCACGTGGAGACAGCGCAACCAGGGCAGTTCCTGATTGATGGTACGGAGGAGGCCCGAAAGACTGGCCTGGGCGTAGGCGCTCCGCTCGTGGCTGTGAACCGCTTGAGCATTGCTAGTAACCGCCAGGAGTCGTATGGGAGCTTCGACCTCAATGGTGCTAAGAGCCTGGACCAGGGACAGCACGCTGTAAAGACCCTGCTCCTGAGCCCGCTCGATGGTCTCCCGGCTTTCAATCGTCCCCTCCTCGGCGTCATAGCTGAAGAGATGGATGACGGAACCCAATTGGATTCCTGAGTCCCTGAGCCGCTTTACCAGCTCGTGATAGTGTCGGGGTTCATCTGGGCGGATCGAAAAAGCCCTCGGTCCGTACTGGGCAAATGTCTCACTAGCCTCGATGACTACACACGGGGCACCGATTGTGGTCAACTCCACTACGATCCGCTGTCCGAGCCCGAGATGATCTAGGAAGAGGAGGCAGGCCCCGCGCTGATTCCGTGGACCATGATTCAACTCTTTTCGGTGCCACATCTTCCTGTAGAACCAGTCTGGGAGGGTGTGTTCGTTACCGGCCAACAGGTCCAGCCGCTCTATAATCTCCCGAAAGGAGCCCTGATGGAACTGCTCGACTAGCTTATTGCGTTGGATCTTGCCGATCCCGGTCTTGGGTATGGAGTCCTGATCAACTGGAATCAGGAAATCCGCTTTGATGCCGAGCTGTTTCGTCAGTCGCAGTTGGATTGCTCTAAGCTGTTTGCGCAAAAGAGCATCCTTGTTATGGGGCGTGTGAAAAAAAACAGCCAACTTTTGCGATTCGTTGTCGGACGGCCGTACCGCACAGGCGGCCGTGAACGACGCGGTTACGCCAACGACTTGCTCGACGGCCGCCTCGATCTCGTTGTTGTAGAAGTTGGCCCCGTTGATGGTGATGCCGGCGTCAGCTCGTCCCGTAAGCACAAGCTCCCCACCGGAGATAAAACCCACGTCTCCAGTGTCGAACCATCCATCAGCGAGAAATACGGCGTTCGCCTCAGGGTTGTTGTAGTATCCTGGCGAAACCGCGTCGCCTGAGAATTGGACACGACCTCTGGTCGCCTCGGGGACAACGTGTTGCTCGTCATCGACAATGCGCATGGGGATGCCGGGGATGACCGGTCCTAAGCTGGCGAAGGAGACGCAGTTGCTGGCATTCGGATCGGCCGGCTCGAGCGGTCCACCGAGGGAATTCCTGTCGACGTGATGAAAAGTCAGTGAGTTCCCGGCGCCTGGTTGATGATAGGTCACGCCAGAACCGAGCTCGGCCATGCCAAAAGCGGTCTGAACCGCTGATGCTTGCAGGCCAAACGGCGCCAGACTGTCGAGGAATTCGCGGATCGTCGCTCGGGTGATCGATTCACCGGCAGTCAGCAGCATTTGGACACTGGAGAGGTCCCACTCCCGATGCTGTTCACTCTTGAGGGCTGCGTTCACCAGAGAGTAGGCAAAGTTGGGTGCCCAACTATGAGTTACACGATGGCGGTCGATCAGGTCCAGCCATCGCAACGGACCCCCCAGGACATATTCTTTGGGCGCATAGACCACCTTGCAGCCGAGCTCGACGCAACGCAGATGCCAGTCGGAGATGCTGCCGATGTGGTCGAATGGCAACCAATTCAAGATCACATCGTTGGCTGATTGACGACACAATGCACTCGTCCCCCGCGCCCGGGCCAGGATGTTGCGGTGGGAGAGCATGACTGCCTTTGGAAGCCCGGTGCTTCCTGAAGACAGCGTGTAAAAAGCGATATCATCTGGCGCGGCCTTATGCGCGTTCGTATCGGCGGGGTTGTCACGCAACTCCTCGACCGCTGCGAAACGAGCGTGCGGGAGCAATGAGGCTGACGATGACCGGCGAATTTCTTTAATCCTACTGTCAGCCGCGACCAGAAGCGGGCGATTGAACAGGCTCCAGATATGAAGCAAATGAACGAGTGCACGGCTTTCCCCGTCATAGGTGATTGGGACTGGGACAATCACCGGCTCGAACCCGCCCAGCAGAGACCCCCAGAAGGCAGGGAGGAGATCTTCGTTGCGATCGAGCTGGAGGACGACTTTGTCACCAGGCTCGAGGCCGCGACGGCGCAGGCCGCCAAGCAACTGCTGAGCTTCCCGGACTAAGGAGCCATAGCTGTCGACCCGCTCGGAGCCATCCCCGTCGATGTAAATGATCGCCGTATCCCGCGTGGCTGAACACAGCACTTCAGGAAGGACCTGCGGCGCGTCCTCGCGTTGCAACAGTGGCTTGCCGTGGCAAATCGAGGCTGGTGCCGGGCCTGCATTCCGCTCTGCGGCGAGCGATGCCATCGGCGACTCGGCCTGACGCGAGACCGGCGTGGCCGGGAGCGACTCGCGTAATAGCCGGGCAACATGCACATGTTGCGGCGCATCGGCCCAGTATCCCGACACACAGGCGACCCGGTCTATCTCCGATAGAGCCGCGACGCGGGCTTCCCATGCTGGCGCGAGTTCGTCTGACCACACGGTTACTCGCGCGAGAGCAGTCTTGTCGATTGTCCCTTGGTCCGTCACCGGCAGGTAGAAGACCGGTACAAACCTCGAGATCCGCCCTGCAGATAGTTCCTTGAGATTCGGCTCGATCCGGTCGAAGTTTTCCGGTTCAGCCACCACAACGTAGGCCACGAGGTCCGAGCTACCTGCCGGTATTGCCCGCTCAAGTACAACGCATTCCTTGACCTCTGCGTTATCCAGCAGGGTGGCGGCCAGGGCCTCCAGATCGCCTCCGTCCCCTCCAACTCGCGGCAAGCCCGCGGTTTTCGTTCCCTCACTCCGGGGTGCGGAGGACCCGTCAGTCGTGATGAAGCCGCTCATTCTTACCCCCTTTTGCGAAGCCGGACTTTCGACAGGCGCTTAACGCTGTAGATGCCGGAGGAGCCGCAAACGTGTGCGCGGAGCTGACACCAGCAGTTAGCGTAAAAGCCAGCTAACTTAGCTCGGGGACCAACCATTCGCCGTTTGTCACGAAGAACTGCTCCGCAACCGCTTGCCCGAGCCGATCGATGTGTTCGGCGAACTCCTGGATGGGCCTGGTCCCGCCCTCGGGGTGGGGAAAGTCGCTAGAAAAACAATAGCATTCCGCGAACCCGTAACGATCGATGTAGTCTGCCACCGGCTCAAAGCGGTACGGCGTGACGCGCACATTCCGATGGATATAGTCGGAAGGTCTCATCGAGAGCACCTGTGACAGGCGATCCTTGTAAATCACCGCCGTCTGATCGAGCCGCTCGGCCATCGGGGCCAGCCAGATCGCCCCCAGCTCGATGACCCCAAAGCGGAGCCTGGGAAAACGCTCAAAGACCCCACCCAGCACGATGGTGGATAGAAAGTTCTGGGGCGAATAGTGAAAGGAGGAAAACGTGTATGTGTTGATCTGCTCACTTTCCGAGGCGATGTCCATAGGTTGAAAGTTCAAATGATCGACACCCGCGGCCCAGGAGTCGCTCCCCAGGAAGCCTTGCTCTCCACCAGCATGAAGGAGGGCGGTCGCATTCGCTTCCTGGAGCAGGCCCCAAAGCTTGTCCATTTTTTGATGCGCAGGGGAAATATTGCCTGGTGGGACGGCGCTCGCCATGACAAAGGCGCGGCCGCCCGCCTTGAGAACCCGCTCTGCCTCGGCCAGTGCAATGTCTATGTCATGGGTGTTCAGCAGAGCGACGACACGGAGCCGGTTTGGATCATGTTTGCTGAAACCGACCACAAAGTCGTTCCAGTGGTGCATCGTCTTGACGCCGATAGCATGCTTTGAGAACGTCGCGGCCTGGATACCAGGATCCGCGAATATCAAAGCTCGGTCTACGCCCATATGATCCAGTGCTTTCAACCGGCCATCGGGGCTAAATGCCCCTGGCGCGATTGAGCCCTTCAACAGCCATACCGTTTCGTCGGTAAACAGCGAACACTCGTCGCCGGTCAATTTGGTGAGTTTCTTTGCTTCTTCTTCTGACGCGCTCTCTATCATTCGGTGGAGCATATTTGTGAAGTGCTTGCCCACCTCTCCAGCCGCGAGCTCGTAGGTCCGTGGAGAAGGCTGAATGTGGGAATCGAGGTCGTTCAGGCGCCCATGGAATCGGCTGATGTCAAGCATTGCTTAATCCCCCGCTTGTGATCACCCCGTCCTGGTGATGCGATCAGACTCTCGCGCTTTGTCGGCAAGGGCGGCCAGCAACTCCTCAGGCAGGTCATCGCTTGATAGCAGCGCCCCAGCTTCCTCTTCCGTCATTCCCTCCAGTTTGTCGAGCAACTGGGTCAACTGGTCTCCGGCATTTTGTTCGAGCTGTTTTCGGAGAAGGGCCTCGGTCAACTCGGCAATAGTGGGAGCGGAGAAAAATATGTCCAGTTCAACGTTGATCTTGAAGATCTGCTGCAATCGTGACACGAGCTGGGTGGCCAGGAGTGACTGGCCGCCCAGATCAAAGAAATTGTCATGGATCCCAATCTGGTCGATCCCCAGAACGTTCTGCCAAAGCTCGGCGACGGCGTTCTCGTCCTCATTCCGCGGCGGTTCGTACGGAGTAGGAAGGTCGGGACGTTTGTGGTTTCCGGTGGGATCGGTCACTCCGTTTGCGGCTTCTCCCGGCTCGGGCATCGTGCGGCTTTCGTGCATCTTGCGGATCGCTTCTTGGCGGAAGCGAGGATCGGTCGTCGCAACAAGGATGCGTGCGACTGGGCCCGCTTGCGCGATACGCTGGAAGGCGTCTGCCCCTTCCGACGGAGTCATCGCGATCTTGCCCAGGGCCCCCGCCCGCTCTTCTTCCGCCTTCCACAGGTCCCAATTCACGACAACCCAGGGACAGTCCCCATTTCGATTGTGCCGATGGGCGAAGGCATCCAGATACAGGCTGGCGGTAGTATGAGCCATCTGCCCCATCCCACCGACCTCCGAGGCTAAGGATGACATCAGCACACAGAAATCGACCTCCCGCCGCCGGAGACACTCTTCGAGGGCAGTCAGGGCTTGTTGCCGCTCATCCCAGTAACGATCGAGGGAGGCCAAGTCCAAATCTTTAATTAGAGCGAGGAACCGCGGACTGCTCATATCCGCGGCGTGAATCACCCCGGTGATGCGTCCAAAGCGGCTTTCGGCCTGACAGAATGCCTGTTCCAGGTGTTGGGTATCGAAGACCTCGAGGCGGACTGGCAAGACTTCGCAGCCCAGAGCCTCCAGTTCCTGAAGCTGCTGTTCGACCGTGATAGGCGCGGCAGACAACGGGTGAGGCCCGTCGTCCGGGAATGCCCGGGTGCAGATCAGGATCAGTTTGGCCTCGGCCATTTCCGCCACCGCGTGGGCAAGCCGCAGCCCGATGTCATCGAGGCCGCCGGTAATCACATACACCCCGCCGCGCCGGAATAGACCAGAGGCCGGCAGGCTGTTTGCCCCGCCGTGCATGCGGACCGGGTCGAGGTCGGAGACCCAACGATGATCGGCGCGAAGAGCAACGATCCGGTCTGCCTCCCGCGCCCCGAGTTCCAGCACCAGTCGAGCGGCTAGGCGCCCCGGACGCCAGGCTGCTGATCCGGGCGAAGAGATATCGATAGCGCGACAAGTAAGACCGGGATACTCCCACGGAATCGTGCTCAAGGGGCCGAGCAGGGCCGCCTTGGCCGGATCAATTGACGTTTCCCCGCTGACATCTCGCATCTGGTCAGCAATGATGATGAGCTCAACCGGCCGCGAGGGTAGGAGCGCTTGCACCAGGGACAGTAAGGTGCTGCAATACCGCCCAACCCTCTCCCGATCGCTCCCAGCGAGATTTTCGCCAGTAACTCCCCATAGATAGGCTATCCGCTGCGGGAGCGCCTTATGCTCGTAGAGGTCATCAAACAGGGCTGTAAAGTCGGCCGGCTGGGCTGGGTCCAGGGTATAGGTCCGCGCATCCTCCCGCGCAAAGACGGCACCTGCCCGCACTCTCACCACCTCGTACCCCAGAAGCCTCAACTCGGCATCGAGGGCCTCCGCAAGCCCGTACTGGTCATAGAATACGAGCCAGAAGCCTTTCTTGGGGCCCGCTTCCACCGACGGTCGGGGAGCAAGCGCAGCCTTCCACGAGGGGAGGTAAAACCAGTCGGCGACATCCGGTCTCTTGACGGCTGAGGTGTCTCGTGCCGGCTGATTTCCCGGCTCGATCCAATAGCGGCGTCGCTGAAAGGGATAGGTGGGCAAGGACACGCGAAGACGTCGTTCGTGTTGGTAAAAGCCGGCCCAATCGATATCCGCGCCTGCCATCCATAACTCGGAGAGCGTATGAAGGAGCAAGTGTTGTGCCTCTCGTTTCTCCCGAGCCTGAGGCAGACTGGCAAAACACCGCGGCCGCTCGTCACTCTGGGACTGAGCTGCGAGGGCACCCAGGGTCCGTCCCGGTCCGACCTCCAACAGCAGAGAGGACCCGGAGTCGAGCAAGCAGGCAAGGCCGGCGGCGAACCGCACGGGCTGGCGCAGTTGCTGTGCCCAATATTCGGGTTGGGTTGCTTCCTCCGGAGTAATCCATTTTCCCGTTCGATTGGAGATGTACGGAACCTGCGGCGGTTTCAGCTCGATTCGCCCCAGCAGCTCCGTAAAAACTTCGAGCATTGGTGACATCATTCCGGAATGAAAGGCATGAGACGTATGAAGACGCGGACAGGAGAGCCCCCGCATGGTGAGCCGCTCCTGCAGTTCAGTAACCGCCTGCTCGGGCCCGGATATCACACAAAGGTTTGGGCTGTTCACTGCGGCAAGGTCAACGCCGCGTCCAAGAAGGGGCCGCAGCTCTTCCTCAGCCAACGGAACGATGGCCATGGCGCCACGGGGGAGTTGCTGCATCAGACGTCCGCGCGCCGCAATCAGCATCAAGGCATCAGGCAGGGAAAAAACGCCAGCGACGCACGCCGCGACATATTCTCCCATGCTGTGCCCGATCATAGCCCGCGGCTGCAGTCCCCAGCTCATCCATAACCGTGCCAACGCGTACTCGATCGTGAACAGCGCCGGTTGGGTCAGCGCGGTCTGTTCCAATCGCGCAGCCGCCTCTTCGTTATCCGCGGCCGCGGGGAACAGGAGCCAGCGGATATCCAACCCGAGCTCCGATTCCAGATGGCGCGCGCACTGATCAACCTGCTCGCGAAAGACCGGTTCGTGCAGATAGAGATCTCGCCCCATGCCCGGGTATTGGCTGCCTTGGCCAGGGAACAAAAACACTATGCCGCCATTAGCCCGATCGGTGATCCGCACCTGTTGCGCGGTACGAAGCAGGGTCACGGCATCGCCGACCGAGGTACAAGCGACGGCCCGTCGATAGGCAAACGCGCGGCGTCCCCTCTGCAAAGTGTGGCAAATATCACTGAGATTGACGTCTGGCTCCCGTTCAAGAAACGCGGCCATATTCTCAGTGGCGGCCGCCAACGCGGCCTCGGTTTTGGCTGAGAGCATCAGGAGCTGTAAGGGGCGGGAGGGCGAACCGGGCTCTACCGGCGGCGCTTCCTCCATCACCGCATGGGCATTCGTTCCCCCGACTCCAAAGGAACTGATGCCGGCGCGACGGGGTGTTTTTTCGATTTTAGGCCACGTCTGCAAAGCGTCGACCACGTAAAACGGACTGTTTGGCAGGTTCAGCTTGGGATTAGGTTTTGTGAAATGGAGACTGGGAGGGATTGTGCCGTATTTGAGTGCCAGCGTCGTTTTGATGAGACCGGCGAGGCCCGCTGCCTTGTCGACATGCCCAATATTGGATTTCACCGAGCCGATGCCACAGAAGCCCGTTTTATCCGTCCGCGTCCGAAAGGCCTGCGTCAAAGCGGCAACCTCGATGGGATCACCCAGCGGTGTGGCCGTACCGTGCGCCTCGACATAGGTGATCGTATCGGGATGGCAGCCGGCTATCGTCTGGGCCTCGACAATGACCCTGGCCTGGCCCTCAACGCTGGGTGCGGCATAGCCCACTTTCGCCGAGCCGTCGTTATTGACGGCCGTGCCTTTGATCACTGCGTAAATGGAATCGCCGTCGGCGAGGGCATCCGCCAGACGCTTGAGGACTACCGCAGCGAGGCCGTTTCCATCGATCAAACCGCTTGGGGTCGCATCGAAAGGACGACAGTGGCAGTCCGGCGAATAGGCCGTCCCTTCCTCATACAGATGGCCGACCTTCACTGGGAAGTGAACTGATACGGCACCAACAAGGGCCATATCACATTGATAGGTAATGAGGTTCTGACAGGCGAAGTGTAGGCTGACCAGAGAGGAGGAACAGGCAGTGCCGATGTCGACACCTGGCCCCTTGAGATTCATGCTATAGGCAATCCGGGTCGGAACAAAATCCTTATCGCTATATATCGACAGTTGAAAGCCGCCGATGCGTGCAGCCAGACTAGGATTGGAGAGGATGTTGAAGGGCAGATAGGTGTTCATGCCGGTGCTGGTATAGATAGCGATACTGCCATCGTAAGTCTCGGAATCGTAACCGGCGTGTTCCAGCGCTTCCCACGCGCACTCCATCAGCAGCCGGTGCTGAGGGTCCATAAACTCTGCCTCTCTTGGCGAAATGCCAAAGAAGGACGCATCGAACAGATCCACATCCGCCAAGACGCCCTTGGCTGAGACAAAATTGGGCTGACGGATTGTTGCCAGGTTCAGCCCCGATTCAATCAACTCCTCTTCGGAGAATAGCGAAATCGATTCTACTCCGCCGCAGAGGTTGCGCCAAAACGCGTCCAGGTTAGGCGCGCCCGGCATTCGCGCGGCCAGGCCTATGATGGCAATGCCTTCCTGCTCTTCCCGGGTTTCTTCAGAAATCATCGCCCAAGAGCCCCTTGTCCACGCTGTGCTTTGCTTCGCAAGGCTTGCCGGCGGATGGCTGCCCGCTGATGGCCGATGCGGGCTTGAATCTGGCTGTAGTCGGGTTGCTCTGCGGTTTTGTTGTTTCTGAGATAATACGCCAGCGACGCGATCGTCGGGTATTTGAAGAACTCGATCCCCATCTCATCGTGATTGAAGAGATGTTCCAGTCTATTGTAAGCTCGAAGCAAGAGGAGAGAGTTGCCCCCGAGGTCAAAAAAGTTATCGTGAATCCCAACCTTGTCTAGATTTAGAACTTCTTGCCACGCCCGAACCATTTGCTGTTCAACGTCGGTGCGAGGCGGCGTGTAGAAGGCTGCCTGATTGGGACGGACCCGGTCAGGCGCCGGCAAGGCTTGGTGATCGATCTTGCCATTCGCTGTCAGCGGCATCTTGGTGAGTGATACGGCGGGAACC
>Ga0182041_10001336_pt1 | contig 12326 bp, 10 predicted proteins | sample flu12Cox44000178_FD_125967 | JGI IMG/M metagenome (GOLD analysis project Ga0182041, IMG submission 125967) | Lab enrichment of tropical soil microbial communities from Luquillo Experimental Forest, Puerto Rico - flux8day.12C.oxic.44.000.178 | ecosystem: Environmental > Terrestrial > Soil >...
ACGCCGGAACAGAAAGGGCCGTTGCATGAGTAGCGACTGCAGACATCGGTTCCTACTAGCGCGCGGGGGCCGAACTCCGCAGCATTCGGCTACCCAGTGCTACGCGTGCCCTGCATGCATTCCTGCTTCCATTCCCGGGCGAGGTTCCGCGCGCGGTGGGTGGTTCCGACGTGGAGAGAGCAACTGATTGGACGGAAGGGACTTGGCGGTTCCGCTAAAAGCCGCTGCGCCCGGTCCTTTCGGGCATCGCGAGTGCCACTGACAAGGGAATTGACCAAAGCGTCCAAACCTCGTCGGTCATCTTCGGTCATGAAGTCGCCTTGCGCTTCCGCAAGGCGAAAGGGGCATCACGGAGTATCTCTTTTCCGCTACGTCGCCTGCGGACGTTCCTTATCTGTGAACCGGTGAAGACCGGGAACATCGAATGAGATTGGAAAGAGAAGTGCTTTAACGTTCGCCGTGGAGAGGCCTTGACCACTTCGCCGCAGCAACCCTTTCCAACTCTGCCCACGCTGCCGACGAGGGCGTTTCGCCTGGATGTGCCTCTCCACAATCTTCTGCAGAACGCCCCATTTCTGGAAACCATACGGGGCTGTTCAATCACCATTTGGCGGGTTTCTTGGGCATCCTTGCGGGACTCTTCCTTCTTGGGGAAGCTTCGCTGCGCCAGCGCTGGCCGCAGGTGCGATACGCTTGGCCTGCCTGTTTTCTACTTGCCGGTCTTTTCCTGCTCGTCTTCAGCGACACGGAGCTCTGGCCGTTTGGTCCCCAGAGCTGGTCGTACTGTCTCACTCACAATCCGAAAGACTTGCAGCGATTCTACTGATTCTTGGGATTCTTGAGAGGCAACGCGCGAGAGGCATTTTGAAAGCCGCTTGGGGGGGGCTGGGCGTTTCCGCTTCTTGCGCTGTTTGGGTCCGTCCTGCTGTTTTTCACGAGCATCATAGCGGGATGCACGGCCCCGGTCACATGGCCGTGATGGTCCACATTCAGACGGAGCATCTCCATTTTGCGATCGCTGGCTGCAGTATAGGCTTGATTAAGGGCCTATCGGAGTTGCCTACCCGCCGGAAGACGGTATTTCTAAAGGCCTGGCCGGTCCTGATGATCGTTCTCGGAATCATTCCCTGGCGATAGCACTCTTGGTTCGCGAGATTCACAATTCTTGTGCTCCAGTTTCGACATTATCTTCACGGTCCGGGACGAGTTGGTTTTCGCAGAATGAGGTGCCCACCCACGAGCGAAAGCGTTAAGCGATGGACAGCTCCGCTGCCACACACGAACTCGAGGACGCTCCAACCCTGTATCCCTGTTTCGCATGAACGCTTTGCGTCCCTGGCGCTGGAGTTCGATTGGCAAGCCGGTTGCACTGCACCTCCCCCGATGGCGCTGCCTGTGCCAGTTGTGCGATGCAGCTACTACCTCCATAGAAGAAGAGGGGATACCGTGAAAAAGCTCACTTTTGCCGTGTTTATATTGGTTGGGTCATGCGCTTTCGGCAGTCCTGGACTGGTCGCTCAGAACCAATCATCAAAAACCGCTTCCGCTGCCGACAGTACTGCCGACGCCCTCACGGATCAACAGTTGGCGCTCCTACGCAGAGATATTCGCTCGATCAAAAAGCAGCTCATCGCAGCGAATTTGACGCTCACGGATAGCGAAGCGATTAGTTTTTGGCAGATATTTGAACAATACTCCGCCGATACGGGAAAGATTAGCGACACGCGAGCGGCGATCATTAAAGAATATTCGAACGAATACGGAACGTTAACCGATGATCAGGCGGACAGTCTTATTCGCCGCTGGCTGGACACGGACCTCGAGCTGGCAAAGCTTCGCCAGAGGTATGTACCGATCTTCCGAAAGATTTTGCCCGGGAAGAAAGCGGCGACCTTTTTTCAGCTCGACCGGCGCATCAGTATGATGATCGACATACAGGTTACCTCGCAACTTCCGCTGGCACAGAGTCAGGACCAATGAATTCATCTCCGTCCAGGATGGCAACCGCTCGAGAGTAACAAACATGAAATCCCGCAGTTCGAAAGTTAATCGCCTCAAGGAGACTCCATGACTTCAGCTGGCACGGCCGCAGTGGCTCCGGCCCCCGTCGCGACGAAGGCTTCGGCACCCGCACCTCGGCCGGAACACGCGCCACCCGCCGCGAGGCCAAAGTGGCAGAAGTACGCCACGCCCACGCTTGTGGTTCTGCTCGCGGCTGCGTTGGTAGCAACAATCACCCGGAACTGGAATGCCTGGGAGGGTGGCCGAATCGAACAGGTGACAGACGACGCCTATGTGCGGGGGGATCTCACCCCGCTCAGCACAAAGGTTGCGGGCATCGTTCGGGATGTTAAGGTTTCCGATTTCCAACACGTGAACAAAGGGGACCTTTGCGTCGAACTCGAAGATAGCGACTATGTGGCGCAAGTGGCGCAAGCGACTGCAGCCGTCGAGGCGGCGAAGGCTGCAATTGAAAACAATCGACGCCAGCGCGAACTCCAGGATGCGCGCATCGCGCGAGCCCTTGCGGGAGTCGACCAGGCAAACGCGCAAATCGCGGCAGCGCAGCACGGCGAAGAGGCCGTACGAGCCGATGTTGTGCGAACAGAGAAAGAGCGCAGGCGACAGGAGACCCTGCTTCAGACAAGTTCAAGCACACAGCAGAGGGTGGAGCAGGCAGTCGCCGACGAACAGCGGTTTGCTGCTCAGTTAGCGACCCGCGAGGCTGATCTGGAGCAGGCAAAAACCCTGCTGCGCAGCAATGAGCTGGCGGTCGAGGCTGAGAAGCGGGCCCAGGCGGTTTTACGATCGCAGGAATTCCAGCTTATCGCCGACCTCCACGCAAAGGAGGCTGCACTTACCGTCGCTCAGGTGAACCTCGGATATACGAAGATCTCAGCACCCGGTGACGGCACGGTGGGCGAACGGCAGGTACGCCCGGGACAGCTGGTTTCCCCAGGAACCCAAGTGATTACGTTCGTCAGCAACAGCAAATGGGTGCAGGCAAACTATCGCGAAACGCAACTGACAAACGTAAAAGTGGGTAACGCAGCGGCGATTCGCATCGACGAATACCCGGGAAAAGTTTTCCGCGGCAGGGTGATAGAGATCGCGCCTGCCAGTGGTTCGCAATTTGCCCTGCTGCCCCCCGACAATGCGACCGGCAACTACACAAAAGTCGTACAACGAATTCCAGTGAAGATCGCATTCGACGATTCGAACCTTGCGGCCACTTTGCGTCCTGGACTGTCTGTCATTGCCACGGTCCGCACGCAACATTGATTGGAACGCACGATGGCAGCTTCCACCACGATCGCAAGCCTGCCGCCGCCGGCACAGCTCGCACGAGCAATCGCGACAATAGCGCCGGCTGATCTCTCAAAAAGCCCTCTCCTCGGTATCCTCGGGGTCATCATTGGCGCAGGAATCGTCACGCTAACCGGCCGAATGATTACTCTGGGCTTAGCCGATCTCAAGGGCCATCTCGGAATTGGTTTCGATGACGGCGCGTGGATCAGCACGGCGTTTAACATGGCTTTGATGTTCGTCGGACCCTTTACTGTGTACCTCGGGGCTTTGATGGGACCACGGCGAATACTGTTCTTTGCTGCCACAGCGTTTATGGTGATCTGTGCGTTCCTCCCGTTCGTCCATAACTACAGCTTGCTGCTGGCAGCCATTGTTTTGGCCGGCCTGACCTCCGGCACGTTTTATCCCCTCACGCTAACGTTTGCCCTACGCAATATTCCTCTCCGTTTCCTCCCTTTCACCGTCGCGCTTTACGCCACATTCGTTGATGGAGCGGTGAACATCGCCCCATCTCTCTACGGGTGGTACAGAGAACATCTCTCCTGGCACTGGATGTTCTGGAACTCAGCAGTCATTACGCCGCTGATGATGGCCTGTATCTACTACGGGATCCCATCGACTTCAGCTACAAAGAAGTCCTCGGCAGCGCCCAGCTTCGCGGGCTTTCTTTACGCCAGCGCGGGGCTCGCAATGCTGCTTGGCGCCTGCGAGCAAGGGGAAAGGCTTGACTGGTGGAGGTCCGGAGTTTTCACGGCTCTGTTTGCCGGCGGCTCGTTCCTGCTGTTGTGTGCGCTGGTGCGGCGCCTCCGCAGTCCCAACCCCCTGGTCGACGTGCCTTATCTTCGCCAATGGAACACAACCTTGCTTGGCGTTGGACTATTTTTGTTCCGCTTCTGCCTGGTTGCGACCATCATCCTGATTCCGCAGTCGCTAGCAATGCACGGATTCGAACCCGAGCAGATTGGGCCCGCAGTCGTTTGGAGCGCAGCTCCTCTTCTTCTCATCGCGCTTGTAGCCGCTCTCTTGCTGCTGGCCGATGTTGATTCACGCCTGCTGATGGCCTCCGGTTTTGTGTTCATGGCCCTCGCCTGCTACTTGAATGCTGACATCACAGGTGCATGGTCTGCGTCGAACTATTACCGCACCGAGTTGCTCATGGGCCTTGGCCAAGCGTTTGCGTTTATAGGTCTTGTGTCGACCATCATCCTGCAGGGGATTTTTTCGGGCGGGTTATCCAAACCACAGTGGATTCTGACATTTTCCGCATTTTTTCATACTGTCCGGCTTTTTGGCGGAAATCTTGGCGCCGTGGCCATGGGCCACTTCATCGCGCAGCAAGAAAAGTTACACTCGAACCTCCTCGGCTTGCACGTTGGGGCAGGGAGCTGGATCACGGATGGAAATATCAGGGGGCTTGCTGCCGGACTATTTTCGCGCTCCGCGAGTGTAGCCGCGGCAACAGGCCGGGCGGTCGGAGTCGTTGCCGGCCGGCTTCGTGTTCAGGCGTTCACGCTCAGCATCATTGATGGCTTCTACTTGGTGGCCTGGGCGTGTGTCACTGCTTTGTTGTTCGTAGCCTTGTTGCGCAAGGCGCCGCTCAACTATGCCGATCTCAGCATCATGCAGTCACCGTCGCCTGCGCCGCAGGAGACGAAATCATGAACGCTCCTGCCTGGTTGTACGCCTCGGAAAGGGGCGAAAGCGGTTGTCGGCACTCGAGGAGCATGGAATGAGCGTCAGAAAATTTCTTCGGATACGGGCAATTGCCGGACTTTTTCTACTGTGCGCCAATTCGGCGCTGCCAAAAGAAGTGCGCCATCTCAAACTGGGAGAAGCGGTTCGCCTGGCGGTGGAGCAGAATCGCAACCTCAAGATCGCGCGGCTGAAAGTCAAGGAGAACGAGGAGCGGAAGGCGGCTGCGCGCTCCGACTACTTCCCCACGATTACAAACCAGTCGAACGCCTTGCACATCAGTGAGCTCCAAAACGTCCTAATTCCCGCAGGCGGCCTTGGGAATCCGTCTGGGGTACTCATCCCTCCCCAGGGCATCTCATTGCAACAAGGCAAGCAGACCCTTTTCTCCAGCGGCACAATGATCACCCAGCCGTTGACGCAGTTGCTGCGCATCCACCACGCGAATCGCATTTCGACGGCGGAAATCGCCACATCCCGAGACGAGTTGAAGAATGCCGAGAATGAAATCGCGCTGCAAGTGCACGCTCTCTACTTTGGCATTCTCATCGCGCAACTCCAGAAGAAAGCCGCAGAGCAGGAGACTTCCTTCGCCACCGAATCCTTGCAAGAGAACGAAAATCACGTCCGCGGCGGAAGCGCCCTCGAAGTTGCGGAAATACAAAGCCGTGCGCAACTTCTTCAGGGGCAACATTCCATTCTCACCGCCGAACTGCAGATTGACGACTACATGACGGAGCTGAATGATTTGCTCGGCCTGCCGCTCGATACAAAATTGGAATTGGATCCCGAGGTCGCAACAGACTTCGCGACCCTGACAAAAACCGAGTACGTGGCGGCGGCTTGGGAAGAGAATCCGGAGATCCGGTCGGCCGAGGAGACGGTTGCGAAAGCACGCGAGGGCGTGGCCGCCGCCAAGACCGCCTACATTCCTGACATCACGGCTTTTGCACGTCACAGCTACCAGGATGGTGTGCCATTCTTCGTCAGAAACTTTGGAACCGTCGGGGTGAACTTGAGCTACACACTCTGGGACTTCGGCAAACGCCGCGCAACCGTACGCGAGCATGCCACACAGCTTGCAGAAGCCGAACAAAATCTTGAGCGCCTGAAAGAACGGGTCGCAGTGGAGGTGGAGCGCAGCTACAACAAGCTGGAGCGGACCCGCAGCATGGTCGAGGTCGCTACGCAAGTCGCAAAGCTTCACCAGGAGAGCGAACGCCTAATGACTGACCAGGCGGCACAGGGCGTAGTCTTAATCTCCGATGTCAGGCATGCGACGGCGGCAAGCTACAAGGCCAAAGCGGAGCTCCTCGAGGCGAGCCTTGGATATCTGCTGGCGCGTGCCGAACTGGATCGCACGGTGGGCCGGGCACCGGGATTGGGGACACCATGAAACACAAATTGGGCGCAACGAGCCGATTCGTAGTGTACGTTCTAACCGGGATCTTACCGATTATCAGCGGCCCCCCTGCGAAGGGCCAAAATGCCGAACCCTTTAGGTTTTTTCGTGAGTACGTTGGTTTAAATGACGAACAAATCGCGGCGGTTCGAAGCGGGAAAGCGGTCGCGAAGATATTGGATTCTCGGATCCCGGATGAGGTGTTCGTATTCGGCTCGGTCTACGTACAGTCGACGCCGGATGGGTATCTCAAACTCGCATCGAATATTGACGCGCTGCGCAAACTTTCGAACTATCTGGCGATCCAAAAGTTCAGCAATCCTCCCCAGCCATCCGACCTCGAAGGGTTCACATTGGAGCCCGAGGACATTAAACAGCTAAAAGATTGCGAACCGGGCCATTGCGAGGTCCAACTGCCCAGTGAAGCGATCGATTCGTTCAAGCGCTCCGTGGACTGGTCTGCGCCAGATCTGGCAAGTCGCGTAAATGGACTTGCGCAGAAGATGGCGCTTGAGGCCTTGTCGAGATACATCCAAGGCGGAAACACGGCCTTGGGAACCTATCGGGACAAGAAACACCCGGCAGTGATAGCGGAAACGTTTCAGTCACTGCTCAGTCGTTCGAAAGCCCTTCCGGTGTACCTGCCTGCGCTCGATCGATACCTGCTCGATTATCCGAACGCGAATTCGGACAATGTCGAATCTGAATTCTTTTGGGAGAAGGTTAATTTCGGGCTCAAACCCACACTGCGCATCGTGCAGGCGATCGTCTATCGCGGTAAGAGTTCCGCGGATCCCGCGTACGCTGTCGCAGTGAAACAGCTTTACGCCAGCCACTATTTCGAAACTGCTCTCGACCTGACCGTTTGCGTCCAAGACCACGAGCGGTCTGGCATTTACTTGATCACCCTCAAGGGTTCACAGCAGGCTGGGCTCACTGGCTTGAAAGGCGGCATCGTCCGGAAGGTAGCCGTTGACAGAACCCGCTCCTCATTGGAACGGGGCCTCGGGGCGATCAAGCGAGACTTGGAAAACCAGACAGACTGATGCTGCACAGAACATGTGAGTTGATGGAGGCTTATGGCATTACTTGATCGTCGGGCGGCAAGAATCTTGCTGACCATCCTTCTCTTCGCCCTCGTGCTTGACATTGTCTACGTCGCACGCGCGGTCATTATCATCTTCGCGTTCTCGATCCTCTTTGCCTATTTGATTAATCCGCTGGTCCAATTTCTGCAGCGCCATTCTTTATTCTTCAAGAACCTGAGAGGACCGCACGTTGTAGAGGCCTATCTGGCTTTCGTCATCGTGATCGGCTTGGTCTTTCACGGATTTGCGCCACAGGTCCATAAGAGTCTTGCGCGATTCCTGAATGAAATTCCAGCGCTGGGGGACAGAGTCTCCACGGGAGAAATTGCCAACGACCTGGGAAGCAACCTCGGCTGGACCGATACACAGGCGACGCGAATCAGAACATTCCTGCAGCAGCATCGGTCCACGATTGAGAGTTCTGTAGCAGAGATAGGGCGATTTGCGTCTACGGCAATTGCGGGAATCCTGGTGATTCCCATTCTGGCCATCTTCTTTCTTAGTGATGGCGAAAATCTGGCAAACCAGCTCATTTATCTTGTCTCTACGAAAGGCAGCAACGGGGCCCTGCGCTCCCTCGCTAGTGAATTGCATGTGATGCTTCAGCATTACATTCGAGCCAAAGTGGTTCTTGGCGGATTGTCGCTCGTCTACTGTTCTTTGACGATGCTCTTGTTGGGCTTTCCAAACGCGATAGCGTTGGGAGTCCTGGCTGGAATTCTCGAATTCATTCCCGTAGCGGGCTGGATGGCTGCAGCGGCAACTATCGTCAGCGCGGGTGCCCTGGCTCACTCCCACTGGATTTGGATGCTGGGGCTCCTCTTGGTGTGGCGGGTTTTAATGGACTATTGGATTGCGCCCCGCGTTATGGGTCACGAATTGGAGATTCACCCGCTTCTCGCAATATTCACATTGATGGTGGGTGGCGCGATTGGAGGCATCGTCGGGATCTATCTTTCCGTGCCGCTGGTAGCCACGCTGCGGGTCATCTACCGCAAGTTTGCTTCCCCGGCGCCCCTGGCGGACTTTCCCGAGACGTCGGCCGAGCATTTGACCGTAAGGTCCATCCTGTGACGCCTGAACGAGCGATGAGGTGCGGCGCATCTCGCAGTTGCTTTACGTGGCTGCATGTTGGATGACTTACCGATGCTCGGACTCGGCCGGTGGCAAGCACCTTGCAACATTGGATGTGGCGGATTTCTTTAAGGATAGGACGTGAGGAACGGCTGGAAAAGCGCGAGCCAAGATGAGTGTTTGGCGCTAGAAGCGTTCGCAGCACCGGCTGGGATTTGCGGGATCGAACTCTGAATTGAGGCAGGTGTAAGTCACGATGGCGGACTTACCAATCATCGAGGCCAGTTCGGAAGAAGAACTGCATTGCAATTGTGATTTGGAAGGAGTCGTCAGCCAGAGCCTCGCGTTTCGAAAAGTAATGGAGCTGGTTGACATCGTCGCTCCCACGAATTCGACGGTTCTTCTGCTGGGAGAGACAGGTACAGGCAAAGAGTTAATTGCGCGCGCCATTCACGAACGGAGTGCGCGCAGGACGCGCATGCTGGCGAAGCTCAATTGCGCAGCCGTGCCCGCGGGCTTACTGGAGAGCGAGATTTTTGGCCATGAACGAGGTGCGTTCACGGGCGCAGTCACATCTAGGAGCGGCTGGCTCGAAGCTGCGGACCAGGGGACGTTATTTCTTGATGAAGTAGGAGACTTACCCTTGGAAGTTCAACCCAAGCTGCTGCGTGTCCTGCAGGAGCGCGAGTTCGCGCCTCTCGGCGCCAGGCACACAAAGAAAGTGAATGTGCGGCTCATCGCTGCGACCAACTGCGACCTCGAAGCCATGGTGGCGGAAAATCGCTTTCGGAGCGATCTCTACTACCGCCTCAATGTGTTTCCGATCCGTATTCCCGCATTGCGTGAGCGTCCGGAAGACATCCCCATTCTGGTTGGATATTTCACTCAAAAATACGCCCGCCAGATGCAAAAGCAGATCAGAAGCATTTCCTCAACGGTTATGCGCAAGTTGCTCCGATGGCACTGGCCAGGAAATGTGCGAGAACTCGAGAATCTTGTGGAGCGTGCCGTAATCCTGACAAAGGGCACCATTCTAGCAATGCCGACGCCCGACGGAAACACGAGCCGGAAAACGCCAGCACTGGCTAGAATAGATAATATTGAAGAGCGCGATCGGATCACGCGAGTGCTAAAAATCACCAAGGGCCGCGTTGGCGGCGCCACCGGAGCCGCAGCACGCCTAGGTTTGAAGCGCACCACTTTAATCAATCGCATGAACAAAATGGGGATCGATCCGCATACCGTTTTCTCGGAGTCGCAGCGTTTGCCGGACGAGAATTCGTTCTCGACGAGTGGAAGCTCCGCTCCGACCGATTCCCCTCGGGAGGTTCTGCAGGAAGCCCCACCGAGCTGACAAACTCCCACCTCGCATCATCGTTCATCAAGACTCTGTCGCCTGTAGTCCGCCGTTTCGATCCCCGACCCGATACCCGCCGAAAATGCAATGCGGCCCACCGGGCTTGAGAGCTGTCATTAGACGCGGACAAACGTCCGAATCATCGCTCGATTCCGGACGCCACGAGTACAACCGCGTCAAATGTCCTTTTGATTTAACCAGTTAGCGAATTCTCGCTTTGGCATGAGCCTTGCGTAGTCACACGCGATGGCCAATACACCGCAGAGCAAATGAATGGATGCCACCGATAGGGTGACGGAGCGGAGAGGAAGATGGCGATACCGATTTTTGAGAGACAGGCCACAGCCGAGTACCAGACGAAACGGGATCACGAAAAGTACAAGCACCTGCTCGAAAAGGCCAAGGCTTTAGCGCCGTTGCCAACGGCGGTCGCGCACCCTTGCGACGAGTCGTCGCTTAGCGCGGCAGTGGATGCCGCGCGGATCGGGCTATTAGCCCCGCTGCTGGTCGGCCCTGGGGCGAAGATCAAAGCGGTCGCAGAGAAGTGCGAGCTCGATTTGTCGGGGATCGAGGTTGTCGAGGCTCCACACAGTCATGGCGCGGCCGAACGGGCAGTCGAATTGGTTCGCCAAGGCCAAGCGGAAGCGCTGATGAAGGGATCGCTCCATACCGACGAAATATTGGGAGAAGTGGTCAAGCGGGAAACGGGATTGCGCACTGCACGGCGAATCAGCCAGTGCTTCGTCATGGATGTACCTGGTCACACTGAAGCGCTGATCGTCACCGACGCAGCCGTAAACATTTCCCCGACGCTCGAAGAAAAGATCGACATCGTGCAAAACGCTATCGACCTCGCGCACGCTCTTGGAGTGACCGAGGTTCGTGTTGCCATCCTTTCGGCCGTGGAAACGGTCAACCCCAAGATACTTTCCACCATCGAGGCCGCAGCCCTGTGCAAGATGGCTGATCGCGGACAGATTAAAGGCGGCACACTCGATGGCCCGCTCGCGCTCGACAATGCGATCAGCGCCGAGGCGGCGAGCATCAAAGGCATCCGCTCGCCGGTCGCTGGCCGCGCAAACGTGCTCGTCGCTCCTGATCTTGAGGCCGGCAACATGCTCGCAAAGAGCCTCTCATTCCTCGCCGGGGCCGATGCGGCCGGGATCGTGCTCGGCGCGCGGGTGCCGATCATTCTCACAAGCCGAGCCGACTCAGTGACAACTCGACTCGCTTCCTGCGCCGTTGCCGCCCTGGTCGCAAAAGCTCGGCGCGAAAACCCGGCGAAAGCAGTTGCCTGAGGAGGGGCTGTGGCTGACGCAATTGCCGTCCTGAACGCTGGTTCATCCAGCATTAAGTTCTCCTTGTTCTTCACACGTTCCGCTGAACTCGAACTCGAGCTGCACGGCCAAATCGAAGGCATCTACACCACTCCGCACTTCATCGCGAAAAGGCGCGACGGGGCCAAGGCAGCGGAAAAATCCTGGGGCGGGGGGTCGAAGCTCGGCCACGATGGCGCGCTCGATCACTTGGTGGCGTTTCTGCGGTCCGAACTCGCGGACGACCATCTCATTGGAGTTGGACATCGCGTCTTGCATGGTGGGGTCGATTACAAAGGGCCGGTACTCATCGACGCGGGCGTGGCGGCGGCAATCGAGAAATTGATTCCACTCGCTCCCTTGCATCAGCCGCACAATCTCGCGCCCATCCGGCGTCTACTCGATCGTGCACCCGACTTGCCGCAGGTCGCCTGCTTCGACACTTCTTTCCATAGCACGAATCCCGATCTCGCCCAGCGTTTTGCATTGCCCGAGAAACTGCACGTAGCTGGCGTGCGGCGCTATGGATTCCACGGTCTGTCGTATGAGTACATCGCCTCCGTGCTAGCGGACCTCGATGCAAACGCCGCTTCGGGCAGGACCGTCGTTCTGCACCTGGGAAGTGGCGCAAGCATGTGCGCCATCAAGGCAGGCCGCAGCATTGCGAGCACGATGGGCTTTACCGCGCTCGACGGACTGCACATGGGCACGCGGTCGGGTGCGCTAGATCCAGGCGTGATCTTGCACTTGATGAACCAATGCGGCATGGATGCACGCGCGATCGAGAAGCTCTTGTACAACCAATCGGGGCTGCTCGGCGTGTCCGGCATCTCCAGTGACATGCGCACGCTGCTGGCCTCGAGCGACCAGAAGGCGAAGCTTGCTATTGACCTCTATTGCTATCGCATTCGTCGTGAGCTCGGTTCGCTGGCCGCCGCCCTCGGCGGGCTGGACGCGATCGTGTTCACCGGGGGCATTGGCGAAAACTCGGCCGTCATCCGCGAGCGCGTGTGCCGAGATGCGGCCTGGCTCGGCGTCGAGTTCAACCCTGCGGCGAGCGCTGCAGGTGGACCCCGCATCAGCGCGCC
>Ga0182041_10001347_pt1 | contig 12302 bp, 7 predicted proteins | sample flu12Cox44000178_FD_125967 | JGI IMG/M metagenome (GOLD analysis project Ga0182041, IMG submission 125967) | Lab enrichment of tropical soil microbial communities from Luquillo Experimental Forest, Puerto Rico - flux8day.12C.oxic.44.000.178 | ecosystem: Environmental > Terrestrial > Soil >...
CGACGAAGAAACGGCGGCAGGAAAGTCCTTCGCCTGGTCCCGCATGCTTCCCGAATTTGCGTTGGCAGCCGTCCTCGTCGTCATCCTGCTGCGTTTCTGGAATCCCCTCGACGCGATTCGCTTGTACGAGGGAGATTACCTCGCAAGCTTTCTTTTGATTCTCGGCATCGTGCTGGCATCCTTGCATTGGAAATCCTTGCGAGAACAGTTCTCCCGCTGGAAGCCAGGATTGCTCGTCGCCATTTTCGCCGCCCTGATTCTCTTTCTCTTGTTCAGCGCGTGGCTCGAGCTATCCATCTACGAAGCTTGGCTGACGCCGACCAGGTGGGCGCGCTTCCCTTTTCTCCTGCTTGCATTCCTGCCTTACCACATTGCGGAAGAAATCTCTCTCGGCCCGGCCGCCAACGCGAATCCGCGGCGCCGGTTCGTTGCGGGATTGTCGCTGCGCGCCGCGGCGTGGCTCGCCCTGGTCATCGGCCTCATGTATTTCCATAGCGGCGAAATCCTCATGGTGCTGCTTTTGCCCTATTTTGTGGTGCTCCAGGTGCTCGAGCGCAGGGCCATGGACATTGTGCGGCACGAGACCGGCTCGGCCGCTGCAACAGCGGTATTCGGTGCTATACTCCTGGCTGGTTTTTGCCTGGTGATCTTCCCCGTCACCTGAGGACATTTTACCCGAGCAGCCCCTTCTCGCCAGCCGTCAGGGATTCGTGTGAGGGGTTCGTTCGGGAGAGGAAAGGAAAGGGCCGCGGCGAAAGACAGGTATGGCGCAAATTGCAATCATAGGCGGCGGGCCCTCCGGGGCCGCGTGCGGCGAGCAGCTTGCTCGCGCGGGTCACCAAGTAAATCTCTATGACGAGCACCTGGCGTGGGAAAAACCCTGCGGCGGCGGCCTCACTCACAAAGCCATCCAGTGCTTCCCTTTCCTGCTGGACAATTCCTATCCGAAAAAGCTTGTTCATTCCGTCGAGCTGATCAGCAGCCAGGAGCATCGCGCGACGCTCGAAATGCAGCATCCCATTGTGATCTATTCGCGAAAGGTGCTGAACGGCCTCTTGTTGGATCGCGCGCAGGCCGCCGGCTGCAAGGTGCAGCGGTCCCGGGTGTTGAGCGTGGACATCGACAGAACCAAGCCGCGGTTCTCGGTCGAAGGCGAATGGCACGAAACCGATTTTCTCGTGCTCGCTGCCGGGGCGCGCAACCAACTCGTTCCCGGCAGCCGCGCGCTCCAGCGCGACGAGTTGGAAATGACGCAGGGCTACTTCGTGCCGCAAAACGCCGACTCCATCACCGTCAAATTCCTGCCGCAATTTGAAGGCTACATCTGGTCGTTCCCGCGCAGCGATCATCTCTCTGTCGGAATCTGCGGCAGCATGTCCTCGCATACCAGCGCGGAGCTTCGCGGACATCTGCAAGCGTTTGTCGAGAAGCAGGAGATTCCAACGGAAGGCGCAAAGTTCTACAGCCACGTCCTGCCCTCGCCGCAAGAGCGCACGCTTTCGCAACGCAACGTTGTCGGCAAGAACTGGGCGCTGGTCGGCGACGCCGCCGCCTGGGTCGATCCGCTCACCGGCGAAGGCCTGTTCTACGCAATCCGCTCCGGCGAGCTTCTTGGCCGTTCGCTGGCGCAAGGCTGCCCGGAGAAGTATCCGGCCTGGATCAAGGCGGCATTCTCGACCGAGCTCGAATTTGCCGCCCGCATCGTCCGCCGTTTCTATCGCGGATCTTTTCTCGGAAACGCCGTAACCACGCGCATGGTGCAATTCATCCGACGAAGCCCGGTCTTCCGGCAATTGATGAGCGACCTCTTCAGCGGCACTCAGGACTATTCCAGCCTGAAGCGCCGTCTCTGGGGCCATCTGGGCGTCACCATCAGCGATTTCATCGCTGGCGTGCTGAACCTCGACCGCCCAGCCCGAGCGCATGCAGGCCATACCTTCGGCGATTGAAGATGAATTGCCGGCGGTCGAGAGGTGTGGTTTGGCGCGTCCGAGCCGGGCTCCGGGAGCGGATAGGATTTGGCTATGTAGTTATCCCCGCCCGTCCCGCATCCAACAGCGAGGGCCGGGCTCCCGACAAATGAGCGCTGACAGCAACGCCAAAACGGTGTCCAAAGAAAACAAGCGCCAGAACGCGTGGAAGAATCTCCCCGACGTTTGGGCGCTCATGAAGCCGCGCCGCGGGCTGCTGATGCTCGGCTTCGTGCTCATGGCTGTCAACCGCGTCTCTGGCCTCGTGCTCCCCGCTTCCACAAAGTATTTTGTGGACAACGTCGTCCTCCACCACCAGATCCATCTGCTCACGCCGCTCGCCTTCGGCGTGCTCGCCGCAACGATCATTCAGGGCCTCACGTCCTTCAGCCTCACGCAGTTGCTTTCCAAGTCCGCGCAGAAGATGATCAGCGAACTCCGAAAGCAGGTGCAGGCGCACATCGGCCGCCTGCCCATCGCCTTTTATGACGCCAACAAGACCGGCGCGCTCGTCTCTCGCATCATGAGCGACGTCGAAGGCGTCCGCAACCTCATCGGCACCGGGCTGGTCGAGTTTGTTGGTGGCCTCATGACCGCGGCCATCGCACTGGTGTACCTCATTCACACCAGCGTGGAGATGACAGGGGTGGCGTTTGGCATCCTGGTGCTTTTCGGCATCGGCATTAGCCAGGCGTTCAAAACCATTCGCCCCATCTTCCGCGCCCGCCCCAAAATCACCGCCGAAGTCACCGGCCGGCTCACCGAATCGCTCAGCGGCGTGCGCGTGGTAAAGGGCTATCACGCCGAACAGCGCGAAGAGAGCGTTTTCTCCGCGGGCGTCGAACGCTTGCTCCAGAACGTGCTCAAGACACTGACCGCGACATCGCTAATGAGCCTCTCCGGCGCAATGCTCTTGGGCATCGTCAGCGTGCTCATGATGGAGTTAGGCGGCCGCAAGATGCTTGCCGGAACCATGACTCCCGGGCAGTGGTTTGCCTACAGCGCCTTCCTGGCGTTTCTCATCGCGCCGGTTTTTCAAATCGTTGCCATCGGCACGCAAATCACCGAAGCCATCACCGGGCTCGAACGCACGCGCGAAATCCTCAACGAAAAGCCGGAAGACGAAGCACCCGGCCGCACCGTAACGATGCATCGCGTCAACGGTCTCCTGGAAGTCGAGCATGTCAGCTTTTCTTATGAAGCGCCGAAGCAAGTACTGCACGACATCAGCTTCGTCTCCGAGCCGGGAACCGTAACCGCATTCGTCGGCCCTTCCGGATCGGGAAAATCCACCATCATCGGCTTGATTGCGGCCTTTTATGTTCCTTCAGGCGGCAGAATCCTCGTGGACGGCGTGGACCTCGCCACCGCGCGGCTCAACTCCTATCGCACGCAGCTCGGCGTCGTGTTGCAGGAGACGTTTCTGTTCGATGGCACGATTCGCGAGAATGTGGCCTTCTCTAAACCAAACGCCACGGAAGAAGAAGTCCTCGCCGCTTGCCGCATCGCGCGCGTCGATGAGTTCGCCGAATCCTTTGAGCAAAAATACGACACGGTGGTCGGCGAGCGCGGCGTAAAGCTTTCCGGCGGCCAGAAACAGCGCGTTTCCATCGCGCGCGCCATTCTCGCCGATCCGCGCATCCTCATCCTGGACGAAGCCACCTCGAGCCTGGACTCGGAATCCGAGGCGCTGATTCAGGAAGGTTTGCGCTACCTGATGCGCGGCCGCACCACGTTTGTCATTGCGCACCGCCTCTCCACCATCCGCCGCGCCGATCAAATCCTCGTCGTGGAAGCCGGCCGCATCATCGAGCGCGGCACGCACGAAAGCCTTTATGCGCTCGGCCGACGGTATTACGACCTCTACACCAAACAGCACGCCGTCGAGAGCAATCTCTTCCTCGCCCCCGGGGAAAGCACAACGCTCGAAGAAGCCGGCGAATCCTCCCCCAGCACTAACGGCCGTGGTGGCTCCGGTCTCCCCGACGCCATCCGCATCCTCCGCGGCCAATCCAGCTAACGCGATTCCGGCACTCCGCCCGCATTCCTAGAATCCTGGCTTAACCCTAAAACAAGAACGCCGCTTGGGAAAAATCGCTACCCGAACCCAGGCAACAACGGAAGGAATTGGCAGCGCCCTCGAGCGTCGAACTTCGATCCCTCTTGAGGAGAGGAAGGAGTTTTATGCGGATCGCGCAAAACCTATTTCGTTATGAAGGGACCGAAATCATCTCAAGAATGAGCAGGGTTCGATCGCTGCTGTTGGCTTTGATTCCGCGCCCGCAACCGGAAACTTCTTCCTGTTCCTCGGTTTCTCCGTGCAAGGCCTCGAAGTCGTATCCAGTCAAGTTGAGATCGACAAAATCGGCGTCGCCCGCCAGTCGAAGGGAAATGCCCGTGTCGAAGAAGCGCACAAGCGTGCAATCAAAAGCAAATTTGCCGTCAGGCGTGGACAGCAGAATACGCAAGGGCGTCTGCCGGTCATGCCACTCCAGAAGGTAGGTCAAAACGTCAGATAACTTCAGCATCGCGGACACTGCTGGCTGCCTCCGGGCCTATTCATCTGGCGACTCGGAGAGACCCAAGGGGCTTGGTAATGATTTGGCGAGGCTCACCGTGCTCAAATTGGCGCAAGGCAAGAGCCTGTATGGTCCCGGTCCGGACTCGTCGCTTTCCTCTCCAGAGTGGCGCAGTTCCCAAGGCCTGATGGACGGCGCATCCGCTCTGAGGAAAAATGCTTGGGTTCTGGGCTTCCGAATACCGAGACACATGCCGTACGGCAAAACCCGATGAGAACGCGGACTGACAATCAGGGGGCCTAAGGCTCGGTCCATATTTGGCACCACCTCAAGCGGCCATCGCCACCCGGATGGGAGGTGTTACGGCACGTGGCCACGCAAACGGTTCCTGCTGAAGCCGACCCGAGCTCCGCAGAGGCTTGTCTCCCGGAGCCAGAGAGCTCTCTCGAACCATTCTGTCGCCTGCTTGCCCGCCGCTCCAGTCCCTCTTTGGCACGATGTGTTGGGGAAATTAGCTGTTCACCCGTACAGGTCACCGTTCGATTCCAGAGACCCCTTCTTGGCCAATAGCCACTGGCTGTTGCCAGGTCGCCAATCGATGGTCCCCTCTTGGCGGATCGGCAAGGGCCCTGTCAAATGTACGCAACGTTCTGCGCCCAATGCGCGGATGGGCTGCCTGAACGGAAGGCCGATACAAACCGGGCCATTTTCCTACTCGTACCGCAAGGCCACCAGCGGATCGACGCGCGTCGCGCGACGGGCGGGAATGTAACACGCCAAAAGCGCCACAAACACGAGGATCATGACCACACTCCCATAGGCCCACGGATCATAGACGCTCACGCCGAAGAGCAAACTGGAGAGTTGCCGCGTCAAAGCGAGCGCAACCACGATTCCCAGGGCAACGCCCGCGACTGCGAGTTTTAGCCCCTGACCCACAATCAGTCCCAGCACGTGGGACCGCTCCGCGCCCATGGCCATGCGGATGCCGATTTCGCGCGTTTGTTGCGTCACCGAGTAGGCCAGCACCCCATACACGCCGACCGCTGCCAGGACTAGCGCCAGGCCGCCGAACAGTGCCAGCAGCGCCGCACCCATCTCCGGCGCCCAGAGTCCTTGACCGATAATCTGGCCAATGGTTTGCACGTTGGTAATCGCCAGATTCGGCTCCAAGGATTGAATGCGCGCGCGCACCCCGGTGATCGCTGCTTCCGGCTTGCCCGTCGTTTGCACTTGAATCGTGGCGGCGGGTGCGTAATCCTGCGTCAGGGGCAGATAGCCAAGCGGGGGCGGAACCTCGCCAATGGCGTTCACCACGCTGTTTCGGGCGATTCCCACAACTTCAAGCAATCCGGCATCACCGAAAAAATGGAAGCGCTTGCCGATAGCCTCCTGGTTCGGCCAGAACTTTTTGGCCATCGCCTCATTGATGATGGCAACGCGCGCCGTCTCTTTGCGGTCCGCATCGGTAAACAGGCGGCCACGGACGAGCGGGATTCGCAAAGCATCGAAATATCCAACACTGACGTCGTCCAGTTGCGTCAGCGTTCCCCGGTACCCGGTAGATTCATCTTCACCTTCTGGGAAGACCGTTCGCGCCAGCCCGCCACCGAGCGGGAAGTTACTCGCCGCCGCCGCGGACTTCACCCCGGGCGTGGCGTTGGCTTGCTCAATGGCGGAACGCAAGAATTGCTGGCCGCGACCCTCGTCGTAATGCAATGCGCCCAGGTCAAAGGCCAGCATGAAGAGATTCTTCGATTCAAAACCGGGATCCATTTTTTGCGCGTCGCGCATGCTGCGGATAAACAAACCGGCGCCAACCAGGGCCACGAGAGAGAGCGCGATTTCCGAGACGACCAGGAGGCTGCGCAGCTTGCTTCGCCCCCAACCGATCGATCCGCCCCGGCCGCCCAATTTGAGGGTTTCGGCCAAGTCAGGAACCGAGGTGCGGAAGGCCGGAGCCAAGCCAAACAATAACCCAGTGAAAAGGGAAATCCCCAGCGTAAAAAGCAGAACGGGCAAATCAAACGACAAGTCAATGTCATTCTGCTCAATAAACGGCGGGCGGAAGGACCAAAGCACGGTTCGCCCGACGTACGCAATGGCCAAGCCTGCCGCGCCTCCGAGAAGAGCGAGCAGGATGCATTCCGTCAGCATCTGCCGAATCAGCCGCGGCCTGCTTGCGCCCAGGGCTGCCCGCAGACCCATTTCCTTTTCGCGGCGCGCCGCGCGCGCAAGAAGCAGATTGGCCAGATTCGCGCAAGCAATCAAAAGGACCAACCCCACCACGGTCATCATCATCGTGCCGGCAAGCGCAATTTGGTCATGCAGATTGGCTCCCACAGCTGCTTCGGTCAACGGTGTCAGCGCGATGCTGCGCCCTCCATTGTCTTTCGGAAAATCCTTTTCGAGCTTCGCGGCAATGGTCTTCAGCGAAGCCTCGGCTTGGCCCAAGCCCATCTCTGGCTTGAGCCTTCCGACGGCAAGAGCGTTCAGGAATCTCCGGTCGTTGAAAAACTCTTTGGCGAACCCGGTGAGAACTTGGGGATACATGCTGGCGGGAATCCAGATCTGCTCGGCACTAGAGAAAGTAAATGTCCCTTTGAAACCTTTCGGCGCCACGCCGATGATGGTATACGGCATGGCATTCAGCGTCAGCGTTTTGCCAACTTCATCTTTGTCCGAGCCCAGCTTGTTGGCCCAAAAGCTGTAACTGACGACCGCTACGTTGTTCCCACCAAGCTTGGTATCTTCGTCGGGCAGAAAAAACCGTCCGGCGGCGGGGCGCAAGCCCAGCACGTCAAAATAGTTCGCGCTGACCATCTGCCCATTTACCTGCCGGGGCTCGGCGCCGCCACTCCACGTCAGTGGAGTCGCCAAGATGCAACTCATGCCGGCGAGCACCTCGTTCTGCTGCTGATAATCCTGAAAATTACGAAACGACAAGCCCAGTTTTGTGACACGGGCAAGTCCTACTTGGGTCTTCGCGTCGATCGTATCTACCTCGACGAGCTGGGAGATATCCTTCACCGGCAGCGGGTGCAGCAAGACGGCATTGACTACCGTAAAAATCGTGGTGTTCGCGCCGATTCCGAGCGCCAGTGACAAGACCGCCACCACGCTAAAACTCGGGCTTTTCAGCAACACGCGTGCGCCATGACGCAGGTCTTGCCAGAGATCTTTCACTTTTCACCTCCCTGAAGTTTCAGGAGTTCCAGGTGACGTGGGTCAGTTGCTTCTTGCGAGACTCCCACTCGGAGCCGGTAAGAAGTCGCGGAGCGATTTCAATCAGGCGGGGAATGAGCTTGAAGACGCTCGAAGGATTCCAGGGGTGCCCGTCGCGCGTGCGGTATTCCCGAGCGTTGAGCGCGTCGGCCATGCTTCGGAAAGATACGTCCTGGACGACCATTTCGGCGAGGAACTTGAGGGTTTGCGTCTCGAGTGGATCGTCTTCCAAGTGGCGGCAATCGGAAGCAATGCGCAGTCCGAAAGGAATCTCCTCGGCGCCGGCCTCGACGGGCGGTTCCGGCGCGCCGGAGAGTTCGATTTCGCGTTCCCACTCGAGCGCCACCAGACGCCAGCCCGCATCGTGCATCTTGGAGAGATAAACCGAAGTCGGAGGTATGCTGACCTTCTCTCGCATGCGATCGATTCTTTTCACGGTCCACCTCGTCGGATCCGCCGGATACACCCGGCCACGGAGGAGCTGAGCAACTTCGCTACCGCTCCGATCTTTGGTGTAAGCTAAAGAAACAAAATGGTTTAGAAGCAGCCCGAATGACCGCACCACGCAAGCTTCTGTCCGCCTAAGGGATAGACCTGTCGCGTTCTCGGACAGTTCCGACAAACTTCTGGCTGGAGGTCAGATTTGCGGGTTGTCTTCCGGCCGCGGAGCCAGGATTTCCTGAATCTCCGGATTCTTTATCACTGCGGCAAAGGAAGGATCCATTTTGATGGCCGCCAGTTCCTTATAGCCTTCGTCTTTGGCTTTGCGCAAATAAATCAGGCAGCGATCCAGGTTCCCCGCTTCAGCAAATGATTTCGCGAGCAAGAAGTAAAACTTCCCGCGGTCTCCGACGGTACGGTCCTGCAGGACCGATCCATTTCTCGAGCCGTTGCGTTCGAAAAGTTGCGGATCCAATGCCAGCGCCTGCCGGAAGGAAACAATGGCCTGCTCGTATTTCTTGTCCTCAAAGTAGGCATAGGCCAGGTTGCTGTACAGCACGGGCATGTCGTTCCGGATGGCAATCGCCTTCTGGTACGCCTTAATGGCCTTGTTGTATTTCTTCCGCTGGTAATAGATCGTGCCAATATTGTTTTCAGCGTCGGCATAGCTAGGGTCGACCTTGACGGCGCGCTCGTAACACTTCAGCGCTGATCCGAGCGCCGCTTGCTGATGCAGAGCAATTCCCAGTTTGTTGAGGTAAACCGCGTTTTGCGGATTCTGGTCCGCAAGCCGTTTGTAGAGTTGTGACGCCTCCCGGTATTCCTTGCGCGCCATATAGAGGTCGGCCATCTGCTCTTCGGTAAGGTCCGGGCGCACAACGATCGCGGAGGACTGCGCGGGGGAGGGCGGCTGCGCCTGCGGGGCATGCGGGGCGACGGCTGAGGCGGGCTGGGCAGCAGGGCCGTCTACGAGGGATTGCGCTGGCGCTGCTCGAGGAATCGAAAGACTCAGGAAGAGAACGCTTGCTGGAAACGCCACTGACATCCGGATCATGGCGAGTCTCCCTTCTCCGGCTTGGGCTTGGCCTTGTCGGATTCTTTCTTCTTACCTCCAAAGATACCAAATATTTTCTGCAAAGGGTTCTTTTTCTTGTCCCCATTTTCAGCAGACGGGTCCCCGGGTTGCCCCGTCGCGTCCGGCGGCCGGTTGGGGTCCGACTTCATCACTGGCTGCCCGCTCGCGTCCGGTGTCTTGGGTTGCCCGCCAAAGATTTGCGATAGCACCGAACCCGGCGAGGTTACCGTCCCGTGCCCGCCGTGCAGTTCGCAGAAATCGGTTGGAGCCGAGCCCGCCACGTAGACTTCCTCGCGCGTTGTCGGGCAATTCGGGGTTGCCAGTTGCAAGGACTCTGGATCGATCACGACCGACTGCACCCCATCCGGCATGGTGAAATCTTTCACATCCCGGTAAGGCGAGATGGACGTCGCCTTGGTCATGAAGTCAGCCCAGATCGGCGCATCGGCGACGCCACCGGTAAACCCCAGGTCGCGGTTGTCGTCAAAGCCAACCCAGATCACGCACAGCAAGTTGGAAGTGAAGCCCGCGAACCAGCCGTCTCGTGAAGTTCCCGTTTTTCCTGCCGCCGGCAAGGTAAACCCGCGCGCCCGCACGGCGGCGCCCGTGCCCCGATTCAGCACGTCCTTTAACAAGCTGTCCACGAGAAACGCCACGCGCGGGTCCAGCACCGGGTGTGTTTGCGGCGCGAATTTTTCGAGGACTTCGCCGTCCGAATTGACCACACTGCGGATGAACTGCGGCTCGGAACGCATCCCCATCGTCGCGAATGCGGTGTAGCCCGCGGCAACATCCACGGGCGTCATTTCATAGGCGCCCAGCGCCACCGCCGGCGTTGGCTTAATATTCGTACCCAGTCCCATCTGCCGGGCGATCTCCACGACCCGGCCGTAACCGATCAGTTCCGCTACTTTGACGGTTGCCACGTTCAGCGAGTTCGTCAGCGCATCGCGCACGGTCACGCGCCCCATAAATCTTTCGCCGTAATTGTTGGGCGTGTAGGGCGGCTGGCCCTCGAATTCGAACGACGTAGGTTCGTCATCGACTGTCGTTGCCGGCGTGATGATGGGCTGGATGCCGTCCACGGCATTGTCGAAGGCTGCCGCATACACAAACGGCTTGAAGACCGATCCTGGCTGTCGGTGCGCCAGGGCGTGATTCAGTTGGCTCTGCCCGTAATCCCTTCCGCCCACCAGCGCTTTGATCTCTCCGTTTCGCGGATCGAGCGCCACCAGCGCGACTTGCACTTCGGGGACGGCTTCATTGCTTCCCTTCTTCGCCAGCTCGCGCTTCCATTTGTCGTATCTCTTCGCCAACAGCGTATCCACGTTCTTCATGCCGGCTTCGACGGCAGTGACCGCGTCGCGTTCGAGCACCGGGTCGAGCGTGGTGTACACGCGGAAGTTCTCGCTCAATAGTTGGTTTTCCGAGTACTTGTCCAGCAGGTGGTCTTTCACCATGTCGACGAAATACGGCGCTTCTCTCCCCGAAGTCGCCGCGTGGATAATCTTCAACGGCGTTTTCTTTGCCTCGTCCAGATCGCGCGCGCTGATGTATTTGTTCTCGAGCATTTGCGTCAGCACGCGATCGCGCGCTTGCACGCCGCGGTCCGGGTGGCGGTCGGCCGAGGAATAGTAATTCGGGGCGCGGATGATTCCGGCCAGGTAGGCACATTCCGGGAGGGTCAGCTCCCGCATGTCTTTCCCGAAGTACGCCACGCTGGCTTCGGAAAAGCCGCGAATTCCGAAGCTGCCGCGATTTCCGAGATACACTTCGTTCGCGTACATCTCGAAGATTCGCTGCTTGGTGAAGCGCTGCTCGAGCTCCAGCGAGATCAAAGCCTCGGACAGTTTTCGGCGCCAGTTGCGGTCGGTCGAAAGAAAGAAGGTCCGCGCCACCTGCATGGTGATGGTGCTCGCGCCCTGGTAGTGCTGGCTGGTGTGGCGGAGGTCCGCCCACGCGGCGCCGGCGATGCGAATGAAATCAAATCCGCCGTGCTCGAAAAAGCGCTTGTCTTCCGCGGAAAGGATGGCATCCACAAGCATGACCGGCAGGTCCTCATAGCGCACTGGCCGGCGCTTCTCGCGTGCGCTGTCGAAAAGGTTGGTGATCAGTTCCGGCTCGATTTCCGCGGCATCCATTTCCGGCCCGCCCTCGAGCGGACGGATGCTGCGAATGCTCTTTCCCCGGAATTGCACCGCCAACGCGTTCTTGCCGCCAAAATAAGAAAGTTTCGAGGGCCGAACGTCCACCGTGTTGTTTTGCACGGTGTATTGACCGAGCGCGTTGGGGTCGGCCTCCGGCCGGTACCCCACGCGCGTCAGATAATCCGTCAGGTCGTCAGGGCCCCAGGCTTCGGCGGTCGAAATGTGCTCCGGTGCGGAGAAAATCTGGGTGGTATTTTGCAGGATGTTTCCGGACAGGCGCGCGTCAATCATGCGCGCGTACTTGGTGTAAGCGTAAGTGAAGATTCCGCCGACGATGATGAAAATTCCGAAGAAGATGGCGAGAATCGCCAGGCCGATAGTGGAAGTAAAGAATCCTCGTTGCACCCGGATTTGCAAAACATTGCTCCCTGGGCTGGACGTCTATTGTCTCGCAACGCCGTCCACTAGGGAAGACGGAGTTGCTGGGGTTGCCGAGCTGGACATCCCCCAACCATGCCGGCATCCGGACTGCCTCTAGAACTTCAGAAGAGCGCTTTGTCCTCGCTATTCGGAGAAAAATGAATGTCCGTGTGGTACATCAATACATCCACGGGTACGGAATAGTCCAGCGAGATTTTCACCACGGAATTGTTGGAAACCACCTTGATGTCTTCTCGCTTCGCGGGAATATCCAGGTCCTGTATGACTTTGAAAACATTGTCGCGTATCTGGTCCTCGGTGTATCGGTTCACCACCGCATAGCGCGCCTGCTCCTGCATCTTGTCGGAGAGCTGATACTCGTTCACGTAAACCGGCACGACCTTCCACGCGGTGTAAATTGACAGTACCACAATCACGACAATGAGGATGCCTTTGAGCCTTCCTTCGCCCCGTTCGAACCGGCGCTGGTGCGGTTTCGGCGACG
>Ga0182041_10001371_pt1 | contig 12212 bp, 12 predicted proteins | sample flu12Cox44000178_FD_125967 | JGI IMG/M metagenome (GOLD analysis project Ga0182041, IMG submission 125967) | Lab enrichment of tropical soil microbial communities from Luquillo Experimental Forest, Puerto Rico - flux8day.12C.oxic.44.000.178 | ecosystem: Environmental > Terrestrial > Soil >...
ATCACCGAGCCGAAAGACAGGGCGCGCGCGTACGGGCTCATCGGCGCTGCGTTCGGGCTCGGCTTCATTTTCGGTCCGGCGTTGAGCGGTGTCTTGTCGCGCATCAGTTATACGGCGCCAATCTGGACTGCAGCGGCGGCCACATTGGTCGCGACCGTGATGGCCTGGCTGTGGTTACCCGAAACGATTCATCGCACGCAGGCCGGCGTCGGCAACCCGTTTCGCTATCTGCCCGACCTCGCGAAGCGTCCGGTAATTCGACGCGTCCTGGCCATCGATTTCGTCTATTGGTGCGCTTTCGCGGTGTTCCAAACGACGTTTGCGCTCTTTGTGGCGCGGCGTTTCGGGTTCGACGTGTCGAGAACCGGGTACCTCTTCGCCGGGTTTGGCGTGCTCGGCGTGATCATCCAGGGCGGACTCATTCGATCGGTCGTCCATCGGCTGGGCGACAAGCGAACGTTCGCGCTCGGTCTGGCGTGCGGGGCGGCTGGGCTCGCAGCGGCTGCGATGACCTACACCGTGGGCACGTTCACGCTGGCGCTGGTCCCGCTTGCGATCGGCATTGGCTTTGGCCATCCAACGATGGCGAGCCTCGTGAGCCTGGTCGCCAAAGGCGACGAGCAGGGACGGGTGCAGGGTACTGCGAGCGCCATCGAAAGTCTCGGGCGCACGGTGGGCCCCGTCTGGGGCAATTCGTCCCTTCAGCACTACGGCGAGTCGGCACCCTACTTCTCGGCTGCCGCGTTACTGCTGCTGGCCTTGGCGGTGACCGTCGGCTTGGACGTCGCGCCGGCCGACGCTCGGCGCGTGTCTCGCGCCGGTTGAGCCACCGACGCGCTCAACGAGACCGAGACCCTCAACGGAAAGGGGTGCCCAGCCGGCGCGCGACTCGGGCTCTCAGGTCTGCTTCGGACGGCGAGCTCGTGATGTCCATGCCGCTATCGATCAAACCGTCGATGAGCGCGCGGATGACTTCCGCCCGGTTGAGGGTCCTGCCGGCGCCGGCCCGGGCGCCCGACGCGACACGATCGAGGTGCAGAATCTGGCGGTCGAAGAGGACGACCGAAACTTTCGACCACGTTTCCGCGTGAACGGGGGGACGACCCGGTCCAAGTCTCGATCGAAGTCCGACGGGCAGGGATCTGACCTGTTTCTTGGCCATCGCGTGAATCCGCCCGCCGGGATTATATCGGCCGGTTGTGGGTCGCACAAACACAGCCATAGCTCATTCATCGCTGGGCCGCCAACGGCGCAATGTCGCCGACGGCAAGAGCACAGAGTCCACAATCGAACGACGACTTAGCCGAGTGCGCCGTCACACATCGCGGATCTAATGCAAGTCCGAATCGCGGCCGAAACACTGGTCGAAATGCTTGATCTTCAGGCGCCCGGTCGGGTACCGTACTAGATCTCCTTCAGCTCTGGCGGTGGCTCACCGGCACCCCGCGGTTGGTCGTCACGTCACGTTCTGAATCGATCGAGGCGTGTTTTCGGCGGGACTCACTTCCCGCAAACGGATCGTATGAAGTATTCAGTCTTTGGTGTGTACCTGGCAGCCGCTCTAACAGCGACAGCCGCCTGCAGCGACAATCCCGCGCAACCGTCGAGCGGAAACAGCTCGCTGACGGCTTCAGTGGTGGCGCCTCGACCGGTGTCGCCGGCCAACGCCGCCCAGATTAGGAACATCGATCAGCCGGCAACGCTGGTCGTGCAGAACGCCGTCAGCACCCAGACGGGCGCGACCTACACGTTCGAAGTCGCCTCCGACGCGGCGTTCGCGACGAAAGTCCAGACCAAGGACGGCATCGCGGAAGGGTCAGGCGGGCAGACCGCCGTGAAGCTCGATCCCCTTACACCGGGTCGCGACTATTACTGGCACGTGCGCGCGACGGTTGGCGGCACGACCGGTCTATTCGGCGCGGCGTCCAAGTTCACGATCGGCCTGCCCATTACGATTGACCCGCCTGTGCCGGTCAGCCCGCTGTCCGGCATGGTCTCGAGTGGTTGGCCTGCATTCACCGTAGTGAATTCAACGCGATCGGGGCCTGTCGGCTCGCTCGTGTATCGCTTCGAGATCGCGACCAACTCGTCGTTCACGAATATCATCGTGGCCGCCACTGTAAACGAGGGCTCCGGCCGGACGAGCTTCACGCCGTCGGGACAGGCGCCTGCGGCGCAGACGACGTTGTTCTGGCGCGCGACGGCGATCGATAACACCAATATGGTGTCCAGCCAAGCGAGCTCGGCGCAGAGCTTTACCTACGGGCTGCCCACGCGGCAGGCACAACTGGCGGCGCAGGAAGGGCTCGTCCTCTGGTCCGGGGTTCAGCCGCCCAACGCGAATGGACAGGCGACGCTCGGCGACAACTGGAACGTGCAGTCCGTGGTGTCCTTCAACGGGGTTCCCCACGTGTCGCCGACGATCGAAGAGCTGCAGGTGTTCGACCTCATCGATCGAGGCTTCGATCCAGGCGCCGCGCTGGCGTGGATGAACGCGAACGGCTATCCGACGCAAGCCGTGTATTACGCGTCGGTGCAAGTCATCGGTTTCCCGTTCGAGTACATGGCGCTGGTGTACGGGCGATGGGACCTGGTGTCGAGAGTGGGCGGGTAGGAGCGTGCGAATGAAACGACATGTCGCGATGTTGGTGGGGGCACTCTTATGCGGCGGCGTCGCCGAGGCGCAGACGGGGGCGTCCGCGGATGCCGGCAAGGGATACGCGGAGATCGTCGCCCAGTCGTCATTCGGGAACGTCACCAGCCAGAACTACGGCGGCGAATTCGGCTACACGGTCATGCCCAACCTTCAAGTGTTTGCGGAATTCGGTCACACGCGCAACGTCGCGACGTCTGAGATTGCCGCGGCCGCACAGACGATCGCGTCAGCGGTGGCGCAGACCGCGGACAACGTCGGGTACTCGGTCAAGCAGCCGATGACGTTTGGCGTGGGGGGCGTGAAGTTTCTGCTGCCGCTCAGCGGTCAACGATTGCTGCCATATGCGATGGCCGGCTTCGGCGCTGCGCACGTGACCCAGGATGCACGGTTCACCGTCGGTGGCACTGACGTGACGAGCAATATGGCGCAGTTCGGCGTCGTGCTGGGGAGCGACCTCTCGGGCTCGTTCACCAAGGCCATGTTCACATTAGGCGGCGGAGTCACCTATCCCGTGTGGCAATCGATGATCCTCGATTTCCAGTTCCGCTACGGACACGTGTTTGCCAGCGGCGAATCGATCAACTCGAGTCGAGCCGGGCTGGGCGTCGGGCTTCGCTTCTAAAAGCGGTCGGGGAACCAATCGGCCTTCAACGGTTCGCGCCTTTTTTGTTGACAGGCTTCAAACAGATGTTTTATACATTTGTTTGACGAGAGCCTCACGGTATGAAACGACTTCGACCGCTCCTCATCATTGCCTTTGCCGCCGCAGCGGGCTACGGGGCCTACGCGTACGTCAATCGCCCTCCCACGTCGCTGACGCTCACCGGCATCGTAACGACCAACGACGTCATCGTCAGCCCCCAGATTGGCGGGCAGATTTCGCAGCTCCTCGTCAAAGAGGGCGACGATGTCAAGAAAGACCAGCTCGTCGCGGTTCTGAAGCCAGACGAGCTCAAGGCAGACACCGCGTATTACACGCAAAACGTCGAAGGCCTGTCGTCGCAAGTGCGCGAGTCGGAAGCTGCGCTTCGCTTTCAGCAGCGCCAGCTCGCTGATCAGATCACGCAGGCTGAATCCATGCTCGCCTCGACTGAAGCGCAGGTCAAGGCTGCGGCGGCCGATCTCGAGAACACCCGCGCCACCTACACCAGAACCCAGAACCTGTCGCAGCAGAATGTCGTTTCGCCGCAGGAGCTCGACCAGGCCCGGACGGCATTCAACTCGGCACAAGCGAAGCTCGACGCCCTCAACAAGCAGGTGGAGGCCCAGCGCGCAACGGTCGCTCTGGCCCGATCGAACGCGGAGCAGGTCGCGCTCCGCCGCAGCCAGGTGCAGACGTCAGAGCACATGCAGGCGGCGGCTGCCGCGCAGCGGGCCAAGGCCAACGTTCGCCTGCAATACACCGAGGTGACTGCGCCGATCGCCGGGATCATCGACGTACGCGCCGTGCGCCAGGGCGAATACGTGAACCCGGGTCAAGCGATCGTGACGCTGATCAACCAGGACGATCTCTGGATCCGGGTGGACGTCGAGGAGAGCTACATCGATCGCATTCGCGTCGGAGACAAGCTGAGGATGGTGATGCCGTCCGGCGCGGAACGCGAAGGTACGGTCTTCTACCGCGGCGTAGATGCCTCGTTCGCCACCCAGCGCGACGTCAGCCGCACCAAGCGCGACATCAAGACGTTCGAGGTACGGCTGCGCGCTGACAATGCGGACCGCCGGCTGGCGGTGGGGATGACCGCGTACGTGCTGCTGCCACTCAAATGAAAGAGGCCATCAGCGTCCGCGACATCGTGAAGAAGTTCGGCGAGTTCACCGCCGTCAACCACATCACCTTCGACGTGGACGACGGGGAGATCTTCGGGCTGCTCGGCCCGAACGGCGCCGGCAAGTCGACGCTGATCCGCATGATGACGACGCTGCTCGTGCCCACGTCGGGAACGGCCATCGTCAACAGCTTCGACGTTGTCAGGGAAGCCGACGATGTGCGCAAGTCGATCGGCGTCATCCCGCAGGCGCTGACGAGCGATCTCGAGCTGAGCGTCGAAGAGAACCTGATTATCTTCGCCAAACTGTACGGGGTGCCGCGCCTCAAGCGTCAGAAGCTCATCAACGATCTGCTCGAGGCGGTCGAGCTGCTCAAGTGGCGGGACGCCCCCGTCAAGAACCTGTCCGGCGGGATGCGGCGGCGGGTCGAGATCGCTCGGGGCCTCGTGCACGAGCCACGCATCTTCTTCCTTGATGAGCCGACGACGGGGCTCGATCCGGTCTCGCGCGTGGCGGTGTGGGACATGCTGCGGAAGATCAAAGCCGAGCGCGACCTCACGGTGCTCCTGACAACGCACTACATGGACGAGGCCGACAAGCTCTGCGACCGGGTGGCCATCGTCGATCATGGCGAGCTCAAGGCGCTCGACTCGCCACTGAGGCTGAAGACGTCGATTCCCGGAAAGAACATCCTCGAGGTGAGCTTCAGCGATGTGCCAGCCGGCTGGCGCGACGAGCTCCAGCGGCTGCCGGATGTCGAGAGTGTGTCGGGGGACGACCACATCTTCCGCATCAACTCGCACAACGGCCCGGCCACGACGCTGGCGCTCATGGACAAAGCGGCGGCGGCGCAGGTTGGCGTGCAGTCGCTCTCGATTCAGAGTACGACGCTGGATGATGTGTTCGTGCACTACACAGGGCGTGCGTTGCGCGACGAGCTGCAGGAGGCGGACGCGAAAGACAGTCCGTTCATGCTGAGGCGGGGCTAGGGGCGGGAAGGGGTTTTATGGGAAGAACGTGGGCCATCATCGAGCGCGAGCTGCGGCGGTTCCGCCGGAGCCCGATCCTCATCGTCGTGTCGATGGTCTTTCCGATCGTACAGCTCGTGGTCCTCGGCTACGCGTTCGGCGGTAACGTCAAGCACCTGAAGCTGGCCATCGTCGATCAGGATCACGGGGTGCCGGCCGTGCGGATCCGCGAGCTCGCCTCAGCGGTCGCGGCGGGCGCGCGAACGATTGACCCCGTCGACTACGCGGATTCCGGAGAGGCGCTGAGCGACCTGCGCGACGGCCGCGTCAACGGGGTCCTGACCATTCCACCCGACTTCTCGCGGCGGGTCCTGGCGAAGAACGAGCCGCGCGTCGCGCTGATCGAGGACAACACCGACAACTTCGTGTCGGTCGCGATGGCCAGCACGCTCGGCGGGCTCATCCAGGCGTACGGGCAGCCGGTGGCCGTGACGCGCGTGGCGAGCCAGCCGTCGCTCGATGTCGTCGAGGTCTATCCATACGTGCCGTACATCCAGTACCTCCTGCCGGGATCGGTGGTCATGTCGATCTTCATGATGGTGATGATCGGCGGGGGCATCATCTTCATCGACGACAAGGCGCGTGGCCTGCACGAAGGCTATCTGGTCACCCCAATCAGCAAGTTCGAGCTAATCGCGGGGTTCAACATCTCGGGCACGATCAAGGCGGTGCTCGCGGGGATGTTCCTGCTCATCATCGGGTCGTTCATTGCCGGCGTGCCCAATCCGCTGGATCCGCTGCGCCTCGTGCGGCTGTTCGCCGTTGTGGTCGTGACCGCATTTGCGTTGATCAGCCTGATGTTCCTGCTGATGGTGCGGGTCACCGACCCCCTCCTGCCGCGCGCGGTGTTCGGCGTCCTGAACACGCTGCTGTATTTCCCGAGCGGCGCGGTATACCCGCAACAGGGGTTTCCCGCGTGGATGCAAGTGATTGCCGTTGCCGATCCGTTCACCTATGCCGTGCACGCGTTCAAGAACCTGCTGCTGAAAAACACGGGGTTCGAGGCGATTACCTACGACCTCGGGTTCTTGCTTGTTTTTTCGGCGGTGGCGATGACCGCCGCGACGAAGCTGTTCAAGCGCACGTTATGAGCCGCGGGAACCCAGCGACCCCGGCGAACGCCGCGGCCCCGGTCAACGGCCCGACCCCGGCGAACGCCGCGGCCCCCGCGATGTCCCCGGCCGGCGGAGGCCCCGCGAGCTCCGCGAATTCCACGAACGGCGATCGCGAGACACGCGAGCGGCTCCTGACAGCGGCCGAGCGGCTGTTTGCGCAGCGGGGGTTCAAGGACGTGACCGTGCGCGAGATCTGTCACGAGGCGCACGCCAACGTGGCGGCCGTCAACTATCACTTCGGCGACAATATGGGGCTCTATCGGGAGGTGCTGCAGCTCGCCATCGATGCGATCCGGAGCGCGACGGAGGCGGCGCGCCAGGCTGGCCGCGGGCTTGCCCCCGAGGAGCAGCTCCGCAGCTACATCCGCTTGTTTCTGCATCGCCTCCTAGCGCCGGGCAGCGAAACGATCCACAAGATCGTGAATCGCGAGCTGTCCGACCCGACGCCGGCGCTCGACGATCTGGTCGAGCAGGCGGTGCGTCCGCGCGTCGAGTATCTTTCGGGCGTGGTCGCCGGCATGTTGGGCTGCGAGCTGTCCGATCCGCGCGTCCTCCGTTGCGTCGGGAGCGTGCAGTCGCAATCGATCATGTATGCGCGGCCCAACCCGATCGCCGAGCGGCTTGGCTTCACGTTCAAAGCCACCAGCTCGGAAATCGACGAGGCCGCGCGTCACATTGCCGAGTTCTCAGTCGCCGGCGTGCAGGCCATCGGCCACATCGCGGAGCGGACCGACCGTTCATGACGCCGACGGTGTTCCGGCCCGACCTCCTCAAGGGCCGCGCCGCCCTCGTCACCGGCGGCGGTACCGGCATCTGCCGCGGCATCGCGCTGGCGTTGGCGGCGCACGGCTGCGACGTCGCCATAACGAGCCGCAAGGCAGAGCATCTGGAGCCGACCGCCGCTGAGCTGCGGTCGCGCGGCGTGCGCGGCGTGGCGAAGATCGCCGACGTCCGGAACGCTGACGCGGTCGGCGAGATGGTGTCGGCGGTCATCGGCGAGCTGGGGCGGCTCGACATCCTCGTGAACGGCGCCGCGGGGAATTTCATCTGCCTGGCCGAGAACTTGTCGCCCAACGGGTTCGGCACCGTGGTCGACATCGACTTGAAGGGCACCTTCAACGTATCGAAAGCGGCATTGCCTCACCTGAAGACGCGAGGCGGGTCGGTCCTCAACATCAGCGCAACGCTGCCTTATCTGGGGACGATGGGGCAGTCGCATGCGGCGGCAGCCAAGGCGGGCATCGACTCGCTCACGAGGGTGCTCGCCTGCGAATGGGGCCCGCACAAGATTCGGGTCAACGGGATTGCGCCGGGTCCCGTGGAGGGCACGGAAGGCGTGAGGCGACTGATGAGCGACCAGTCGCGCGCCGGCCTGCACGAGGAGTGCCCGCTCGGCCGCATGGCGACGATTGACGAGATTGCAAATGCCGCGCTCTACCTCAGCTCTGACGCGGCCTCATTCGTGACGGGCGTGACGCTGGTCGTCGACGGCGGGCTCTGGCTCCGATCAGCACGGATTCTCGGTTAAGATCGCACGGCATGAGAAAGTCTCTTGCTGTGCTGGCCAGTGTACTCGCTGCCGTGATCTCGACTCGAACGATCACGTTCGCCCAGCCGTCTTCGCGACTCCTCGTCCTCAACAAGGAAGACGCCACGCTCGCCATCGTCGATCCCGTCGCCGGGTCCATTCTGGGTAGAGTTCCGGTCGGCCAGGGACCTCACGAGCTCGTCGTCTCGACCGACGGCCGGCTCGCCTTCGCGAGCAACTATGGGACCGGAGCGGCGCCCGGTCAAACGATCTCGATGGTCGACATCGCCGCGCAAAAGGAACTGCGGCGCATCGACGTCTCTCCGCTCAGGAGACCGCACGGTCTCGCGTTCGCCAACGGCAAGCTGTACTTCACCGCCGAAGCCAACCGCAAAATCGCGCGCTATGATCCGGCGACCGACAAGATCGATTGGGAGTTCGAGACAGGACAGAACGGCACGCACATGGTGCTGCCGACCGCCGACGCGAAGATCCTGTTCACATCCAACATCGCGTCGAACAGCGTCTCTGCCATCCAGCAGGCTGAAGACGGGTCGTGGACGCAGGCCGTGATCCCCGTCGGCAAAGGCCCCGAGGGCATCGACCTTTCACCGGACGGCAAGACCGTCTGGAGCGCGCACTCGCAGGATGGCGGGGTCTCGCTGATCGACGTTGCCACACGCAAGGTCCGGCAGACGATCGAAGCCGGTACCAAGCGGTCCAATCGGATCCGCCTGACGCCCGACGGCAAGCTCGCGCTCATCACGGACATCGACACCGGCGAGCTGGCCGTCGTCGACACGGCCGCGCGCAAAGTGGTCAGGCGTATGTCGCTCGGCCGCTCGCCCGAAGGTGTTCTGATACCTCCAGGAGCGCAGGCGACGATGGCCTATGTCGCGGTTAATGGCGACAACCACGTGGCCGTCGTTGACCTCAAGAGCTGGCAAGTCACCAAGAAGATCTCGACCGGAACAGGTCCTGATGGGATGGCCTGGAAGCCGTAACTTCCTCATTTGCTGACTCCTCAGTTCCTGACTTTCTGATCCCCCAATCGGGTGGTGCGGCAGGATCCGCCGCCGCGTACGATGAAGCGGTGATACCCCGACCAAACGACGCCGAGCTGCTCGACGCGTATTCGGAGGCCGTCATCCGATCCGTCGAGACGGTCGGACCCGCGGTGATCAAAATTGAAGCCGGTCGCGCAGGCGGATCCGGCGTCATCTTCACCCCTGACGGATTCGCGCTGACCAACAATCACGTCGTCGATGGTCGAGAGACGCTCACGGCGGTCTTGCCGGACGGCCGGTCGAGGCGCGCGGATCTCGTCGGCAAGGACGCCGACACGGACCTGGCGGTCGTGCGGGTCGCCGACGAGAGCGGCGTGCCGCTCCCGTGGGCGCGGCTTGGCGATTCGCGCGCTGTTCGCGTTGGTCAGATTGCGATCGCGATCGGCAACCCGTACGGCTTCCATCACTCGGTGACGGCTGGGGTCGTGAGCGCGCTCGGTCGCTCGCTTCGGGCGCAGTCGGGGCGTTTGATGGACGACATTATCCAGACCGACGCGTCGCTCAACCCCGGCAACTCGGGCGGCCCGCTCGTGACGTCGGGCGCCGAGGTGATTGGGATCAATACGGCCATGATTCTGCCGGCGCAGGGCCTGTGCTTCGCTATTGCGAGCAACACCGCTCGATTTGTGGCGGGGCGTCTGATGCGGGACGGAAGGGTCCGGCGGAGCTACATCGGGCTCGGAGGGCAGAACGTGCCGATTCCGCGCGCCATTGCCCGCGCGAACCAGCTTGCCGTGTCGTCGGGCGTCTTCGTGGTCTCGGTGGAGCGGAACAGCCCGGCGGCTGCGGCGGGCGCGCGGGATGGCGACGTCGTGATCGCGCTTGCGGGCCAGCCGGTTGCCGGCATCGACGATCTGCTCCGGCAGCTCACCGATGGGCGGATCGGCGTCCCTGTCGACATGACGATCCTTCGGGGTGGTGAACGCCGGCATATCACCATCGTTCCCTCGGAGCGCCCGTGAAGCACGTTTTGGTTCTTCCCGCCTTAAAGCGTGATCAGCCCGTGACGGACGGCGCGCCGAACGGCGTCGGTGCGGTTGACCGCGCCGAGCTTCCCAGATATCGACGCGACGTGGAACTTCACCGTCTGGTCGCTGATGCCCAGCCGTTGGGCGATTGTCTTGTTGGATAGACCCTCGGCGAGCAGCTCCAGCACCTGAACCTCGCGCGAGGTGAGCGATTCAGCCGGCAGGTCCAATTCCCCGTCCAGCCTCGCGTCCACCCCCTTGCGCCGCGACGTCGCGCGCCCCAACGTGGACGTCCCGCGCCCCAGGATGTATGCATCGGCGCCCAAATCCGACGCCTCCGCGGCCTCGAGCGATCCGAACTCGCCGACGACGTCAAGCCCGGTACCCCGCAGTTGCCTGCGCAGGTCATCGCGCTCGGGCGTCGATCCGACGAGAACGACGCGCATCAGTCGGCCGGGCGAGTCGGGCGTTCGCCGACGGTGACCGTAAGGTCCAGCGCCGACGAGCCGCGAACGAGGCGCAACGAGACCGCGCGTCCCACGCGATCGCCGAGCAGCAGGTCGAGCAGATCCTCAGGCGAATGAACGGCACGGCCGTCGAACTCGAGAACAATGTCACCGACGAGGAGTCCGGCTGCGGCTGCGGGACTCCCGCTCGTCACAGCGACCACCAGCAGTCCATCTTCGCGATTGAGCGCGCCCCGCTGCTGCTCCGGAAGGACGACCGGCTGTCCCGCGATGCCAAGGTACCCGCGCTTGAGGCTACCGTGCTCGAGCACGGTCGCAGCAGTCTTCCACGCAATCGCCGCCGGGATGACGACACCCAGTCCGCGGATCGCTGCGGCGGTTGAGATGCCGAGCAGGGCGCCCGACGTATCGAGAAACGCGCCGCCGGCAAATCCGTCGTGCATGGGTGCCGTGGTGCGGATGATCTGGTCGATCGCCCGCCGGCGGCCGGTCGGCAGCGGTCCGCCGATGACCGACACGATGCCGGTGCTGGCGGTGACGGCGTTGCTCCAGGAGCGCGCAACGGCGATCGCGATCTGACCCACGCGAGGCAGAGCGTTCGCCGGCGTGACTGGCGGGGTTGCGAGCCCGGCGACTCGCAAGACCGCGAGGCTCGTCGTGGGGTCCCAACCGGCGAGCTCGGCATCGAAGCTCTGGCCATCGTGACGGCGCACGTGGAGGCCGTCGCCACGTCCGAGCGCGCGGGCGGTCGTCAACACCACACCGTCAGAGTACACGAGTCCGCTGGCCGGCCGCCGGCGTCCTTGAACCTGCACGACCGACGGCGCGACCGCCTCGACGGTATCCGCGAGTTGGTTGGAGAATGTCGTGAGTGATTCGTTCTTCATATGCGCATCGTCGCAGAAGAGAATCGGTGATGGATCACCCAAACGGGCGGCGTATCATGGCGGCATGAACAGAAGGTCCTTGGTGCTTGTCGTCGCCATCGCCTGGGGCGTGGCGCCAGGCGCTCAACGCGCACCGATAGCCGAGACGCCCGACACGCCCTTCAAGCTGGCGACGTTCGAGGCGGCCGGGAAGGTACGGGTCGGGTTGGTCCTCGGCAGCCGCGTGCTCGACATTGCTGCGGCCAACGACGCCCTCTCAAAGACTGCCGGCCTGGCGCCGCTGCAGATGCCCGATGAGATGCGAGGGCTCATTGAGGCCTACGATCGCGTCAAGCCGCGTCTCTATCAGATCGCCAACTTCTACAAGGGTGCGAAGACCGATGAGGCTTCGTTTGTCTTCGACGTTTCGAATGTGGCGATCAAAGCCCCGATCAAGTACCCGTACAACGTGCTTGCCATCGCGGCGAACTACCGGCTCCACGCGGGCGAGATGTTCGCGCCGGGCAGCCCGCAGCAGAAGGCTGCCGAGGAGGCCGACCCGGACAAAGAGGATCCGGTTTTTTTCGCGAAGTCGCCACGCTCGTGCATCATCGATCCCGATGACCCATTCTTCATGCCGCCCAGCCGCAACATCGATTGGGAGGGCGAGCTGGCGATCGTCATCGGCAAGCCGGCGCTCAATATCACGGAGCCGCAGGCCCATGGGTACGTGTTCGGCTACAGCAT
>Ga0182041_10001375_pt1 | contig 12199 bp, 13 predicted proteins | sample flu12Cox44000178_FD_125967 | JGI IMG/M metagenome (GOLD analysis project Ga0182041, IMG submission 125967) | Lab enrichment of tropical soil microbial communities from Luquillo Experimental Forest, Puerto Rico - flux8day.12C.oxic.44.000.178 | ecosystem: Environmental > Terrestrial > Soil >...
CAATGCCACCGTCGCATCAGTTTTGTTTACTACTTTCGGGATCGCGATTGTCGCGACGATCAGCGCGATCGCCGCCTTCACGACGGAGATGCTAATGGCCGGCAGCGGCGTCCGAGCCATCGCCGCGGCCGACCGGGGATCTTCGCAGCAACGTTCGAGCGCTTAGCGGAAAAACTCGGCACAGCGGCGCTCCAGGCTCTCTGGCGAGGCAAAGAAATCGTCGCGAAGGTCGAGGGCACCGTCCGGACGGCTCGTCTCAAAGCGCACGCGGTGCTGCTGCGCGATATCGCCGAGGCGGCGGGCGACATCGGCGCGCCCGATGAAGATGACGCCCTGGACCTCGGCGCGGATCGCCGCCAGCGCCGCCCCGACATTGTCGCCGCAGTCGAGGAACGCTGAGAACCGAGCCTCAGGAATTGCCTCCCCTGCCGCTGTGACGAGCGCTGAAAACCACCCCGGCCCGACATAACCGCCCGCGTCCGGCGCGCTCGCTAGCACGACCGGCCGACTGGCGCGGGCCGCTGCCGTCAGCGCAGCAGTCGCGTGAGCCAGCGAATGGACGATGATGACCGGCTGGCGTTGCAGGCCGGATTCAGTTGAGCCCGCCGAAATAGGCCGCGACCTCGACCATGCGGTTGGAGAACCCCCATTCATTGTCGTACCACGCCAGCACGCGCACAAAACGCTTGTCGAGCACCTGAGTCTGTGTGACGTCGAAGGTCGAGCTGTGCGGGTCGTGGTTGAAATCGACCGAGACCGTCGGCGCCTTGTTGATGCCGAGAATACCGCGCAGCCGGTTCGACTTCGCTGCCTCTTCCATCAGCGAGTTGATCTCATCGCCCGAGGTTTCGCGCGCCGCATCTAATGTGAGGTCGATGAGCGACACATTGGCGGTCGGAACGCGGATGGCAGTGCCGTCGAGCTTGCCCTTGAGAGCCGGCAAGACGAGGCCGATCGCACGCGCCGCGCCGGTCGAGGTCGGGATCATCGACTGCGCCGCGGCGCGGGCGCGCCGCAGATCGTTGTGCAACGTGTCCTGCAGGCTCTGATCGCCGGTGTAGGCGTGGATCGTCGTCATAAAGCCGCGCTCTATGCCGATGCCCTCGTGCAGCACATAGGCGACCGGTGCGAGGCAGTTGGTCGTGCACGAACCGTTCGAAATGACCTGGTGCTCGGGTTTCAGCGCCTCCTGGTTGACGCCCATGACCACCGTAACATCCGCCCCATCGGCCGGGGCTGAAATGATGACGCGCTTGGCGCCGGCTTCGAGGTGCTTCGCCGCCGCATCGCGCTTGGTAAAGATCCCGGTGCATTCGAGCGCCACGTCGACGCCGAGTTCGCGCCAGGGGAGCTTCGCCGGATCGCGCTCGGCGGTGACGCGGATCTTGCCCCGACCGATATCCATCCAGTTTTCGCCGCTCGTGACCTCGCCCGGGAAGCGGCCGTGTACGCTGTCGTATCTGAGCAGGTGTGCGTTGGTCTCGACCGGCCCCAAATCGTTGACGCCGACAACCTCGATCTCGGTGTGCTTGTGCTCGCAGGCCGCCCGCAAGACCAGCCGGCCGATGCGGCCAAAGCCGTTGATGCCTACCCGTACCGTCATCTTTAGATCCTCCCGAAGCTCTCTCGCCGATCTATAGAAGCGCCCGGGCCGCCTCCGCAACCTTTTCGGGGGTGATGCCGAAATGCGGGAACAGCGCCTCTCCGGGCGCCGAGGCGCCGAACCCCGTCATGCCGATAAACGCACCGCGCGGTCCGAGCCAGCGCTCCCAGCCGAATTCAACGGCGGCCTCGACGGCAACGCGTGGCGCCGAGCCCAGCACCGCCTCCTGGTCGTCTTTGGATAACTTGTCGAACAGCTCCCAACAGGGCATCGACACAACAGCTGCGCGGATTCCCTCTTGGCCAGCATCTCCCGCGCCGCGATAGCCACCGAAACCTCGGAGCCGGTCGCGAGCAACGTGACCTGGCGCATGCCTTCGGCCTCGGCCAATACATAGGCGCCGAGCGCCGAGCGGTTTTCCCTGCCGCTCTCAGGCCGCAGCAGCGGCAGCGACTGGCGGGTCAGTGCGAGCAAGGAGGGGCCGTCGCGCCGTTGCAAGGCGAGCGCCCAGCACTCGGCGGTCTCGACCGGGTCGGCCGGACGGTAGACATTGAGCCCGGGCATTGCCCGCAATGCCGCGAGATGCTCGACCGGTTGATGGGTCGGACCATCCTCGCCGAGGCCGATCGAATCGTGGGTCATCACATAGACGACGCGGACCCCCATGAACGCCGCGAGCCGGATCGACGGCCGCGCGTAATCGGAAAAGGTCAGGAACGTCCCGCCGTAAGGAACCAGGCCGCCATGCAGGGCAATGCCGTTCATCGCCGCCGCCATGCCGTGCTCGCGCACCCCGTAGCGGATGTAATGGCCGGAATAGTCGCCGGGGCGTACGTCCTTCTGGTCCTTGGCCTTCGTGTTGTTCGAGGGCGTCAGATCGGCGGAGCCGCCGACGAGCTCGGGGACGACATGCGTCAAGCTGTCGAGCACAATTCCTGAGGCTTGCCGTGTCGCGATCTTCGCATTCTTCTCCCGGAATTCGGCGCAAACTTTGGCGATTGCCTGGTCGAGACCAGTCGGCAAGTCGCCGCGCTGGCGGCGCAGGAACTCGCCGCGGCGCTCCGGGACAAGCGATTGCAGGCGGCCCTCCCAGGCGCGGCGCAGCGGCTCGCCGCGAGCCCCGGCCTGCCGCCACTCCGCTCGGATGTCCTCTGGAATGAAGAAGGGCGGCTCGTGCCAGGCGAGTCGGTCGCGCGCGCCGGCGATCTCGGCCGCGCCGAGCGGAGCGCCGTGCGCGGCGGCGGTGCCAGCCTTGGTCGGCGCGCCGAAAGCGATCGTCGTGCGGCAGGCGATGAGGCTCGGGCGGTCGCTCTGCTGCGCGCGGCGGATCGCGTCGGCGACCGCCTCGTGGTCGTGCCCGTCGATCCGTTCGGCGGCCCAGCCATAGCCGCGAAAGCGTAGCAGCGGATCGTCGGAAAACGCCAGCTCGGTCGGGCCGTCTATCGAAATCGAATTATCGTCGTAGAGCACGATGAGCTTGTTGAGCCCGAGATGGCCGGCCAGCGACGCCGCCTCGTGCGAGACGCCCTCCATCAGGTCACCGTCGCTGGCAAGGACAAAGGTGTGGTGATCGACGATCTCGCCGCCGAACTCGGCCGCTAGGTGGCGCTCGGCGAGGGCCATCCCGACCGAGTTGCCGAGCCCCTGGCCGAGCGGTCCGGTGGTTGTCTCGATGCCGGCGGCATGGCCGCGCTCGGGGTGTCCGGCAGTTCGGCTGCCGAGTTGCCGGAAGCGCTTCAGCTCGTCGAGCGTCATATCGGCATAGCCGGTCAGGTACAGCAGCGCGTAGAGCAGCATCGACCCGTGCCCGGCCGACAGCACGAAACGGTCGCGATCGGGCCAGTCCGGCGCTTTGGGATCGAAGCGCAGGAATTGCGTGAAGAGGACCGTGGCGGCATCGGCCATGCCCATCGGCATGCCTGGATGGCCCGATTTCGCCTGCTCGACCGCATCCATCGCCAACGCCCGGATCGCATTGGCCATGCGGCGCAGTTTCGGGTCCCGCGGGGAGGAGAGGGGAGATACCTTGGCGGGGGCGCTGGTGTCGTTGCTCATCCCGGCCAAAATGGTTCACCCGGGCTACGAGGACAAGCCGCCCGATGGCCACGTCCGCAATCAAAAATTGTATAAAAAATTGCCGTTTGTGCTATCTGCAGCGAATCTGCAGCAAATTCCCGTTAAGGTTGTCATCCCTCGTCTATCGTCGTGGCCACCCACCACCCCTGTCCGACTATCTATCTATCACCCGATTACGGCTTTTCTGCGGGCATCGTACACTTCCTAGACTTTCACCCCGGCAGCCGATCTACCTATCCGAATATTATCCTTGTAATAAGCAATACCAAAAGCTGGCCAGGAACCATCATGCCAATCTTCCCAACCGGGCTTTCCACAAAGTTCTGCCGCCCTGGTGTACTGCGTGGTCGGCTGCCCATCGTCTGCGCTAGACTAACATTTCCACTACCCGTATTGAATATAGAGCCGAACCCGATTGATTGAGAGCTGGACCTTCCCGTAAATCTTTCCACTCGCTCTTGTTCCTTCGCCTTTGCCATTGCTACCCATAGATTCCTCAATTGGTACTTAAGCCAAATTCCGGAAGCGAGGACGACGTACGCAAATATTGCTAGTGGGCTAATGAATACCGCGAAAGGAAGTGTCGGATCATCATGAACATTAGGCAGACACGACCACATCCAATATAAAACTGGCACGTTGTACAGGATATGTAAATCAATAAAGGATTGCGCCGAATCCGGAAGCGTGGTGTAGAGTAGTTTGGTCCAGGACGCTAGAAATAACAATATTTCCAGCATCGATGCTATCGCGAGCACTGCGATATCTACGGAATCTTTGATGTATTCATCTTTGTGCATCATCTTTTGATCCGTCCTACTGGTTCGTCCCGCCGCCCAGACGCCGCTTGTGGCAGACGGCTGGGTAGATATATCCTCACCATAAGGAACCGGATCGATGCTGTCAAGACGGACGTATGGATTTATCTAACGAACAATGAAAGGAACAAAATGAGCATCGGCGCTCGGATCAAGAAACTGCGAATAAGGAACGGCGATTCGCTGCAGCAAGTGGCCGATGCCGTCGGGGCCTCGAAACCGCACATTTGGGAGCTGGAGTCTAATAGAACGGCCAACCCCTCGCTCGACCTCCTAAAGCGGCTTGCTCAGCATTTTAACGTGCCGATCTCCTACTTGCTGGAAGAGCGTGCCGACGTCGACGCACTGATTTTCGGTCGCGAGTTCGCCGGCCTCACCGAAGCCGACAAGAAACTACTCTGGCAAATGGCCGAGCGCATCTCAGGCCAAAAATCTGATGGATAACGAGCTAAGGGATGAAGTTGGCCGACCTCGGTTCGCCCGAGGAGCTCGCCGCATGTATTATTGCCCATTACCCCGATATCGAAATTCCGGTCGCCGTTAATCGCGTCGCACATGCGGTAGGCATCATCGATCTGATCCCACAAACGACCAGCGCATTCGAGGGTGTGCTCGTCACCGACGATGCGAAGAGCACTGGTTCGATCGCCTATAACGAAGCCAGCCGGCTCGAACGCCGGTGCTTCACGGTAGCCCACGAAATCGGCCATTTCCTGATCCCTTGGCACGATGCAAGTGCCCAATGTGCTATTGCGGACATGGGTGTACTCAGGAGCCGGGATACCCGAAAAAGTAAAGAGGCGGAGGCTAACCGCTTCGCCGCCGCGCTCTTGACCCCAACAGCGTTATTCACCCGTGATGTCCGACGTTTTGGCGCGCCAGAGACGGGACACGTCCTGGCGCTGGCCACAAAATACCGGGTCAGCAAGGAAATGGCGGCCCGCCGATACACTGAGCTTTGCGACCACGTCTGCGCGGTCATCTTCTCGCACCGGGGTGCCGTCAGGTATTTCGTAAAATCCAAAAGCTGTCCGTTTCTTGATGTCGTTAGAGGCAATCCACTGCCGCCGGGATCAGTCTCGGCGCGCGCGCGGAGCGAAGTAGGTCATTTATCCGAATGGACGGAAACCTCTCCGGCGATCTGGTTTCGGGCGTCGCGCCGGATCACTGGCAGAGTACTTTACGAGCAATTTTTTGAACAGCGGGACGGCTACCGCCTCACTATGCTGACCATAGACAACTTGCCGGACGAGGACGAACCCGACGAGGACCAAGTGCTCGAAGAGAGCTGGAGCTTTCGGTTCAAACGGTAGGGCTTGACGCTTCTATTACGCCTGTCGACTGGCGGGGTTGATTTTCCATAAGCGATCTTAAACGTCTCTCAGTTGTAGGCGCCCGATCAAAATGTCACCCCTCTGCCAATTAGAGATGACACTTTCCGGGGATTTCCGAGGGGTGCTGGGAGTGACGGTACGGTCGAGGAGCGGTAAACAGCATCGCGTCTCAAGCACGTGGACGCCGGATTACTTGTCGGGGCCGCGGTAGTGGGTGTGGCGCTGGCCCCAGTCGTATAGTGCCCGCAGCACCGGGCGGAGCTCCTCGCCCTTTTTGGTCAGCAAATATTCGGCGCGCGGCGGGTGCTGGTCGTAGAAGCGCCGCTCGACGATCCCGGCTTCCTCCAGCCGCTTCAATCGCGCCGACAAGGTGTTGGGGCTGATCGCCGCCAATGAGCGCTCGAAATCCTGAAACTTGCGCGGCCCGTCGACGACGAGATCGCGCAGGATCAGGATCGTCCACCGTTCGCCGATGATGTCGAGCGTGCGCGCAATCGGGCAACGCATGTCGTAAGGCGCGGAATTGGCAGGCAAATCGGCCATCGGGATCACGGTAACCTAGATGTGATCGCGGGCATAGTGACTCCTAATTATACAGTTAGTATTATAGAAGGAGTTAACTTGAAAGGGTCGTGCCCATGACCGTTGCAACTGACATCGCTATCGCCTCTCCTGCCCACAGAAACCCCTGGCGGGTGCTGCTATGGTTGGCGCCGCTGACGGCGTTCTGGATTGGCCTCAATTACTGGCTGCCAGCGCTGCAGGCGAGCGGCGTACCGAGCACGGCGACCCGCTTGGCGATCCATATCGCGATCGTCCTCGGGCTATGGCTGGCGCTCGAACGCACCGGGCTCACCCAGCGCCAGCGCCTCGGCTTATGGCTGGCGGTCGTCGTGCCGTATACGCTGTGGCTCGCGGTGATTTGGAGCGTCGCGGTCAACGGAGTGTTCCGTCCCGGCAACAACACCCCGCCGCTGGTGCCGTTGGCAATCTTCCTGCCGGTTATCGTCGGCGCGCCGATCCTGTTGCGGTCGAAGCGGATCGGCGAGGTGCTCGACGCGATGCCGGCGAGCTGGCTGGTCGGTCTGCAGGTCTATCGGGTATTGGGAGGCATCTTTCTGGTCGGCTGGGCGCGCGGCGTCATACCGGGAATTTTCGCCTTGCCGGCGGGTATCGGCGATGTGACCACCGGGCTGCTCGCCTTACCGGTCGCCTATTTGCTGGTGTCGCGGAACGGAGATGGAGTGCGCCCAGCAATCGCCTGGAATATCTTTGGCTTGCTTGATTTTACGATCGCCATCGGGATCGGGCTGGCGACCGCTCCCGGTCCGCTGCAAGTGATCGTGCCGAGCATCCCCAACACAGGGGTAGGGCTCTATCCGGCCGTCCTGATCCCGGCCTTTGCGGTGCCGAGCTCGATCCTTCTGCACGTGCTGTCGCTGCGCCAGCTGAGGCGCCGCCGGGCGGCGTAATCGGACGCACGGGCAGGGCGGAGGAGGATTGTTTCGGGCAGGGGGCTTCGATACGCTGGGCCTCAGCGCATCAAGGAGGGCCCGGCATGGCGATCATCGTTGGCACCGGCGACTTCAAATATCGCATCGTCGAGGATTGGGCGAAGCTGCCGGACGGCTGGTCGTTCAAGGAAGTCGGCGCCGTCGGAGTCGACGACCGCGACAACGTCTATGTCTTCAATCGCGGCGAGCACCCGGTCATGGTGTTCGATCGCGGCGGCAATTTCCTGCGCTCGTGGGGCGAGGGCCAGTATCCGCGGGCGCACGGCGTCCATATGGGGCCGGACGATTCGATCTATCTGACGGATGACGGCGGGCATTTCGTCCGCAAATGCTCGCTCGACGGCAAGGTGCTGCTCGAACTCGGCGTGCCCGGCAAACCCACCCCCTATATGAGCGGCGAGCCGTTCCATCGCTGTACCCACACGGCGCTGTCGCCCAAAGGCGAGATCTATGTTTCCGACGGCTACGGCAACGCCCGCGTCCACAAATACTCGCCGGACGGCAAATTGCTGATGTCATGGGGCGGCCCCGGCACCAACCCCGGCGAGTTCAATATCGTGCACAACATCTGCACCGATGCCGATGGCTGGGTCTATGTCGCCGACCGCGAGAACCATCGGGTCCAGGTGTTCGACGGCAACGGCAAATACGAGACGCAGTGGAACAACCTGCACCGGCCTTGCGGCCTCTATATGGACTATACCCGCCACCCGGTCTGCTATATCGGCGAGCTTGGCCCGGTGCAGCCGGTCAACCGCAACAGTCCAAATCTCGGTCCGCGGGTCAGCATTGTCGACAACCAGGGTAAGCTGCTGAGCCGCTTTGGCGACTTGCATGCCGGCACGGCGCCGACCGCGTTCCTCGGGCCCCACGGGCTCACCGTCGATTCGCGCGGCGATCTCTATGTCGGTGAGGTCTCGTGGACGCAGTGGCCGCAATTCTACCCCGACACGCCGCGGCCGGCTTACATTCGTTCGCTGCAGAAATACGAGCGTGTGCGCTGAGGAGAACGCAAATGGCAGAGATCGTCGGCACCGGCGACTTTAAGTATCGCATCATCGAGAACTGGGCGAAGCTCCCGGACGGCTGGTCGTTCAAGGAGGTCGCCGCGGTCGGGATCGACAGCAAAGACAACGTCTATACATTCACGCGCGGCGAGCACCCGATCATCATGTTCGACCGCGACGGCAATTTCCTGCGCTCCTGGGGCGAAGGCCAATACCCGCGGGCGCATGGCGTCCATATGGGGCCCGACGATTCGCTCTATTTGACCGATGACGGCGGCCACTTCGTGCGCAAGTGCTCGGTCGACGGCAAATTGCTGCTGGAGATTGGAGTGCCCGGCAAACCGGCGGAGTACATGAGCGGCGATCCGTTCCACCGCTGCACCCACACCGCGCTGTCGCCGAAGGGCGAGATCTATGTTTCAGACGGCTACGGCAACGCGCGGGTGCACAAATATTCGCCCGACGGCAAGCTCTTGATGTCATGGGGCGAGCCCGGCACCGGCCCCGGCGAGTTCAACATCGTGCACAACATCTGCACCGATGCCGAGGGCTGGGTCTATGTCGCCGACCGCGAGAACCATCGGGTCCAGGTGTTCGATGGGAATGGGAAATACGAGACGCAGCGGAACAACCTGCACCGGCCGTGCGGGCTCTACATGGACTATACTCGCCGTCCGGTCTGCTACATCGGTGAGCTCGGGCCATCGATGGCTGTCAACCTCAAAAGCCCCAACCTCGGGCCGCGGGTCAGCATCGTCGACTACCAGGGCAAGCTCTTGAGCCGGTTCGGTGATCCGCACGCGAGCCTCGGTCCGACCGGGTTCATCGGCCCGCACGGCATGTGCGCGGATTCGCGCGGCGACCTCTATGTCGGAGAGGTCGCCTGGACATTGTGGCCGGGGGCTTTCCCGGACCAGCCGAGGCCGGAGAATATCCGCTGCCTACGTAAGTTCGAAAGGGTTCGCTGATGGGCCAGGTCAGCGTGCTGGTCAACGGCCGCAACTTCACGATCACCTGCGACGACGGGCAAGAGGCCCGCACCCGGCGCCTTGCGCAATATGTCGACACCAAGGTCGGTCAATTTGCCGCCAGCGTCGGTCAGGTTGGCGAGGCGAAGCTGCTGCTGCTCGCCGCGCTCGCCATCGCCGACGAACTGGCCGACGCGAACGAGGCGCGCGAGCAGGAGCGAAACCGGGCAGGCCCCGCACCTGAGGCGCGCGAGCAGGAGCGAAACCGGGCAGGCCCCGCACCTGAGGCGCGCGAGCAGAAGCGAAATCGGGCAAGCCCCGAACCTGAGGCGGTCCATGGCGCGTCAAAGCCGGACGAGGCTATTGCAGCCCGCCTGATTGCATCCTAGCTTTCGGTTGCGGGGTGAGGCTGGGCGGTGCGTTAGGCCGCATGTTGCCCCGGGGCCGATTCCTACCTCTTGGGGGCCGTCCCTGTCGAAGTCGTGGCTTCGATATATGGTCACCCACCTGCTACGGCGGGCCACGGAGGAGTTGCACGCCGACGGCCGATCCGGCTTCACCCCGCAGCTTTGCTCCTCCCTCCGGAACCGCTCGGTCTGACTCGTGAACATCCTCTTTTGCGGAGACGTTGTGGGCCGCCCGGGACGGGAGGCGGTCAAAAGACACGTGCCGGCGCTGCGCGAGCAGCTCGCGCTCGATCTCGTCGTCGTCAATGCTGAAAACGCGGCGGCCGGGCGTGGTCTGACCGAACGCCTTTGCGGTGAGCTTTACGATAGCGGGGTCGATGTTCTGACCACCGGCAATCATGTGTGGGACCAGCGCGAAATCATCCCCTATCTCGACCGCGATCCCTGCGTGCTGCGCCCGGCAAACTTCCCGAAAGGAACAACGCCGGGCGCCGGATGGCGCTTACACCCCGTCGGTAGCGAAAACATCCTCGTCATCAATCTGATGGGCCGGCTCTTCATGGAGGCGCTCGACGACCCGTTTGCGCGGCTCGAAGAGCTTCTCCAGAAATTCCGGCTAGGGATCGATGCGGCGGCGATAATCGTCGATTTTCACGCCGAGGCGTCGAGCGAGAAGATGGCGCTCGCCCATTTCGCCGATGGGCGTGTCTCGGGCGTTCTCGGCTCGCATTGCCACGTGCCGACCGCAGACAACCAGATCCTGCCCGGCGGCACCGCCTACCAGACCGACGCCGGCATGTGCGGCGATTACGATTCGGTCATCGGAATGCAAAAAGGACCGGCAGTACTGCGCTTTGTCACGAAGATGCCCGGTGAGCGTCCGCAAGTGGCAGAGGGCGAGGCCACGTTATGCGGCATTTTTCTCGAAACCGATGATGATAACGGCCTCGCGCGAGCAATCGAACCCGTGCGGATCGGCGGCCGCCTCGCCCAATACTTGCCGCGGCATTGACTGCGCAGCGCCTGATCTTCACGTATTTGCAAATGCTCTGCTCGTCACCCCCGCGGAAGCGGGGGTCCAGGGTGCCTGTTTATGCCCGAGCGCCTTGATTCCCGCTTTCGCGGGAATGACGCAAAATCTCGTCGGATTTCAAGGATCTGGAATTGTCGTTTGCGGAGGCCCGGGTGCCGCAATGCTGCCATATTGGATTGCTAGCCGACGCTGACTAGGTAGCGGGCCCTGACGCCAACTGGCAGCGGGCAAAAGAGCGATGGCTGGCCATTCGCAATTCAAGAACATCATGTACCGGAAGGGTGCGCAGGATAAAAAGCGCGCCAAGATCTTCACCAAGATCATCCGGGAACTCACCACCTCCGCGCGCACCGGTCTGCCAGACCCGGCGGCCAATCCGAGGCTGCGCGCCGCGGTGCTCGCCGCCCGTCAGGCCAACATGCCGAAGGACACCGTCGAGCGCGCGATCAAGCGCGGTGCCGGCGGGGGCGCCGACGATGCCTATGAGGAAGTCCGGTACGAGGGGTATGGACCGGGTGGGGTCGCGGTCATTATCGAGGCTCTGACCGACAATCGAAACCGAACGGCGAGCGAGGTGCGCGCCGCTTTTACCAAAGCAGGGGGAGCATTGGGGGAAACCAACAGCGTCAGCTTTTTGTTCGATCGCATGGGCGAGGTCTCGTATCCTGCGGATACGGCCACCGCAGATGAAATGTTCGAAGCCGGGATCGACGCGGGAGCCGACGATCTCGAGAGTGATGCCGAGCAACACGTCCTCACCTGCGCGCCGGAAGATTTGAACGCCGTGCGCGACGCGCTCGAACACCGATTCGGTCCCGCCAGCTCGGCACGCCTCGTCTGGCGCCCGAAGACCACTTCGCCGATCGACGAGGAAACCGCGGCGATGCTGTTCAAGCTGTTAGAGGCGCTCGAAGACAGCGACGACGTCCAGAACGTCTATGCTAATTTCGAAGTGGCCGAGGACGTAATGGCGCGGCTCGGCGCCTGACACCGGCCACACCACACGCGGAACCCGAGATGCGTGTTTTGGGGCTCGATCCCGGGCTGCGGCATACCGGTTGGGGGATCATCGATGTGGCCGGCAATCACCTGACCCACGTCGCCGATGGCGTAGCGCATGCCGCGACCGCTCAGCCGCTGGCTATACGGCTTGTCGCGTTGTTCCGCCAGATCACGGCCGTTGTCGAGCGCTTCCGCCCGGACGAGGCGGCGGTCGAAGAAACCTTTGTGAACCGCAACCCGGCCTCGGCCTTGAAGCTCGGTGTCGCGCGCGGCGTCGTGCTGCTCGCGCCGGCTGAGCAGGGCCTTCCCGTCGCCGAATATTCGGCCAATCTGGTGAAGAAGGCCGTCGTCGGCGCCGGGCACGCGGAGAAGGCGCAGGTGCAGATGATGGTGCGGCAGATCCTTCCGGGCTGCGCGATCACCGAGCCGGACGCTGC
>Ga0182041_10001378_pt1 | contig 12193 bp, 9 predicted proteins | sample flu12Cox44000178_FD_125967 | JGI IMG/M metagenome (GOLD analysis project Ga0182041, IMG submission 125967) | Lab enrichment of tropical soil microbial communities from Luquillo Experimental Forest, Puerto Rico - flux8day.12C.oxic.44.000.178 | ecosystem: Environmental > Terrestrial > Soil >...
ACGATGCCATCAAGCATCGCATCATCACCTGCGCGTTCAGGCCGGGCGAATACATCAACGAACTGCAACTCTCGTCGATGTTGAAAATTGGCCGAACACCCGTTCATCAAGCGCTGGATCGCTTGATGATAGAGGGCATGATCGATGTCATCCCGCGCAAAGGCGTTATCGTAAGGCCTGTAAGCCTTAATGAGGTTTTGCAAATTATCGAGACCCGTCTGGTCAACGAAACCTACTGTTCGCGCCTTGCGGCCGAACGAGCTAACAATTCCGACATTGCCGAATTGGCTGAGGTGCTAAAGCGCACCAAGCATTGGACGTCGATGCGCAATGTGGAAAATATGATGCTGCTCGACCGAGAATTTCATTTGCTTATCGCGCGGGCCGCAAAAAACGATGTTCTGACAGAACTGCTGCGGAGTTTGCACGAACGATCGCTTCGATTTTGGTTCATTTCGCTCAACGCGCCGGCGCAATACGAGAGCGTGCATGATCAGCATGACGCTATTTTTGCCGCCATCCACCAGCGCGACCCTGACAAGTCCGAGGCAGCCATGCGTGCGCACATCGAATCCTTTCGCGCAAACGTCTCACAGTTTCTTTAGACATTGGCACGGTCCTTTGCAGCGCTTCGAGGTCGATTTGACGCCGCTGATCATTCGTGAAATATCACTGTGATCCTAGGAGGCGGCCTGCGGTCGGCCCTCGCGACGCTATGATGCCCAGCACCCTCTCAGTTCCATTGACCAACGCCGCTTCACATTCGACTGCCCACTATCTTCTACAGGGACTTAATGAGATCGGGGTCGATTATCTGTTTTGCAACTTCGGCACTGATCACGCGCCGCTCATCGAAGAACTGGCCAGGTTTGAAGCGGACGGCCTTCGGGCGCCCAAAGTCGTTCTCTGTCCTCATGAGAATGTCGCGGTACATATGGCGGGCGGATACGCCCAAATGACAGGCCGCGGCCAAGCGGTGCTCGTCCATGTTGACGCAGGCACGGCCAATGCAGCCCTTGGCATGCACAACCTGTTTCGAACCCGGATACCAGTTGTGCTTATTGCCGGCTCGGCACCCTTCACTAGTTTTGGCGAGCTCGAGGGAACGCGCGACACCTATGTCCATTTCATTCAGCAACCATTCGACCAAGGAAGTCTGGTGCGGCCCTATGTCAAATGGGAATACACGCTGCCTTCTGGCGTCACCAGCAAGGAGGTCCTGCGTCGAGCACACAGCATCATGCATAGTGAGCCGAAGGGGCCCGTATATTTGATACTCCCCCGCGAAATCCTAACGGAGCAATGGGATGAGCAGTCCGTGCGTTCGTTTTCCAGCGAACAATTCGGGCCACTCCCGTCAAGTGGGGCTGATCCCGAGGTGATAAGTCAACTCGTTTCGCGTTTGCTTTCTGCAAAGAATCCGACCTTGATCACGGCTTACGCGGGTCGTGACTCGGCCGCCTCGACCGCAATCGAGAATCTGTCGGCTACCGCCGGTATTCGCGTTATCGATTTTCTGACATTCACAAACATTGGACACTCATTTCCTCATTTCGGCGGTTTTCAATCCGATGAGTTAGCCGATGTCGATGTTGGCCTACTGGTGGATGTCGACGTTCCGTGGATTCCAGTCGCGACGCGCAGCAATCCCACCACCTTCTGGGCGCAAATCGATGTCGATGTGCTCAAGAGCGCGTCGCCAATGTGGAGCTTTGCGGCCAATTTGCGCATTCAGGGCAAGAGTAGCCGGATACTCACGCAGCTGGTCGAAGCCATCAAGAAGTCTGCGACGCCAGATTTCCACGTAGCCGCCAGGAAGCGAATCGAAAAGCTGCGTGTTGAGCACAAAGAGAGGCTTCATCGGAGTGCTGCGCTGGCTGCAGATAAAGGACGAGTCGGTGAAATCAACACGCATTATGTGTGCGCCGAGATTGGTAAGGCCATCGAGCCAGATGACATCATCGTGAACGAGGCAGTGACAAGACAATCAATTCCGAACCTGCAGATTCCCCGTTCGAAGCCAGGCACGATGATCAGTAATGCCGGAGGCGGGCTCGGAGCTTCCGGAGGTATGGCACTTGGCGTCAAGCTGGCGTTGCCCGATCGGTGCGTGGTTCAGATCGTTGGCGACGGAAGTTTTTATTTCAATAATCCGACGGCGGTGTACGCCCTCTCCAAACAGTACGCGTTGCCCATCTTCACGGTGGTGCTCGATAATTCTGGTTGGGCTGCCGTGAAGGGGGCAACCCTACGCGTCTATCCTGATGGCCAGGCGAAAACTAAGGGGTCGTTCCAGGCGAGCTTGCCCACCGACATGGATTTCTCAAAGGTCGTGGAAGCTGCAGGCGGCTATGGCGAGCAGCTCGTAGATCCTAGCGAAGTGCCGACCGCGATCAGCCGATGCTTAAGCCAGGTTCGCACGGGCCGCAGTGCATTGTTGCATGTCTGCGTGACGAAGCTCTGACTGCGCCAGTCTAATGCCCAGCAAGAAGCCGTTGCCTAGTTGACAGTAAGCGCATCCGACATAAGTCGAAACTCAAACAATATGCACAGGAAACTGAAGAGTTTGCAATTTACTAAAGATGTCGTGCGACGCTTCGGCGGAATGCCTCAATGTGCGCCCGCATGGCGCTCTCCGCTCCGTCGGAATCATGGTCGCGGACGGCGGCAAAAATGGCTTCGTGCTGCTCTTGGAAGCTGCGGTGGTGGTCCGGCGTGGTAAACGAAATGAACCAAAAGCGCAGAGACCGTTCGTTGAGCTTTCGCACGACCTCAGCTAGCTCGAAGTTTTTCGTCGCGTCCGCTAAGGCGAGATGAAACTCACGGTCGAGTGTCATAAGGGCGTTAACATCGCGCGCGGTAATTGCGTTGCGGGCTCGATTTATAATGCTAACCATATTTTCTATGTGCGTATCGTCAGCTCGGGCGGCGGCGAGTCGTGCGCAATAGACTTCATTGACTAGGCGCACGTCGATCATTTGCATCACGTCCTGCAAGATTACCGGCTTGACGATGACACCCTTGCGTGGAATGACCTCAACCATTTCTTCAAGCATCAGCCGATCGATAGCTTGGTGCACGGGGGTACGCCCTAATCCAATTAGGGCCGAGACTGATGCTTCATTGATGCACTCACCCGGCTTGAACTTGCAGGTGATGATCCGATGTTTGATGGCCTCATAGGCCGCATCGCGCAGTGATTGACGCGGCAACCGACGTCGTGATGCAACGCCGCTGATCTTGCGATTCCGCGGGCCGGCGCCTTTTCTGTGGACCGATCTCATATCCTTTGCAACCCGCCTATTTCGAACCTTACTATACAACTGATATTTCACACTTCTCTCCAAGTCAACAAATGGTCTAAGCTCCGCGCAGCCTGTGACCTCTCAGCTTGAGTCACCGTCGACCGACGCCGATTTTAAATTCCCCTCCGAAAGCCGACTACTCCGTCACTGCCATGAGTAACGTAAAATTTGGCCAAGCCCTGCCGCGCGTGGAGGATAGAAAGCTCTTGACGGGTCGCGGCTGCTTTGTGGACGACATCGATCTCCCAATGCAGGCTCACGGTGTTGTTGTCTATTCGAATCATGCTTGCGCGCGCATCAGATCAATCGACACGAGCCGCGCACTGCGGTCAGCGGGTACGTTAAATATTCTCACGGGTCGTGATATCGCTCAGCGCGGTCTCGGCGGTTTGCCGCCGCTCTTTATGCCGGAGGACACCGGAGGTCCGAAAGCTTACCGAACGATTCGGCCACTCCTTGCTCAGAGCGAGGTTCGGCATGTCGGCGACCGAGTAGCGTTTTGCATTGCAGAAACCCCCGCTCAGGCCTGCGACGCTGCCGAACTGATCGAGATCGATTATGAGCCGCTTCCTAGCGTGATCGACCTGCCAAGTGCAGTCCTCCCGGGCGCCCCAACCGTCTGGGACGCGGTGCCCGGCAACGCATGCTTCACACTCAGAATTGGCGATGCTGCTGCCTGCGAAAAGGCTTTTGCCGCAGCTTCACATCGCGTGCGGCTGCGACTGGTCAACAATCGCGTCACTGCCAGTTCAATGGAGCCGCGGGGCGCGATCGGACAGTACAATTCGGCCGAGGAGAGCTTTGTCCTTTACTCCAGCACGCAAAATCCCCATCGAGTACGAGAAACGCTGGCTCAGTCCGTTTTCCGAATTCCCGAGTCCAAGTTACGCGTCATTGGCCCAGATGTAGGCGGCGGATTTGGGATGAAGGGGGATACATATCCCGAGGAAGGGATCGTACTGCTCGCGTCGCAATTGATCGGACGACCAGTAAAATGGATTTCCAGCCGCAGCGACGCATTCATTTTGGACAATGCGGGTCGGGACCAAATCGTCGATGCCGAGATGGCTCTAGACCCTGCAGGACACATCCTAGCGGTGCGTGTGAAGGCGCTCCACAATCTCGGCGCCTATATGGTAGGCGCTGCGTTGGTGCCTCTCGTGTTCTCTCTCAAGCTCATTCCCAACGTGTACCGTGTGCCGGCCATCGATCTTTGCACTCAAGGTATTTTTACCAATACGACTCCGACTAATCCCTATCGCGGCGCCGGACGTCCCGAAGCAATCTACGTAACAGAACGACTTCTCGACTTAGCAGCAGATGAGCTAGGGATTGATCCGGTCGAAATTCGAAAGCGCAATTTCATCGATAATGCGGAGCTGCCATATTGCTCCCCAACGGGCCTCACATATGACAGTGGTGATTTCCGGACGGCGGCCGACGCTTGTATTGCTCTGGCGGATTGGGGTGGTTACGCAGCGCGACGCGACGCCAGCGCGCGCAATAATAAGCTGCGCGGGCGAGCCATCGTTTCCTACATCGAAGACACCGGCGTCTTCAACGACCGGATGGAACTTCGGTTCGATCCATCAGGCGCAGTGACTATTATTGCTGGGACTTTTTCACACGGTCAGTCACACGCCACAACCTACGCCCAGTGTGTCTCCGACTGGCTTGGCATCCCATTAGATCAAATTCGATTTCTTCAGGGCGACACTGACCAAGTTTCATTCGGCCGAGGCACATACGCCTCTGGCAGCGCCATCATCGGCGGGAATGCTCTAAAGTCGGCTGCGGACGCGGTAATTGAAAAGGCCAAGCGACTGGCGAGCGTTCTTCTCGAAGCAAGCTCCGAAGATCTAGAGTTTCGCGACGGCCGTTTTTGCATTGCCGGCACTGACCGCTCCATTAGTCTCAAGGAGGTCGCCAGATCGGCGTATCATCCCGCTAAGCTTCCGAAAGGGAGCCCTCTGGGATTGGAGGCAAGCGCGTATTTTGCAGCGGAGCCTCCCGCGTTCCCCAACGGCTGTCATATTTGCGAGGTGCAGATAGACGCGGCGACAGGTGCAACGACGGTCGACCGCTATGCAGCTGTCGACGATTTCGGCCGGTTGATCAATCCGTTGATCGTCAACGGGCAGGTGCACGGTGCGCTAGCGCAAGGAGTGGGGCAGGCTGTCGGTGAGCACATAGTCTATGACGCCTCAGGCCAGTTGGTCACGGCGAGCTTTATGGACTACGCGATTCCCCGAGCCAGTGAGATGCCGAGCTTCGTGCTGGCATTCAACGAAGAACCATGCAGAACGAACCCTCTGGGCGTAAAAGGTGCTGGCGAAGCCGGCTGTGTCGCGGCACCCCCTGTGGTTATCAACGCCATCCTGAATGCCTTGCATCCTTTGGGTATTCGGCACATTGACATGCCGGCCACGTCCGAGCGCATTTGGCAGGCAATCCGGCTAACTGCGATCTGAAAACATTCCTGGTGCGCATCGAACGGAGACGTCATTCACGTCAACGTGTCCGCTAATCCTTTGTGACGCCAGTGATGCTGATCTCAGATTTGAAATGCTTCCAGAGTGCCGCATAGGCGGCGTCGAAACCGGGCTCCAAGTAGATTTCAAACACATTTCTGGGCCGCACAAGCGGCACCTCATAAATCTCTTTCACGCGCCCCGGTCTACGAGTCATTACGACAATTTGGTCAGACAGCGTAATTGCTTCCACCAGGTCGTGCGTAATGAACAACATGGTACTCTTTTTCTCGCGCCACAGCTCAAGCAGCTCTTGGTGGAGGCCCATGCGTGTTTGTGCATCGAGCGCGCCGAACGGCTCATCCAGCAGGACAACGGCGGGCTCGTAAATGAGAGTTCGCACAATCGAAACACGCTTCTGCATGCCCCCTGAAAGTTGTGAGGGATAGAGATCCCCGAATCCTTCAAGCCCAACCAAACGCAGCCAATGCAGCGCTCGCTCCCGTCGCTCGCGCCGAGGGATGCCTCGGATTGCCAACGGGAACTCGACGTTGCCGAGCGCGGTGAGCCAGGGAAACAGATTATTGTCTTGGGTGACGTACCCGACGCCGGTGTTCAAGCCGCCCACGGGGGCGCCGTTGTAAAATACAGTGCCACTGGACGCGCCGATTAGCCCGGCAGCTAGCCGCAGCAACGTCGTTTTTCCACAACCGGAGGGACCCACAACAGTTGTGATCCTTCCGGGAGGAACGTCGAAGCTGACGCGGTCCAGCGCTAGCACATCGTGCTCTTGGCCGACGAAGGCGAGCCGGACATCCGTAAACCGTATCGCCGGCCGGTCCTTTCCGGCGTGCATCACAAACGCCCGCGCATCACTTTGTTGCAGTGACATGCTGTCCCCAGCTCTACGTCCCGCGAGGGTTGCTACGTTCGGTCACGCGACCAACGTTTACAACTCGGTGATGCTCGTCAGTCTAAGAACCTATTCGTCCACAGTTCGCCCTCGCGCGTGGGTAAGGCGGCCGAAATCATCTTGGTTTCCAGCGCGACCTTGATGTTGTTTTCCCACATCGTCGTGGTCATTCGGCATCCACGCGGGTAGCTATCCCGATCACGTTCCAAGGCAAGTTCCATAGCCTTCGCAGGTACACTCGCGAACTGCTGTTTGAGCACGTCGACGACTTGGCCGAAGTTCGTCGCGAACATGTCGTTCGCCTGACCCAGGGTATGTGCAACCCGACGTACCAGATCGGGCTGTTCGTTCGCGAATTCCGGAGTGACAACAGCCACAGTGTAGGGAAATTCTCTGAATATAGGCACTTCATGCGAACAGTTCAGGAAAAGCTCACCGAAACCCTCCAGTTCGACTTGATCGGCCTCCGGAGCATCACCAACGGTGACGTCAACCTGATTGGTCCGGAGTGCCGCCATTCGTGCGGCCCCAAATCCAACCGCAAGGATTTTCATGTCGTATTCGGGATCAATTCCAGCGGTTCGTGCCAGATAGCGCGTGTATTGCGCGGGGCCGCCGCCGATCGTGGAAGCGCCGATGCGCGCTCCTCTGAATGCCTTTAGCTTGTCGGCAAGCGTACTCTTCGGTGAGACGCCGACACGAGACATCCAGTCTTTGCGCGCGGTAAATTGCATCGCGAGCGAGCCGGTAAACGCCGCGATCGAAAGCGTCTTGATCCCCTTTTCCCATCCTACGACTGGGTCGGTGGAGGCGACGCCTGCAAAGCTCGCTTCCCGATTGGTCAACGCGACCATCGATAAAGGTCCGCCTTGTACCTGCTTCATCTCGGCAGTTACGCCATTCTTCGTCCAAAGGTCCAGTCGCCCAGCGAGAAAGATAGCCGAGAACGAAAGGCCTGGCGCTGCGTAGACACCTTTCACGACGGGGCGCGCAGCCGGCTGGGCGCCGCCTGGAGCCACGAAAACCGTCGATGAGATGCCGACGGCCCCTAGTCCCTTGATGAATTTGCGACGTGCTATCATGTTTATCCTTCCGTGTTCGTTGGGTGCCATCCACCAAAATTACTCCGAGACAATGCAGCAAGCTCGTCCGATTGCGTAGAATCGATAACGCGTTCGCTCAAAGCTGGACGGTTTGCCCTCCAGCCTTGCGCCAACGAATGACGCATCCCTCAAGCCAATTCAGGCCGAAGTTCGCTACGAAAACAATTGCGACGAGGATGATGATACCCGCGAAGAGCGCTGCGGCATCATAGGTCTGCGAGGCGTACAGAATGAAGTAGCCCAGACCTTCGCTGGATCCGATGTATTCCCCGATAACGGCACCGATTACGGCATATGGCACGGCTGTCCGAAGCCCGAGAAAGATCTGAGGCGCCGCCGCGGGCAGGATCACGCGTGTTACCGTCTGTGGCCAGGACGCCCCCATCAGGCGCGCCAACCGCACCAGTTCTTCGTTGATCGAAATAAGACCGGAATATGTGTTGAAGAATACGAGAAAGAAGCTTGCTACGAATACGACTGCGACCTTCGAGGCAATTCCCAAGCCAAGCCACACAATGAATACCGGGGCGAGTGCGATTTTGGGGATGCTATAAAGTCCAATGATGTATGGTTGCAGCGCAGCCGAGAGAAACTGCGATCGTCCAAGAATAAAACCGAGCGACAGCCCAATCGCTGCTCCTAGCGAATAGCCCATTGCAATCTCGGCCAGCGTGACCGACATGTGCCGGTAGATGTCGTGATGGGTCAGCAGCTCATACAACTTGGCGGCAATCAGGCTGGGGCGACTGAAATACGGCAGCGACGCGTCAGTCACAGCGAATTGCCAAACAGTCAATATCGCGGCGAGGATTCCAACCTGTGTAAGCACAACCCCAAGGCGGCTGAAACGACGCTTACGCACCACCGCGGTGATCTTGGTTGGTTGAGCTTCAACAACAGCCATGATTTGGTCGCTCGCGAGCAGGTCCCGTTTTGGGCCTAGTTTACACTTCTGCCGAAAAGCACACCGTTTTCTTCCTTGATCTCATATACCTTGAGCCGGAATCCCGGACAGTTGATCCCTTTGCCATCCGACAGCTTGAACGTGAACACATGCAGCGGGCATCGCACCATCGTATCGTCGGCAATCAGCTCAGCGTTCATCATTGTGCCCTGCAGATGCGGGCAACTGCGCTGTACACCACGCAAGCCTGTTTTGGTGCGAAGGATGACGATCCCCTCGCCGTCAAGCTTGGCTCGTGCCGGAAATTTCGTACTGTCCGCTCGAAGCCCGGTCAAAACGTGCCAAGGTCGTTCTGTCATTTGCAAAGATCCCGCGAGATCTTGGCTCACGTCAGATGCTCCTTTTGAAAGAGCTAAATTTAGCATCATTGAATACCGCTTTCACGCCGCCATCGGGCGTTGGCCCGAGACGTCGCGCAACCGCTGGAGTGCAAAGGGTCGCTCTAGCCGCAGCAAGAGAAGGCCAATCTGCATTGTGAAGTTTTGGTCCAAAAAAGACGCATAAACCGACTGCAACGCATCCTTCAGCGGGAGCCCCTGCTTCCCTCGCACCTCGTGAAATATCTCCTGGAGCTCCAGCGCCTTCTCGATATCGAGACGTTCTGCAGATGAAAGCTCCCAATTGATCGACGATAGACGCCCGGCAAGCGCGCTAAGGAAGCTACGCTGGCGCTCACCGAGCGCACGTGCTCGGGACGGCACATGATCTTCGGCGATTTGCAGGAACCAATTGTTCTCCTCCTGCGCTAATGCAAGATCGGCTTCAAAACGCTTACCATTCTTGAAAGTAAGAACAGGAATGATCTGCTTTTCAGCCTTGCGAACTTTCGTGTAACAGTCAGAAATTTCGTAATCACCAGTCTCAACACGAAATACAGTGATGTCGGCCGGCAGGCCAGGCTTGAGGCTTCCTGCAAGATCAACCAACGACAACGCGTGGGCAGGATTGCGCGTTACACGCTCTATCACCTCTGGCAGTGTCATGCCGAGGCGGATCATGGCGCTCATCACGTTCGCTAGCGATTTCACCGGCCGAACGACGTTGAATTGTTGTAGGTCGGAGCTGATCGTGTGAGGGATCAGATCTTGTGCGAAAGCTTTTTCGGCCACGTCCCAAGAGAAATTGTAACCGCCAAATCCAAGATCGAAAATTACTCCGCGCCGCTCGGCATCACGAACGATCGGCAGTACCTTTCCATTTTCGTCAATCACCTGTCCCAAGTTGCCGTGATAAAGATGCGTGATCATATCGCCGGCTTCGGCTATACGGAATGCCTCGGGCGCTAACAGGTGTTTCGGATTTTGCAATTGGAATTCGCCGATATGCATATAAAGCGGTAGATTTAAAATTTCGGCGAGCCCCTTCGTCAACTTCAGGGTGCCCGGACCATAGTCGCCGATCGCGTTGCATTTGATGTAACGCAGCAGATCCCGATGCTGCTTCGCGAAGTCGACCCAGCGGGTAATCGGCACTTCGCCAAGCGTCCGAACGTCGCCTTCGATAAAGTTGAGCCCGAGTAAGCCCATCGGGCGAATGAATGCGCCGGCATAGAGGGTGGTCTCCAGATCACTCAAAAGCTCCATGAACTGGTCCAGCACGCCGATGCCTGGACCGCCAGCGTCCACAAACGTTGTAACGCCCTGATAGACACCAACCGTATCGGGACTGGCAAAGCCCAACGTGCCATAGGCATGCACGTGGATATCGATCCATCCGGCACTAAGATAATGACTGGACACATCGATGACTTTCGTATTCGGAGTAAGCTCGTGTGACCCCACACATTGAATCTTGCCGCCGGCAAGATGCACGTCCGCGACTCGGTCGATCCCTTGTCCGGGGTCCATCACATGCGCCCCTTTCAGGACAACCGAGTCGGTCGCGGGATCCATGCATCCACTCCTTGCGGTTGGAGGATTTATTCTATTAAATTACAGTGAAACATCACTGCTTTTGCATGTCAATCGGTTGACGCGCGGGTGCAACCTGAAACGACAGGGCGAGTTGCGTAGAATGCTGACCGCGACCCGACCGATATGACTACTTGCCGCTCATCGACAGACCGATTATTCGGTGGCAAGAGAATGCCCACGCGTCGCTTTCTGGGTTGGGCTATCGAGTAGATTGTTCGCGCATTCAAGAATCAACGCGAGCTACCAAGAAACGAATGACCGCTACGAACTAAAGCGCTGTGTCACCTAAAGGGAAACGTCATGACAAACTACAATAAGTTTCAAACACCAGGAGCACGACCGCTCTGTCATCGCGCCAAGGCCGGTCTGATAGCAGGCCTTCTGGTCGCGCTCGGAACGATCACAAACACGCAACCGGCCGCCGCTCAGGGCGGCAAAGTTGAAAAACCAAACATCACTTTTGGCGTCTTCCCTATCACGAATTACGGCGTGGTCTACCTGTCGTTGCAGCAGGGCTTTTTCCAAGCCGAAGGCCTCAACGTGACGCCACGGGTTATGGGCACGAATCCAGTCGCTGGCATTGTCGGGGGTGATTTCGACACGGGCGGCGTGACATGGACAGCATTTCTTCTTGCTACCAATCGAGGCGTTCCCTTGCTGCCTCTCAGCGAGGCGGATCGGGGAGCCCAGGGACAGGCGCTGTTCATGGTCAAGAATGATTCGCCCATCAAGCAAACCGAGGACCTCATCGGCAGGAAGATCGCTGTCGTCACGGTCGGCGGAGCATGCGATCTGATTCTCAACGATGTCCTGCATAAGAAAGGGCTCGACTACAAATCGATCGGCTACACCGTGATGGGCGTTCCGGACATGGCTCCAACTGTATTGCGGGGCGGAGTGGATGCGGCATGCATCCCAGAACCACTTCTCTCAGTCGTACAGGCCCAGGGGGGGGTGAGGTCGGTCTTTGATCTGTTTGCAGGAGAATACGACCGTTTTCCGCTCGTTGGCTTTCCCGTGACGCAAAAATTTGCTGAAAGCAATCCGAACACGGTTGCAGCGCTTGGGCGTGCGCTAGCGAAAGGTCTAGCTTTCGCGCACAACAATCCCGACAAACTGCGCGACATCTATCCAACCTTCACGACTCTTAAGCCAGAACTCGCACGCAAGATCGTCCTCTCCTACACGCCTGAAAAGAGCGACTTCACGCAGCTAAAGAAAATTGCAGATCTAATGGGTCGGCTGCAAATGCTGCCCGGAAAGACACAGCTGCCGGATGTCGCCACGCCGCGATAATGAGCGACTTGTCCGGCGCCGCGGATCCTCGAGCCGGCTTCGGTCAGGCAAGATCGTTCGCCGGTCCTTATCTTCTATCCCTGGCTGCAACTGCATTCCGCGTTGTTTTGGGTATATTCATCTTTTTTTTGATCTTGGAGTTGGTGACGAGGTTGGAGCTTGTTCCGCCTATCTACCTACCGCGCGCGTCCACGGTTGTGCGCCGCATGGTCGAGTTGCTACAGGATC
>Ga0182041_10001381_pt1 | contig 12188 bp, 10 predicted proteins | sample flu12Cox44000178_FD_125967 | JGI IMG/M metagenome (GOLD analysis project Ga0182041, IMG submission 125967) | Lab enrichment of tropical soil microbial communities from Luquillo Experimental Forest, Puerto Rico - flux8day.12C.oxic.44.000.178 | ecosystem: Environmental > Terrestrial > Soil >...
ACTCGGCTCCGGATGCATATATTGACCCAACAACTGAATGTCCGGTTTGAAGAACGGCTGGCGGAGCGCACGCGCATCGCGCGGGAACTGCACGACACTCTGCTGCAAGGTTTTCACGGACTGCTGCTCCGTTTTCAAACGGTTTCCAACCTGCTCCCGGAGCGTCCGGCCGAAGCCAAACAAAGACTCGAGAGCGCGATCGATCAGGCCGCTCAGACCATCACCGAGGGCCGGGATGCTGTACAAGAGTTGCGCTCATCCACGGTGGTGACCAACGATCTAGCCTTTGCCGTAAGCGCTCTCGGGGAAGAGCTCGCGGCGGACGAAACGAACCAGAATTCAGCCGCCTTTCGTGTGGAGGTGGAAGGCACGCCGCGGAACCTCCATCCCATACTCCGCGATGAAGTCTACCGGATTGCAGGCGAGGCGATGCGCAACGCCTTCCGGCACGCACAGGCGCGGCAGATCGAGGTGGAAATCCGGTACGAGGAACGGCAGCTTCGGCTGCGGGTCCGGGATGACGGGAAAGGTGTGGACCCGAAGCTCCTTCATGAAGAAGGGCGCCCCGGACATTGGGGCTTGAATGGCATGCACGAGCGCGCCAGACTAGTGGGGGCGCACCTGGATGTCTGGAGTAAGCTCGATTCGGGTACGGAGGTTGAGCTGAGCGTTCCTGCTTCCATTGCTTACGCCATATCTACTGCTCACCGCCGTTGGTGGTGGGCTGGGAAAGGGACGGAGATGAAATCATGAGTGCGGATCCCAGGCAGATCCGGATTCTGGTGGTTGACGACCATCCCCTCCTTCGCCAAGGGATCGCTGGGCTCGTCGGTGATCAACCCGACATGAGTTTAGTCGCCGAAGCCTCGAATGGCCGCGAGGCAATCCTGCAATTCCGTGCCTACCGTCCGGACATCACCCTGATGGACCTGCAGATGCCGGAAATGAACGGTCTCGATGCGATCGCCGCTATTCGCGGCGAATATCCCGAGGCACGGATCGTCGTACTGACCACCTATACCGGCGATGTCCAGGTTCTGCGCGCGCTGAAAGCTGGCGCTCGGGCTTACCTGCTGAAAAATCTCTTGCATAAGGAACTCCTGGAAACCATCCGTGCCGTGCATGCCGGGAAAAAGACCCTCTCCCCTGAGCTCTCCTACCAACTGGCCGAGCACGCTACCGATGACGCCCTGACCCCAGCAGAAATCGCCGTCCTGCGCCTGATTGCCGCCGGGAATGCCAACAAACAGATCGCTGACCAGCTTTCGATCACCGAAGAAACCGTCAAAGGCCGGGTCAAGAACATCCTCTCCAAATTAGGCGCTAACGACCGGACCCACGCCGCCATGATAGGGCTGAAGCGCGGAATCATCGAAATCTAGGGTTGCGTCCGGAAATCGCATCGACTTATCTAACCGCGTCGATCGCAAAGTTCGATTCCTGGTGTATCGGGGCAGGCTTTAGCCCGAAGTTCCATTAAAATTGGCCTCAAATTCTTATTAACTTTGGGTGGCCGACCCCATGGGGCGACTGTTAGCTCGGGCCCCGCAGGCGCGGCCGGAGACTCTCGCAGATCGAGCTCGAGGCGTTCTTGAGGCATTTTTCCGGTGTGCCGAAAACACTCAAAGCATTACTGGCAAGCCTGGTAGGTGCGGCTCCAGAAGACATCATTTTGGGAAACAGCGCAGGGGTTAGAGGTTTCAGCAACGCACTTACGGCTGCGCCCCCCTGCCAGACCACCCAGGTGCGCCCAGTTATCGATTCCCGGTACGAGCCATCCGAAAGCCACAGTCAGGCCAATTCCTGCCACAAGCTGAGAGCCGCACACCGCCTCTGCGTCTGCTGGAGGCGGGGCGCCTATACCGCATAAGGACCAGAGCCGCGCACACGCCCAGGATGCCACCCGACGCCTGCACCAACCTGTCGCGAAACCAAGTTGTTGAAAACATGAAGGAGCGTCCCAGAAACGGACAAAACAATCCCAATGTCGGACACTTTTCGGCTAGGGGGATCCGAGGCATCGGCTTTCGTAGCTGAGACCGAAATAGGACAACGCAACTTTCGGCAGTTAGGTGTGTTGTTCAACAGGCGGAGTCGCTGTGGTGCGTGGCGTCAATGCCGTGCGTGAGATCATTGGAACGTTATGCTTGGGCTTGGCGGCGAGCTTGCTCCTGGTTGGCCAGCTTCCAGCTGCGGACCGCCCTCTGGAGAAAAGGGCTCGACGTGCCGCCTGGCAGCCGCCGGAATCCGGCTTGGACCAAACTCTTGATTCCGACACCAGACTCCTGCAGCTTTTGAACCGCATCACGTTCGGACCCCGACCAGGTGACGTCGAGCGTGTACGGCAGATGGGGATCGGCGCGTTCTTGGAGCAGCAACTCCGCCCGGAATCCCTTAACGACGCGGCGGCGGAAGCCAGGGTGGCGTCTCTCGCCACGCTTTCCATGAGTTCGAAAGACCTGGCCCAAGACATCCAGGAGATGATGGCGGAGCACCGCGCCAAGCAAGAGGATGCCTCAAGGGCACCCGACCACAGCTCTCCCGCAGGGCAGGGCGGTCGAAACTCGGTCGAGAGGGCGCGAGGCGAAGCGCAGGGCGGGTCTCAGGACAAAGCGGAGATGCTGGGCCCGCGTCGTGCTGTGATGGAGCTGGTCCAGGAACAGCTGCTGCGAGCGGTATACAGCAACCGGCAACTTCAGGAAGTGCTGGTCCAGTTCTGGATGAACCACTTCAACATTTTCGCGGAAAAGGGCGCTGATCGGTGGCTGATTACTTCCTTCGAGCGCGATACCATCCGGCCGCACGCCCTGGGCAAGTTCGAGGACCTGCTGGTAGCCACCGCCGAAAGTCCAGCGATGCTGTTCTATCTCGACAACTGGCTAAGCGCGAAGCCCGGCTACGCCGGGAACGAGGGCCAACGGATCCAACCTGGGAGATTTTCTGGCGCGGGTGCCACGGGCTCTCTCGCCCAGTCCCAGCAAGGGCCAGGCAACTCGCCGCCGGCTGCGCCTATAAAGGCGAAACCGACGGCCAACAACCACGGACTAAATGAGAACTATGCCCGGGAGCTGATGGAACTCCACACGCTCGGTGTGGACAGCGGCTACACGCAAAAGGATGTCATCGAAGTGGCCCGTTGCTTCACAGGCTGGACCATCAATCGCCCTCGGCAGGGTGGAGGATTCCTGTTTAACCCTCGCATGCACGACACCGGGACGAAGGTCGTGCTGGGCCACAAGATTCGTGCCGGAAACGGCACGGAAGACGGTCTAGCGGCGCTCCACATTCTGGCGCACCATCCTTCCACCGCACACTTCATCGCCCTCAAACTGTGCCGCCGGTTTCTGGCGGATGACCTGCCGTCGTCAGTGGTAGAGAGTGCCAGCCGCGCGTTTCTAAAGAGCGACGGTGACCTGCGAGTGGTGCTCAAGACGATTCTGAACTCGCCGGAGTTCTATTCGAAGGCCGCTTACCGGGCCAAGGTGAAATCACCCTTTGAACTGGTGGCGAGCTCGATGCGGGCGCTCGAGGCGGACACGGATGCCGGTTACCGACTCCTTGAGATGGTAGCGCGCATGGGTCAGCCCATGTTTGAATATCAGGCCCCCACCGGCTTTCCGGATCGGGCCGCCACGTGGATTAATTCCGGCACGTTGCTTGCCCGTATGAATTTCGCCTTCGCCTTCGCCGCGAATCGCTTTCCCGGGACGGCGGTGGACTGGGCCCGCGTCGGCGGGCTCGAGTCCAAGAGTGGAGGCTACTCTGCCGAGGCCGTACTGGAGAAGCTCAATCAGCAACTATTGCAGGGGTCGCTGACCCATCAAACGAGGGAGGCTATCCTCAAGCAGCTTCGTCACCGACAGGTGCGGGCGCCATTTCAAGGGGATGGTCAAAGTTCAGGCGACGTGGTGCGCCCGCCGGCGCGCAGCGCATCTTTAGAAGCATCCGGGTCAAGCGCAGCGGCCGAAGGCCAAGCCGGCAGACTCCCAACCCTTACGGCTTTAGTCCTGGCATCGCCGGAGTTCCAGAGGAGGTAGAGGAGGAGCATCGAAACCCTCCGGAATTCAGTATGGCGCCACTCACACGACGTTACTTTTTGAAGTCCGCAAGCCTGAGCCTCTTTGGCGTTGGCCTCGTTCCCAGTTTCATGCGGCGAACGGCGTTCGCCTTGGAACAGCGGGGCCCCAGTACGCGCAAGAAGGTCCTGGTATGCGTCTTCCAACGGGGTGCTGCCGACGGGCTCAACATCGTGGTTCCCTTTGGCGAGAGGGAGTACTACTCGCAACGTCCCAGCATCAGCATCCCCGAGCCTACACGAATCTCCGACAGCGAGACAGCCATCGACCTGGACGGCTTCTTCGGCTTCCACCCCAGCCTGACCTCGCTCAAACCGCTTTTTGACGCTCGTCACTTGGCCGTTATCCATGCCGCGGGATCGCCGGACAGCACACGCTCCCACTTTGACGCGCAGGACTACATGGAGTCAGCGACGCCTGGACAGAAGTCCACCGAGGACGGATGGTTGAACCGGTACCTGCAGATGGCGCCCTCCGCCCCAATCCCGCATGCGGGATCGGGCGTCGGGGCGGGGGAAACGCAGGCGTCGCCGTTCCGCGCTGTCGCCTTCTCCGCTCGCATGCCGAGGTCGTTGCTCGGGCCGGCTCCGGCGCTGGCGGTGGATGATTTGCGCGACCTTCGGTTCGGTCCGAAAGCTCGCGCCGGCAACGTCGGCGGCGGAGAGATGCAGGCCGCGTTCGAGGCCATGTATGCTTCGGCTTCCGACCCGCTGCTCGCCGGCACGGCGCGCGAGGCCCTTGAGGCGGTTTCCACCCTGCAGCAGATCGGTGTCGAGGACTATCAGCCGGCCAACGGCGCAGAGTATCCGCGTGGACCGTTGGGGCACAGCCTGCAGCAAGTGGCCCAACTGATCAAGGCGGATGTGGGATTAGAGGTGGCGTTCGCGGAAGTGGGCGGATGGGATCACCATGTCAATGAGGGTGGCGTGCAAGGGCAGTTGGCGAACAGCCTGAAGCAGTTTGGCGATGCGCTGGCCACTTTCCATCGGGATATGGGGGACCGCATGGCCGACACGGTGGTGCTGACCATGACCGAGTTCGGTCGCGCCGCGCGAGAGAACGGCAACCGCGGCACCGACCACGGCCACGCCAATGCGATGGTTGTCCTGGGCGGTCCCGTTCGGGGTGGCAAGGTGTATGGGAAGTGGCCTGGCCTCAAGCCCGGCCAGCTCTTCGAAGGTCGAGATCTGGCCCTAACCACGGACTTCCGCGATGTGTTCGCGGAAGTGTTGGTGCGTCACTTGGGTGCGTCCGAGACCACAAGCGTCTTTCCCGGTTTCACCGCCTCACCCCGTCGGTTTTCAGGGTTCCTTTGGACAAGCTGACTAAGCTAGCTGTGTAGCAAAACAATTGCAACACAGTTGGTCTGTTCCATGATTCGAAGCAATTTCGCCGGCTGCCATCTCGAAGGCGGACGGGATGCGCCTTGCTTTCCAAGGTTGGCTTGCTATCGCGGTTGCCCGAAAGCTGTAGGGTGAAATCTACGGCTACACACGGTATTGCCCTCCGGGCAACCCCGGCTGAGCCGCTCGCCCCGGCGTGTGGTACACTGATTGAACTTCAACTCGCGAGGACCGCGATGAGACTCAGTCGGATGGTAGGGGCGCTGATCATGGTGTTAGGGTGTGCGGGAGCGTGGGGCCAGGAGGAGAAGCCTCCGACGCTCGGCAAAGAGACAGAGGGGCAGGAGCAACAACAGCAGCAGAAGCCCACGCTGGGCGAAGCTCCGTCCCTCGGCGGTCCACGTAACTCCAGCACTGCGGACGTTCGCAAGCTGCTGCGCGTGCGCACGGTCTTCATCGAAACGATTGACAACTCGCTCAACGATAAGCTTGCCGAGGCTTTGTCCAAGACGGGTCCGTTCCGGGTGGTGGCTAAGCGAAACGAGGCTGACGCCATCCTGCGCGGTACCTGTTTCGATTCACGCCGGTTGAAAAGCTTGCACTCCGAGGTGTTCTTGACCGACCCGCGCGGGGGTCCGATCTGGACAGATATCGTCCGCGAACCGTTCAACCCTCCCCCGCTCGACAAGGCAGTGCTGGACTCAGCGTCGGTGATTGTAGCTCACCTGGGTCAAAGCCTGCGTGAAGCTCAGCGCAAGTAGAGTTGATTTTGGTGACGTTTCACAAGACCCTCGCCGGATGTGAGCAAGGCAGCCGCGGGGCCTGGCAGGGGTTTGTCTCGAGCTACACTCCAGTGATGCTCCGCGTCCTCGGTGTGTACGCGCCGGCCTGTGACGAAGAATGTAAAAGGCAGGTGTGGCAGGAGGCCCTGCGGCTGCTTTGCGTAGACAACTTCCAGCGCCTGCGAACGTTCGATCATCAGTCGGAGCGCGAGTTCATCGTCGATCTGCGCGCATTCCTGCTGGAAGTCGTGGCCAACCAATTGGACCCGGTAGCTGATAACCGGGACGCTCCACAGCCTACGCCTACCAGAGTGAAGGGCCTGCTGCAGGGCCTGCCGCTGATTCATGAGCTGGTGGTATTTCTGAAACTGGCGGGCTATTCAGATAGTACCCTGGAAGGGATCCTGAGGATCACCCCCGCTGTGGCACAAAGCGGTCTGGAGCGACTGCAACCGAACTATGCCGTTACCCTGAAGCGGGAGCACGATGGAGGGCTGTGGCCGGCCGCCTGGATGAATTTGCTGCGGCATGCCTGGGCCGATAGGACGGATGCCTGCCCACCCCTTCGTCAGTTTGTCCGCGTTCTGGATGGGCAGACGGATTGGAATGAGAAGGAATCCTTAGAGGGGCACGCGGTGGAGTGTCTGCGGTGCCTCGAGCGTTTGGCGGCACTGCGCGAGGTCATCCACTGGCTGCGGGAGGCGACGCCGCTACCCGCTGGCCATTTGGATTTCTTCCTTTCTGGCCTTCCTGTTAAGGCCGACCCCAAAGCGAGGGTGTCCCTTCTGAAACGGATGTTTGGCTAGACGCAGATGAGGTTTGCGCAACAGACGGTGTGTGAATCCCCGCCACAAGAAGTAGTGTCTCTGCGTCCCTTCCGTCCGGACGACCTCGAGGTTCTCTATCGAATCGATCAGGCCTGCTTCGCACCGGGCGTTTCGTATTCCCGCCAGGAGCTCGCGGCCTTCATCGCTCGTCGCAACTCGAAGACCTGGGTAGCGATCGCAGGGGACCAGGTGATTGGGTTTCTGGTTGCAGATCGGGCGCCGCAGCGCGTCGGACATATCATCACCATTGATGTTGCCGAGCCCTGGCGGCGCCGCAACGTAGGGACGACGCTCATGGATGCTGCGGAGGGCTGGGCCCGCATGCAGAACCTGCGGTTTGTCTATCTTGAGACCGCCGAGGACAACCTGACCGCGCAAGCCTTCTACGAAAAACGCGGATACGCGAAGCTCACGCGGATTGCGCGTTACTACTCGAACCGCGCGGCCGCCTGGGTCATGGTCAAAGCGCTGGCCTGATAGGCGCGTGTTTCTTACCTTACGGCCAAGCCGCGCCGCCGTTCTCGTCGTAAAACACTTCGTTGATGTTGGGACCGTCGAGGTAAAGGACAGCGAAGCCGTTGAGCACGCGCTGGGGAATATCCGGGTCCTTGGCGAGGCGATTCTCGTACCACACGACGTTCGGGTTGTTCGCGAGCTCTAAGGCGTGACCCCAGGGCAGAGCGCCGTGCCCGCAGCAGCGGCAAAGTACGTTCGTGGGCCCGTGAGTCTGGGGTTGATAGACCACTGCCGCGTGTACGTGACCCCAGTACCAGTAAGCCGGAGCGCCACCCTCTGGGAAGGCGCTCATCACCTGGGACCACAGAGCGGTCGGTTTTGAACCGTCCTCGGTCAGGCCGTTATGGTGAGTGAGCACGATTACCTTTTTGCCTTTTGCCGCTTGGCTTCTCAGGAAATCGACTTGAAGCTGTGGCCCGCCCTCGGCGTAAAGTGCCCCATCCAGATAAAGTCCTTCGGCGTTGGAGTAATACGCCGAGTCGAGCCCCACAATCACCCAATTGTCATTCTCGAGGGCGAAGAAGCTGCGCTGCTGCTGATCAGCGAAGAGGTTAGCCGCTAATGCCACTTGAAAATAAGGCTTCGCACCGGAATACATTTCGTGATTAGAGTTTAGCGTCAGCGCCCCGAGCGAGCCCTTGGGCCACAAATCGACGAGAAGGTGTTTCTCTTGGTCGTTGGTACCCGCATAGTACACATCCCCGAGATGAATGGTCAGGTGCGGCTGGAGAAATGCCATGTGTTTCCGGACGTCCGTGCTCGGCGCGGGATTCGCCGCGGTTCGCCAGTCGCCCGTTCCCCAATCTCCCGCCATAGCGATCTGCACTGAGTTGGGAACGGAGATCGTTTGGGGCGTGGAGTCTGCGAAAGGGCGCTTTCCAAGGACAAGGTTTTCGAGCCAGACGGCAGCCGCCTCAGTCCAGCCCGGGTCAAGGTTTTGATACTTTCCGGTGCCCCAGATCTCACCGCCGGGGCCCACATCGACCACAACTCCGGCTTCGAGATTACCCAGCACGCCCTCCTGATCGTTCGTGATTGCACTCTGAGCCAGCAGGAGCTGATGCTTCACGGTGGGGTCGGCCTGGGGCGCTACTTTCGTTTGACTAAACTGTACCGCTTGCTGATGGGCCTTTACCAGCAGCGGAGCAATACGACGGCGCTGGTCGGGCGAGAGAGCTGCCCAAGCCTTTTGGAGTCGACTTGAAATTACAGGATCGATACTGATGTTCATCGTATCGTTCTAAGCCTGAGCTGTCCGGTCAGGCCGCCTGTTCAATGGCCGAGATATTCTACATCGGCTGAGGTAAGTTAAGCAGTGTTAATGGTGGTCGTGGTGGTCGCTCGGTCCCTTCATGCTCCAATCCTTCGTCGAAGAGGCAAGAGTTGAAAGGGGCTAACCCGGCCCGAATTTAGCGAGACCTGGTCTACAATAACCTATTGGGACGATGGCCACTTTCCAGCTTCATAATTTCGGTTGCCGGGCAAGCCAGGCGGACGGCGCGGCGCTAAAAAAACAGCTCTTACAAGCCGGCTTGGCGGAAGCTCGGAAGACGGATAGCACGGATGTCGTCGTCTTGAATACTTGCACTGTTACCGCCGCCGCCGACGCCGAGGTGCGTCAAGTCATTCGTCGTATCCATCGGCAGAATCCCCAATGTCGCATCTTGGTTACCGGCTGCTACGCGCAACGCGCCCCTGAAGAGATCGCCGGGCTCGAGGGAGTTTCGTGGGTGGTCGGTAACTCGCACAAGCACCTGGTGGCTGATCTGCTGCGCGAGGGTATGGACGAAGAAGCACGACGCCTAGGGTCAGGTATAAGACCCAGGCTGCTCCAGATCGACGAAGTTGGCGCTGCGAACCCCGCCGAAGTACAAGTCGGTGAGATATCCGCAGAGTTTCACTTCGCGCCGGCGTTCCCTGACGATCGCACGCGACCGACGCTCAAAGTACAGGACGGGTGCAATGCCCGATGTTCGTTCTGCATTATCCCCGCGGTGCGAGGGCGCAGCCGGAGCCTTCCTCCCGACAGGGTCATCCAAGAGGTTCGCCGGCTCGAGGGGCAAGGCTACAAGGAAATCGTCCTCTCCGGCATCAATCTGGGAAGTTACGGACGCGACCTGGGGCGGCGCATCGACTTTCTGGGTCTGCTCGACAGCATTCTCTCGTCCACTTCCATTCCGCGCATTCGCATCAGTTCCCTCGAACCGATGGACGTCGGACCGCAGTTGATACGTCTTGTGGGTAGGGAGGATCGCCTGGCGCAACACTTGCACGTTCCGTTGCAGAGCGGCTGCGATCGGATTCTACGCCAGATGAACCGTCGTTATTGGGCAGCCCAGTATGCGGAGCGCGTCCTGGCTATTCGCGAACAGATTCCGGACTCCGGAATCGGCGCCGACGTCATGGTGGGGTTTCCCGGCGAAACGGAAACGGACCACGCAGCGAGCGCACGCTTCATCGAATCTCTGCCCTTCACCTACCTCCACATCTTCCCTTATTCACCGCGACCCGGTACGCCGGCTGCGGCCGAGCGCGATCAGGTGAACGGACAGGCGATTCGCAGAAGGGGTGAGGAGATCCGCGCCGTCATTCGAGCCAAGCGTCAGGCGTTCCTGGCCGCTCAGGTGGGGCGCGCCCTCTCGGCCCTCACCTTGGATGAAACGGAGGATGGAAGTCGAGTGGCGCTCAGCAGCAACTACCTTAAGATTGTCCTGCCGGCATCTGCGATGGCGCCCAATACCCTCCTGGAGGTTCGCATCGGGCGCACTCACGAGGGACTTCTTTACGGCCGGCCAGAGGCCTTGCCTGCAGCAGAGGAAGTTGACCCGAGATAGTTGACACCGGTGAGTCGGATTCGGGACGGAAGGCGAAGCGACGACAAAGCCACGACCGGTTCGAGCGAGCAACGCTTGCTACCTGCCCAACACAGTGTCGATCCCGGAGAGCACCAATTGCAGTTTGGAGCGGGGCACCTTGCCCACGCGCGCTGTGAGGAGACTCTTATCGACGCTGACGATCTGGGACACGTTGGCCACGGATTCCTTCGGCAGCCCCGTAAGGCGCGTCGCCAGATGGACATTCCCGGGGGCCAAGGCCCATTTGAGATTGCTGGTTAGCGGAACGCAGACGACTGTGGCAACGCGGCTCCGATTCAAGGCGTCACCCTGCACGACAAGTACTGGCCTACGGAACCCTGGACCGGAGCCTGCTGGGGCAGGAAGATCTGCCCACCATATCTCGCCTTGCGAGACTACCACTCGCTCCGCTCCAGGATGCGGTGCGCGGCTGAGGAAACGAAGGGATCCGTCGGTTGGCCCGCCTCGGCGCATGCCCTGTTCATCGCTTCCGTGACCTCGTCCGGTGCGTGGCGTGCCAAATACTCCTTGAGGGCATCGCTGAACAGCTGACTACGCGACTTCTTGGTCTGGCGAGCCAGGCGCTCCGCTCCTTCGTAAACCTCGTCGGGAACAGATACTGCTGTTTTCATACCATCAGTATAACCAAGTCGGGTCCGCGCTACAAGAGAGCGATCGCCCACTCACATATCTCCCGAGGTCAGAGGTTCTGGTCTTGGGTGCGGTCGACTCTGGCTGATCCCCGCGAGTCAAGTATCAGGCCTTTCGACGGCAGGCCCTGGGCTAGCGAAGCGACTCATCCACCTCGTGCATCCAATCGGGGCGTTTCAGGACCTCGCGCGGTCGCGAGCCATCCGGAGCGCTGATGATGCCGTCTTTCTGCATCAGATCCAGCAAGCGAGCGGCGCGACCGTAGCCCAGGCGCAGCCGGCGCTGCAGGAGAGAAGTCGAAGCTTTACCGGACTCGACCACCAGCCTGACGGCTTCCTCGTACACCGCGTCCAGCTCGGCGGCTTCCTCCTCGTCGACCTCCGGCTCGCCTTCTTTGTCCCCGATCGGCACCAGGAATTCTTCGTTGTACTGCGGCTCTGACTGGGATTTCCACCAGTCGACCACCTTGTTGATCTCCTTTTCGGTGACCAGCGGCCCGTGCATGCGGAGCAGGCGGGCGCTGGCGGGGGGCAGAAAGAGCATGTCGCCGCGACCGAGAAGCGCTTCCGCGCCGTTCGAATCCAGGATGGTGCGCGAGTCCACTTTGGAAGCTACGCGAAAGGAGATGCGTGCCGGCAGGTTGGCCTTGATCAGCCCGGTGATGACGTCGACCGAAGGGCGCTGGGTGGCGAGGACGAGGTGTATTCCGACGGCGCGCGCCATTTGCGCCAAACGGGTCACCGATTCTTCTACGCTTTGCGGCTCGACCATCATCAGGTCCGCCAGTTCGTCGATCACAATCACCAGATAGGGTAGGGGCCCTGCCTGCTCCCCGGCGGCGTCAAACAGATTCAGGGTGGACTCGGGCTCAAAGATCTTGTTGTACTGCTCAATGTTGCGAACACCATGCTCGGCGAGTCTCTTGAGCCGCTCCTCCATCTCCTCCGTTGCTCGGCGCAGGACGTGAGCAGCCACCTTGGCCTCGGTGACGATAGGTGTGTACAGATGCGGTATCCCTTCGTAGAGGTTGAGCTCCAACCGCTTGGGATCGATCATGATAAACCTCACTTCGTCGGGAGTCGATTTGTAGAGGATCGACACAATCATCGAGTTGATGCCTACGCTCTTGCCTGATCCC
>Ga0182041_10001387_pt1 | contig 12178 bp, 8 predicted proteins | sample flu12Cox44000178_FD_125967 | JGI IMG/M metagenome (GOLD analysis project Ga0182041, IMG submission 125967) | Lab enrichment of tropical soil microbial communities from Luquillo Experimental Forest, Puerto Rico - flux8day.12C.oxic.44.000.178 | ecosystem: Environmental > Terrestrial > Soil >...
CACGCCGCCGAACACCGATTGGCACCATTACACCTTCACATTGGTCGCCACCGACCTCGACCCGAAGGCGCTGCAGCCGGGTATGACGCGCGAGGAATTGGCCGCTGCCCTCAAGGACCATGTGAAGGGCTCGGCCGGCCTGATCACCCGGTTCAAGCATCCGTCGTAGCGCATGGCCCGACAGCGCCGGACCGGGCCAAAGGGGGGGCTCTCCTACGACGTCAGGCAGTGCTCGGGAATGCCGTGCTCGTGGGGCTCGAGCTTGGGGCCGTCATAGGGGATTCCCTCGTCGGGATCGCTGTTGACCTTGGTGATGCCATCCGCGACCGGCTGGCCTTCGGGATCGTTTCCCGCCGCTATCGTACCGCCGGTCACGACTTCGTTGCGGAATGGCCAGACCATCTGGAACCGTTCCATCTTGCGGCCGGTTCCGCTGTGAATGTAGACGGTCGAGCTCAGTAGAAAGCTGTGGTCGGTTATCTCCGAGCCGACCGTCTGATGCGTCTGCGCCCACAACACGGTCTCGCCGCGGAACCAGGCATTCAGCGCCGCCGTATCGTCGTGCTCGCCGTCGCCCCATAAGACGGGCGGTGCGGCCGAACATTTCGACTGGTCTTCGGCGCATGCCGGCGAGACCGCGATCAGCGCCGCGACAAGCGCGGTCGCGAGGCGGAGGACGGCAGCCCCTCCCGATGCTTTCTCGAACAACATTTCGTATAGTCGCATGCGAGGGGGTTAGGAACAAGACATCAGTCGGGGTCATGAAGCCAGGATTACGTTGGCGGCCTTTTCGCCAACCATATAGACGGCGCTGGCAATAAAGAAGCCAGGAATCCGCGGGAATGCCGAAGCATCGACCACACGTAATCCCGCTGTGCCGTGCACCCGAAAGTCGCTGCCGAGCACTCCGCCACCCTCGCGTGGTCCAATCGCGCAAGTGCAGGAAGCATGGTGCCCCCACGCGACGCTGCGCACAAAATCTCGTAGCTCATCGTCTGTCTGAAGTGCTTCGCCAGGCTGCTCCTCTGCGGCGATCAAGCCCTGATCCTTCAGCTTTGCCGTGAGCCTGCGGGCAAAGCGTATGCCGGCGACGACAGACTGAAGATCCTCGCCTGCAGTGTCGCTGCCTTCGTCGAAATAGTTGAAATTGACCAGCGGCGTGTCGAGCGGATCGGCAGAACGCAGCACGACTTCACCGGCGCGGTTCTGCGTGTGCGCCTTCAGGATCGCCCAAGTTAGATAATTGGGGTTGTTCACCTGAGCTTTCGAATAGCCGGGGAAATACCCGCCAAAGCGCCCCAGCAATGCGAACATGAACAGGTCGGGAAGCGGGCGTTCGGGCAGTGACTTCAAAATCGCCGCCAATACCGCCCCGTTGCTGGTGTAAACTCCCTCGCGTTTATCCGTCCATTCACGATATTGCGGGTCGCCCAGACTAAAGGTGGCCCCGTTGAGGACCTTCCAGCGCTCGAAGTTCATGCGGTTGACGACACCGACCTCGTAGCGGTCCTGCAGGTTCTTGCCGACCCCGGGCAGTTCGACGAGTACAGGAATACCGAGCGGCTCGAGTACGGCGCGCGGTCCGATCCCGGACAGCATCAAGAGTTGCGGAGTATTGAAAGCGCCACCGCATAGGATAACCTCGCGCGTTGCCTGTGCTTGACAGAGCACACCGGCGTCGGTGGCGGGCTGGCCGTGGGCTCGGTACAGGCTCTTCCCCTTCAGATATTGGACTCCGATGGCACGGTTATACTTGTCGAGAATGACGCGAGTGACCAGCGCGTCCAGCTCGACGCGAAGGCGATCGGGATATTTCTGTGCGGTCTCGAGCACCCGATCGCGCGCACCCATCCGCGCGTGATTGCGCGTTGGCGCCAGTCGTTCGGGTCTGCGTTTGCTCCGACGAGATCGGGCAAGTGTTTGATCGGCTGCCCGATATCGGCGAAAGCCGTGACTGCGGATTCGAGGAGCACTTGCACCAATTCGTGATCGCCGATCGCGGCCGGAGGTGGTGTCGCTTTCTCCACCTGTAGCCAGCCGTCCCAGCCATGGCGTGACTGGTTGACGCCCGTCTTAGAGAGCCAGCGCTCGATCGGGCGGTGCCGGCAACTTTCTAAGTTCATGAAATGGCGCCGCATGGCTTCAGCGTTCCACGACTCATCACCGGTCAGATGCGCGATCCCATCCCAGTCTGCATTGTGCGGATAGACGAAGATCATGGCGTTGTGCGCCGTACAGCCGCCTAATGTGCCGGCGCGCGGGTAAAGGACGCCGTTTACCGGGACCCCGCGGTAGTCGCGCACGTATTTCGGATCCTTCGCCTGCAGCTCCTCGGAAGCATAGTGCCGGACGAAGAGATCCCACCGCATCGCGTCGTTCTCACTGGCGAGGCCGTGAAATGCAGGCACGTCATAATCATCGGGCAGCCGGTTGATCCCGGGTTGATAGTCATTGGTGCCTGAGAGCTGCCGCGGATCCCCGCCGGCTTCGAGCAGAAGTACACTTCGTCCGGCCTCTGCCAGCCGCGCCGCCAGCGTGCCGCCCCCGGCGCCAGACCCCACCACAATGTATTCGAACCATTGACCCATCAAACCTGCTTTCGCTGAACTGACTCAAAGAAAAGAGCCGATCAGGCCCAACGCGCTAGCCGACGGCATTCACGTGTTGGGCGGTGACGGCGGGGTACGTTGACGATTTCTGATGCCGTACCCGGCAGCGAGCGGTGCCCTCTCATGGGCATGTTCGGCCTTGCGGCCTTGGCGGCCCGGCAATGGGCTCAGGTTAGCCGCTGTGATCGAAATTGCTCTTTGCGGCCGTTAGTATCACATTAAATGCTTTTATGTCAATATAAAACGTATAACTAGCATGCTATCATAGCAAACCTACCTGGGCGACCGAACCCGCGGAAGCCTAGCCGCTTACTCAAGTCCCGGGATGCTGCTTCGCTTCACCTAGCGAAATGGGAGCCCGGCACCCAAAGAGTTTCCGATTCCGGCCTGGCGGCTGCTGAGCTAAAGCTCCTAACGGAGGAATGCGTTCTGAAAGCGTGGGTTGGTTGACCAGGCAACCTATTTGGTTAACTATGCTCGCGAACGCCAACGTTCATGGTTAGAATCGACCAAGCCACAACCGACGATCTCATCCCCGGGGGGAAGCGGACATGAGGGGGGCAGTGGACGGAACGTTCCTTCACGAGGACAATGCAGCGCTGATCTTCGCGCCGTTACAATTTCGACATCTGGAAGTGAAAAACCGGCTGTTCCGGTCAAATTTGTCTGGAATGTTTGACGAATACAATGGTTACGGTGGTCACACGAGGTTAAATTGGGAGGAAAAATTCGCCAGGGGTGGCGTCGGCTGCATCATCTCGTCTTACACGCCGGTCGCCGTGCGTGGGCGAATCTTGATCCGATATGCCATGGTCGACGCTGACGACAAGATCCCATTCTGGCGCGAGGTCGGCAAGCGCGTCCATGAGTATGGCTGCCGCTTCATCATGCAGCTTAGCCATTCCGGACGGCAGCAGGACATGGGCGGGGTTGAGAACCTGTTCAAGAAAGCCCGGAGCTCGACAAATCAGACGGATTTCTTCCACGGTATTCTGGCTCAGGCCATGACTGTCGCGGAAATTCACGAGGTCATCGAACAATTCGCTCAAGGCGCGCGGCGGGCCTGAGTGGCCGGGCTCGGCGGGGTCGAGCTGCACGGCGCGAATGGCTACCTGATCACGCAATTTTTGAGCTCGGGGATCAACGACCGCACCGACGATTATGGTGGTCCGGTCGAAAATAGGGCAAGGTTCGTGCTTGAGATCGTGCGCGCCATCCGTCGCGAGGTCGGTGCGGACTTTCATCTGCAGATGAAGATCAACGGCGTTGATCACAACAACTGGCTATATCCCTGGAAGAAGAAGGGTAATACGCTAGAAGATACCCTTACGATTTGCAAGATGCTGCTCGATGACGGCAAGGGTGTGGACTCTTTCCACATTTCAAGCGGATCGACCTTTCCTCATCCACGCAACCCACCGGGGGACATCTCGCCCAATGCTCTGACGCGCTGGTACGGCGGCATGCTGGCATCGGGTGTGCGCACCCGCTTCAACTATGCAATCTTCAAGAGCTCGATCGGCGGCCCGCTATTCCGATGGCTGTGGCGCTCTCGGCGGGGCAAAGTCATCGAAGGCATCAACGCTGCCTATTCCAAATATCTGCGCGATGAAATCGTAAAAATCGATCCGAGTATCAAATTTCTATGCACCGGCGGCTTCCAGCACGCCGCCGATATCGCCGGTGTCATCCGCAACGGTTGCTGCGACGGCGTCAGTATCGGCCGGCCATTGATCGCCAACAACGACCTCCCGCAGATCCTACGCACCGCTAACGGGCCAATACGGCAGAAGGAATGTACCTACTGCAACAAATGCCTGGTCAATGATTTGGCAAATCCGCTCGGCTGCTACGAAGTGTCTCGCTACGACGGCGATACATTCGAAGAAAAGTGGGAAGCTCTGATCAAGTCTGTCATGTCGGTCTACCAGCCGCCACTATTCCGGTGACCCGAACCTGACAAACTAAAGAGGAAGGGTTCATCATGGACTTTGATCCTCCAACACCGGTGGAGCGCGTAGTTACCCGCAATCGCTGGATTCTCGGGCTGGTCGTTCTGTTGTTGATCCTAGCCGCCCTGTATTATCTGATCTTCGTCAATCAGTACGTTGTTGCCTATCGAGACGATGAGGACCACTTCAAATACGGATCAATAGGCAGCGAGCCGGCCAACGGACTGCCCATCTTGGTGTTCAAAGCGCTGCCGGTGATGTTTCCGGACGGAAGCGAGCTGACCGGTTACCGCAGATTTGGACTACTCTACGAGTCGGAGCAGGCTGATCTCCCGATCGGTGTATCGCGGCGGGTCGTCGATGGTATCGAGCGGGTCTGGCTCAATTGCGCAATCTGCCATGTGGGCACTTACCGCATTAACCTAAGCGACCAACCTGCGTATATCTACGGAGCGCCATCGAATAATTTGCGTCTTTATAGTTTGCTGAAATTCTTCCTGGAAGTCGCCGACGCCCCGAATTTCAACGCCGATAACCTGATCGAGGCGATCGACAGTCCTCAGGTAGGCGGTAAGCTTAATTTTGTCGATCGCTCAATTTACCGATATCTCGTTTTTCCACGAGTCCAGCAGGCCTTGGTACAGCGTTCGCAGCAGCTTTCGTTCATCCACCGCCAGGAGGATTGGGGTCCCGGCCGGGTTGATACCTTCAACCCTTACAAGGCGATCCAGTTCAATTTTCCGATGGACGAGCACCACATTACGGCAACCGAATTGAATGGCTCCGCCGACTTTCCCGCGATTTGGCAGCAGCGCCCGCGCCAAGGGATGCACCTGCACTGGGATGGCAACAACACATCGGTTGATGAACGGAACTTAAGCGCGGCCCTGGGTGCTGGAGTAACGCCGGTGACTGTCGACATGGCGGCGATCAAGCGGGTTCGGGCTTGGATCTGGGATCGCCCGGCGCCCGCCTTTCCGGTGGCCTCGGCGATCGACCAAAATAAGGTCGAGCGCGGTCGCCAATTATACGCCGAATACTGCGCCGGTTGCCATGGCATGAAGGACGTGTCAGGACATTATGACTACGATACCAACCATTTCCCGCGCCTCGGCCAAGTTGAAGATTTGGATCGGATCGGAACAGACCCTGACCGCTGGGCTTCGTATACCCAAAACTTCTCAGCCGCACAAAATACGCTTTACGCCGGGTATCCTTGGCGCTTTACCCATTTCCGCAAGACAGCCGGCTATGCCAATCAGCCGCTCGACGGCATCTGGGCGCGCTCGCCATACCTCCATAACGGCTCCGTGCCGACCCTGCGCGACCTGCTTGAGCCGGCCGCGGCGTGCGGCACCGTTGCAAGGGCCGGTTCGCCGGCTCGCCCGCAAAAGTGGTATCGCGGCAGCGATATATTCGACCCCGACAAGGTCGGCTACCAGAGCGACGGCTATGGATATGACCTGAAAGACCTATTTCTTTACGACACATGCATTCTCGGAAATTCCAATCGCGGGCACGAGGGGAAGATATACGGAACCGAGCTGCCGTCGGCCGATAAGGACGCAATCGTGGAGTACATGAAAACGCTATGACGAGTTCCCCAGAAAGCAGCATAAGCGTGTGGATCTTACGCCACACCATTCTGGTCTGGTTCGGCATTTTCCTGAACACGCTGTTCATCATTCCACTTTTCTTCTTCCCACGATGGATGCTGAATCTGTTTAACATCCCGCTAGGCGATGAGCAGTTGATCTGGGCGCGCGCTTCAGCCGGACTATTGATGATCATTTCAGTCTTCTATGTCCCCGCTGCCATCGACTTTGGTCGCTATCGCGCCAATGCCTATATCGCCGTTTTTCCCTCGCGGACATTCGGCGCCACATTTTTCTTCTTAGCGGTGGTGTTGTTTGGGCACCCGCCCGGGTTCCTAGCGATCTCATTCGTCGATGCTTTGATTGGCTCGACCACGTTGTACTGCTTGATCCGCATCAAGATGCTCGAAGAGCAACACCGGACATCCGGCGTCATCCGATGACCAAGGTCCTGTCCCGATGCCTCGCCGGCTTCCTGGCGCTCATCGTGGTGCTGATTCTGTTTGCTTGGTTTGTGTTGTTACGCCCGATTGCCCAGCCTGCTACCAACGATCCGCTGTACGCATTCAACCACGGCTCGATTGGCAACGAGACCCAGCAAGGCCTCCCCTATTGGATCTGGCGGGTGTTGCCGACAATGTTTCCCGAATATTTGCCGGCGAACCAGGATGGCTTCGGGGCAATCGGTGTGTACTGGGTGGCGGGAGACGAGCTGCCGGTCGGGTTCTCCAAGAAGACACTCGGCGTCATTCCGCGGATAGCCCCAAACTGCGCATTTTGTCATCAAGGCAGCTACCGGTTACATGCAAATGGCCCCGCAACCTTCGTCCCGGCTGGTGCCGGCACTCGGGTAAATGTCCAGGGATTCTTGCGCTTCCTCACAAAAGCCGGCAGTGACGAGACCTTCACAGCCGATAAAGTCATGGCGGCGATCGAAGCGATATATGACATGCCGTTTTGGGAGCGTCTGCTGTACCGGTACCTGCTGATTCCGCGGGTCAGATCGGCGCTTAAGGATCAAGCTAACCGCTTTGCGTGGATGCAGTCACGGCCCGATTGGGGCCCGGGACGGATCGATCCGTTCAATCCAGTCAAGTTCTTCGACCTTGGCCTTCCCGATGACGGCACTATCGGAAATTCCGACATGATGCCGCTTTGGGACCTAAACCGCACGGTCGCCGATCCCACCCGCCAGTATTCGCTGCATTGGGACGGCCTTAGCACCAGCCTGCGCGAAACTGCGATTGCCGGTGCCATCGGCGACGGCATGGATTATCGAGGCTTTGCCGATGCCAAGCCGACGCTCGACTCGATCATCGATTTCATCCGCCTGCAAAAGCCGCCGCCCTCGCCGTTCTCGGTCGCGCGCAGTTCAGATGATCCCTACCACGTTGATGAAAGCGAGGTCGAGGCAGGCAAGGCGCTGTACCAAACTCATTGCGCCGATTGCCACGAGCCTGGCGGCAACCGGTTCCGGACTGTCATTTCGGCGACCGAACTGGGGACCGACCGCCGTCGCATCGATATGTGGACCGAAGCCGCGAAGGAACGGTACACAAATTACCATGGGGGCGGCTACGACTGGGGATTCCACGCGTTCCACAAGACCAACGGCTACATCGCGAACGAGCTGACGGGCCTGTGGCTGCGCGGCCCTTACCTGCACAATGGGTCTATCCCGACGCTCCGTGATCTGCTCGCGCCGCCATCCGAGCGGCCGCAAAAATTCTACCGCGGGTATGATCTGGTCGATCCGGTAAGCGGCGGGTTCGTCAGTCAAGCTGGCACAGCTGCCGAGCGCTTCGGCACGCTCTACGATACAGCCAGCCCCGGCAACAGCAATCGCGGGCACCTCTACGGAACTGATTTGTCCGATCGGGACAAGCAACTGACGCTAGCCTTCTTGAAGACCTTGTGACCTGGCCAGGCGACGAGACCAGCCATGAGAACCATCGCGGCGTTGTTGAGACGAGTTTTGAAATGGGCGGTCGTCGTTGTGGTCGGGCTGAGCTTGGTGCTCCTCGTGGGCGGGGTGCTGGCTCTGCGGGCGATAGTCGAGCCGGACAGCGCGAAATTTGGCACCATTCCCGACGAAGCGAAGGCAGCGGGGCGAACTCGGGAGAGCCTCCCTGTTGCCGGCGAACCTTATTTCGCACGGATGGACAAGGGCGTTCTGGTCAAGCCGGCGGATGGCGCCGTCTATCCCAAGGAAATTCTGGAAATCGCTAAGCTCACCAACAAGTCTTCAGAAGACGTGCGGAAAAGTGCGATACGCGGCCAAAATGCCTGGATCGTCTGGACCGGCGGCAACGACAGGTTCTGGGACTTCGCCGCTCGCAATACCGCCGGCGCGTTCGACCTACTGAAAACGGTGTCGTCGTACAAGGGCGAAGGCGGTATGTCCTATGGCCGTCGGAACCGCTGGTCATGGCCCGGGCTGGTCAATGAACCATGCTTCACCGAGGCCAAGGGGCCTGACCAGACACGGTTCGAGCTGTGGCTCGACCAGCGTGAGTCGAGTTGCCCGCCCGATCCGTTCGCTGATCCAGCCAAATATCCCGGCGTTAAGATCGGGGCTCGGGGCAAGACTGTGCCGGTTGGTTCTTATTACGGGGACCCGAGCGGCGTCGTGGGTCTGCGCCTGTTCTCCAATCCCGATTTTGACGAAAAGGCGCGGGCCCGCTGGGATCCGGTACGCTACTACACCGACCCATCCTACTACAATGACAGCAACTTGGTGCGCCCTTACCGGGTCGGCATGTCTTGTGCCTTTTGCCATGTCGGACCGAGCCCAATAAATCCTCCTGAAGACCCGGAAGACCCGAACTGGGAAAACTTAGCGTCGAATCCGGGCGCGCAATATTTTTGGGTCAGCCGCATTTTCTTTTGGAACACCCGGCCGCGCAATGCCGGGAACTCGCCCGCGCCCAACGAGGGCAACTTCCTCTACCAACTGTTCCACACCAATCCACCCGGCAGTCTGGACACTTCGCTGGTCTCGACGGATTACATGAACAATCCGCGGACGATGAACGCTGTCTATAACGTTCTCGCCCGTCTTGGCCCGAGCCTAGTCACTGGTGAGGAGCGGCTGACGGGCGGCGAGCTGGACAACAAGCAGTTCCAAGATTATCCGCTAACCGCGACTCTGTCGCAGTTCTGGGATCCGGCGACCGGCAAGTCGCACACCATGAGGGTGCTTAAGGATGGAGCCGATTCGGTAGGGACCCTCGGCGCGCTCAACCGGGTCTATCTGAATATCGGCCTGTTCAGCGAAGAGTGGCTGCTGCATTTTCGCCCCTTCGTTGGCGGCCAGAAGATCTCGCCGATCAAGATCAGCAATGCAAAGAGGCAATCTGTTTATTGGGAGGCAACCGAGGACCGGACCCCCGACATGGCGGTGTTCTTCCTGGTCACCGCTCGGCCGGATTATTTAGCCGACGCACCTGGCGGTCAGACCTACCTCGAGCCTCTCGATTCCGAAGCAGTCAAGCGCGGCAAGGTCGTGTTCGCGGAAACCTGTGCCGCCTGCCACTCCAGCAAGGTCCCACCAACACCGGCAAATTCCGGGATAGACGACGGCATCTGCTCAGGCGGCGGTAACGGGCCGAATTACCGCGCCTGCTGGGACCGTTATTGGGAGTGGACCCAGAGCAGGGCATTCAAGGATGCGATGATCAAGGTGGTGACCGCCCGCGACGCCAGCGGCAACGATACGTTCCTGGAGGGCAATTATCTGTCGTCCGAGCGCCGGGTTCCAGTCGACCTAATGCAGACGAACGCGTGCACGGCGCTCGCCACCAACGGCCTGTCCGGCGATATCTGGGGCAATTTCACTTCGTCGTCGTACAAGAGTCTACCGCCGGTCAAGGAGATCACCGTCTATCACCCGGTCTCGGGTGCCGCGATGTCGCTGCAGCCGCTTGGCAACGGGCGCGGCTATCTCCGTCCACCTTCGCTGATTAGCCTCTGGTCCACCGCCCCGTTCCTATCCAACAATTCGGTTGGTCAAGACGATGACAGCAACTACTACGGACCACGCGCTCCATATTCCCGAAGCGGCGGCTATTACGACAATAAGGAACATTGCCCAGCTGCCAGCGACGATGACCCCTACCTCCCTTGCGTCGGCAATCGGATGAAAGTGTTCAACCGATCGATCCGGCAAATGCTGAACCCGCAGACCCGGCGCATGGATCCCTTCACGCAGATCCCGGTACCCGGCTACATCTATCGCACCACCGCACCGTCCTGTCTGGTGATCCCGTCGGGCTTCATGCCGTCATGGGTGCGCAATCTGGCCGGACCGTTGCACTGGTTTGCGCCTTGGGCGATCGACCAAGACGGCGGTATTGCGCTCGGACCGCTGCCAAAGAACTTTCCGGTCAACGCTCTGGCAAACACCAAGCTGCTGCCTGACAATGACGAGCCCGGCATGATCCGCCATTTTTGGCGGTTGCTGAAGGCGGGGCCAACCCTCCTCGACGCCTTCGCGAGGATGGGCGGCACCTGCTCGCCGGAAGCGTTGGCCGACCCGGGGACCCAGCCGAAGGCCGAGACGGCCGTGCGTGATACGGGATTGATCGACACCCTCGTGGGATTGAGCAAGTGTCCAGACTACGTCGTTAATCGCGGCCACTACTTCGGTAGTGATCTGTCCGCTGCCGATAAGGAAGCGCTCATCGCTTATCTGAAGCATTTCTGAGCCTCGCAATGACCAGCGAGGAAAGGTTCGACTATATTGTCGTCGGCGCAGGAGCGGGTGGCGGCGTGTTGGCGGGCCGGTTGGCCGAGGCTGGGAGACGGGTGCTGGTGCTGGATGCCGGAGACGACCCGGTGAAGCCGCATGACGACTCGCTCTCGAGCCGGCTCTTGCCACCCGACTACTTGGTCCCGGCGTTTCACCCCTTTGCTTCGGAGAATCCCGGACTGAAGTGGGATTTCTGGGTGCGCCACTACGCGTCGACCGAGAGGCAGAAGAGGGATTGGCGCTACCACGAGAATTGGGATGGCGAAGCGGTCGATGGCGTGCTCTACCCGCGCGCCAGCGGCCTTGGCGGCTGCACTTGCCACAATGCGATGATCATCATGCGGCCGAACAATGCTGACTGGAACCATATCTGGCAGCTGACCGGAGATGCTTCGTGGCGGGCATCCAACATGCAGAAATATTTTCGACGGCTGGAGCGCTGCCGGTATCGCTCGGTGGCCCTGAAATGGCTCGACCGGTTGTTGGGTTGGAACCCGACCGGGCATGGCTGGGATGGTTGGCTCACTACCGAACGCGCGCTGCCTTTACGCGCCATTCTCGACTGGCGCCTGCGTCGCACCTTGTGGCGTGCGCTGCTGTCAGCCGGCGGCCTGCTGCCGGACGTGATCGAAGACTGGGGCTGGTTTGCAAGCAGCAAAGGCGATCCCAATGACCAGAGGTTGGCGGATGCCGGACCCTCAACGGCGTGCATCACGCCGATGGCCTCCGCACGCCATGCCCGCACCGGACCACGCGATTTTCTGCGCGAGGTCCAGACGCGATTTCCGGACCGATTGACGATCCGTCTCAATGCCCTGGTTACCCGCATCAAGATCGATCGAGCCACCGGAACCGTGTCGGGAGTTTTTTATCGTGAGGGGATCAGGCTGTACCGGGCCTCGGCGCGGCCGCACGGCGAGGCCGGACCTGAAAAATATGTCGGTGCAAGTCACGAGGTGATCCTGGCGGGCGGCGCGTTCAACACCCCTCAGCTTCTGATGCTGTCCGGGATCGGCGATCCGCAGCATCTGGCTGAGCACGGTATCAACTTGGTGAAAGATTTGCCGGGGGTTGGCCGGAACCTGCAGGATCGATACGAGATTGGCGTGGTCAGTCGTATGCGACCGCCGTGGAAAGCCCTGCGCGGAGCGACCTATACCACCGATGACCGGCAGTATCGAATGTGGCGCAGGTGGAGGTTCGGCGCCTATACCAGCAACGGCCTTCTATTCTCCGTGATGTTCCCGTCAAGGACCGACCGGGAGCGCCCCG
>Ga0182041_10001392_pt1 | contig 12166 bp, 9 predicted proteins | sample flu12Cox44000178_FD_125967 | JGI IMG/M metagenome (GOLD analysis project Ga0182041, IMG submission 125967) | Lab enrichment of tropical soil microbial communities from Luquillo Experimental Forest, Puerto Rico - flux8day.12C.oxic.44.000.178 | ecosystem: Environmental > Terrestrial > Soil >...
AACGTCCATTACGGCATCGTGGTCAGCGCTGCTTCGCAAAATGTCAGCATCGCGGGCTGCCGGTTTTCGCATACCCGCCACGCGGTCACGACCGGAGGGGCTGGTGGAGCCCTGGCGAACGGCGTGCAGCGTAATATCGTCGTTGCGAATTGCACGTCGATGGCCGCCGACACGGCGCACTTTGATACGCACGATCCCGCAGAAAACGTAACCTACACCGGCTGCGTGGCGATTGGCGGCAAGCCTGCGGCGCAGGAAGTTGTCGGGTTTCAGATGCGCGGTGCCAATTCGTCGATCATCGGCTGTTCGGTATTGCAAGCAGTCGGCAAAGGCATCTTGATTTTTCACGCCGGATCCAGTGGCGCAACGATCACTGGCAACACGATCGCCGGCGTCAAGTCAGTGGCAGGAACCCTCGGCATCGGCATTCATCTGGATTCTTCGGGGACCTCACGCCACACCGTTGCGGGCAATGTCATGAAACAATGCGAGGGCTCGGCAATCGTCGGAGAAGGCGGGAACAATGATGTCGTGGTGAGCGGAAACGTCATCGACGGCACAAACTTGGTGGTACCCGACGCGAGCATCGTTTTCCACGGCGCACAGCGAGTTTCAATAATCGGCAACAAGATCATCAACAACCACAGGGGCAGCCCCATCGCGATGAAAGGCAGCTCGAAGGACTGGCTAATCGAGGGCAATTCTTTTGCTCAGAACGGCAGCAACACCCCGGCGCCACTGAGCGCCGACTCAACTGCCATCAGTAATTCCGGGTATAACCCGGTGGGTACGATCCCCCTTCCCTGGCATCCTAACGGCGCTTTGACTAACGACGGAGGAGGCAGCGCCAACCCGGTAAGCGGGCGGCTTTACACGGTCAGGCAGAGTGCCAAGACGATCATTGTTACCGGCGGTACCGGGACGCAGATCGCGATCGACGGAACCGCGACGGGCCTCGCTGCCGGCGTGTTCAAATTGGGCGTCGGTGAAACCATAATGGTCACCTACAGTTCGACCCCGGCAAGCACGGTTTCAGCCGATTGAAGCGACCTCGTGTAGCGTCAATCGGCCAAAACTACCGCGGCCGCCAATCGGCCGGATAAAGGCTCAGCAGCAGCGCTCGTTCCGCTTGGGTCAGCGGGAAATAATGCTCGGTCGGGGACTGGAACGCGTCCGGCCGGCAGGGAGTCGGGCGGCCGCACATCAATGTCGTCGCGTCGCTGTTATGGCCAAGGCCGATCGCATGCCCGATTTCGTGGGCAATCACGTTGCGGGCGACGTTGGGCAGGCTCAGCGGCCGGAAGCGGTCGTTCTTGATCGCCACCAAGGCTTTGCCGAGATCGGGCCAGCGCATAGCAAACGAAACGAAATCGCCGTCCGACAGCGCCACGATGAGATCGCCCGGAACGCCTTGGATGCTCTCCGGCGGCAACGACGTCGCGCCTGTGCGGCTCAAAACACGATCGCTCAGTGCGCGCAGCCCGTCGACCTGGACCGCCCCTGCGGCTTGGGTGACCGACCCCAGTCGGAAGGCGGAGCCGAGCTCGGCGAAACTGCGGTTCCAGAAGGCGACTGCGTCCCGCACCAGCGGCAGCCGCGCATCATTCGCGCTCGCGCCGACGACAACCACCGCAGGAACCTTCGCCCACGGCGCGACCGGGGGGCCGGCAGCGGAACGGGCTAGCGCCTGAGTCTTACACGACGGCGGCAGCAGCAGCGCCAAACCCAGGAACACGCGCCCGACCAGCGCCCGTCTGCCGCGCTCGTGGTGGTGCCCGGACACTTCGCTACAGTGGCGGCGGCTTCGTCACCTGAAAGCTCTGGCGCGTTTCCATATGGCCGATCCAGCTCTGCAGTTTCGGGTGTTCGGCCATCGGCGCCCGACCTTCCGGCACCTTGCCGAAATAATAAAGCAGTGGGAGCACCATCAGATCGGCGAGGCTGACAAAATCGGCCGCAAGAAACCGGTGATCCTCCATTAGCCGATCGATCTCGGCGAGACAGAGGCGGGCGCGCGGCAGGGCCGCGGCGATCGCCACCTCATCCGGGCTCCCGCCGAGAAAGCGCGGCACCAGAACGCGGTTAAACAGTATCGTGCCGGCAATGCTGGGCCAGGCATAGGCGTCGACGATGCCAATGATCTGATTCATGCGAGACCATTGGTGCACATCCTCGGGCTGCAGCGGCGTCCCCGCGAAGCGCTCGTCAACGTAGCGCATGATCGCTTGGGTCTCGTATAACGCAAATCCGTCATGCTCAAAGGCCGGAACCTTGGCGAAGGGTTGGCGCGACAGCTGCGGCTCTTGGCGATGGGCGCCGAACGGTACGTCGACGAGCTCGTGCGTCACCCCTTTTTCCGCCAGCGCGAGCCGCGCGCTCCACACATAGGTGCTGAGGGGAAGACCATACACAATCGGGTGTGCCATTGTTTCTGCCAGTGGCTCAGGCGGCGAGGCGCGCTAAAGGCTCCGACCGAGCGAGCAGCTCTTGAACAATCCGATGTATGTGGTAGTGCATCGCGCATTTCAGGGCGTAATTCCAGAGCAAGTCGGGATCCCAACGAAGCCGAGCTGCCCGCAGCAAATGGCGGCGATATTCGCGGCGCAGCTCCCGATCGGGAACGCCGCGCATCAACATCACGAACATCGCGACCGCTTCGATAAAAAGACGCGCATTGAGCTTTAACCAGCCCACCGGGTGACGCCGCAGATAGCGCGTGCGGGCCTTTGAAAACTGAAACCGTCCACTGAGGTATAACTCGTCGAGTCGTCCAAAATAGGCGTCGGCTGCGTACAGGTCGCGCATCAGCTCCGTGTAGCCGGCGTACAGCGCCTCCCGACTGATCCGGCGAGGCACGACGTTGGTGCCGAAGCCTCCATAGTTTGCCCATTCCTCCGATAGGTCGAGCCTCCCTTCGCTCGCAAGGCGCTTGTATAGTGGAGTTCTCGGTATCGCCACCAGCATATTGACCATCGCGTTGACGATCCGCGATTCACGCACAAAGCGGCTCTGGGCTGGGAAAATGCTGGCATCGTCATTATCGAAGCCGACGATGATGCCGCACCAGACTTCCATCCCTGTATCTTGAATGCGGTGGACCTTTTCGAGCATGGTCCCGCCGCGGCTGCGCAGGTTTTGAAACTTCTTCGTCTCACGCAGCGAGGCCTCATTGGGAGTCTCGATGCCGACGAAAACACTGGCGAAGTTGGCCTCCACCATTAGCTCCATCAGCTCCGGATCGTCGGCGAGATCGATCGAGGCTTCGGTCACCAATGTCAGCGGAAAGCCGTGTCGTACCTGCCAGCCGACGATATCGCGCAGGATCGGCTTGATGGCCTTTTTGTTGCCGATCAGATTGTCGTCGACAACAAAGGCGGCAGGCTTGCCCGCCGCGACGAGCGCGTCGAGCTCGGCCAGTACCTGGGCAGAATTCTTGATCCGCGGGCGACGGCCGAAGGTCACGATGATGTCACAGAACTCGCACTCGAAAGGGCAACCTCGCGAGAACTGGACGCTGCCGAATGCATAATCCTTCATCCGCAACAAATCCAGGCGCGGCACGGGAACGGTGCCCATGTCGGTCCGCTCGGTCTGTTCGTAGCGGGTTTGATGTCGACCCTCTCGCCACTCGTCGAGAAATCGTGGCCAAGTCTCTTCGGCCTCGCCGATAAAGATCACATCAGCGAGACCGGCGAAATCGTCCTCCTGTACGGTCACCCATGGACCGCCGAGAACCGTGAAGACGCCGTGGCGCTTGAGCTCAAGGAGGATTTCAGTCATCCGCAGGCGCTGGACGCTCATGCCGGTCAGGCCGACGATGTCCGCCCGCGCGCAGCGCGCGAAGTCGATCGACTCGACGTTCTCATCGATCAAAGTAACGCTGTGGCCGGGCGGGGTCAGAGCTGCGAGCAGCGGCAGGTTTGCCACTGGCAGAATCGCCTTGACGCCGAGAAACGGCATTGCGTGTTCGAGACCCCAATACGAAATCTCGAAACGGGGATTAATCAGGACAATATCGGCCATGTCACCTGTGCCTATCGCAATAGATCACTTTTTCGTCGATGTCCCGGCCAGCGCCGGCGTGGCGCCACCCCCGTTGTTCAGCAGCGCCCCTAGAACCGCGGCTGCGCTGTCGAGACCGGCGCCTTGGCCACCGGTCGACACCACCGTCTGCGGCACCAGCCGCCCGATCAGCGAAACGATCTCGGGTTTCTCCTCGATGGTTTTGAGAAGCTGCTGAACCAGAGTGATGGTCAACACCCGATCCTGGCCGAGGACGTCGGCTTGCGCTCGCTGACCCTGGGCAATCTCCTCCAGCTCGAGCTTCTGCCCCTCGCCGCGCAGCTTTGCCGCATTCCTATTCTGCTCCGAGACCTGAACGCCGATCACCGCTTCGACGAGCTGGTGCTGCTGCTCGGCGGTCGCTCGCGCCTTTTCGGTTTCGATCCGCTGGGTCTGCGCCTTCTGTTCCTGCTGGTAGGTGACCTGCAGCTGATCGGCCAGTTGCTGGCGCAGCCGCGACACCAAGAGCTCCGGCGGCAATGCCGGATCGCCGAACTTGACCTCCTTGATGACGATCCCGGCACGCAATCCTTCAGGTCGGATCGCGTCCTCGACCGCGTGTTCGAGTGCGGCTCGATTGTCGGCAAGATCCAAAACATGACGGCCTTGGGCACCGACGACGTTTCGCACGATCGACCGGATTGTCGGAACCATGATGTTGTTTTCGATCTCCGGTAGACCGCCGACCGAGGCGACGACAAACGGCGCATTGTCGGGGGTGACCTGGGCGAGAACCCTGAGCTCGAGCGGCACCAGCCAGCCTTCGACAAACGGTGAGATGGCCGGGTCCGCCGAGCCCTGCGGCACCGGCACGTCCTGCGAGCGTTGCGTCTGCGTCAGATTGCCCGCCTGGTCGAGGCTGAGATCGATATAACGCCTCTTATAGCCGCCCTTGAATTCCCAGGTCTGCACGCGTGTGCTCATCATTGTGATCTTGTAGGCTGCTTCATTGGCGTAGTAGCGGCCCGGTTGCAGCGCTTTCTCCCAGATGCCGATGCAGCCGACCGGGACCAGGGTGGCGGCGAGCTTGCCTTCCTCGGATCTTGCTTCTTTGGCCGCCACGGCTTCGCCGCTCTCATTCGTCGAGACCGTCTTTTGCTGGCAGGAGGCCGGCTTGTCCGCGGCCAAATTGCCGAAATGCACCGCGTCGACTACGTTCGACTTGACGACACCGACAAAGCCTTCGGCGACGTCGACGGCATTATAAATGCTGAGGTCCCAGAGATAAGTGTTGAGACGGTAGTTTCCCGGGGTCAGGATCGTGGTCTGCGGTCCCCGCTGACCATCGTGAGTGAGGAAATATTGGGCGTCGAGCATATCGAGCTCATGCCCGGGGGAAAAGGCGTCGGCCAGAAACTGATCGGGCCGAAGCGGCGCGCCATCTTTCGCATTCAAGAATCCGTATTTACCGGATGGAATCGAAACCACCTTTTTATTTTCAACCTGATAGATGACGTTGACGAGAAACCAGGGATGCCAGCCGGGGGTCAGAATCTCCGCCTGCGGGCCCTTTTCGCCGTTGGTCGCGATGATGTGCTCGCCGGGCAGCGATGTCGTTCCGTATATCTTGTTGAGCACGGCAATTTCGTCAGAGTCGACATGGACATATGAGGTCGCTGCCAGACAGATCAGCGCAATTACCGCGAACACGATTCGCAGGGACAGGGTGAGGGCGCGGAAATCCGGTCGCGCTCGATTGACGAAGAGGCCGAGGATCGCGGGCGCGACCACCGCGAGAATGAAATACAATATTGCTACGACGACCCAGAACATCAGATCCTCCAGACGCCCGCCCTTCTACGGTACCGGGGCACAAATCGCCTTTTATGGTGAGACGTCATCGCTGAGGGCGCGCAGCTCGCGCCGCATGATCTTTCCGGTGGCGGTTAGCGGCAGTTCCGTGACGAAGACGATCTCTCGCGGCGCCTGATAATATGCCAGACGCGCGCCGACGAAGGTGCGGATCTGTTCGGCAAGACCAGGACCCGTCACGACCTCGGGCTTGGCAACGACGAAGGCCTTGACGATCTCCCCGCGTACCGGGTCGGGGCTGCCGACGACTGCGGCCATCAGCACCACCGGATGCTTCATCAGGCAATCCTCGATGTCGGTCGGACCAATGCGGTAGCCGCCGCTCGAAATCAGGTCGTCCTCGCGCCCCTTGTACCAGATGTAACCGTCGCCGTCCTTGACCGCGACATCGCCGGTCAGGCACCAATCGCCGGCGAATTTTGCGCGGGTTGCTTCCGGATTGTTCCAATAGCCGAGAAACATCACCGGATCGGGGCGCCGCACCGCGATGATCCCGACCTCCCCAGCCGGGAGGAGTTGGCCATCCGCCGTCACGACCTCGACCCGGTGGCCGGGCGTCGGCCGGCCCATCGATCCCGGGCGCACCGGAAACAGCGCTGCACAATTGCCGACGAGGAGATTGGCCTCGGTCTGCCCATAGAACTCGTTGACCGCGACCCCGAGCGCCTCATGGCTCCAGCCGAGGATGTCCTCGCCGAGCGCCTCGCCGCCGCTCGCCATCGAGCGCAGGCGGTGGCCGAAGCGCTCGAACGGCGCCGGCACCTGACGCATCATTTTGAGTGCGGTTGGCGGCAGAAAGGCGTTTCTGACCCCGTGCCGCGCCATCAGCGCAAACGCCTCCTCCGGGTCGAATTTGCGGGCGCGATGAGCGAGCACCGGAATGCCGAAATAGAGGCTTGGCAACAGCACGTCGAGAAGCCCGCCGATCCACGCCCAATCGGCCGGGGTCCAGTAGAGGTCGCCCTGTGCCGGAAAGAAGTTGTGGGCGAGCTGCACCCCAGGCAAATGGCCGAGCAGCACCCGATGCACGTGTAGCGCGCCCTTTGGCCGACCGGTCGTCCCCGAGGTATAGATGACGAGGGCCGGGTCGTCGATCCCAGTATTCGCCGGCGAAAACTCGTCGCCGGCGCGTTCGAGGCTCGGCCAGAACATCGGGTTCCCGCGACCGTCGCCATCGACGACCAGGATCGTCGCCAGATCGCGGAGGCCGTCGGGCAACTTGGCCAGATTTTCAGCGTCGGTAATCAGCGCCCGCGCAGCGCTGTCCCCGAGCCGGTGATCGAGCGCGTCCGGGCCGAATTGGGTGAAGAGCGGGAGCGCGACGGCGCCGAGCTTGTAGATCGCGAGATGCGCGATCGCCGTCTCCGGGCGTTGCGGCAACAGCACGCCGACACGATCACCAGGGGCTACCCTCATCGCCGCAAGTGCATTCGCACAGCGGTTCGACAGCCGCTTCAGGTCATCGAAAGAGAAACGCTGTACGACACCGTCCGGCGCTTCGTAGATCAGCGCCAGCCGGCCACTGCCGTCGGCGTGCCGGTCGCAGGCCGCCACACCGATATTGAAGCGCCGCGGCAATTCCCACCGGAAGCCGCCGCAGACCTCCTCATAGCTCTTGCCGCGCTGGATCACCGCGGGCCTCCATCTGCGCACCGGAGCTACTCCTCAAACGCGCTCCTGGCAAGCAGCCGGGCACAACGCCAGAGGTCAAGTTCCGATGACGAGCGGGCTCGACAGTTTTTTCAGAGCGGCGATGACCGAGAGCGCCGTCAAGCGTCCGGTGCGCGGGTTCTCGGCGGATGGCACATTTTCGATCTGCAGCGAGAAACGGGCGGCGTCGGCCTCGACCTCGATCCGATGAACATTACGTGTGACCATCGGATCGGCCCATATCTCGATCGTCGTGCGGTCGGGCCCGATGCCGGCAAGCGCCAAGGCCGCGGCCACATTGACGTTGGCCGGAAAGCCCCGGGCCGCCTCTCGCGCCGTGCCGGTGAAGACCCGCTTCGGCTCGGCCAATCCCGAAATGTCGATCGCATGCTCTTCGAGGTAGGGCGCACCCGAGAGACCTCGCGGCGGTTTTCGCGTGACCATGTGCACCTTCGATATGCCGCCCTCCGCGGCGGCAGCGACTGCGTCGAGACCCAGCAGTGCCCCGGAGGGAACAAAGATGCGGCCGCCATGCCGGCGCGCCAGATCTACGAGGTCGAGATTGTCGAGCAGCGCGCCGCAGCTGAGCACCATCACCTGGCGGCCATGTGCGAGCGCCGGCTCGGCAAGCTCGCGCAACAGCGCCGCGGGCACGCATTCGACGACGATGTCGGCGTGTTCCCTTAGGCTGGCCAACGGCAGCACCGGCACCGGCCGGGCAAAGCCGGCTGTCACGGCCTCGGCGCGAGCAACGTCGCGCGCTGACACCGCCGCCAGCGCCAGTCCGTCGATCCCGCGGTCGAGCCGCTCGGCGACCGCCTTGCCGATCGCCCCAAACCCGCCGATCGCCACGCGCAGCATGAATTTCGATGCTCTGGAGGAGGAACCTCGGGGCGCGATTAACCAGGAACAGTCGGAAAGCAGGGTCGGCCTCGTGTGACCGAGATCTACATCAACCATTCAAAAAGCATCGAGGGCCAGTTGTGCATATCGGATCCGTCTATCCATCATCGGCGTGCCAGAGCGTTCAAACTTGTTATTGAAAGTGATTACGGCGTTTTCCAGCACACTCTCGCGCTGCAGCGCCTCGAAGGCGCGTCTCTCCGACCCTCTGAGCTCGGTGACCAGATACCCGTAACTCGCATCATCGCTTTCCCGGGGCAAACCATGCGCGGTGGCGTATTGGAAGAAGGCATCACGTCGCTCGTGAGTCCACTGACACCAGCCGAAGCCCCTGTCCTCGTCGTTCATCTTCCCTTGCTGGACGAACAAGGTAAAGCCACCGCACTCTTGGCCGATATTCCCAAGGATGGCCGCAGCCTGCTCTCTTGTCAGCGCTGGGAAGTCGTTCATCAACCGCTTCATCACATCCGGGGCTTTCTCGATGAACCGCCGATCTCCACTGGCAGCCTCGATGCCCTTTTGGTGCAGAGACCGAGCATCAAGACCGCCGATGGTCGTTCCCATTGATGGCACATCCAGCCAGCGAAACACGGGCTCTTCTTTTTCGCGGTCGAACGAAACTACGCCTACATGATCAGCCCCGGTTTGCCCCTTGCCCTGATTTCCCGCCAGAAGCTGGATCTTTCCATCGGATTCGCCGACGAGGAACCCAACGTGGCCGGATCGCTGCCCCGGAATTTCCTTCAACACTACAACAGTTCCGATGCGGTGCGTATCATCAGCCGGCTTTCCCCACTCTCTCCACCACGCCGCCAACGCCGGCCCCGGCCTATTGATGCTGCTCTCGACCTCCGGTATCCCGGATTTCTTCATGCAGAACGTACCAAACGCGCCGCACCAGGCGGTTGTGCTGGGATCATCCTGAAAATCTGTAAATTTGAAATACTCCTTAATCTCCTCGGTGTTTCGGCCTCCTATGGTTTCGGAAACGCCGCGCGCCTCTTCGTTCCGGGCCACCGCCAGCCATGGCGGATCGGCCTGATGGCTGATGTCAAAAATGCGAATCTCAGGCGGTTGCTTTTCTATTACTTTCCACGCCTCGGCAAATCCTGAATCTAAGCGCCGCTGCAGATCGCTTAGTACATTGCTGATCGACTGATTGCTCGAGGCCAAACCCAGGTCTGCGGCATAAGTTCCATCCGGCGGCTTAGGACAAATACTTGTGCGATCGCTTTTCAGAATGGCGTCCGCTCCCGGTCCGAATAATTGAGCGAGATACAGTTCGGCATAGGTAGGATCTTTCCCAAGGGCTGCATCGGCCTTCAATCGGATGGTGCAGTCAGCCGCCAGCATGGCCGCCACCTCCGCCTGGCTGTTCCACCGAAACCGATCCTCAAGCGAGAATTGTCTGTCTTTGGCGGGGCCTGTCGTGATCGCCGTGTTCCACTCTTCCTTCGTGAACTGAAAGGGTCCGACCCGTTTTGCCCCGACATCGCCCAGTTTGGCCAGATTCTCTGTGCCGGAGTAGGCCACCGCCATCAGATAATCTCGATTCGTACCGATATCTCTGGCAAACCTGGTCACCAGGATGCAGAAGATGTCGTCTTCATGGTCATTTTTTGAAATAGTCTCGGGCGCTATAAGAGCTTTCCTAGCACGAGCCTCGTCAATGTACATTGGTTCTTGGGGATGGTCGGTGAGCTCTGGTGACCGATCCGCGATTTCACCCGAGATATCCTTAATGTGCGTTTCGATAAATCCGCCCTCCGCGGATTCGCCCTCGAATGACGTTTCTGCTGAAATCTGACCCAGTCGAGTTGAGCGTGGATCGGGCTGCTTGAACAGAAAGGCTCCTCTGGTGGTTATGAACGAAGTCATGGCTGCTCTCCACCCTTCCGTGAATAAGGTTCAGTTGTCAGGTCCTGTGGCTGGTTCCTGCTGCTTCAACAGATTATACAGCGCAGAGTCGAGCCTTTCGCCTTTGTCAGGGTCCATTGGTCTTGTTTTGCGGACCTCACCAATTTTTTGGTGCATCAGTTTTATCTTCTCGGCAATGGCTGCCGGCGAATCGCCTTGGGGCAAGGGCTTATCCCATGGTCCGAGCAGACGCAATACTTCGTTCACGGTACCGACGTATGGTCGCGATATCTTGGGAGAGCTAGTCGGGTCTCCTAGATAAGCCCGCTCGAAGGGAGAAGAAAAAGACCGCACGGGCATTGGCGTTAGGCTCAAAAGCATGCCTCGCGTCGGGGTCCCGCGCTTGAGCAATCCGGTTATTTCGATCTTGGGCCACGTCTTCGGATCCCGTAAGTTCATGCCTCTTTGAAATTCCGTGATTGCCTCCCGGGTTGGGCTGTTGAGCGGGCCAGGATCCCCGTCGGCAGGGGTAATTCCGAGAGCCTTTTGGACAACTATGATCTCGGGCTTGCTCAAGCCCTCCTCTCCGGATTGTAAATTAAGCGCCACCTGGGTTGGGGTTACCTGTGGTGTCTTTGATACTGGTCCGCTAACAGCCGGCGGCGTTGGCACGAGCGGTATCGGCTTCTGCGTTTACGACGGCGCTGCCGGGTGCGGCCAGCGCCGCCGACTTCTCGGCCACGTCTGGATTGGAGGAGACAACGGAGGGAGCCCCACTGGCCGCGTTGTTGATGTTTGCCTCGATCGCTGCGGGCGAGCATTGCGTCAGGTAGCCCTGAAGTGCGATCAACGTATCCGGTCGCGATAGTATTCTGGATTCATCGATATTCTTGAGGTAATTATGTAATCCCTGCTGGGCGACATTGCGTAGGGCTGACGGTTCGATTGTAAATAAGATGGAATTTACATGCGCTTCAAACAGGCTGTTGGACAGTCCAAAAGCGGCCGCGGTGATGGCTATTGTCTCGGCGGCGGCGCCTGCGAGCCCCATGATCGCGCCCGTTGTTCCGGCAGCGGCGGCGAGATCCTGATGGAGGGCGTGTTGCTCGCGATTGAAACGGAACAGGGCGTCCAGGTACTGGTCGCATTGACGGCCGATTTCATAGAGCCCGGCCTTCCACACCAGCGACCAGTTAGGATTTCGTGCCGAAAGCGCCTCCGGCGGCAAGCCCGCAGTATGTATGAGCGCATCCACCATCTGATCTTGCGCCGCAATGGAGGAGCCTATGCTCATTTGCTCTAAGGTGGGCTGAAGGCCGTGCGCACCGACTGCGCCAGGCTCGGCCCCGCGGCCGAAAAAGGCGCATGCCGACAGAAGAGGAACGAGGCAAAGGGCGAGCCATACTGGAGGCGCGCGACGGCGTGTCGACGGCTGAGCGGCCTGGCTGTTGCGGGACAATCGCTTCCCCCCGTTCATGTTCTCTATCGCAAGGGTAGAATAGCGTGCCGAGGGATAAAGATCAATCGGAGGCGAATACGTGCTGCCACGTATGATCGCTTTGGTTTAAAGTGCGAGTAAGAGTGCCGTGATGGTGCGGATCAGAGCCGACGGCTAGTACGATTTCGGCAGCCCCAGCACGCGCTCGGCGATGTGGCTGAGGATCAGCTGCGGGCTGATCGGGGCGATGCGGGCGATCTGGATCTCGCGGAAATAGCGCTCGACATGGTATTCGCGCGCGTAGCCCATGCCGCCATGGGTCATCACCGCTGTCTCGCAGGCGCGGAACGCGGCCTCGGCGGCGCAGTATTTGGCGGCGTTGGCGAAAGCGCCGGCCTCCTCGCCGCGGTCATAAGCGGCGGCGGCACGCAAGACCATCAGCTC
>Ga0182041_10001395_pt1 | contig 12160 bp, 12 predicted proteins | sample flu12Cox44000178_FD_125967 | JGI IMG/M metagenome (GOLD analysis project Ga0182041, IMG submission 125967) | Lab enrichment of tropical soil microbial communities from Luquillo Experimental Forest, Puerto Rico - flux8day.12C.oxic.44.000.178 | ecosystem: Environmental > Terrestrial > Soil >...
CATGTGTTTCCGGGCGGGCGGGTCGACGAGGCGGACCGCGATGGGGACGATGGGTGGTGCGACGGGATTGATGATGCGGTGCGTCAGCTCCCTGGCGTAGAACGGGCGGACGCCGTGGCATTTTTCATTGCGGCGGTGCGGGAACTGTTCGAGGAAGCGGGCGTGTTGCTCGCGCGCGACACGCACGGCACGACGATTTCTTTGGCGAGCGAGGACGCGCGCGTGCGGTTCAGGCAGTATCGCGCCGACATCCACGATCGGCGGCGCACGTTGCGAACCGTGGTCATGGGCGAAGGGGCACGGCTTGCGCTCGATGCGCTCGTCCACTTCGCGCACTGGGTCACGCCGCCGATTGACACTCGCCAGTTCGACACCCGGTTCTTCGCCACGAGAACGCCGCTCGACCAGACACCGGCGCATGACGAGACCGAGACGACCCACAGCACGTGGCTGACACCGGGCGCTGCCCTCGCCCAGGCCGTCGGCGGTGAGATCATTCTGCCGCCGCCGACGTGGACCACGCTTCGGGAGCTCGAGCGATTTGCGACGGTCGACGATGCGTTCGCGTGGGCCAGGGCACGACGCGTCAGCCGGCGACAGCCAAAATTGGTCGATGAGGGTGGCCGTCGGATGCTGCTGTTGCCGGGTGACCCGGAGTATCCCGAGGCGACGGACGTCGAACGTCCGGTTGAAACGCGTTTCGTGTTGATCGACAAGCGCTGGCGGGCGGAGCGAGGACGATGAAGAACAGGTTCGCGGTGGTCCTTGGGTTCGAGGTGGTCGTGTTGTTGCTCTTCCTAGCGGCGTCGAACCGCTGGCCGGCGAGCGCGGCCGTGGGCCCGGTGCGGACGATGCGCGTGGACTTTTACCACACCGGGAACGCGCGAGCGGAGCGTTTCAGCCTTGACCGTGTGGTGCTCGAGCCCTTGCCGTGGCCGGGTCATCCCATGCGGCCCGTCGACGACACCAACCGCGGGAAGTATTTCTTCGAAATCGTCGACGCCGCGAGCGGGCGCATCCTCTACTCTCGCGGCTTCAGCTCGATCTATGGCGAGTGGGAGACGACGGGCGAGGCGCAGAAGATCGATCGCACGTTCTCCGAATCGCTCCGGTTTCCTGCTCCCGCCGCTCCGGTTCGAGTCGTCATCAAGAAGCGCGACGCGAAGAATGCGTTTCGCGACGCGTGGACGGTTGCCGTCGATCCCGCGGACAAGTTCGTGCTGCGCAACATGGCGGCCACGGCTGCCGGGCCGCTTATCAAGCTGCACGAGAGCGGCGATCCGGTGACGAAGCTAGATCTGCTGATTCTCGGGGACGGGTATACGGCGGCAGAGCGAGGAAAGTTCGAGCGTGACGCGAGACGGCTGGTGGCGACGCTGTTTGCGACATCGCCGTTCAAGGAGCGACAGCATGACATTAATGTCTGGGGGCTCGTGCCGCCCGCCGCCCAATCGGGCATCTCGCGTCCTTCGCAAGGGATCTACCGACCATCGCCGGTCGGATCGACCTACGATGCGTTCGACTCGGAGCGTTACGTGTTGACGTTCGAGAACAGAGCCTTTCGAGACATCGCAGCGAACGCGCCATACGAAGTCGTCGAGATTCTGGCAAACAGCGCCACCTACGGTGGAGGGGGTATTTACGGTCTCTACAGCACCGTCGCTGCGGACAGCGCGTGGGCGCCGTACATCTTCGTTCACGAATTCGGTCACCACATTGCCGGGCTGGCGGACGAGTACTACACGTCCGACGTGGCGTACCTGCCGGCGGCCGATCGGGTCGAGCCCTGGGAGCCCAATGTCACAGCACTCCTCGATCCGGAGGCGGTCAAATGGAAGAATCTGGTCACGCCGGGCGCGCCGATTCCGACACCGTGGCCGAAGGAGGAATTCGAGCGCTATACGAAGGAGATCCAGCGGCGGCGGCGTGAGATTCGTGAAGCGAACCGGCCAGAAGCCGAGATGGATGCCCTCTTTCGAGAGGAGGAACGGCGCGATACCCAGCTCCTGGACGAAGGGCCGCACGCGCACCGGGTCGGCGCGTTCGAAGGGGCCAACTACGAGGCGCGTGGCTACTACCGGCCCCAGTCGGATTGCATCATGTTCTCGCGGGACCACGTGGGGTTCTGCGCCGTTTGCCGCCGTGCAATCGAGCAGATTCTGGATCTTTATGCGCCCGGGGAAAAGGCCCCCCGGAGTAATCAGAAAGCGCGATGAAGCTTGACGTCGCCTTCGCGCTTCGATCAGACTAACGCCCGACTGAATCTGACCCTAACTTTGACCCCCGGGAGTCAGACCCCGGAACGAGGGCATCATGCAGGACGATTTCGACAACGGAGTGGAAATGCCGGACGATGAGCTGACGGGAGAACATGCTGCGTCCGAAGACTTGGGCGACGAACCGGCAACTGGCGGGGGAGAGGGTCACACACCGGCAACGGGCACGCCGGCCGGGAGGCCGTCGGGTGGCGCCCGGGCGAAGTCGTCGAGCGCCCGCAAATCGAGCGGGGCGCGCAAGCCCGCGAAGGCGGCGAAGAAAAAAGCGGCGGCCAAGAGAAAGAGCGCCGCGGCTCGCAAGGGATCGAAGAGGAAGCCTGCCGGAAGATCGAGGGGCGCCGCGAAGCGGAAGGCTGGCGCCAAGAAGTAGTCGAGCGGGCTCCGCAGCCGCGCCGCCTCCATAGCTCAAGCGGGCTCATCCTTGTTCGGGCGCGAGGTGTCGCGCGTGGTCCAGGCGAGGACGCGCTCGGTGATGCTCCCCTTCCGGATGCGAACGTCCGAGCGGCTGACGTCGCCAATCGGGCCGCCGAGTTGGATGTCGAGGCCGGCAGACTTCGACAAACCGATCTTCTGGCTGGCGTAGACGCTTCGGTGCCCGACCATGAGGAACGCGGTCGACGCCGCGAGCGCGGCGTAGACGCTCTCGGGAGCCGGCAGCAGCTCCATGGCCATGACGGCCGCGGCAATTGGCGTGTTCGCCGCTGCGGCGAGTACCGCCACGAATCCCACCGCCCCAAGGAACGTTGCGGGCAGGCCGAAGATCGGGGCGAGCGCCGCACCGCTGGTTGCCCCGATAAAAAAGATAGGGGTCACGATCCCGCCGCTGCCGCCGGAGTCCAGCGTGATTGAGGTCGCCAGAATCTTGAACAGGAACGCGGCGGCTCCAACTCGCATCGTCCCTGCAAGTACGCCGTTGATCGTCTCCGTTCCAAGACCTGCGTAGGTATCGCCAGCGATGGCGTACAACAGAACGAGAGCGCTGCCGCCCGCGGCAGCCACGAAGTACGGGTGGTGCTCGAAGCGGCGCAGCGCGCGTTCGCCAAACCGCAATGACTCGATGAGCAGCAGCGCGACAAGACCGAACAACGCGCCAGCCGCCACCATAATCACAATGGTTCTCACCTGGTGTCTGTCAGCAAAGACCTCACCGAGTACCGGGAACGGCGGACGGACGCCGCAGGCCAAGTGGGCGACGATGCCGGCGACCAGCGCAGGAAAGATCACGCTGTACTCGATTCGACCGAGGGACAGGACTTCGATTCCAAACAACGCCCCGGACACGGGTGTGCCGAAGACAGCCGCGAAGCCGCCGCTCAGACCGCAGATGACGAGCCGCCTTCTGTCTTCGTCACGCAGGCGCAGCACATCGGCAAACAGGCTCGTCAGCGCCGCGCCGATTTGGGCGGCCGGCCCTTCCTTACCAACCGATCCGCCGAAGGCGAGCGTGACGACCGTGGCGCTGAGTTTGACTGGAGCCACCAACCAGTCCACGCGGCCGGATCGCTGGTGCACGGCGGTAATAACTGCTTCGGTTCCATGGCCACGTGCGTCGGGGGCGAAGGCGCGGATGATCCACACACACGCGAGCAGCGCGAGCGGCAGGAGCGCGAATACCGGGATGCGGCCGAACGTCAGGGCGCGCGCCAGGTCGGCCGAACGGGGCAGGGACCACAAGAACGCACGCGTTCCCAAACCGACACAGAGGCCGGCACCGGCGCCGAGGAGCGCCCATTTCAGCGTGCTGATCAGCAGTGCGGTGTGCTCGGTGTACCAACGACTCTCATCGGAAAGGCGGGGCGACTCGTCGCTCAGACCACGGCCGCGGAGTCGAACCAGGCTTCGGCTAAGGCTGAGGGGCATCCGAACTACCGGCGAGGCCGACGCTGAGCTTTCTCGATTCCGGTTCGGAACGCTGCCGGAGAAGTTCCGGTCCATCGCTTGAACGCGCGGCCAAAGCTCGCTTCGGAATCATAACCGGCGCGCGACGCAACCTCAGCGATCTTTGCGGTCCCAGATCTCAACGCCGCCGTGGCTTTGCTCATTCGGCAGCGGGTCACATAAGAAAAGGGCGATTCTCCAACCAGCGCCTTGAAGCGTGTGGCAAACGTCGTGCGGGACATCGCGACGCGACGCGCGAGGTTGCCGACATCCCAACGAGCCTCCGGTTCGCGCTGGATGGTCAGGATCGCGGCAGCGATCTGAGGATCGCGGAGAGCTGCAGCCAACCCCACTCTCGACGTTTCTGTCGCGGAGAAATACGTGCGGAGCACTTCGATGAACAGCAGATCCGCGAGACGCGTCACCGCGAGCTCTGCGCCGGGCCGCCCAGCTTCAGCCTCCTCAGCGAGGAACGCGAGCGTGAGCCCCAGCCAATTCTCAACTCCGCGCGTCCGTCCCCTCAAATGGATGATGGGAGGCAGGGAAGCTACGATGGGGTGAGTCGCGCCATCCTCAAAGCGGAACCCGCCACAGATGAGCACAGACACCGCCCCACCACCGCCGGTCCGCAACGTCCCGTTCGCGTCGATGCCGCTTCCGGCGATCAATTCCTCCAATCGCGTTGCGGGCGATGACGGCGAGTCACGAACCGTGTGCGTATGGCCCCCGGGCAGGATCACGAGGTCTCCTTCGGACAGCGCGAAACGGCCGTCAAGGCCTTGGACGTCCAGGCAACATCTTCCATGCGTCACGATGTGGAAAGACGCGAAGTCCCGGCCCGTCACCGAGAAGCCCCAGGGCGCGCTCAGTTCAGATCGGCAAAACACGGCGCCGCGGAAACGTACTGTCCGCAGGAGCTCGCTCACCTCATCCCCCCGAATCGAACCGTTGAGCTTGTTCATCTGGGTTTGATTCTCACTCCCGAGCGTGGTCGCGTCAACGCATCTGAACGATCGGCATAAAGAGACGAACGCCCGGTCATTGTGCAATGGCGATCGGCGGAGCATAGTGCGGCCAGGGAGACGCTCATGGCAAAGGCTGCTGACATCGTGCAAGGGTTCATTGGAGCGATGGGAAAGGGCGACTTTGTCGCTGCGCGAAAATTCCTTGACAGCAATCTTTCGTTTCAAGGTCCGATCGAGACGTTTCATCAGGCGGACCCGTACCTCGAGTCGCTGAGGAAACTGCATCACGTTGTTGAGCGCGTCGACATGAAGAAGATGTTCGTCGACGGAGACGACGTGTGCCTTCTGTACGACATGGTGACCAAAACGCCGGCCGCCACGGCCTTCATCGCGGAATGGCACCACGTCACGGGCGATAAGATTTCCGCGATTCGCGTTGTCTTCGACGCACGCCCGTTCGCCGCGATGTTTGCGAAATAGTGCGGGCTCCGGGCTGGGACTCCGCCATCTCGATGCCGAAGATCTGAGACAGATCGTCGGTTTCGAGAACTTTTGCGGACCGAGCTGCGTTCCCCGCCGGCCGCAAGCCGGTCTCGGCCTTTGTAATCAGATCCTGCTGATCCACGCTTCTGAGCAGGAACAGCAGTTCCGGCCGTTCGTCGAGCCGCGCGCCGATTCCGTACAGCACGGCCGCGACGTGCTTGCACATCAACGCCCAGTCTGGGCAACTGCACCGGAACGAGATTTCCCTTGGTGCGGGAAACAGCCCCGTCGTTGGCTCGCAGATGCGAGCCATGACGCTCGCAGACAACCGCCCCTGCAGCAGCTCGACGAGCGAGTCGATGGCGCCTGTGCAGTCCCGACAAATGGCGCGCCAGCGCGCTTTGGACACGACTGTCACGTCGATCCGAACGTCGTAAATGTCCGTGCCGCTCACCAGCGCCGTGATGGTGCCAGGCGACATCTTCAGATCGATGACGGATCCGTTGCGCACGTACGTCCGCCCGCGCGGAAGGCGACTGCTGAAATCGCTGTAGCGCTCCAAGTTGTGACACCACGCTTTGCCCCAGAAGGTGGTCGCGATCTTCCGCCCCTCGATCAGGACGGGCGAAACCTCATGACCCTTCTTCCTCAGATTGGCGAGTCGATGCGCTGCCTGCTGACGGCGCAGCGCGACTCGTACATATGGAGTCCAACCGAAATACTCCACCTGTTACTCCTGCGCAGCCGCCCGCAGATCAAGCGCGACGGCCTTCAACAGTTCATCGTTGGCCATTTCGGTGAGCAGCGTCTCGGCGCCACCCTCGAGCAAATCCTCTGAGAGCTGCCGCTTCGAGTCGATGAGCTGGTCGATTTTTTCCTCAATCGTACCGCGGCACAAGAACTTGTGCACCAGCACATTTTTTGTTTGGCCGATCCGGAACGCCCGATCCGTGGCCTGATTCTCTACAGCCGGATTCCACCAGCGATCGAAGTGAATGACGTGCGAAGCCGCCGTCAGATTGAGACCCGAGCCCCCGGCCTTGAGCGAGAGGACGAAAAAGGGTACGCGCTCATCGTCTTGAAACTGGCGGACGAGCGCATGGCGTTTCTTGACGTCGGTCTCGCCATGCAGCACCAGGCCGGGCCGACCGAATGCGGATCCCAGACAGGCCGCCAGCGGTGCGGTGATCTCGCGGAACTGCGTGAAGACCAGCGCCTTTTCCTGCTTGGCGGCAATGACCTCGGCGATTTCACGCAGGCGTGCCAGCTTTCCGCTGTCGGCTTCGGCCCACGTTCCGTCCCCGAGCCACTGAGAGGGATGGTTGCAGATCTGCTTGAAACGCATGAGGAAGGCCAGCACGACCCCCCTGCGCGTGATGCCGTTGACGCTGGTCAGTTCAGCGGCCAACGCGGTCACGCTTTGCTGGTACAGTGCCGCTTGCTTCCGCGTCAGGGAACAGAACGCTTTGACTTCGGTCTTGTCCGGCAAGTCCGCGATGACCGACCGGTCCGTCTTGAGGCGCCTCAGGATATAGGGTCGAACGAGATCCCGCAGCGGCCCGTAGCCGCGTTGTGAGTTGGTGGCCAGACGCTTGGTGAATCGGCTGAACGCCGTGTTCGTCCCGAGAAGGCCGGCGTTGATGAAGTCGAAGATGGACCACAGATCACCAAGCCGATTCTCCACCGGCGTACCGGTGAGCGCGATCCGCGCCCGCGCGTCGAGCTGCTTGGCGGCCCGCGTCTGTTTCGCGCCCGGATTCTTGATGGCCTGCGCTTCGTCCAGCACCGCGACGTCCCACTGGATCCTGGCGATTGCCGGCGTGCGCACCACCGTGCCGTAGCTCGTGAGGACGAGGTCGATGTCTCGCAGTTTTCCAGCGTCGAGCTGCTGCAGGTCGCTGGCCGGCGTGATCGACGGGTGCGCGATGAACGTGCGCAGACTTGGTGCGAACCTACGCACCTCCGACTCCCAGTTGGCGACAAGCGACGCCGGCGCTACGATGACGCTTGGGCGGTGATGATCGCCCTGCTGCCGGCGCAGCACCAACAACAGGGCCAGCACCTGCATGGTCTTACCGAGTCCCATGTCGTCAGCGAGGCAGGCACCGAGCCCCAAGGTGGACAACAGGTGCAACCAACGGACACCGGCGTGCTGGTACGGACGAAGAGTCGTTTTCAGCTCGTCGCCAGGTTCGATGCGCGCGATCGCATCCGGGTGTCGGATCGCTTCGAGCGTGTTGGCGAGCCAGGGACCCGCCACCACCCGTGACCAATCGGCAGCGGCCGCATCCGGCGGCTCATCGCCGGAGAGGCGCGCACCGGCAAGCAGCCGCATCGCGTCGGCATAGCTGAGGCCCTTGTCCCTTGCGACTTGCTCGACGGCGCGAAACTCATCGAGCATGCGGCCAAGCCTGGCGCGGTCCACTTCGATCCATCGGCCCCTGACGAGATGCAGGCCTTCCGAGGCCGCGAGGAGCTGTGCGATCTCCGAGGCAGTCAGGCTTTCGCCATCGAGTGTCACTTCCATCCGGAAGTCGAGAAGTGCCTCCGTGCCAACGCCGGTCGGTGGTTTGCCGCCGACGATGGCGCTTACGAGCGGGCGGGCGGGGCGATTGGCGCGCCACGTGCCCGGCACGCGCACGATGACACCCGCGGCTTCGAGGCGCGGCAGGTCTGTCAGAAGCTGGTAGGCCTCGGCGGGCGTCCAGCGCAGCGGGTGGAAAATCTCACCGGAGTCAATCATCGATTTGAGCCAGCCGCACTGCTCCGCCGCGCGCTGCATCGGCACCAGCAATGACAGCAGCCGCGGCCGGTTGGCCGCGCCGGCGTACTCGGTCAGGGCCCGGCCGAGAGGAAGATGTTGAGCCTTCGCATGATTCGACAGCCGCGCCGTATACGTCGCGAGAAACGCGAAGGGCGCCTCGGCATCCAGGCGGTTCTCCGCCAGATTGAAGTGCACGCGGCCCACCACGTGCCAGGCCGGACTCTTGCGCTGGAGGAAGTCTTGAACGGAGGTCTTCGACCCGGCAAGCTCGGATTGAAACGCGGCGCCTAGCTCATTCCACAGCGCTTCGAGCACGGCCGGTGTCAGATACTCCGCGCCGATCATGGGCGGCGCAGAGGCTACCAACCTCTCGAGCTCGTCGGGCGGTAAGGACCCAACGATGATGTTCGAGCGGCTCGTATCCAGATCCTGGTGGCCGCAGACCGCGCTCACGTAGTGGGCACCGAACTCGCGCCAGTATCCCAAGAGGGGCGGCAGCGTCGTCCCCACCTCAGCCGCGCCGAGCTGCAAGAGCCCGTGTCCGGAACCACGCGCAAACGCCTGCCGCAACCGATTTGACAGGTCGGGTGGCAGCGCCACCACATCATCCGCCGCTTCGAGCAGCAGGCGGCCGTGCGGCGTCAGGATCGGGACGAGCGTGGTCACAGATTCGGTCGCGACGTCTCGCCGCGCATCCGAGTCGGGCAGTTCAGTCAATCGATTGCCCTCGTAGCGCGCCACCCAGGTCGCCGAGCTCCTCAGGACTTGGCTTTCTTCGATGGTTTCGCCTTGCCAAATCTGTTGAGGATGACGGCTTGGCGAACGAGCGCTTTGAAGGCGGCCTCGTCAACTACTTCTCCTTCGTGGATGTCGATCGCCCGGCGTACGTTTCCTCGAGACTCGAGTTGAAGAGACGGGCCGGGTCCTTTAGAGACGCGCCTTTGGAGAAGGTAAGCTTCACGACGTTCTTGTAGGATTCGCCAGTGCAGATGATGCCCCCGTGCGACCAAATCGGCGTGCCCCTCCACTTCCATTCCTCGACCACGTCCGGGTCCGCATCCTTGATGAGCTTGCGCATTCTGTTGAGGGTTTCCCCGCGCCAGTCCCCGAGTTCGGCAATTCTTTTCGAGATGAGCTCCGATGCCGACCGGCCTTGGCTCGCGCCTGACTTTTTCATGTTCTCATCCTAGATAGATTTCAGTTTGAAGACAGTAGAGGATAGTCATGGACGACTGTCAAATACCATGACGCGACGTGCCCCAAAGGCTGAAGGCGGCGGTTTGCTAAGCTGCCGGGAATCACGGAATGGGCCGGAGTCTTCGAGATTTCGGGTGTTTGTTGGGAGCTTGGTTGGCGTTGGCTGCCGGATGATGGTCGTCGGATCCCGGTAGGGCACGCTGGAGCCGATGCCAATGTGCGCGTTTCGGGCACACGTTGCTTCGCACACAGGAACGGGGCTCACACAGCACGGACGTCACGCAATCGGTGGTGGCGCGGACGCCCTCGCGGGCCGTGTCACCGGCGGCAGCTTCGGGCGATCCGTCCGCTACGGTGCGAGCGGGTCAATCCAGGTGCCTTCGATGTACGGAATCTACACGAGCGTTTTACCACGCTCACTAGCATCAAACCTCGTGTTCAGACTGATTCCGCTGATTACGACGGCGTTTGTCGTTAGCTGCTTCATGCGAATCTGACCGCGCTCGCGATGCGATAGCCTAGCGCGACCACACGGCCTCCATACGTGAGTTGCCGACGCATTTCGAGCCCTAGCGCATGTAAGGCGCGACGTTCGTTGTGATCGTTCGAAACTGTTCCTCGCTGAGTGGTAACGCTCGGAACGCCGCCCACGCAGCTTGGGGCGAGAGTCCATCGTCATTCGCTGAGTCAGAGCCGTATAGAATGCGCTCGAGCCCAACCCCGCGTATGCGCTGCGCGATCAACGCCGCCTTGTCGCGCCAGTCGCCATAGCCGGCGATCCCCGACACGTCCATCCAGACGTGCGCCACGCGCGGATCCTTTGAGCGAAACGCGCGGTTGAATTCGCCGAGCGCCTCGTCGACCTTCGGATCGTCGAACGTGCCGCCGCCGGCGAGATGGGCGATCTGGATCGGAATGTCGGGCGCGGATGGCAATACCCGATCGATGAAGGTGCGCACTTGGGCGGCCCCATATGGACGGCGTCTCGTGATCGACGATCGCATGTGAACGACGATCGCCATGCCATTGTCGTTGGCCGCGCGAAACACATGCTGAAGTCGGACAACGTGGTCGAGATTGTCGAGGTCGACGTCAGAATTCCCGAAGTGAAGCTTTATGCCGAAGCGAAGCGATCGATCGGCGGAGCAGCGTCTGATTTCGTCGAGGGCATAGTCGCGGAGCGGGTTGAGACCGCATAATCCGCGCAGGCGCTCGGGGAAGCGCGCCACTTGCTCGCTCGTCCAGTCGTTCTCCGCCTTCACGCGCGCGTACTCGTCATCGACCGACGGCAGATTCGGGTTACTCCACAGGTACGCTGAGGATAGGACAGCAGCGCGTCGAATGCCGGCTGCATCGAGCAGCGCGATCAGATTGGCTCCGTCTATCGGGCGAAAACCCCTGGCCAGCGCTGCGGATCCAGCGCTGAAGATGTGCTGGTGATGGTCGACTGCGGGCACGAGGGGTTCCGCCGCGCGACCGCCGGGAGCGACACTCGCCGCGATTAAGAAGATCGCCGCTGCTGGGACGAGTGCACGTCGAATCACCTAGCAGAGTATAGAGTCGCCTTGCGTCATTGACATAATCCGCACGGAAATCCCGTTGCGCAGAAAGGAGTCCGCACGCGCGTTCAATGACGAGACGCCCACTGTTGGTGAGCAGATGAGCGCAACTCCTCAGTCCCCAAGATCGGCGTCGGTGGTGGGCGCACTTCGAGTTCACCCGCATAAACATTACGCCGACCATTCCCCGCAAACAGTTCGAGGAGCGACACGATGTCCGCCAGATCTTTGCGATGACGCAGGCTGTGCGAGCGACAGAAAGACCTCTGCACCTGCCGCCACAAATTCTCTGGCAAACGCCGCGCCAATGGTGCCTGACGCCCTGAAGACGATGGCATTTCAGCGGCGATCCCGCCGTCGTTCGAAGCGTTCAGCCAAGGTCGCAACGCGACGGTCGTGTGTGTCCTCGCACACCATAAGCTCGACAGCAGATAAACTTGCATAATGCAAGTGACTGACTTACCCTGATGCCGTGGCCCGAAAACGGGGTTCGACGAAGCGCGGACAGTTGCGGTCGCGATGCCCCATTGCCGGCACGTTGGATCTCGTCGGCGATCGGTGGACATTGCTCGTCATGCGTGATGTGCTGTTCTACGGCAAGCGTCGGTTTGCTGATTTCCTCACATCCCCTGAAGCCATCGCCACCAACATCCTGGCTGAACGACTTGCGCGGCTCGAGCGATGCGGGCTGATCGCGCGGCGTCGGTACCAGAAGCGACCTGCACGCGAAGAGTATTTTCCGACGGGCCGAGGCAGGGATCTTGCGCCCGCTATGCGCGAGATGATTCGGTGGGGACAGCGACACATTCCGGGTACCGCTAAACGTCCGCCTCCCACCATGAGTGAACAGGCGGTGCGGTTGATCAGAGGCAATGGACCACTCAAGCAGTCGTCACCCTTCGAGATGGGTTGAGTAGTGGGTAAGCACGGACGCGACATACTGGCAGCAGGGCCAGCCGCTGTGCACAACGGAAAGGAGAACGTCATGTCAACCGAGAGCTCAGCCGTGACGACCTCCGCCCAACAAGTGGTGCAAAC
>Ga0182041_10001396_pt1 | contig 12154 bp, 12 predicted proteins | sample flu12Cox44000178_FD_125967 | JGI IMG/M metagenome (GOLD analysis project Ga0182041, IMG submission 125967) | Lab enrichment of tropical soil microbial communities from Luquillo Experimental Forest, Puerto Rico - flux8day.12C.oxic.44.000.178 | ecosystem: Environmental > Terrestrial > Soil >...
AAACCGCTGTTGATCTCGCGGATGCCGTCGAGCATGCGCCCGGTTGCCGGACCGCTCAGGCCGGTACCGAGAAGCGCATCGACAACCAGGGTCGCGGCCCGCGCTTCCTGGGGGATCTCAGGCAACACCGGACAGCCGCACGCCCGCAACATTTCATAGTTCGTCCTCGCGTCACCCTGAAGCTCGTCGGGGGAAGCGAATAGTACCACGTGCAGGGCCTGAGTCGGGAAGCGAGTGTACAACTGGCGGGCGATGACCATGCCGTCGCCGCCGTTGTTCCCCTTGCCGCACAGCACCACCACCCGCTCACCGGCCAGCGGCCGAAAGCGCCTATCCAGAAATTCCACGACACGATGCCCGGCATTTTCCATCAGCACGATGCCGGAAATCCCCATCTCGATCGTCCGGCGGTCGACCTCGCGCATCTGGGCAGCGGTCAGGACCTTCATACCCGGCGTGCCACCAGCATGGTCATGTCGTCTTGCAATTCCGAGGAACCGGTCCACTGGACTATGGCTTCCATGACGCGGGCCATCATTTCGGGCGAATCGGTGCAGGCGTATTTAGCCAGCAACTCTTGAAACCGATTTTCGCCGAACATCTCACCGTACGTGTTCTCCGGCTCGATGATGCCGTCGGTGTAGGCCACCAGGATATCGCCCGGCTCGAGCGACAGCGTTGCCTCCCCATATTTAGCGGACGGGAAGGCCCCGACGACCATGCCGTTCGGCTCCAGCTTCTCGAAGGTTCCCTGTCGAATCAGAAGCGGCGGCAAATGACCGGCGTTGGTGTAGGTCAGAGACTGCCGGGCCTCGTCGTAGAGCGCGAAGTAAAAGGTGGCATACTTCTCCGCCGACGTGCTGGCCCAGAGCTGGCGGTTGAGCGTAGAGACCAGTTGCGCAGTGGAATATTGATCCGGCCGGCTGCCATTTACCGCGCTGAGCTGCGTGCGCATGGTGGATTGAATGCTGGCCATCAGCAAAGCCGCCGAGATGCCTTTTCCCGCGACGTCTCCTATCGCAAACGCGACCGCCCCCTCCGACACCGGCATGTAGTCATAATAGTCGCCGGAAACCGAGCGCGCCGGGTGGCACTGGGCGGCCAGCTTCAGCGTGCGATTGGAAGGCGCCGCCTTGGGGAAGAGCTGCGACTGCACCTCGCGCGCAATCTCCAGTTCCGACTGCAGGCGTTCCTTCTCTTTGGCCACCACGACGAGACGCCCCAGGTTCTCCGTCATGGTATTGAACGAAGTGCTCAGCTCCGCCAATTGGTCGTCTCCCCTCACCGGAATCCGGTAGGAAAAATTGCCCTCTTTGACATGCATCGTGCCTTCGTAGAGCTCGTGAACCGCGCCGGTGATGGTGCGACTCAGCCGGAAACCGGCGACGAGCGAAGCCATTTCGACCATCAGAAAAAGGACCGCCACCACAATGAAGACGCCTGTCAGTCCCTCGGCCCACTGCGAGGAGGCCTCTCCGAACACTATACCGAGCACGGTAAACGGTCGAGTATCGACCAGCAGGATCCCGTTTTTGGCGACCTTGGGTGAGTCCCAGGAAGCGATTCGCATTGGATAGATGAAAGAGAACTCGAAATCCAAGGGGTTCTGCTTAGGCGGAACGTGACTCTCGAGCGACCGCTTCGTGTAGGGAAGCAGATCGACGTCGCCCAGCCCCGGAATCAGCTCGCTTAAGAAATCGTGCGTAATCGGCGCGAGCAGCGTCAGTTCGTTGCCGCTCGCCGAGGAATGCACCCAAGCGTACACCTGCTTGTCTTTGACCACTAGTCCATTGACTTCCGTCCATTCAGGCGGCGGATCCAGCTTCGAGTTCGGCGGAAACTGAACGTCGTTCCGCCCCCGGATCCGCATCTGGAACCTGGGAAAACGCCGCTCAATCAAAGGCACAAACTGCGCGGCGAACGACTGCGGATTGGTGCCCGGCAGGCGAAGAAGCCCTTCGACCGGGCCGGCGAGGAAACTGATGCGGCGGTTCAATTCGCTGTTGACCAGGTAGACCGCCATCTGGCCGATGACTCCCCCGGCCGCGATCCCGACCAGCACCAGCCCCAGTACCAGCGGCACCACGGCGATAAACAGGTACGCCAACACCAGCCGATTGCGGAGCCGCCAGATGGCGCGACGCTGAGTGCGGCGGATCAGGCCGACCAGGGCGACGAGGCCGAACAGCAGAGTCGCGAGCGCGAGAACCGTCTCAAGACCAGACCCCACATGGGCGAGGCGCAGCAGCCAATAGACCACCAGCGCCACCAGAAAACTCTTGCCGGTCCAGCTCAGCTGAAGCCAGAGGTTCCCGGGGCCTTTGCGCATACTTGCAGACTAGTGTATCGTTTCTTACCGGGCCTCAGCTGCTGGTTTCAGGGTGCCTTTTTGTCTCGCGATCTCGACCAGAGTCGGATAGAACTGGACGAAGGTATTGTCTACGGCGCCGTGTTGCGCATGACACGAGTAACACGCCGCCGAGCGTGGGATGGGGGCGGCCGAGGATGCCCCGCGCTCGAAGGAGAAAAACGCCCAGCCGCCGGCAAAGCGGCGCTGGTCTTTGAGTTCCACTTCCATGGCGCGGAACTCGCCCTGATAGTGACCTTGTTGATTGATCGAGCCTCGACTCTCGGAGACGCGCTGCTCGAGGACCAACATCGTTTGGTCCGGCCATGTGCCGGTCCGAAGGAACGCCCGATAGGCGGCGGGCGTAACGAACACATTGTCAAACGGCGCTTCCGCGCTGGGATCGGCCTTTGAGGCGGGCCCGTAAGACATACCCACGCCGGAGCTCAGCCAGACCCATTCACGATAGTCACCGGGCCGCTCGAGACGGTCGCCCGTGAAGCGCGGTCCGTCCGAGGCGGACGCAGGCTGGCCGGGAAGGCGCAGAACCAAACCCGCGTATAGAGCCACGACCGGGACGAGGAGCCAAAGCTTTTGCATCCTGTTCTCCAGGATAGCCGTAAACGGCGCTCAGCCGCTTGCGCCAGGCCGAGCCATGCGCCACTAATCGATCAGGGTGCCGACGGTTTCGCCGGCCGACATGCGCAGGATGTTGCCCTCCGTGTTCAAGTTGAACACAATGATGGGCAGGTGGTTGTCGCGGCACATCGCAATCGAAGTGGCATCCATCACCCCGAGGCCGCGCGACAGCACTTCGAGGTAACTGACCTTGTCGAAACGAACCGCCTCGGGGTGTTTCAGCGGGTCCTTGTCATAGACGCCATCCACGCGAGTCGCTTTGGCGATGACCTGTGCTTTGATTTCAAGAGCGCGCAGCGTGGCGGCGGTGTCGGTGGAGAAGTAGGGATTGGAGGTGCCGGCGGCGAAAATTACGATCCGTCCTTTTTCCAGATGCCGGATGGCGCGACGCCGGATGTAGGGCTCCGCCACCTGATGCATCTCGATGGCGCTCATGACGCGCGTCGGAACGCCGATCTGCTCCAGCGCGTCGGATAATGCCAGCGCATTGATGACGGTCGCCAGCATGCCCATGTGATCGGCCGTGACCCGGTCCATTTTCTGAGCCGCCGCCGCCACTCCCCGAAAAATGTTGCCGCCGCCGACCACCACGCCGATCTCGACGCCGCTCGATGCCACCTCGGCTACCTCACGCGCCAGCTCCTTCACGCGACCGCCATGGATTCCGAACGACGCGTCTCCAGCCAAGGCCTCCCCGCTTAGCTTCAGCAGGATGCGCTTGTAGCCAGCCATGTTTAGGATTGAGGAGCCGGACCGGCGCCATCCGTGCCCGCTTCGACCCCGGCGACATCGCCTACTTTGAAACGCACGAATCGGGCCACGCCGATGTTTTCGCCGAGCTTGGCGATCTTGGTCTTCACTAACTGCCCGACCGAGAGCGTGGCGTCTTTGACGAACGGTTGGTCGAGCAGGCAAACCTCTTCATAGAACTTCTGGATTCGCCCCTCAACAATCTTGTCGAGGACCTTCTCGGGCTTACCTTCGCCGAGAGCCCGCGCGCGCGCGATTTCCTTCTCCTTCTCCAGAACGTCCGCGGCGACGTCTTCCTTGCGAATGAAGCGGGGGTCGGCGGCCGCGATGTGCATGGCGAGGTCATGCACCAGCTCCTTGAAATCGTCGGTGCGCGCGACGAAATCAGATTCGCAGTTGACTTCCACCAGCACGCCCAACTGGCCGCCGTGGTGAATGTAGCTGCCGATGAGACCTTGCCTGGTGGCGCGCGAGGATTTCTTGCCGGCCGAGGCGATTCCCCACTTGCGCAGCAACACCTCGGCTTCGCCGATGTCCCCTTTGGCCTCTACCAAGGCTTTCTTGCACTCCATCATGCCGGCGCCGGTCCGCTCGCGCAGGTCTTTCACTAAGATTGCAGTCACTTCCGCCATAGTTCTGTCTTCTGGTTTCCCTCGAGGGCGCCGGGGTTGAGAACTGTCTAATGGCCGCTTTCGGTGATGGCCGGCTCCGATGCCGGTTCGGCCGTTTCCGATGCCGGTCCCTTGCGCTGCGAGGACGAAGCCTGGTCGTCTTCCAGGCTCAGGCTCTCGGCCATGATCTCACTCAGCTTCTGAGTGTCCACGTAATCGGTGTATTCTTCCATCCCCCCAACCGGTGTTTCCTCGGTGATGATCTTGTCGGCCGTGAAATCCTGCTCACTGGCGAGCGCGCGGCCTTCCACCACCGCGTCGGCGATCTTGCTGGCAAACAGGCGGATGGCGCGAAGGGCGTCGTCGTTGCCGGGAATGACCCAATCGACTTCGTCGGGATCGCAGTTGGTATCGACGATCGCCACCACGGGGATCCCCAGCCTCCGGGCTTCCTTCACCGCGATCGCCTCTTTGTTGGAGTCGATCACAAATAGCACGTCGGGCAGGCCGGGCATGTCCTTGATGCCCGACAGGTTCTGGTCCAGATGCTTGCGCTCCCGCTCAAGCCGGATGATTTCCTTTTTGGGACGCCCGGCGTAACCGTCCTCGTTAGTGGCCATGGCCTCCAGTTCCTTAAGCCGCTTGATCGACTTCTGCACCGTGGCCATGTTGGTGAGCAACCCGCCCAGCCAGCGCTGGTTTACGAAAAACATGCTGCAACGCCCAGCCTCTTCGGCGATGGCCTCCTGGGCCTGCCGCTTGGTTCCCACGAACAACACGGTCTTACCCTGCGCGGCCATTTCGCCTACGAACCGCGCCGCGTCCTTGAACATTTTGAGCGTCTTCTGCAGGTCGATGATATAGATCCCGTTGCGTTCGCCGAAGATGTACTCTTTCATCTTCGGATTCCAGCGCTTGGTCTGGTGCCCGAAATGAACGCCCGCTTCGAGCAATTCCTTCATGGATATTGCCGGCAAACTACCTCCTAGTTCATGGTCGTGACGCGCCCAAAGCGAAATTTGCGTCCCGGACCTGAAAACATGAAAAAAAGCCTGAAAGCAACCACGATTCCATCCCTTCCAGGCTTCACGAAAAAACCTAACGTTTGGAGAATTGGAACCGCTTGCGCGCACCCTTTTGGCCGTACTTTTTCCGCTCATGGGCGCGCGGGTCGCGCGTCAGAAGCCCGAGCTTCTTTAGCCGGGACCGCAGTTCCGCGTTGAACTCCACCAAGGCTCGAGCAATGCCAAGACGGGCGGCCCCAGCTTGGCCGGCGACCCCGCCGCCTCCGGCGAGAATCACGATGTCGAACTTGTCCATGGTCTCGGTTGCCAGCAGCGGCTGGCGCACCACGGCGCGCGCGCTCTCGGTCGGAAAGTAATTCTCGAACGCGCGATCATTGACCTTGATCTCGCCCTTGCCGGGCCGTAAGAATACGCGAGCCACCGAACTCTTACGGCGCCCCGTCCCTAAAAACTGAACTATCGTTGCTACCACGAACCGTACCTTCCCGCTATTTGATCGCCAGCACGAGCGGTTTTTGTGCCGCGTGTGGATGCCGATCACCCGCGTAGACCTTCAATTTCCGAAACATCTGTTTGCCAAGCTTGGTCTTGGGGAGCATGCCCTGAATGGCTTGTTCCACGATGCGAACCGGCCTCTCCGCCCGCACCCGCCGGAAGCTCTTTTCCACCAGCCCACCGGGATATCCGGTAAAGTGGCGATACACTTTTTTCTCTTCCTTGCGGCCGGTAACCTTCACCCTTTCGGCGTTAATGACGATCACGTGATCGCCCGTATCCAGGAACGGCGTATAGGAGGGTTTGGTTTTGCCCATCAAGAGCATAGCCGCCTTGCTGGCCAATTTACCCAGGACCACGTCCTGAGCGTCAATCACGTGCCAGTCGCGGCTAATCGCGTTCTTGGAAGGAAACTCAGTACTCATCGACACACGTCTCCAGCGCCACTTCTCGAACCTTTTTAGCCTAGCGGGATGCGAGCCGAATGTCAAATACGAGAAAGCGGTCTGGAATGGGGTCCGCCGCAAAACTAGAACATCAATCCGCGGGTTGCGTTTCGACGGAGCCTCCGATATCATTTGGTCCAAGGATTCTGCGCATCCAAGGAGGGCCCGAACAATGAGTATGCTACGGGGATCGCTAGCTGGTTTGGCCATGGGGATCACGGTTCTGGCCGCCACCAACTCCGCCCCTGTGACGTTCAACAAAGACGTTCTTCCCATTCTCCAGAAGAACTGTCAGGGGTGCCATCGGCCCGGCGAGCTAGCGCCGATGTCGTTTCTCAGCTACAGCGAGACCCGGCCCTGGGCCAAGGCGATGAAGCAGGCCGTGGTGACCAAGAAGATGCCGCCGTGGTTCGCCGAGAAGGGTCACTTTGCCAACGATCGCACGCTTACCGACGACGAGATTAGCACCCTGGCGCGGTGGGCCGACAACGGCGCGCCGGAAGGGGACGCCAAGGACAGACCGGCCCCGCTCGCTTTCCACGATGGCTGGAACATCCAGCCCGACCTGATCGTCGAGATGCCGAAGGAATTCCTGGTGGCAGCGAGTGGCACCATCAACTATCAGAACTTCCTCGTCAAGGTGAACTTTCCCGAGGACCGGTGGGTGGTGGCGGCGGAGATGCGCCCCGGAAACCCGAAAGTGGTCCACCACGGACGCGTCATCGTGCGGCCGCCGACTTCGACATGGATGGCCAAGGCGGTGCCTGGCGAGCCCTATGAAGAAGGCTCCGACGGCATGGGTGGCGCCAAGGCCGGGACCGACCTGCTGGGAAAATACAACCCGGGATTGGGCGCGCAGAGCTTTGAGGTGGACGGCTCGGCGAAGTTCATCCCCAAGGGGTCGGATCTGGTGTTTAACCTCCACTACACGGCGGTAGGCACGCCGCAAACGGACCGCTCCAAAGTAGGGCTGGTTTTTGCGAAACATCCTCCCACGCTGCGCTACTGGATGTCCCCCGGAACCCCCGCGGCCTTCAACCTGGTGATTCCGGCCGGCGACAGCAACGCGGAAGTAGTGAGCGAGGTAACCATTGGCGTGGATGGCGCGAGGCTCGTCTACATCCAACCCCACCTGCACCTGCGGGGCAAGGATTACGAGATTCGGCTGACCTATCCGACCGGCGAGACTGAGACCATCTTTAAGGGCGTCTGGGATTTCAACTGGCAAGTCGGATATCAGCTGGCGAAGCCGGTCCCCGTGCCCAAGGGCACCAAGATTCTGGCGATCGCGCATTACGATAACTCGATCAACAACAAGTTCAATCCTGATCCGACCAAGACCGTCTGGTGGGGCGACCAGAACTGGGACGAGATGCAATCCGGATTCCTGGGTCTGGTGGTGGCGGCTGATAGCGACGTGAACAAAATTTTCATCCCGTCGGGCCCGAGTCTGCTGCCGCGCGGCACCACCGCCGGGCCGTCGCTGGCCTCCGTGGGGAACGCTCGGACGAGGTAGCGGCGCCCCGAGCTGCTGCCGCAATCGACGGCGGTCGGAATTCGTCTTGCCTGCTCGCGCGCTTGAAAAACCAGAGCCGATAATTTTGCTCCTCCGGACCTCGCTCCAGAGTGCAGCACAAACCCGGTTCGAGCGGCGAGGACCTTCGCCCTTACGGGAAAACGATCAGCCCGAACCCTCTGCTCTGCTCCGGATGCCGGCGTGGCACGCTCGGCGCCGCCAACGTGGCAGCTACCGGGGAGCCGGTTGGTGTGATAGACGTGCACGTAAGGGAAAGGCCTGATGTCGACGGCGTGCAACCTCACAGAACTGCCCGGCGATAGCGCCCTCAGGCCTGTCCCAGGCAGATATTTTCCATGTTCGCGTCGCGTCTGCGAACCGGCAGCCTTCCCCACTGACTCGATTGTGGAGTGAGATTACCAGGAGTTTTCCCCGGTCCAAACCTGCGCCAGGCTGCCAACGAGGACGCGCAGCGAGGTTTTAAGCGAACCGTCCCGGACGAGCCGAAGGTCCAGGTCCCGCCGCTCGGAGTAGGTCAGCTGGTTGCGCCCCGAGATCTGCCACAGTCCGGCAAGTCCGGGTTTCGCCTCCAGGATTTCCTCCGCGTCTCGTCCATAGTAGCGTTCGAGCTCCCGGGCGGTCAGTGGACGAGGGCCGATTAATGCCATCTCCCCCAAAATCACGTGTAGCAGTTGCGGCAGTTCGTCGACCGAGTGCCGGCGGCAGAACCGGGCGAAGGCACTGGGGACGCGCGGATCGTCGGCGTCTTTCTGCAGGGGTCCCGCCTGGTCGTCGATAGGCTCGATCCAGCGGAAGCGTCCGCGATCTTGGGCATCGTCCCACATCGTGCGGAGCTTCAGCATCCAGAGCGTGGACCCCCGCCAGCCGACGCGGCGATGCGCGATAAGCGGGCTCCGTCCCGATTGGAGCGCCAGGACGGCTGCGCTGGCACACAACGCCGGACTGACGGCAATCAAGGCTACCGTCGCAGCAATCCTTTCCGCCACGCCAACAAGCGAAGTGGGGAAGATGCGCACCGCAGAGCGCCCGCGGGCAACGGGAGTGGAGGCCACAGGATACCTTATCCGATCTTAGCTGCGGCCTTCCGGCGGGTGGTGTTAACACTTTGTGAAATCAAGCGTTCATTGTGTGTTCATCCGTAGTCGAGCAGAATAGAAAGAGCGTGCGAATTCTGCTGGTGGAAGACGAAGCTCGGGTCGCCGGGTTCCTGGCCAAAGGCCTGCGCGAGCAGACCTACGCCGTAGACGTGGCTACCGATGGCGTCGAAGGCCTGCACCTGGGATCGGAGAACGACTACGACCTGGTGATCCTCGACGTCATGCTGCCGCATAAAGATGGACACGCTGTTTGCCGCGAGCTCCGCCGGCGCGGGCGCCTCAGCCCGATCCTGATGCTCACCGCCCGCGGCGCCGTGGACGACCGGGTGGCCGGCCTTGACGCCGGCGCCGATGATTATCTCACCAAGCCGTTCGATTTCAAGGAATTGCTGGCTCGCGTGCGGGCGCTCCTCAGGCGCTCCACGGCCCTGCGACCCGCGACCTTACGCGTCGCTGATCTCAAGCTCGACACCGCCAGCCATGCCGTCGAGCGCGCCGGCCGCGTCGTCACCCTGACCGCCAAGGAGTATGCTTTGCTGGAATTCCTGCTCCTCAACCAAGGCCGCGTGGTCGGGCGCGAGGAGATCGCGCAGCATGTTTGGGACGAAAACTTCGATCCCTTCTCCAACGTGATCGACGTGTACATCAAGCGTCTCCGCTCCAAGATGGACACCGAGCCCCGCCGGCGTCTGATTCACACGCGCCGCGGCGAAGGCTATCTGCTGGCGGCCGAGCAGGGGGCCGGTGATGCTTAAGAGCCTCCGCCTGCAGCTCGCCGCCTGGTACCTGGTCTTCTTTTCGCTGCTGTTGCTGCTGCTGTGTGTGCTGCTCTATGGCACTCTTGCGCGTTCCATGCAGCGGCGGCTCGATGAAACCCTGGTTTCCCAGGCCGCTACCGCTGCCAAGCTGTTGGAAGAGGAGCTCGTAGAGATGAGGGGGGATGCCGTTGGCGCCGCGGCCGACGTGCTTGGGGAGTTGCAGCCGTCCGGCCAGGTAATTGCCATTCTGGAGAATGCCCAAGTGCTCGCGGGAGGCACGCCAGCTGAGCTGCCCCAGCTGGCCGTGGCCGCCGAAACCGCACTGGCTATCCCGGCTCCCGAAACCGTCGTGGCGCTGCCGGGTTGGGGGCAGCACGGCGCGCGCGCGGCGGCTCGCCGCGCGTCGTACCGCAGCCGCACCTTTCTGGTCCTGGCGGTGGAACCGCTCGATTTGATCGCCGCCGACCTCGAAGCCCTGCGCCGCACCTTATCCATCGCGCTGCCGGTGCTCATCCTGATTGCCGGCGCGGGCGGCTACCTGCTGACGCGCCGCGGCCTCGCGCCTTTGGGAACGATGGCCGCGCAAGCCCAGCTCATCACCAGCCAGAATCTGGACGCGCGGCTCGAAATCGGCCGGGCCGCCCAAGAGTTGACGTTGCTAGCCGTCTCCTTTAACGAGTTGCTTTCGCGCCTGGATCAATCCTTCGACACCATGCGCCGCTTCGTCCAGGATGCCTCCCACGAACTCCGCACACCCCTGAGCGTGATCCGCGGCGAGGCCGACGTGGCGCTTTCCCGCGAGCGCACTGCGGCCGAGTACCGCGAATCTCTGGCCACCATTCAACAGGAATCCGAGCGCCTCTCCCGGCTGGTGGATGATCTGCTCAATCTGGCGCGCGCCGATGCCGGGCGCGTCCAATTGCGGGTCGAGGAACTGTATCTGAACGATCTGCTCGCCGAATGCTGCCGTTTCGTTCAGCCTCTGGCGACCGCGAGAGAGATCGAGCTCCAGTGCCGCTCGGGCGAGGATGTGCCTTTCCGCGGCGACGAAGGTCTGCTGCGCCGCATGGTAGTGAACCTGCTCGATAACGCAGTCCGCTATACGCCGGCCGGCGGCAAAGTCTCGGCGACGCTCGAAGCCCAAGGGCCTGACGTGCGCATTCGCATCGCCGATACCGGCGTCGGTATCGCGCCCGAAGCTTCCCAACGCGTGTTCGAGCGCTTCTACCGCGCCGACCAGTCCCGCTCCCGCCAGCAGGACGGTTTTGGCCTAGGCCTCTCGATCGTCAAGTGGATCGCCGAATCCCATCACGGGCAGGTGGAGCTGACCAGCCGGCCCGGCGCGGGAAGCACGTTTACGGTGCACTTGGCACGGCAGTGAGCGGGTATTGAGCTGCGAATGAGGCAGCCCTCCGATTCTTCGCGGAGATTTAGAGTCAGAGAGGTTTAACGATCCGACACCGATTCCTGATTCCTTGCCGAAGGATGAATTTGAAGATAAACCTCGTACCAATCTTGGGAAATTTCTCGTTGGGCATCTCGCAAGCGCAGGTTTCCAGTGCAGACCTCGTCATGCAAATACCTCTCAACTCCATCTTTTTGGTGCGCCCCTGGTCTGGGCTCATAAGCTTCCGGCCATAGATTGTCAGGATCGGTTGGATGGCCTCCAAGCTCCAGAGGAATGAGGTGGTCCTCCTCGTAATCCGAAACAGTCCCCGGCAATCCCAAGGCATCAATCTGTTGCTGCTTAAGCTTTCGAGTGTAGGAACTCGATGGACGAATCGCGCTGGTATGCCAATTGGGGTTGCAGATCGTTTCTTCAATATTATCTTGCGTGACGTCGGGATTTGTCGATCCTCGCGTTACTTGTCCGATGGGATAGAGTGAGTCCGGACCAGCCCGATGTGCAACCGTCATCGCATGGCCTGCTCTGCTAGGAAGATCCATTCCGTCACTTGCCGCTGGCGACGGTCGTGATGGCTCCACAACCTCTGCGGAACCAGACGTGAACCAGTTACGAGCCCAAATCGCCAAGAGCAACAGCATCAAGACGACCATCAAACCCTTCACAAATCGGCGCATCATTATATTCTCGCCCCACCAGCCCCCTCTTCCGCCGTGTTTGGATGTATGGAACTGTCCTGCACAACTGGACCGTCCTTTATATACCGATACCGCGTCCCCGTGCCAACCTTCTGGTCGATTTTACCTATCCGCATCGAGGGAGCCGGAGGTGCTGCGGTTTGTGAGTTCGTGACGGCTCCTAAGGAAGTTTATTTATAAGCCACAGCGAGGCCACCCAAGACACAGGTTGCTGCGAGGGCGTAGGCTGCGGTGGCGGACACAAGCCATCGCGTGTCCCTACTACGCTTCTGAGCCAGAATTTTGCCTGCGAGGCCAAACACTAACTAGCCAAGGGCTTCGCCCTTGATATCCCTTTGGGATATTG
>Ga0182041_10001399_pt1 | contig 12150 bp, 10 predicted proteins | sample flu12Cox44000178_FD_125967 | JGI IMG/M metagenome (GOLD analysis project Ga0182041, IMG submission 125967) | Lab enrichment of tropical soil microbial communities from Luquillo Experimental Forest, Puerto Rico - flux8day.12C.oxic.44.000.178 | ecosystem: Environmental > Terrestrial > Soil >...
ACGGTGTTCGGTGTTGGTAGGGCCGGATCTCCGAGCCGGCCGGTTCATGGCTTGCACCGTCACGCCTCCTCGGGCGGCTCGGAGATCCGCCCCTACCACATTCCCTTGCACGTATGCGCTCGCAAAACACACACGAAATGGCATTTCGCAACAGGCTCTGGCTAGCGCGCCGTTCTACCTGGCGGAACTGCACCCGAAACCGGGGGCACGATTCTCGGACTCGAGGGGTTCACTTGAAGAGTCATGCGCATTTTGTCGTACCCGACTACCATCGCCTCAAGAAAATAGGTCCGCCCGGCGGACATATCGCGAGTAGATATGCTTCCGACAAATTCTGCGCGTTCTGCAGGATTGATAATGACATAGCCTGGAGTCTGGGTAACCGGCTGGTCGTCAGACCATTGCACCAGCTTTTTCCCAGTCGCATCGCGAAGCATAAAATCGTATTTGCGACTGTCGCTGAAAATAAAGTTCACAGGCTTCCGGGATCGATTGATCAGCAAAAGGTGGGCCTCTAACGCACGCGTGTCAGACAGTCGAACGAACTGAGGGATAATTTTCAACCGCATCTCGACACCATAGTAAACCGGACCGGTGATGGGACCGAAGAGATTGGATTTTCTGGAGTTCGCGACCGCGGCGCCGGTTGTGTCTTTCTTGCTTTTGCCAACGAACGGCACCCACCGGTAAACTCCGCTGGAACTGGAACAACCAGCAAGCGAAATGAGCATCCCGGCACAGATCGCAACACGAAAATTCATTGCGACGGTTTAGCGGATGGCGAGCCAGGTTGCAAATCCTATCCGACATCATCAAAGTCGCCTATGCTCAGCAGTACCCTTGCACCGAATCCCCACGCCACGGCGCCTATCGCTCTTCTTATCATTGCGTTGCTGGGAGGTGGTCTTTACGCACAAGCACCGAAGATCATTCTCCCGACAGAGAATCACGCATTGCTGGAGGGCGACAGCGCCGCTTTCTACCAGTACGTGAAACGGGATTTCGAAGGCGTAGCGAGCGAGCCGTGGGAAGGTGGCCAATATGGCTTTGTCCGCGATCCCCGGCGTATAGGTAACACGATTATCTACACTCGCTTTCACGAGGGTATTGATATCCGACCACTTCGAAGAGACGCCGGCGGCGAGCCGCTGGACCTTGTTCATGCAATAGCCAGCGGCATCGTCGTTTATACAAACTCTGTGCCCTCCTCCTCGAATTATGGCAGATATGTTGTCGTCGAGCATCAGTTCGACGGATGCCCGTACTACAGTCTTTACGCACATCTCAGCGCGGTCCAAGTGAACGTCGGCGACCACGTTTCCCAGAATGATGTCATCGGTGTCCTTGGTCATACAGGCGAAGGCATCGACCGTGAGCGCGCACACCTTCACCTCGAATTGAACCTTCTCATCAACGGAGAGTTTGAGAAGTGGTACTCGAAGTATTTTCCGGCAGAAGGAAATCGGCACGGAATTTACAACGGCCAAAATCTCGACGGGTTTGATATTGGCCGGTTTTACCTCGAGCTGGCAAAAAATCCAACTTTGACGGTCCCCCAATTTTTCCAGGAAGAAACGACCTGGTACAAGGTACGCGTAGCGGCCTCGAAGCACATGGATCTGCTGCGGCGTTATCCATGGTTGTCTGGGGGCCGGCTGGAGGCGCCCGCCTGGGAAATTTCTTTTAACCAGGCTGGCATTCCGATTCGAGTGCAGGCTATTGATGGTCCGGTTATTCAACCAGTCGTTACATGGGTAAAGAACTCCCCGTATCCTTACGCCCCGCAAACAAGAGGTTATCTTCTGGGCAGCGGCTCGCATTTCGGCCTGAGCCCTCAAGGACGCCGGTATATGGATCTAATCAGTCCTGAAAATGAGTGACCACGAGCGGCACAGCATGCAGGCACGGCCTCGCTCCATGAGATATTTCTTTTTAACTTTGTTCGCATTTACCTTTTGCTGCCAGGCCGAGGATCGTTTGAGTCCCTCGGTGAGCCAACTCCTGGTTGCGATCGCACCGAGCTGGAACAGCATGAATGGAAAGCTTCAGCGCTTAGAAAAGACCGAAGAAGGATGGCACCCCGCCGGTCCCCCGATAGCGGTGCTTTTCGGGAAATCCGGATTGGCCTGGGGCAGAGGCTTGCTGGTTGGTCAAGGAGGAGGTCCGGTCAAGGTCGAGCGGGATCATCGAGCTCCTGCGGGCGTGTTTCGCATCGGAATGATCTACACATACGATCGCTCTTTACCGCCGGGCGCCGACTATCCGTTTCACACGGTGGCTGATGGAGACGCCTGGGTTGATGATATACACAGCAGCCAATACAACCTGCACGTCACTGTGGACTCACGCAATCCTCCCCCCTGGTTTCAGAAGCAGAAAATGCGGCGCGGAGATTTCGCGTACCGCTGGCTGATCGAAATCAGGCATAACGCTGATCCGCCTGTACCGGGATTCGGCAGTGCGATCTTCTTCCACATTCGACGCGGACCGCAACGCCCGTCCTCAGGATGCACCACTATGGCGGAGCAAAATCTGGTGCAGATTGTTCGCTGGCTCCGAGCGCGTGCCAGCCCCGAGTACGTTTGTTTGCCCAAGACCGAATATCTTTTACGCTGGCAAGCATGGGGACTGCCGGATCCCGCGGTCACACAGCTTTTCTAGCCTGGCTCAGCTCCGACCCTGCAGTGGACGTGGCAGGGCCAGATCTTCTAATCTGGAACTCGTTTCCTTCAGCACCTCAGAAGACTGAAACTATTTGAGGAATTTTCTGATCCATCGAAGTTGAGTAAATGATCGATAAACGGAGCAGCGCTCTGATCCTTGTTGGGCATGGATCAACTCTCAATCCGGATTCGAGCGCCCCAACGTTTCAACATGCCGACGAGATCATTCGGCGCGATGCATTCGCGGAAGTGCACTGCGCGTTCTGGAAGGAGGAACCGAGTTTGCGCGAGGTCTTGTACATGGTGGAGAGCGACCAAGTATATGTGGTTCCCAACTTCATCAGTGAAGGTTACTTTACAGAAACCGTCATTCCGCGAGAACTTGAACTTGGCGGCCCGATTTCACATCGCATGGGCAAAACGATCGGCTACTGTGACCCCGTAGGTAATGATCCCCGAATGATGGACCTGGTCCTGCGCGGCGCCCGGCGGGTCGCTCCCGATGTACCTGCTGACCAGGCATGCCTGCTGGTCGTCGGTCACGGGACGAGCCTGAATGAGAAGTCCGCCCAGGCGACCCTGCGCCAAGTCACGCAAATCAGACGCAAAGGGTGGTACGCGGAGGTCGCCGCGGCTTACATGGAAGAAGCTCCCTTTATCGCTGACTGGCGAAAAAACACGTCACAGCACTACGTTATCGTTGTCCCCTTCTTTATCGCGGACGGCTTGCACAGCTACCAGGATATCCCGGTTTTGCTCGGTATTGAACCGGAGGCGAGCGTGGCCGCCAGCCGGCAGGAGGTTTTCCGTCGCAATCCGTACCGCCTTGACGGCAGAGAACTATACTATGCCAAGGCAATTGGCTCGGAACCTTCGATGGCCGACGTCATTCTCGATACGGTCGATCGCTTCCTGCAAAAATATTCTAGCGAGGCCGCGCCTCGGACCAGCGAGGTGGAGGGGTAAAAAGGGCCGCGCCTCAGCAGCCGCATGACCAATGACGAACTAAAGGAGTTGATCCAGGCAGGGTATCACGCGATCGGAGAACTCGAGTTCGCGGAGACAACCGACGGCTACCGTCTTTACCATCGCAGGGATCGAAATTCCTTATCCAAAACAAAAGTTCTTCGCTCTCCCGAAGATGCCAGAGAAATCGCCAAATACGACCGCACAGGCGCGTACCGGCCGTTGAAAGGGGCGCCTAGCTTGCCTTCAGGCTGGGTGCTCGAACTACCGGATCTGGACGCGCTCCGGAGGGCTTTGGACTATTTCTATCCCGCGGCCCTGGGAATATGGAGAGCATTCAGAGAGCGAAGTGCAGGGGTCGTGAGTTTCCGCCATACGCTTGATCGTCAGACGGGGATGTATCGCATTGCTCAAAAGATAACCACCGGGCAGGCGGAAAATCTTGTGCAGAAGTTCTGCAGCTCCGACGGTCGCTGTTTGCGAACGATTCTTTGGGGAATCGAGCCGGATCGGCCTTCCGCATTTCTACCTCGCTCAAAATCTGATCCATCTGCCGATCAGACCGGCGAAGGCCGCAGGGTTATCCCTTATCTATGCCTTGAAGGCTGCAATATGCTAGTGGCCGCAGCGAGAAAAGTCGTTGTCGCCCGACGAAAAACCGAACGCTCAAAAGAGGCCAAACTCGGAAACGCGCCTGAAAATCAGCATCACCAAAACCCTTGAAAAGCAAAATCGGTTGCAGATGAGTCAAGTTTTTCAGTATCCGCGTATCACCATCAAGTACCTGCTTTTCAAGGATTCTATCGCGAGGCCGCTTCACCCAATCGGTGCTGCTCCCAATGCGACCTTGAGATCCCTAGATCTCGCCGGTTTGAGGCGCGGCCTCGCCAGATCATGATCGCCTATCGTTGCAGAACGCTTGTCTCGATGCATGGGCCGCCCATTGAAAACGGCGCATTCGTAGTAGAGGGAGCATCTATAGTTGAAGCGGGCAGCGTGCATCAAATTCTCCGCAAGCATTTGGGAGAGGTTGTCGACCTGGGCGAAGTAGCCGTGCTGCCCGGTTTGATCAATGCCCATTGCCACCTGGACTATACCCTCATGCGGGGAGCAATCCTGCCGGCGCGCAGTTTCGCGCACTGGGTTAACAGGATCAATGCCCTGAAAAGATCATTCACCGATAGCGATTACGTTCGTGCCATGCGGCTCGGCTTCGCAGAGCTCCGGCGAAACGGAATAACAACGGTTCTGGACATTGTTGCGAATCCGCAAATTTTTCCGTTCCTTCCGAGCGCTCCTATTCGAACATGGTTTTGCTTGGAACTCATCGACGTCCGCCCGCGCCCTTGGATTGACGAGTCGGCCTACGGCTCCTGGTTATTCTTCTCCGAGAAGGTGAAACCAGTTGGTGGACTGGGCCTCAGCCCGCATGCGCCGTACACCGCCTCCTCGAAGATGTACGAACTCGCGCTCAAATGTTCGCGCATGCTCAATATGCTGGTCACCACCCACGTGGGCGAATCACACGAGGAATACGACATGTTCGCGGAAAATCGCGGAGCACTTTACGATTTTGTCTCGACGCTCGGACGGCCAATGACCGACTGTGGAACAACATCTCCGCTCCGGTATCTGATCAAAAACGGTTTAATCGACGAGGATTGCATTTTAGCGCACTTGAACGAATTGGATGGCGATGATCTGGAACTCCTTAACGACGCGAGATGGCGCGCATTGCACGTGGTCCATTGCCCGAAGAGCCATCGATTCCTGCATCATCGACGCTTTCCAATGGAGGCGTTGTTTGAGCGCGGCTTGAATGTCTGCCTCGGCACCGACAGCCTCGCAAGCAATGATTCGCTTAATCTTTTTTCCGAGATGCGCACCGCTAAAAAAAACTACCCAGAGCTCACGGCTCGGGAACTCTTGGAGATGGTTACCGTGCGACCGGCGCGCGCCTTGAAAATGGAGCGTCATTTAGCCAAGATCGCTAGCGGCTATCTGGCCGATTTAATTGCCATTCCCTTTACGGGGTCTGTCGATGAGGTATACGAAGCAATTATCCAAAACCGAGGTCCGATCGAATGGATGATGATCAACGGAAAAATCATGGCCTGATGCGCTGGATCGCGTCAGCTGTTGCCTATGGAATTTTGACCTTTCAGCCGCTCGGCGTTTTCGGAAGGCATAAGCCGAAACTCGCCGTCAAGCCTGCTCCCCCGAAGCCTTCTCTCGAGACGCTTCTTGAGCAAGGAGAACCAACCGTTGCCGCTGAAAGCGCCGCCGCGATTGATTCGTTCACCGGCGAGTTCTTGTTCGTAAAGAACGAGAATGCCCCTCAATACCCCGCCAGTTCAACAAAAATCCTGACGGCCCTTTTGGTCATCGAAGCTGGAGACCTCGACAAACTCGTAACGGTTGACCTTTCGGACACTAAGGTCGAACCGAGCAATTTGGAATTGAAACCGGGAGAACAGTACGCGCGGCGCCAGCTTCTCTATGGGCTTATGCTGAAGAGCGCGAACGATGTGGCCATGGCGTTAGCGCGCGACAATGCCGGCTCCGTCGAGGCTTTTGCGGAAAAAATGAACCGGCGCGCGACCGAACTCGGAGCGACGAACAGCCATTTTGTAAATCCAAATGGGCTGCATAATCCGGACCACTACACGACGGCCCACGATCTGGCACTCATTGCAAAGGCGGCAATGGAACAGCCATTTTTCCGGCAACTGGTTTCGACAATCTACTATACCTGGAAATCGCCTGGAGGGGCCGTCTACCAATTGCGCAATCATAACCGCCTCCTCCGTCATTTCGCCGGATGCAATGGATTAAAGACCGGTTACACGCGGGCGGCGCAACAAGTACTGGTCAGTTCCGCGTTGCGCGACGGCCACGAAGTGATTTCGGTCGTCCTGCATACAGACAAACCAGGGATATGGGACGACAGCAAGTTGCTTCTTTCTTACAGCCTTATCAAGGTCGGGTGCCCTCCTGCAGAAATCGTAAACAACTCTGAGAAGGGAACCGAAAATGAGGCGGGTTCAGGTGAAGGAGACGAGGTTCACTAGCCGGCGAGCACAAAGCCCGCGTTTCTGCGGCTGGAACAAGGAACTTGGGGTCTTTTCGGGCCGCTAGCCCGCAAAAATCACGCGTTGTAAAAAAAGCGGCACGCTCATTGCGGGCTAGAGCCTGCATTGATCACAAATCCCTAGACAAATCAACGCAACTGTTGTGACTACGGCTGAGGATTTGTGATCAATGCAGGCTCAGAGCTTGGCTGGGCTAATTCTGTGAAGTTTTTGCTCGATTATTAGTCATAATTCTAATAACACGCAGAATATTCATATATTTCCCGCCATGGCCCGTATCTTGATTGTCGACGATGAGCCTCAAATGCTGGATGTGATCGCCAACCTTTGCCGCGATCACGGCCATCAACCTCTCCCATTTGCATCCTTTGAGGCAGCACTTGAAGCTCTGCCCAAGGTTACGCCTCACCTCATCATCATCGATGTAAACCGAGAAGGCGATACGGGACTTGCCTTTTTAGAAGAATGCAGGGCGAAATTTTCCCAAACCGCGGTTGTGATGGTTACAGCCTATACTTCCGTTCAAATGGCCGTTGAGGCCATGAAACTCGGCGCTTACGACTATATTACAAAGCCCTTCAAGCTTGACGAATTACAATTTTGCATCCGGCGAGCTCTGGAATACCAGGCTGCCTTCCGCGAAAACGATTTGCTCAAGCGCGAATTCCGCGACCAGTACAAGTTTGAGAACCTCCTCGGGACGAGCCCGAAAATGCAGGAAATCTATAAGCTTATCGGGAAAGTCGCTGACACGGAAAGCACGATTCTGATCCAAGGCGAGAGCGGAACGGGCAAGGAACTGGTGGCTCGCGCCCTGCACTACAACAGTTCGCGGCAACATCACCCCTTCCTGGCAATAAACTGCAGCGCCCTTCCTGACAGCACCCTGGAATCGGAGCTCTTTGGTCATAAGAAGGGCGCCTTCTCGGGTGCGCTAATGGATAAGAGCGGCCTGTTCGAGGAGGCCAACCATGGCACGCTTTTTCTTCATGAAGTAAACTCGACCTCCCAACAGCTTCAGACCAAACTACTCAGGGTTCTGCAGGATCACCAAATTCGACGCATGGGGGACTCCCGACAAATCCCGGTCGACGTGCGGACGATCGCGGCATCCAATGAGCAGCTCAAGCTGAAAACCGGCAATTTTCGCGAAGATCTTTATTACCGCCTGGCGGTTATTCCGATCGAAATTCCACCGTTACGGGAACGTCTGGAGGATGTTCCGCTTTTAGTGAACTACTTCCTGCAGAAGCATGCTGCCCAGACCGGCACCGAACAAAAGGAGATCGACGTTAGAGCCATGGATCGCCTGATCCGGTATGGGTGGCCCGGAAATGTTCGGGAGCTCGAAAATGTCGTCGAAAGAGCCTGCGCACTCAGCGAAGCTGGTCGCATCAGAGGTCAGGATCTGCCGCCGCATATCCTGCAGGCCCCCAGCAGCGCTGCCCCGTCTCCGGAAGTCGAATGGCAAATCGGCCAACATCTGGACGATTTTGTCCGCAATCAGGAGAGAAAATACATTGAGGTGACTCTGAAGTTCAATCAGGGGTCGCGTGAGAAAACGGCCAGTATGCTGGGCATAAGTATTGCAACGCTCTATCGAAAACTCGATCTTAAACATCACCGAGACCATCATGCGGGGTAGTTCCCGCAGCGCAACTTCTACCGTGTGACCTCTCGGGTGGTGTGCGATCGGTAAGGCAAGCTTGCCCCGAAACCCGCCCCCGGCCAGAAGAGAGCGCGCCTAACCGGCACCTCGGCCCTTGCAGTTCGCCTTCTAGTCTCTTAGAGTGGATATTTGGTGAGATAAGCGTTCTGCTATATGGCTGGGCCAGGGATCCATCAGTTCCAAAATTTGACGATGCAGCAGGTACTCGCACCTCAGCTGCAACAAAGCCTTCAAATTCTTCAAGCTCCCACGCTGGAACTAAGAAATATCGTACAGCAGGAACTTCAGACAAATCCGGTGCTTGAGGAGGAAATTGGCGCATTCGATTCCGAGGAGCGAACCAAGGACGATCGGGAATTTGAAGAAGAATTCGAGCGGCTCGCCAGACTCGACGAAGAATGGCGGGACTACATGGCTCAAAATGTCAGTTACTCCTCCCGAAATCCGGAAGACGAGGAACGGCGCCAATTCTTTTTCGATTCGATCGCAAGCCAGGAAACCCTGCAGCAGCACCTTTTGGAGCAACTCAACACCGCTGAGGTGAGCACATCTCAGCGCGAAGCTGCTGAGCTCATCATAGGCAATATCGATGAACTCGGTTTTCTCCAATCATCTCTGGAGGAAATCTCGCAGAACACGACCCATTCGGTGCAAGAGCTGCAACAGATGCTCGATCTCGTACAAACATTTCATCCCGTAGGAGTTGGCGCCCGCGACTTAAAAGATTGCCTCCTCATCCAGTTGCGCCGGCTGGGAAAACAAGACAGCCTCGAATATCAAATTGTGAGCGAATTCCTGGAGGACCTGGGCCGCAGGCGATTTCCGGAGGTTGCCCGTCGCCTTGGTGTTTCGGTCGAACAGGTACAAAGGGCAGCCAATTTCATCTCCACTCTCGATCCCAAGCCTGGCCAAATCTTTTCTCCAGATCCGAATAGCTACGTCCTGCCAGACGTCAGCGTCGACAAGATCGACGACGGCTATTCAGTGACGCTTAACGGAGACCAGATACCCCACTTGCGGATCAGCAAGACTTATAAAGATTTGATGACTCAGGGAAGCAATGGGGCGGAGGTGCGCGACTACATTCGTGAAAAGATCAGAAGTGGAAAATTCTTAATCAAGAGTATCCATCAGCGGCAGCAAACCATTTTGAATATCGCGAATGAGATCGTAAAGCGCCAGCACGATTTCCTTGAGGCGGGAACGGCATTCCTAAAGCCGATGACGATGGTGCAGATCGCCGATACGGTAGGTGTTCACGAAACGACAGTTAGCCGGGCGATCTCAGGAAAGTATATGGCGACGCCCCAAGGCGTATTTGAAATGAAGTATTTTTTCACACCGGGATATCAGACGGTGGACGGCGCAGCCCTGAGCAATACCAGTGTCAAGGAGGCGATTGCTGATCTTGTACGAAATGAACAGCCGCGCAATCCTTTGAGTGACAAAGAAATAGTGGAAATCCTTTCGGATCGCGGCATACCCATCGCGCGAAGGACAGTTGCGAAGTACAGAGCGGAACTGAATATTCTGCCCAGCAACCTGAGAAAACAGTTCTAGCGAGGCCGCGCCTCAGACGGGCAGATCTCAGGATCCCAAGGTTGCGTTGGGAGCAGCGCCGATTGGGCGAAGCGGCCTCGCTCTAGCGGGACCCGAATTTTAGGCCATTGCCCGCGCCTGATCAGCGCATTGGTTTGGGTTTTGTTTTGTGCGCGCATTTAGAAGAGCTGGGGAAATCCAATGCCTTTGGTTCCGGGTCCCGCTTATAGAATCCTTGAAAAGCAAAACCGCTAATGATTAATGTCCGGATACAGAAAAAAGTTGACTCGTCCGTGCAACGACTTTTGCTTTTCAAGGATTCTAGTGCGCCGCCTCGTCGCGCTCATTTGCGCTGTTGCTACCTTCCACTCGACTGCCGGGGCCAAGGTTTTCAATCTTCAGGCCGATACCTTTCATTTCTCGAATCAGACGTATTTCGACTACAAGGTAGCCAGTGATCAAGAGATCAGGATCGCGCGGAGGAAAGGGAAGATGCCTGACTATTCGCGCCACTGTTTCCAGCTTTGCAGGGCGGTCCTGCAATTCGACAAGTTTGCTGAATTCCGCCCGGATCTGCCTCGAGCTTCCGAAGCCGAATACAAAAGGCTGATCCGTCGAATCTGCCGGACTCCACCGTGGAGTTCAGGCCCGAAAGAGAAGATCATCATTCCTGGCTATGCGAATCTCGACAGTTTTTCGGCTGCTGAGACGCTGACCCTCCAGAAAAACCTTGGTCTGTGGTGGCCGTCATACTGGAGGATCGGCAACTGGCGAATCGTGTTTCCGGTCCTCCGTTCAAGTCAGGCGCGCGTGGCGCGGTGGTTGCGTAACGAATTAGATAGCGGTCGAATTCGGGCCGTGTACATCACTCGCTTCAAGCCCATAAATCACTGTTTAGTTGTCTATCGTTGCGACCGGCAGCCAAACGGGGACCTGGTCTTCTTCGTTTACGACGCAAACCAAACAAAAAAAATCGTACATCTTACCTATCGGGCGGCGGACCGAAGCTTTTACTTCGATCGCGCGTGGTATTATAAAGGCGGCTTGGTTTCGGTCCTGGCTTTGTACGTGTCAGTGCTATTCTAGCTTAGCTATCGTTCACAAACCACCTGGCTGCGCGCTGGCGGCTGGGACGGCCTGATGGATAGGGCGGATCTCCGAGCCGCTCGCGGAGAACAACCTCTCGGCGTGGAACTGAGCCCTTTACCAGCATAACGGCCGCCTCGGAGATCCGGCCTTATCTGTCTGCTTCGCGCTGGAAGAAAGAAATTCGTCGCGATAAACTGGTGATCACAAGAGACAGGAAAGACCTCTAAGGTTGCCAGGCAGCGAGCCGAACCAAATTCTGCAACACGCGAAAATCATGGGATTATCCGATCTATCAAAATCAGCCGGCACTGAAGCTGCACCGACTCTTCAGCGTTCGGAGACGATCGAGCAGGCGCCGATGATCTCCACCACCCTTGCCCCAGTCGGAACCGAGGAACCCCCCGGCGCCAAGCTGCTATCAATCCCGATCGGCGCGTTTTATGACAAGATACCGGAAGAGCTGCTGACATCGAAAAAAACCAATCCTGGGCGCTTGATTTACATCTCCTCGGAGGACGTAGTTTCGGACGAGGAAACCAAGGAAGCTACCATTCTCCTCTCGATCTTAAGCCTTTCCTGCCCGGAGATTTTCGCTCATCCGGTTGAAAACGCAGACGACATCGCAATCACTTTTCCCATCGGTCCGCCGAAACCTGAACCAATTGAGGATGCGCTTCCCGCAGATGCACTGAAGGAAAATGCTGGCGCCGAAGCGGGTTCGACGAAAAGCGATGCCGCTGCGGCGAGCGATAGAGTCAGGGTGAAACTGGCGCCCATCCTCGCCAATCTTCCACCCGAGTTTGAACTGTTTCCGGCTCCGATCCTGAAGGATCCAGAAATGGAAATCGATTTACCGCTGGACCTCGTTAAATCCCAACTGAAAAATGGGCGGATAGCGATTGCAGGAACGGCCTTTTGCGCAGCGTTGCCCGAGGATCTGCGGCATATTTTTGGAGCTATAGAACCGACCGCTGAAATCCCTCTTCCATTGCGGGAAATCTTTCGAAGACTCTCTTCAGATACAATCAAGCTGCGGGAGGATTACGAGATCGGCTATTCGCTGGAACCGATTCGAACGCCTTTCACGGTGCACGCCGAAGAAGACGCTCTTCGATATAGGCCCAGTCCGAGA
>Ga0182041_10001410_pt1 | contig 12097 bp, 9 predicted proteins | sample flu12Cox44000178_FD_125967 | JGI IMG/M metagenome (GOLD analysis project Ga0182041, IMG submission 125967) | Lab enrichment of tropical soil microbial communities from Luquillo Experimental Forest, Puerto Rico - flux8day.12C.oxic.44.000.178 | ecosystem: Environmental > Terrestrial > Soil >...
TCGAAGTGCGCAAGAACAAAGACGACTACTACGCAAAGTCCAGTGCCCTTACGGGAGTCTACAAGGTTTCGTCATCGGTCGGCACATCGATGGACAAAAGCCTGGAGGATTTTCGAAACAAGAAGCTGTTTGATTTCGGCTGGGCCGATCCCGAAAAAATCGAAATTCACGATGGCGCGAAGAGCACTCTTCTCACGCGCAGCGGCTCCGACTGGTGGTCCAACGGGACAAAGATGGATGAAGGGAACGTCGGCACGCTGGTGGCGGACCTTCGCGATCTGACGGCGACAAAATTCCCAGACCATGGCTTCACGAGCGCTGCGATCGAGATCACCGTGACATCCGACGGCGCGAAGCGCGTCGAAAAAGCGCAAATCGCAAAAAGCGGCGACGACTACGTGGCAAAACGCGAGACCGAGCCGGCGCTGTATGCCTTGAGCGCCACCGCTGTTAAGAGCTTGCAAGAGGCGGCGGCTGGCTTGAAGCCTGCCGCGCCAGCCAAACCGGAACCCAAGAAAAAATAGGCGGTCTTCATTAGGACGGGAAAAGAGACCCGAAACGGCAAGTGGTGGTTCGGCTCAAGATTCTGCCGTGGCAAAGACGAGACCTCCGGATGACATGTGCGTCGTGTTGGCTAGGTGAATCACTGATCCAGCTCGGAATGCGGGCTAACCGGTCACGCCAGGCGAAGCATGCCTTCCCTGGCTTCTGGCCCGGTTGCACGCGCGTAGGGCCTCCTCTAAACTAATTTCTTCTCACGTTACCCAGGAGTGCCATTGCAAACTTTCGCCCGAGCCTTTTCGTGGATTCTTGGGTTCCTTGTCATCTTTGCCGGCGCGGCTGCGTGGTGGTTCGTCTACCGGCCATTGCCGCAGCTCGCTGGCAGCATTGCCCTGCCCGGTCTCGAACGCGAGGTTACCGTGGACCGCGATGGCTGGAGCGTGCCGCACATCCGCGCCGCGTCGGTCGAGGACGTTGCCGAAGCGCAGGGATACGTCATGGCGCAGGACCGGCTATGGCAGATGGATTTGCTGCGGCGCGTGGCGCGCGGGCAACTATCGGAGATTCTCGGGACCCGGACTCTTGCCATTGACAAAGATTTCCGCACGCTCGGGCTGGGCCGCGCCGCGGACCGGGAAGCGGCGACACTCGGGCAGGAGCCGCGCCAAATTCTGGAAGCGTACGCCCGCGGCGTGAATCAATTTATCGAGCAGCACCGCGGCAACCTGCCGCTGGAGTTTTCGCTGCTTCGCTACAAGCCGCAGCCCTGGAAGCCGGCCGACACCCTGGCGATTTCCGGCTACATGTATCGGACGTTGGCGGACACCCGCGAACGCGAATTGAACCGCGCTAAAGTCACCAGGCGCGCCGGACCGGACCGCGCCAAGGACCTGTTTTTCCAGGACTCCACGATGGATCATTTTGTGATCGGCGATCCCAATGTGCCGAACGATGGGTCCGAGCGCTCGGCAACCGATCCCGACGATGACGATGACGACATCCAGCCGGATACGGTTTTTAAGGCGGAGCTCGGGGGCACAACCGGCGGCGAGTCGTACGGAAACGCCCCCGATTTAACCTCGGCGTTAGCGCAATCGGTTGAGATTTTTCTGGCGGAATCCTGGAACGAAATTCGGCAAGGACTGGGCAGCAACAATTGGGTTGTCAGCGGAGCGCACACGGCCACGGGAAAGCCGCTGCTCGCGAACGATACGCACCTCGATCTGATGATGCCTTCCATTTGGTACGAGGTGCACCTCACGGCCCCGGATTGGAACGTCAAAGGTTTTGCCTTGCCGGGTGCGCCGATGGTCATCATCGGCCACAACGAGCACATCGCGTGGGGATTCACCAATAACGGCGCGGACGTGCAGGATCTTTACATCGAAACGTTGAATCCGGCTGCGCCCGACGAGTATCGCGTGAAGGGCTCGTGGGTCAAGGCGCAGATCATCGATGAAACGATTCGTGTGAAGGGGCAGCCCGACGAGCGCTTGCCGGTCATGGTGACGCGGCATGGACCTGTCGTACGCCGGGAAGGCGACAAGGGTTACGCGATGCGCTGGACGGCTAGCGAGCCCGGCGGGCTGGCAAACAGCTACAACTGGCTCGGCAAGGCGTGCAGCTGGAAAGAATTTCGTGACGCGATGAAACGCGTGTGGGGACCCGCGCAAAACGCGGTCTATGCCGACGTGGAAGGAAATATCGGCTACATCATGGCGGCGCGTGTGCCCATTCGAAAGAAGGGGCATGGCGAAGTGCCCGAACCGGGAGACACGGACGATTACGAATGGACAGGATACCTTCCGTTTGATCAGCTTCCCCAGGCGCTTAATCCCGAGAGCGGATTGATTGTCACCGCAAACGCGCGCGTGGTCGGACCAAGTTACAAGCCCTACTTGACCGACCGCTGGGAGGAACCGTACCGCACGATGCGCATCTATGATTTGCTTCACGACCGCCGCGATTTGCGGCCAGAGGACATGATGAAGGTCGAGACCGATACCTACAGCTACCCGCATGTGTTTCTCGCCGAGCAGTTGCTCGGCGCCGCGAAGGCGGTAAGGCCAAAAGACCCGCGTACGCAGAGGCTGATTGATGGATTAAAGGATTGGAACGGAATCGCCGATGCGAATTCGCCGGAGATTTCCTTTCTTCACAACGTGCGCCTCGCCGCGCTCAAGCTGATCCTGGAGCCGGTGCTCGGCGAGGAGGCCGGCCTCTACCAATGGCGGAGCATGACGTTTGTCCAGAAAACGCTTACGAGCCGCCCTTCCAAATGGCTGCCAGCCGCCTACAAGAGTTACGATGAACTTCTGGTTCGAGCGGCGGACGCGGCGGTAAAGAAGCTGGCCGAAGACAGCAAGAGCGAACGCGTGGAAGATTGGGCGTGGAGGAATTTTGATTCGCTCGAAATGTTCCACGCACTGGGACACGAGGGGTTTTTGAAAACGCTCCTGAGCATTACCGGCAAACCGCAGTCAGGCACGGTTTATAGCGTGCGCGCTGCGACGAAGACGCACGGCCCGGCCATGCGCTTCGTGGCCAATCCTGCAAACTGGGACGAGTCTATCTTGCTGATTACTTCCGGCGAATCGGGTCAGCTGGGCAGCAGCCATTATTCAGATCAGTTTCCGTATTGGTACGAAGGAAAGCCGATTCTTGCGCCATTCAGCGCGACGGCTGAAGCCAAGGCGAAGAAGCACACGCTCACGCTGAAGCCGGGTTCTTGATCATCCTACACGCCCGTGCCGGAATTGCCCGAAGTCGAAGCTGTGGTACGTACGCTGCGCCCCCTCGTCCAAGGTCAGCGCATTCGGCGTGTCCGGGTCTTTCATCCCATCGCAGTGAAGCCGCAGAAAGCATCTCGTTTGGCCGATCTTGCAACCAATCGTTTGATCCGGCGGGTGGACCGCAAAGGCAAATATGTGCTTCTGGCACTGGATCGCGGACTGCTTACAGTGCACTTTCGGCTCGATGGGCAGCTTATATGGTTTTTGGACCGGCGAGAATTGCTGGAACGCGCGAACATCAAGGAGAACGGAGTTCATGTGGATGTTGCGTTGGAGTTCGCGAAGGGTGTACTCGGCTTCGCGGACCGTCGCCATTTTGGGCGCGTTCATGCCTGGGATTGTTTGGAAGACAGTCCTGGGCTGACTTCTCTCGGAGTCGATGCACTTTCTAAGGATTTTGCTTTTCCGCGATTCCTTGAGCTGGTCGCCGCATCGGCGCGGCCGCTGAAAGACTTTCTGCTGGACCAATCCCGCGTCGCGGGGCTCGGAAATATCTATTCTTGCGAATCGCTGTGGCATGCGCGCCTCGATCCACGGCGCCGGGCCAAATCATTGAAGCCGGAAGAGGCCCGCCGCCTGCACAAAGCAATTGTATCGGTTCTCGCGCGTGCCTTAGAATGCTGCCTACACCCAGCGCCGGACTTTCACGATTCGCAATGGTGGTTTCAGGGGCTTGAGAAGATTTTGCGCGCCTACGGCCGGGAAGGAGAGCCCTGCCGCCGGTGCGGGGCGGCAATTCAGCGCATCGAGCAGGGCGGCCGCTCGACATACTTCTGCCGGAAGTGCCAGAAATGAACAAAGGCTTTCTTTTGTGAATACACCTGCACCCAAAAAGCCTGAACCGCCAAAGAAACCGGACTTCGAGCGCTCCCTCGCACGCCTCGAAGAGGTCGTGCGCCGGTTGGAGAGCCCGCAGCTCTCCTTGGACGAGGCGATGAAGCTTTTTGAAGAAGGCGTGGCCCTGTCGCGGGAATGCCATAAACAACTGGAAGAAGCCGAAGGCCGCGTGGAAATTCTGCTCAAAAAAGCGGATGGCAAGCTGACCGCGGAGCCGTTTGATCCGGAGCGGGAGGCCGAATCATGACACATCGCAAGCCGCTTGCCCACGTGGATTCCATCCCACGATGAAACTTTCCGCTTTTTTTGAGGAAGATCGACTGGCGGTTGAAGCTGCGCTTGACCGATTGCTGCCCGACGAGACCGTCGAACCAGCTTCCATCCACACTGCCATGCGCTACAGCGTCTTTGCCGGCGGCAAGCGTATGCGGCCGATTCTGTGCCTGGAGACCGCGCGCATTTTTTCAAGCGACGTCGGTCCCGCTTTGCATCCGGCATGCGCACTCGAATTCATTCATACCTATTCGCTGATTCACGATGACTTGCCGGCGCTCGACAACGACGACTTGCGGCGCGGCAAAGCGACCTGCCACAAGAAATTTGGCGAGGCCCTGGCGATTCTTGCCGGTGATGGCCTTTTGACACTGGCATTTGAGACCATCGGTGCAACTCCAGTACCCGCCGAGCGCCGCACCGCCATTCTCACGGAGGTTGCCGGCGCCGCCGGCACCATCAATGGCATGGTCGGCGGACAAGTTGCGGACATCGAAGCAGAACGCAAGCCAGTCGATGAGCAGATGCTCGAATACATTCACCGCTCGAAAACCGCGGCGCTGATACGCGCGTCGGTTACTGCGGGAGCGCTGTGTGCGGGTGCAGGTGCCGAGGATGTAGGGCGACTCCGCCGGTTCGGGGGGACGATTGGCTGGGCGTTTCAGGTCACCGATGACATTCTTGACGTGGAAGAATCTTCGGCCGCCCTCGGCAAAACGGCTGGCAAGGATTTGGCACAGCAGAAGGCAACTTACCCTGCGGTGTATGGACTAGAACGCTCGCATCAGATTGCCAACGAGCTCGCGACCAAGGCCATTGCCGAACTCTCGCCCTACGCCGAGAGTGCCGTGCGCTTGCGCGAGATCGCCGAGTTTCTTGTTCTGCGCAGAACCTGAAAGATTCGGTGCCCTCATGAAGGAAAAGCCAGCTCGAAAGCGCCTGGACTTACTTCTTGTGGAGCGCAAGCTTGCCGAGTCTCGCGAAAAAGCAGTGGCCATAATTCTTGCCGGTGAAGTCCGGGTGGACGGCAAGCGCGAGGACAAGGCTGGTCTGGCCGTCTCGAGCGATGCGAAGATTGCCATCGCCAGCCGGCACCCGAAATATGTCAGCCGCGGCGGTTTCAAGCTGGAAGGCGCGCTCAAAGATTTTTCCCTTCATCCGACGGGCTTGGTCTGCCTCGACGTTGGCTCGTCGCATGGCGGCTTCACCGATTGCCTGCTGCAGCAGGGCGCGGCTCGCGTCTACGCCGTGGACGTCAATGTCGAACAACTCGATTGGAAGCTGCGCCAGGACACGCGCGTAGTTGCCGTCAGGAAAAATGCACGCGAACTGGAAACGGGGGATATTCCGGAACTGGCGGACCTGGCCGTCGTCGATGTTTCTTTTATCTCCGTTGAAAAAGTCATCGAACCTGCGGCAAGGCTCACAAAGCCCTCCAGTTTATTCTTGATCCTGATCAAGCCGCAGTTCGAATTACGGCGCAAGCAGGTTGGCGCCGGCGGAATTGTGAAGAGCAAAAGGCTCCGGGAAAAGGCGGTTTTATCTGTAAGCAAACATATGAAGTCTCTCGGTTTCAAATTCCTCAAGGTCCGCCCTAGCAAGGTTAGCGGCGTTGAAGGCAATCAGGAGTATTTTCTCTGCGCGCGAAAAAAGTCCATGGAGTAGAATCACACTCGCCCATGCAGCAGGGAAAAACGGTTCAAACGATAGGCATTGTTTCCCGGCCTCGGCGCGAACAACTCTCCGTCGTCGTTCCGCCTTTGTTGAAATGGCTCGAGGCCCGCGGAATCAAACCGGTGCTGGACGAGGACACGGCGGCCGCCCTGACGGGTGGATTCCAAGGCCAGCCTGCCGCGGCGGTGGCGGATGGCTCCGACCTATTGCTAGTTCTCGGCGGAGACGGCACGATCCTCGCGGCTGCACGTTTGGCTGCATCACGCCATATTCCCATTTTACCCGTCAATATGGGCCGCCTCGGCTTCCTCACGAGCTTCACCCTCGATGAGCTTTATCCCGCGCTTGAAGAAGCGCTCAGGGGGCAGTCCTCGTTCAGCCAGCGGGTGATGTTGCAGGCGGAACTCGTGCGCGCGGGCTCGGTCGTCGAAACCCAATGCGCCCTCAATGAAGCGGTTGTTCACAAGGGCTCGTTCGCACGAATGATTCAATTGGAGTTGAGCATCGATTCAGATTTTGTTTGCCGTTACCGTGCGGATGGATTGATCGTTTCGAGCCCCACGGGCTCCACCGCCTACTCTCTCTCCGCCGGTGGACCCATCTTGCATCCTGCGGTGGGCGCGTTCATCATCACCCCCATCTGTCCGCACATGTTGAGCGACCGCCCGCTGGTTGTTCCCGACACGTCCACCATCGAAGTGCGACTCGGCGACACCGAATCGGTTTATCTGACGATCGACGGACAACGCGGTCTGCCCATGCAGCCCACCGATGTCGCGCGCTTCCGGCGGGCTCACGAACCGTTGCAACTGATTCAGCCGCCAAACAAGCCGTATTTCGAGATCTTGCGCAGCAAGCTGAAGTGGGGCGAAGCTTGAATTCGGAGTCATCGTTCCTTTTCTTTTCCATCGCGGAACCTATCTGGAGCCATTCATGAGAGTTGCCTTCGCCGTTGCGATGATCCTTGTATTTTCCTCGGCAAGCGCTTACGCGCAACAGCCTTCTTTCGCGGACCTGGTTATTGTTCACGGGCACGTGTGGACCGTGGATCCCCGGAACTCGCGCGCGGAGGCGGTAGCCATTCACGACGGCCATATCGTTGCCGTGGGCTCCGACGCGGAAATCGCGAAATGGGTTGGGCCGGCAACGAAAAGGATCGATGCTCAGGGGAAAAGCGTGCTCCCCGGATTCATCGACGCGCATGTGCATTTCAGCAGTGGCGGAGGGGAAATCAGCGGCGTGCACCTGCGCGACGCAAACACACCGCAGGAATTTGCCCGCCGCATCGGCGAACAAGCCAAGAAGCTGGCCAAGGGCGAATGGATGCTGGGCGGAACGTGGGACCACGAACTGTGGGGCGGCACGCCTCTTCCCTCGCACGATTGGGTGGACGCGCTCACCCCGGACACTCCCGTTTTCGTCAGCCGTTATGACGGACACATGGCCATGGCCAATGCTCTCGCTTTGCGCCTAGCGGGCGTCACGCGAGAGACAGAAGATCCTCCTGGGGGCACCATCGTTCGCGGCAAGGACGGCAATCCCACGGGCCTCCTCAAGGATGCTGCAATGAACCTGGTTTATCGCATCATTCCGCCTCCGTCCGAAGAACAACTCCTTCGTATGGTTCGGGCCGCGATGGAGGAAGCGCGCCGCTTCGGAGTGACCAGCATTCACGACATTAGCTCTACGGAAGATGTTCGCGCCTACCAAACGCTTGCCGATCGGGGCGAATTAACGCTGCGCATTTATTCCATCACCCCCCTTCCGCAATGGCAAGCTCCAGCCACGGCTGGGATCCGCGCGGGCTTTGGCAATGATTGGATTCATCTCGGCGCGCTCAAGGGATTTGCTGATGGCTCGCTCGGCTCAACCACGGCGCTTTTTGAAAAGCCATACGACGACGCCCCGGAGACCTCTGGCTTGCCCAACGAGATGATGCTGCCCGAGGGCAACATGCTGAAGATGGCTCTGGGCGCCGACAAGGCCGGCTTGCAGCTGGCTGTCCATGCCATCGGCGACAAGGCCAACCGCATCCTGCTGGACATTTACGGAGAAGTCGAGAAGCAAAACGGCGCGCGCAGCGACCGGCGCTGGCGCATCGAGCACGCGCAGCATCTTCGCCCCGAAGATTTCGCGCGTTTCGCGCAACTTGGCGTCATCGCGTCTGTTCAGCCCTACCATGCCATTGACGATGGCCGCTGGGCCGAAAGGCGCATTGGCCACGAACGCGCCAAAACGACGTACGCTTTTCGAACGCTCCTCGACCACGGCGTGCGGCTCGCTTTCGGAAGCGATTGGACCGTCGCTCCGCTAAATCCGATGGTTGGCCTGTACGCTGCAGTGACACGGGCCACGCTCGACGGGAAAAACCCGGGTGGCTGGTTTCCAGAGCAGAGGCTAACCCTTGAGGAAGCCCTTCAGGCTTACACCATGGGCTCAGCTTTTGCGGAGTTTCGCGAACGAGAAAAAGGCTCGCTCACGCCAGGAAAACTGGCAGACCTGGTGGTACTCGATGGCGATTTGTTTGCGATGGCTCAGGAGAAAATTAAGGACGCGGCGGTGCGCTACACGATTGTGGGAGGAAGAGTCGTATACGAAGCCGGAAAGAACTAGCGCTCAACCTTCGTCTCAAGAATGCACCGCGGCTTTCTGACCCGCTAGAAACGGGTAGGTTAGGCGGTTCTCGAAACGTGTTTCTGGTCCACGATATCCGCGCGTTCCAAATCTTCCTGCGTCTCGCGCCGGCGAATCAGCCGAAAGGTGTCGCCTTCCACCAACACCTCCGCCGGGCGAGTGCGGGCGTTGTAGTTGGAAGCAAGCACCATTCCGTAAGCGCCGGCGCCCCAAATCGCCAGCAGGTCGCCGGTTTCGACTTCGCCCACAGGCCAGTCGTGCAAGAAACAGTCTCCGGTTTCGCACACCGGACCAACCACGTCCGCGCGTTGCCGCTTGGCGTTCCGCTCTGACGTATCGCGCGTCAGCTTGGTAATGGGATGAATCGCGCCATAGAGCGAAGGCCGCATCAGATCGTTCATTGCGCCGTCCACAATCACAAACCGCTTGCCGCGGTTGGTTTTCGTATAAACAACCCGCGTTAGGAGTACACCCGCTTGGCCAATGATCGAACGTCCCGGCTCCAACAGAACCTCGACGTCCATCCCGCGCACAAGCTCTTTGATGAGCGTCGAGTATTCGCCTCGTTTCGGCGGTTTTTGATCCGCGTATCGAACGCCTAAGCCACCGCCGACGTCGAGATACCGCAGGCCGATTCCCTGCGATTTCAGTTCATGGATATAACCTACCAGCCGCCTCACCGCGAGGCGAAAAGGCTCGAGCGTGGTGATCTGCGATCCGATGTGCGCGCTGAGCCCCGCCCAGCGAATCCATTTCGAATCGGCGTGCGCCAGATACAGTCGCTTTGCTTCCTTCCAGTCCAAGCCGAATTTATGCTCGTGCCGGCCCGTGGCAATGTGCGGGTGGCCGCCCGCATGCACATCCGGATTTACGCGAATGGCGGCTCCCGGAGGCTTCCCGCCTTGCGTCATGGCGCGAGCAGCCTCTTCGGTCAAGATTTCGAGTTCCGCTTCTGACTCCGCGTTAAACAGAAGAATCCCCGGATGGCCGTCTTGCCTGCTGACCCCATAGTTCAGCGCTTCTCGAATTTCCTCGCGACTTTTCCCTACCCCCGAAAAAACAATCCGGTCCCCGGGTACGCCAATGCGCTGCAAGAGCCGCAGCTCGCCGCCCGAGACGATGTCGAAGCCGCTGCCTAGCCTGGCCAGCCGCTGCAAGATCGAAAGATTCCCGTTGGACTTCACCGCAAAGCAAATGGTGTGGTGAATTCCGCGCAACCCCTCCTGGAATTCGCGGTAAGCGTCGTCAATCGCAGCGCTGCTATACAAATACGTCGGCGTCGCAAACCTGTCGGCCACGGCTGGCAGCGATACTCCCTCGCAGAACACTTGTTCTTGCGACGGTGCGGGGGAAGCCTTCTTCCAAGAGAAATACGGCGTGAACGCCACCGGATCGACAAACTTCAATTTGCGCGGAGATCCAGAGGGCGAATGGCTCATCGGACCTTCATCACCACTAGCGTACGGTCATCTGACAGGGGCGCACTCTTCGAAAACCAGTCCACTTCGCTCAGAATGTTGTCGGCCAACTCTGCTGCCGGCAGATCGTGGTGTTTCTCAATCAATTCGCGAAGCCGCGCAGTCCCAAAGAATTGGCCCTCGCTGTTGGTGGTTTCGGTGATGCCGTCGGAATGAAATACCAGAATATTTCCCGCCTCCAGCGTGACTCCCCATTCGTCGTAGGTCGCATCTTCGTAGATACCCAAGGGAAAGCCCGTCAATTCGATCTTGCCGCAGCGATGGTCTTTATACAGCAAAGGTTGAGACTGGCCCGCGTTCGCCACGCGCAGCTTTTGGCGGCCTTTTTGCCAGGTTGCGAAACATGCGGTCATGAACCGCCCTTCGATGCGGCGTTCACCTACAAGCTGGTTCATTTGCTTGAGCATTTCCGCGGGCTGCAGTTTCTGCGGCGCAAGGCTGCGCATGATGCCAATCGCCACGGCGCCGTACAAGGCCGCGGCGGTTCCTTTGCCGCTCACGTCCCCGAGCGCAATACCGAGTTGCTGCGGCCCGTATCGCAGGAAATCATACAAGTCCCCACACACCTCGCGAGCCGACAAATACCGCGCCGCGATGTCCACGCCGTAATCCTCCGTGGGCACCGGCCTGAGCAGCGCGCCCTGGATTCTTTTTGCCGCTTGCAGATCGCGCTCCAGGCGCGCCTCTTCCTTTGCGAGTTGTTCATACAGACGCGCATTTTCGAGCGACACCGCCAGGTTCGCGGCGAGAATCGAAAGCGTCTGCACGTGGTCTTCGGTGAAATAATTCGGGATGGGGCTTTCCAGGTCCAGCACGCCAATGACTTTTCCCTGGTGCATCATGGGAATCGCCAGTTCCGACCGCGTCTCGGGATTGACCATGACATAGCGCGGATCCACGGTGACGTCAGGAACCAAGACCGGCTCCTTCAGAGTTGCTGCCGCGCCCACAATGCCTTCGCTTGTCGTTGCCCGCAGACGCCCCTGCACGCTCTGACCGTGTATCACGTCCACCCGGTGCCGGAAAACCTTCTGTTCCTCGTCATACAGCATGATGCTCAAAATCTGATAATCGATCACGCGCTTGGTTTGTTCCGCGGCGCGCCGGAGCAGTTCTTCTACGTCCAGAATCGCGCTGGTCTCACGGCCCACTTCACTCAGCAAGAGCAAGGTGTCCGCCTGGGCCTTTACTTTTTCGAATAGGCGGGCATTTTCGATGGCGATCGCCAGCCGACTTCCGAGCAACGTCAAAATGTTTTGCTGATCGCGCGTGAAGTAATCAAGATGGCGGCTCTGAATATCCAGCACGCCCACGCATTTACCGCGCACGATGAGAGGAACGGCCAATTCGGAGCGCACGCTCTCGATGGCGTTGATGTACCGGGGGTCCTTAGAGGTATCGCTCACGCGAACCGAATGGCCGGTGGCCGCGGCCGTCCCGGTTATTCCCTGCCCCATGGGAATGCGCAAGCTTTCCGCGAGTTCCCTTGGATAGCCGATGGCAAACCGGTGACGGAGATAGTTTCCGTCCCCTTCGATCATCAGCACGCCGAAGATTTCGTAATCGATGTGTCGCTTGATGAGGGCTGCGGCGCGCGCCAGGACTTCATCCAAATCGAGCGAGGCATTCACGTCCTCGCCGATCTCGGCAAGCGTGGCAAGCACTTCTGTAGAGATCTCCGAGCCACCGCTCAAAGCGGCGGTGATAATGTGTTCCTCAGTGGGGTTCATGGACGAAAACTATTATAGCAGGTGCCCTATAACGGGCTTGGTTAGAGGCACTGGCATTCGCTTATTACTCCTAGTCCTTTTTGGCCTGCTCGGGATAAAGCAAACAGCGTCGGCAAGAGAGAATTCAGGAAGCCTCGCCCTTCTTACTTCTGCGGCTTCGCTCCGCTTCCGAGCTTCA
>Ga0182041_10001416_pt1 | contig 12077 bp, 7 predicted proteins | sample flu12Cox44000178_FD_125967 | JGI IMG/M metagenome (GOLD analysis project Ga0182041, IMG submission 125967) | Lab enrichment of tropical soil microbial communities from Luquillo Experimental Forest, Puerto Rico - flux8day.12C.oxic.44.000.178 | ecosystem: Environmental > Terrestrial > Soil >...
ATACCGACTGTTTCAGAATAGCTCAAGACCGAGAGTAATCTGATGGCTACCGAAAGGTCATGACGGATTCTGCTTCTTGTAATACAATGAAAACAAGAGCGTTGCGCGTTCCCCGGTAGCTCAACGGTAGAGCATTCGGCTGTTAACAAACATCAAAACCGTTGAATCGGCACCGCTTATACCGAAAAAACGCCGGTCTAGCGGCCCTTCGTTGGAACCAAGTTGGAACCAGATTAGTGGGGGTGAATCCCTACAATGAGACAGTTTTTCGTGCACACCTTGCGATTCGAGGATACTTCCGGATTGTCGATGCGGAGCCGACCCGGATTTCAAATACTGCCTACAGGTCGCGCTGCAGGATGACGCGTTTGATTGGATCGCTAATCAGATTCTCGCCGTGCGCGCCTGCAAGAATTCGTCGAGGATCCGCAGCGCTCGTTTGTGAGAGGGATTCGAGAGCAAGTACGAAGTGTGATACCAGAAGGGACGATCGAGCGCATCGGGCAAGCGCTGCGCGTCAGCGAAGTCGTCGCGAACAAAGAACGTGGCGTGGAGCCGGTTCCAGAGGTGATCAGGATTTGGGTCGTAGATTGTTACCGCGCTTTGCGGGAGTGCCCGCCCAGCCGCAGTCCAAAGAACGTCGATTGCTAGCGCGACCACAATCCGCATATCATCGAACAGGGCTCTATTCCATCATTCTCTCTATGGCAAATCTGTTACTCTGGTAACACTCCGCATTGAGGGCCAATCAGCGACTCACGATGAGAATAGACCGGTATCAACTGGCATGACTTTCAAGAACTTTGACATTTAGGCTGAGGTGTCCGTGCGGCAAATACTGCACCGCGCCTTGACGCCGGAGAAAATTCAGTGCAGTTGAGACTCTTTCTCGGCGGGCTGCCACCATCTGCGCCAGCTCCTCCTGCGTAAGGTACTTCTCAATTTCCACTATTGAGCCCGACTCCTTGCCAATCTTTGCCGCCAGTCTTAGCAAAGTTTTGGCAACGCGTCCAAGCGTATTGTCCGTGGCCAGGGTGTTCACTTGCTCGTAGGCCTCTACCAGCGCGCGTCCTAGAACGTCCACTAAACGGGAAAACAAGTCAGGCCGCTGTCTCAATATTTCCATGATTTCGTCGCGCGGCACGGCGACCGCTTCCGTATGCTCAAGTGCAACGGCTCGATCCGGACGTCGCGCTTCGGAAACACAAAGCTCGCCAACGACATCTCTGCTGCTACGAATGTCGTAGATCAGCTCGCGCCCTTCGGAGGTGATGGCCCCCACTTTCACGAAGCCAATTTGAAGAAAGAAAAACGTCCGGTCCCGGCCACCTATTTCGTAAAGGACTTCATTCCGCTCAAATGGAGTCGCTTTTCGATTAGGCAGAATTGCATCGCAAAACTTACCGCGAAAGACGGTTACCAGCGCCGACGAAACCGCCGCCTGGGATACAGCAAAGTCATCGGAAGGGAACCACGGTTGATCTTCCGCCGGTAAGGCCGATTCTTTCGCAGGGCTTGCGGCTGACAATGAAGAGTGCTCAAGAGACATTTCGGTCCTCTCAAACTGGATGTAACGGCCAGTTATTGTATTGTAGATTGGACTCTCGCTATCTCTCTGTCCGAGGCCAACGTTCGCAGAGAACCGCAACAGGGTCGCCGATTTGTGCGGGCGGGGCAGAGGAGTCTCACACGGATTCGCCTCCTCGCCACTCATCCCCACTCTACAGCGACTTTACATATTCAACAAGATCGTGCACTTGCCCATCGTTCAGTCCTAGGCTGAAGCAGCTATTGTAGTGCCCCACCACATCTCCCAACGTCGCAAAGCGCCCGTCGTGAAAGAATCCGCCTTTTGTATGGGTCCAAAGTCCCTTCAGAGGGGCAGTCCGATAGCGCCTGTCAGGAGCCCGGGCCGCCTGAAAGTCATCAATGCAGACTTCCGCGGGCGTGTGCATGTTCCAGCCCGGCTCCGTATAAAGCGGCGGCACATGGCACGTCGAGCATTTTCCTGCCCCCTCGAAAACCACCTTCCCCCGCTCCGCTGCTGCTTTGTCAAAACTTCCTGCCGGCGGTTGCGGGGCTGCGATTGCAAGTTGATAGAAATGCAGGGCACCAAGTCTTGGTGTGACCAGGTCGGGCTCATGTCTCACGTTGCCAAAGCCCGCGTGCGCCGCCACTGGAAACTGCGTTGCGTCGTTTAGCCGGGGATCATAGAACGTCCCCTGCCCATGCATTTCCAAGTTGGCTACGAAGGCGTTCCAGTGGGTGACGGACCCCCATCCAGTCCAAGTATGCAGGTTCACTCCCGCAAGTCCAAAGGCAGGCGGGATCAACGTTGCGGCCGTCTTCCCATCGGGGCGAAACGCCTTGCCGTCCATGGGCAGCTCGGCATCGAAGTGACCGGCACCCCAACTGTTCAGCACCGCGCGTACGGTTGCCTCGTCCACTCCCAGTAAGTCGGCAATTGGTTTCAGGTTCGGCGCCAACGCCACGATCGCGCCCACGTTCAAGTCGCGGTTTGCCCACCCATCCAGCCTGTGACCAATTCCAGGCGCGAAGGAGTCATTCACCGTGGAATGGCATAGGGCGCACTGAATGCCCATCGATCGCAGAGTGCCCTGTTCATTGAAGAATCCGGTTACCCCGACCACGGCGTTCAACTTCAGCAGGGCCAGCGTGGTCGAAGGATCGTCCAAGTTGACTTGGCCGGTTTGAAGAGCGGTGACAAGCTTAGGGGGAAGCGCATCGAAGTCCACCTTCAACCCTACGGCCAGCGCGGTCTTCGGACTCACGCCCGCACCAACTCCTCCCAGCTTCGCCCCTTCCACAGCCTGATGAAGCTTGAGCGTGTCGCCCCACCAGGACTCATCCCCGAAGGTGTCGAAACGGAAGCTTCTCCTGCCTTGTTTCATCATCCGCTCGGCATGCTCGTCGGTTGCGCTGTCAATCGGCGATGCCTGGGTTCCCTGATCGTCTTGAAGATGGGCATTTGCTGCGGTTGAGCTTGCAAATGCCGAAAATGTCTTGCCTGTTCCACTTGCAGCAAACAGAATCGCTGTTGAGATCACTGCAAGAAGGAGAACGTGCTTCTGTTTGAGCTTCATAGGGGCCTCCATCCATTAGCGCAAGTAAAGTGGCGGGGCACACAGCACAGATGGATTTGTTAACACACTCGATAAAGCTGGTCAGTTACTTCGGTAACAGAACTCGCTCACCCTCTCCCTCAACTTCTAAAGGCAGACGGCGGGAACCACAACGACCAATCGCAAGGGCGCAGATAACGAAGACCGCCGACAAGGACGGGTATTACGTCACGATCAGTGCGCTGTCTGCAGGCTGAATTAAGCATGGCAGCTGCCGAAGCTGGCCCACTCTGTGAGGGGCCGCTTCGCGGAGCTTTGACGATTCTGATCGAGTCACGGGCAGCTCGGAGATAATCCAGTTGGCCGGAAAAAGCGGTTTCCGCAGAAGTGATCGCAATGACTAAACGAGAAGCTATTGCCTCTAATTGCCTAAATTAAAATTGGGTCCGGCGCAACCCCCTTTTGCGTTATCTAGCACCCGAAGTGAATCCCATCTCTCAGCCGCGCTCCGCTCCATTCTTTCCTAGGAAAAGAGCATTCGGTGCGGCGCCGAATGATCGTTGAGTTTCTCGCAGAACAGTACGTCTAAGTCTTTGAAAATCAGTCAGCCGATTTTTTGATTTCACTAAAGAAGTCCGACAAACCACACCGTTGGACCGAAGTTGGAACCAAAGGCTGAACTGGCATCATTTCGATGGCTGTACTAGAATGAAAACAAATATGTTGTGCGGATCCCCGGTAGCTCAACGGTAGAGCATTCGGCTGTTAACCGAAGGGTTGCTAGTTCGAATCTAGCCCGGGGAGCCAATCCCCTTTTATTTTTCAATTGGTTGCGGAGGAAGCTTTTGTCGCCTTCCTTCAGACTGTCACACTCCGTGAGGAATTTTCGAGAAGAAGAACGACAACGATCGCGCTAAAACCCAATGTTTTCGAGGAAAAGAAATCTGCAAGTATGCCGAGCACTCGGCTCTAGCGAGGTTAGCCTATTTGGTGAGGCCGACTTGGTTTAGTAGCCAGGCGAATTCAAAGGCGCGATCCCTGATCTGATCGTAACGTCCAGAAGCCCCGCCGTGACCGGCGGGGTCCATTTTCATCTTCAGCAGAACCGGGTTGTTGTCCGTTTTCAGTGTTCGCACTTTGGCAACGAACTTCGCAGCCTCCCAATAAGCCACCTGGCTATCGTTGAGGCTCTCTGTGAGCAGCATAGTTGGATATGCTGCGCGATGAAGGTTGTCGTAGGGGCTGTAAGAAAAGATGTATTCGTATGCGGCCTTGTCGTTGGGGTTGCCCCACTCGGGATAGTCGGTGGTGGTTAACGGAAGTGAGGGATCCATCATGTCATTTATGACGTCCACAAAGGGTACCGCCAGATGCACCGCTTTAAACAGATCCGGACGCATGTTCACTACCGCACCCATCAGCAAGCCCCCAGCACTTCCGCCTTCAATCAAAAGACGGTCTTTAGAGGTCCACTTTTCCCGTATGAGGTACTCGGCGCAATCGATGAAATCGTTAAACGTGTTCTTTTTATTCATCAGCTTGCCGTCATCATGCCACTGCTCTCCCATATCGTCGCCACCGCGAATATGAGCAATGACGTAAGCAAGGCCGCGATCGAGCAGGACCAAACGCGAACTGGAAAACGTGGCTTGCATCCCAGCGCCGTAGGAACCGTAGGCGAAGAGCAAGAGCGGGCGAGTGCCGTCGCGCACAAAACCTTTCTTATAGATGATGGAAAGAGGAACCTTGACGCCGTCGCGAACCGTCGCCCATTGTCGCTCCGAGACATATTGAGAAGGCTGGTAGGCGCCGGGCACTTCCTGTTGTTTTCGAAGGATGGACTTTCCGGTCGCGGTGTCATAGTCAAAGACGCTTGGCGGTACGACAAAGCTTTGGTAGGTGTAGCGGTAGACCGTCGAGGTGTACTCCGGCGTGTCGCCGGGAAAGGCCGCGTACACGGGATCGGGAAAAGGGATGGTGCTCCATCTACCCGACTTGAAGTCCAGAATGCACAGACGATTGAGCGCTTGTGACTTCTCGACTGAGACGGCGAAATCGCGGAACAAATCCAAATTCTGGATCAATGCATCCTTGTCGTGAGGGATGAAGATTTTCCAGTTCTTGGGATCGGGCTGATCGTCGGGGGTCGTGAACACCTGAAAGTTCGTTGCGCCCTTGTTGCTGCGAATGTAGAAAAGATTTTCGCGATGATCGAGCGAATAGCGATGCTGCTTTTCACGCGAGAGAAAAAGAACGAAGGTTGATTGGGGCTCATTCGCCTTCAGGTACCAGAACTCCCGGGTATCCGTGCTGAAGCACCCAAGCAAGATGTACTTCCTGTCCCGCGTCTTCTCCACGCCGAGCGAGAAAGTTTCGTCCTTTTCTTCAAAGAGGGGTTCGGAGTCCTTGTCGCCGAGCCTGTGACGCCAGGCGCGGTTGGCGCGTTTGGTGACCGCATCCTCGGTGGTCAGGAACAGGGTTCGATTGTCGGCCGCCCAGGCAACGCTGTCGACGCGCTCGACCATGTCCGGGAGGGTAGCGCCGGTGCGCAAATCTTTTACGTGAAGTGTGAACTGGCGATAACCGACATAGTCAATGGTGTAGGCGAGCAGGTTCTGATCGTCACTCACGACAAAGTCGCCGAGCCCGACGAACTTCTGTCCCTTCCCGAGTTCATTGAGGTCTAGCAGCACTTCTTCCTTCGCGTCCACGCTGCCTTTCTTGCGGCAGCGGATGGGGTACTGCTTGCCCTCCTCCGTTCGCGAGTAATAGTAGTAGTCACCGCGCCGGACAGGTACGCTCAGATCCGTCTGTTTTATGTGCGACAAGATTTCGTTATAGAGCGCGTCTTCGAATGGTTTCAAGTCCTTGGTTACCGATGCTGTGTAGGCATTCTCCTTTTCAAGGTACTTGATCACCTCGGGATTCGACTTATCGCGCAGCCAGTAATAGTTGTCTACGACTTTCGTTCCGAACCGCGTTTCCTCATGCGGGATCACCGGAGCGACGGGGGGCGTTTGGCCAGCCAGCGGAATGGCACAGAAAAATCCCGATAGAACGAGCCAATTGCGAGTTCGACGAATCAAGGACATCCTTCACGCTCCTATCGAGCACAACCTTTTACCCTCAATTCGGAATATTTTTCTTTTGGACTTGAGAACCGCGAGGATTGTACCACCACCCCTCCGAGCGTTCGCAACGTCACCATGCGGCCCTCATCCTTACGCCACCGAACGGTGTGCCTGAAGCAGCCGCCCCCTGAGCATCGATCGCGTCATTGTTTATACATCTTCTCGATCTCGTCGGCAGGGACTTCGTGCCCCAGAATCTGCCGCAACGCCTCTTCGAGTACCTCGTCCCTACCGACACGGATAGCGGCGATCGTCGGTCTCACTTCCACGTCCGGAACAATACCAACGCGCTGGGTCGGCCGTTTGTCAGGATAAAACACGCCTATTCCACTAATCATGGCGCGCAGCCCACCTGGCAACACAACTGCAGACACGTTGCCGTCATTTCCCGAAGTCGTGCTGCCTACAACCACGGCGTGAGGGGCTGCTCGAAAGGCCATGGTTGTGTACTCGGCCTGGCTCAGGGAGACTTCGTCAACCAGCATCACTACTTTCCCCGAGTAGTGTGGCTTCTTTGGGTTGAGCGAAACCGGCTCGGTCCAGTGAAAGGCACCGGGGTTCGACAGGTCCCCAACGGTGAATCGCGCAAACGGCGTTTCGTGATCCACAAGCAGAGACCCCAGCGCGAAGACCACAAACTCCGACGGGTAGTTCCGGATGTCGATGATCAGCCCTTTGGTGCCAGCCGCCGCTTCGATGTAATGGGAAACGTCTGCGGTCTTCACCGAAGACAGCTTCAGGTAGGCGATCTCGTCGGACAGGCGGCGGAATGTATCGCCAGGCAGGTCGTGCCAGCCCCGGGCTGCATCTGAGCTGTGCGAAGGCACTCTTTCACTTTTGAGCTTGATATCCCGCCCCTCGCGGCGCACGTCGATAGCGGATTCGCCACACGCACCTCGGGTCATGAACGCCGCAATATCGCGCAGCCGGGCGGCTTCGTTGGAATCCGCGTAGTATGGCGCCCAGCTTTCTATCAGCTTCTGGACCGGCACGCCATCGAGCTCGGTGATGATGTCGCCGACCTTCAGGCCCGAGGTTGTTGCCGCTTCGGTCGTCCCGAATCCTGCCACGACCGGGCTTTTCTCAACGAAGCGTATCTTCAGAGGAATTTGGCATTTTCCAACGGGCGGCCTCACATCGAGGGAGCTCCACAGATTGGCGTGACCGTCGTGGACGTTGGCGACCAGAGCCATCAGTTCTCTCTGATAGCTCTCAGAGTTCCTGGCTAAAGCGATCTTCGGGATAAACTCGCTCAGCACTCTGTCCCAATCTTCTTCCATGACGTCCCGGTATGGAAACCAATACTCGATGATGTTCCAGAATCGGTAGAGCGCAAGGAGCTGAAAGCCGAAATCGGGAAGCTTGAGACCTGCGTAGTCCAGTTCGTGCTTGAAGGAAGGATTGCCTACACCAGGTACAAGCGAAACATAGAACTGCTTGCCGATTGTCCGCTTGTCACGAATCGAACGGAGAGTCTGGCTCAGTTCCTTTCCCAGCCTCGCCTCCTCGTCAATCCAGCGCAGGTCCGGCTGCAGGTGAAGGTCGTTTTCCTCCAACTTGGCGCAAGGATTGCACGGGGCAACCGGCCCGAGCCTCTCGATCCAACGAACAAGAGCTGAGTTTGCCGCCCCTCGATCAGGTGCATCGAGAATCGTGGGCAGAACCCGAATTAGCTCATAGTCCCAATGAAGCTCACCCGAAGTGACCTTAGCATGATGGTACTTGAGAAAACCCCAGACCTTCCCGAGCATCGCCACGTTTTCGACTTGGACCTCGGTCAGCTTCCTGACCGCGAGCCGTGAACCCCCGTCGAACGCGTGGTCGAGATCGAGCGATGTCTTGGGACGCTGGGCTTTGGGCGCCTCCCAGATGGGCTTGCCGTCCACCAGCAACTGCAGATCGTCCGCCCAAGCTTTTCCTGTACCGGCAAGTAGGACGCCAAAGAAAAGCTGTTTCCCTTCCGGCTTGACGGGCAGCGTGATCGAGTATTCCTTCCACTCTGTGGTTCCCTTCAACTGGCGGCTCTCCATGTTGTCGAAGGCGAGGCCTGGAGTTTCGCCGTCTTCGCGCATCCACAACCCAACGAAGCCGCTCACGTCCTCCGTGCGGAGGAACCCGCGGAGCTCAACCGTCGCGCCAGCAAAGTCAATTTGGATGTCATTAGTGAGCGTGGAGAAATCATCTGGGCTATCGGTTTGGCGTTGGATTCGAGCCGACAATCGACCGCCGTGCACAATCTTGTCGTCTGCGAATAGAGTGCCCGATGGACCGCCGCCCCAGCCGCCCGGCATGTCGCCGTTAGGTTGGGCCTCAAAGCCAAGCTTCGTGGCCAGCGCAGAGCGGTCAGTCGATTGAGCTGCGCTGCTTTCCTGTGCGTGGCAAGGGCAAGTCAGAGCCGCACACGCCAGGGCCAACAGAAATCGTTTCATTGCCGGATTCTAATTGGTGCAGCGGGAAAGAGGCAATCTCTGGCTGGCCCCCGAGTGACTATTGCTGCGCTCATCCATCTGGCGGGCTCGGCGGCCAACGCGCCGAGGGCCTGGTACTGGAACGCGCTGTCACGAAAATGTCACGCGAAGAGCGGTGAAACGCGGCAACTTGCGAATAAAACGTGAATAAGGAAGGGAGAAGTCGGTTCGTCGCTCTTCATCAGAACTTGCTGATTTCCATCGGTCTAGCCTGTCATCCGGCAAGATTTGATTAAATCACGTCGATGGCTGTTAACCGAAGGGTTGCTAGTTCGAATCTAGCCCGGGGAGCCAACTCCTTTTTCTTCAGTGGTTTACGATGGTCGTTTCGCGACTCGCAAAAACGTCATAGAAACGTAATAGCTTGTCGGTTCTCAAAACGTAGGGACCCTTTTCTGATGACTTTTTCAAAACCTTTCCCCCCTGCGGAGTGAAGTTTTTCAAAACCTATCCCCCCTCTGGGATGAGGTTTTTCAAAACCTTTCCCCCCTTCACCTGACCGTGCGGTAAACGTCTGCCGTCCTGGGCCGAGTGCCCAGCGGGAGGCGTGGGATGTATCGCGAGGTCACCATGATCGAATTCAAAGAAGTCTTGCGGCTCTGGCAGGAGCAGGTGCCGAAGAAACGGATCGCTGCGCGGCTGGGCCTGGATCCGAAAAACGGTGCGTCGCTACCTCTGGGCGGCGGAAGCGGCCGGGTTGCGAGCTCAGCAGGAGACGCTAAGCGACGAGCAGGTGCGCGATGTGCTGCTGGCTCTACAGCCGGGTGGAGGTCGTCCCCACGGCGAGAGCTGGGCCCGCTGCAGTGAACAAAGGGAGGCGATCCAGCGCTGGCTAGCGTCAGGATTACGGCTCACTAAGATTCGTAAGCTCCTGGCGCGGCAGGGTGTGTCGATCTGCTATCCCACGCTTTACCGCTTTGCGGTCGAGCAGCTGCAGTTTGGGCGAACCGCCCCCACCATCCCGATCCTCGATGGCGATCCCGGCCAGGAACTGCAAGTGGATACCGGCTGGGTGGGCTGGCTCACCCTTGCACTACTCTCACAGCGTCGGCGCTTTCGTGCTTGGATCTTTACCGCGGTCTTCTCCCGCTATCGGTTTGTGTATCCCACCTTCGAAGAAACAACGGCGCGCGCCATCGAGGCCTGCGAGGCTGCCTGGCAGTTCTTCGGCGGCATCTTCCGCGTGCTGATTCCTGATAACACCAAGGCCATCATCGCGCAGGCGGATGCACTCACTCCGCGTGTCACGCCGGCCTTTCTGGAGTACGCGCAGGCGCGGAACTTTCATGTGGACGCCACTCGCGTGCGGCATCCGCGGGATAAAGCCCGGGTCGAACGGGCGGTGCCCACCGTACGCGACGACTGCTTTGCCGGTGAGATCTTGGTCACCCTAGATGATGCTCGCGTGCACGCTGCTCATTGGTGCCGCGAGGAGTATGGCTTGCGTCGCCATAGTCGTACGCAGCGCCCACCGCGAGAGCACTTCGAGGCCGAGGAGCAGTCCGTGCTCTTGCCCGCACCGACGACACCCTACGATATTCCCCTGTGGAGCACACCCAAAGTCGCCCGCGACCAGTTAGCGCAGGTCGCCAAAGCCTTCTATTCCATCCCGCGCGCTTACATCAGCCAGTTCCTGTCGGCCCGCGCCGATCAACAGACGGTCCGGTTCTACCATCGCGGCGTGCTGATCAAAACCCATCCGCGGAAACCGCCCGGGGGCCGCTCCATCGACGCGCAAGACTATCCGGTCGAGCGCAGTATCTATGCACTGCGAGATGTTCAGGCGCTGCAGCGACAGGCCGCCAGTCATGGCGAGGCTATCGGCCGTTTTGCCGCAGCGCTGCTGGACAACCCCTTGCCCTGGACGCGCATGCGGCACGTTTATGCACTGCTGGGCCTGGCGCGCCGTTATGGGGCTGCTCGGGTCAATGACGCTTGCGCCACCGCGCTGTCCGCCGACATGTTCGAAGTCCGGCGCCTTCAGCGCATGCTCGAGCAGGCCACCACCCCATCCGCAACGGCATCACCAGCACGCTTGCCCGCGCGCTTCTTACGGCCTGCCAGCCAGTACGCCCTTCCGCTCACCTTCCGCGAGCGATCCTCGGAAAAAGGAGATGATCCCCAATGACTACCGAAGTGATCAGTCCCGATCTGAAAACCGTGCTGCGCCGGCTCAAGCTCTCGCCCCTGTTGGACAGCTTGCCCGAGCGGCTCGTGCTCGCCCGGCAACAGAAGATGCCGCATCAAGATTGGCTGCTGCTCCTCCTCAGCGACGAAGTGGCTCGCCGCGACAGCCTGAGCATTTCCCTGCGGTCGCAAAAGGCGCATTTGGATCCCACCATGCACCTGGAGGCTTGGGATCCTACCGCTAAGGTCACCTTCGACCGCACGTTGTTGAATGAGCTCGTCTCCTTGCGCTTTCTCGACGCTCATGCTCATGTGGCCATCGTCGGCCCCGTGGGCGTCGGCAAAACCTTTCTAGCCCATGCTCTGGGGCACATCGCCTGCCGACGTGGCGCCAGCGTGCTGGCGCTGCGCACCGATCAAATGCTCAAGACGTTAAAGCACGCACGTTTGGATAACAGCCATGAGGCCGAACTCCGCAAGCTGATCTCCGTAGACCTGTTGCTGCTGGACGATTTTGCCATTGACGCGTTGGATCCAATCGAGAGTCGCGATCTCTACGAGATCCTACTGGAGCGCTATCGCACCAGTTCTATGATCGTCACCTCCAATCGCGGCCCTGACGAATGGCTGGCCACGTTTGCCGATCCCGTGCGGGCGCAGAGCGCCATCGATCGCTTCACCAGCAACGCCTACGATCTGGTGATCGAGGGCGAGTCCTATCGCCCACGTCTGAAACCCAGCCTGCCCAAGCAGGACAAGGAACGACCCCGATGACGAAGCGATCTCCACGTCGGGATCGTTGGAATGGTGTGACAAAAGCAGTCCGAGGAAGAAATGGCGGCATACTCCAGGTCGACCGAATGCGTTTGCGTCGCTCCTAGAGCATCCTGGCGCGAAATTTTTCAAGAAAAAGCGAAAACCTCTTACAGGGAAGAAAAGAACCAAAAACCAGTACCCCAAAATGGGGACATTTTAAACGAGGTAAGGAAGGGGACATTTCAAAAGAGCATTGACATATTCCAGGAGGACTGCTTGATTAGACATCCGCCGCCTGTTAAGGCACACTGAACGCGTTCAGGTGACAGAGAAAACTCCGGGGGGAAAGGTTTTGAAAGACCGGGGTCCCTTCCTTCAGAAAACCGACACAAAGACAAGTGTTTATCAGCGTCGAGCGCTTTGGGAAATAGAGAGTTAGAACAAAAGCTTAAGAGAGAAAGAAAGGATCGGCGGGCAACCTGAGGTCGAGGCCAGGAACCCCTCCGGGCAGA
>Ga0182041_10001418_pt1 | contig 12066 bp, 18 predicted proteins | sample flu12Cox44000178_FD_125967 | JGI IMG/M metagenome (GOLD analysis project Ga0182041, IMG submission 125967) | Lab enrichment of tropical soil microbial communities from Luquillo Experimental Forest, Puerto Rico - flux8day.12C.oxic.44.000.178 | ecosystem: Environmental > Terrestrial > Soil >...
GTCGGCCGGCAAGTCGGGCCTTGGCCGCGGAACTGTTTCGCGGCTGATTGGGGGGAAGGCCAGCCGGACCGATGCGATTTCGATCCTATTTAATGATGACGCTGCGGCGGACTTGACTGGACGCGCGCCGCCCCGCCATATGTCATGAGATGGCGTGCTTCCCAACAAGATCGCACAGGACCGCACAGAACTTGATTCATCTATGTATTTTCCTTGCGCCACGTCATGAATTATGGCAAAGGAGGGCAATGGGAAGCACAAATTGCTTCCCATGTGGTGACCAAAATCGCCACGTCATTCGTTCACAGCGCCACGTCATGGGGGGAATCATGAAGTTGACGGCCAGTTCTGTAGCAGCGCTAACCCGGCCTGCAGGCAAGACCGACCATATCGAGTGGGACGATTCTCTGCCGGGGTTTGGCGTGCGTCTGCGCGGCAATAGCGCGCGCTATACCATCCAATACCGGGCAGGCACGCAACAGCGCCGTGAGTCTCTTGGCGACGTGCGCAGGATTACACTCGATCAAGCACGCACCATTGCCCGGCAGCGGTTCGCCCAAGTCGAGCTAGGCGCTGATCCAGCTGCAGAGAAGGCCAAAGCCCGCGCCGTCGATGCTGCTACGGCGCTGACGCTGGCGGTCGCCGTCGACCAATATCTCGACTATAAGCGCGACCGCCTGAGCCGCAGTTCGTTGAACAGTGCGCACCGGCATTTCGACAAGCACTTTGCACCGCTGATGAACAGGCCGCTTGCTGAGATTAAACGGGCTGAGGTTGCGGCACAGTTGCTGGTGATCACCAAGGACCACGGTCGCATCGCCGCTGCGAGAGCTAGGAGCACTTTGTCTAGTCTGTATGCTTGGTCGATGGGGGCTGGCCTGTGTGAGACGAATCCGGTTGTAGCAACCAACGATCCGGCGGCAGGCGTTCAATCCCGCGACAGGGTACTCACAGATAAAGAATTAGCTGCGGTGTGGCACGCCTGCGCCGATGATGACTTCGGCAGGATCGTTAAGCTTCTTATTTTGACGGGCTGTCGTCGTGACGAAATCGGCTCGCTGAAGTGGTCTGAGATTGACGACGGTGTTTTGACTATCTCGGCAGCGCGGTCAAAAAACCGCAAGGCGCATAGTCTAATATTGCCGCCGCTGGCGTTGGACATCTTAAAATCTATTCCTCGCCGCCGTGATTATCTGTTTGGTCGACGTGGCGGCGGGTATTCGCGGTGGGGCTTTTACACGGCAGCACTGCGCAAACGGCTTGGCGACATGCCACTGTTCACGTTGCACGATCTAAGACGCACGTTCCGCACTGGCTTGGGTCGCTTGGGTATACCGTCACACGTTGCCGAGCTGGCAATCAATCACGTTCGCAGCGGTATCGAGGCGGTCTATGACCGTCACACCTATCAGCACGAGATTGCATCAGCGTTGGTGCAGTGGGCGGCGCACGTCGCTGCCATTATCGAAGGCCGCCCAGCGAGCAATATCACCCCGCTGCGCCGCGCTTGATGATATGATGAAGCGGACCGACCCGGCGCAGTAACGCCGGGACCGGCCCTAACCCGCAAACCATGGTGGAGCCATGGCTGAGGCTAACACTGATCCTACACGAACCTCGTCGCCTTGGCTGTCGATCATCAAGGGTGTTTTTCCGCGATGGTGCGATCGCCTCGGATTAAGCAGGGACGCCGGCCAAGCGCTAGTCAACCTGCTTTGCGACGCCGACACACGCACAAAGATGTATCGAGTAGACGCCAGTGGGGAGGAAATCTCCCACACTGTCAGCTCTCCGGATATTGAATTCTGGCCAGGCCGCCTGGTGCTGGTCCCGGATCCCGATGGGGGTGATGACCACTTGGAAGTCAGCTACGGCGATGAACTTTTGGATTTTCACGACCCGGGCGGGCATTGGGAGTTTGACGTGCGCCGGATCGATGTCGAGCGTTGGGAGCGCTTGTACCCGGCGTTAGCGGCGCCGCCCTCAACCGCTGCTGCGTCCGCTGTTAGCGAAATTGCCACTCAGGATGTTTCTCACGAGGCGCAAGGCATCGATGCTGATGGCCGCCCGACTGCCAACCCGTCGACGGTGACGACGGTTCGCAAGCCTCGCCAGTCATACAAGGAAACGCGCGTCATTGAGGTATTGCGCGACTTAGACGGCGAAGGCCGCTTACCATATGATCTGGAGCACCAGCCTGCCCAGGTTGAGAAGATTGTGAAGCCTCACTACGGCGACGCAAGCCGTAGGGTCATCGGTCGCGCCTATCAGAAATACCTAAAAGAGCGCTCGCAAAATAAATCTCGGCAAACGTGACGTTTGCCGAGTTTGCCGAGTTTGCCGATCTTTTAGCTAGACGTGGATGTTTTACGTTGCGCTCACGCATGCATCGGCATGCAACGCGGGAGCGCAACTTATGCTTCACAAGCACCGGGGGAGTGGCTTAGCGGCCCTCGACGCGCAGATCGAAGGCGCAGCCGCTGGTCTCCGGGAAATTGGCGCCCGCCTCGAAGCCATCAAGGCTACCGCCACCACGATTCATAGCGATGCCGCCCACGAGCTGCAGGCGTTAAAGCAGACACTCGATCATCGCAACGAGCGCGATGACCTCGACCGAATTCTTCCACTCAAAGAAGCGGCGAAAAGGCGCGGGGTGTCAGTCGACACGCTGCGTCGAACGGATCGCGACAAATTCGTCCAGCTGTCGCAAGCGCGTTTCGGAATGCGCCTACGGGACGTCCTCTTGTTGGACGCCAAATAAACGAGAGCCCCGGTGCCGATTCACATCGGCAATCCGGGGCTTTGTCTGTTCGTGAACCATCACCGCGACGCCAATCGCGGCCACAACGGAAGAAGATGCGTCGTGTTGGATAGGTTCCTTAAAGTATCTTCCCTTACTCCGCAAGCGACGCGGCGCGACACACCGGTGCAATGTCTGGTGTGTGGCCGCGTGGTGACACGCGAATCCAGGCAACAAAAGTTCTGTTCGGCACGCTGTCGTAAGCGGAACGCGTATGCGGAAAACGCTCGTAGAGACGTTTTTTCGGGCGGCTTGGGTCAATACACCGCGAACGGGACGAAGCCCCCTAAAAACTCCAACGGCGTCAATGGCCTGCAAGCAGCAAAATCGGCGTCGACCTTCCGCATTTATGCGTCGCGGCACGTAATCCAGGCTGAGCTGTTCGCCGACCACGATTGGACTCGGGTCGTGTCGCCCGATGGTGTCGTCTGCCTGGTCGCTTCCGGGTTGCGGAGGCGGCAGTCATGAATCCGTTCGCCGGTCTGCCGCGCCACCATTTCGCGGCAATCTATGCGGACCCGCCGTGGCCGTTCAGGACATGGTCGCCGAAAGGACAGGGGCGATCGGGCGAAGCGCATTACTCGACATTGTCACATGCCGATCTGGAAGCGCTGCCGGCTGGCGAATTGGCCGCCGACGATGCGGTCCTATTCATGTGGATCGTGCAGACGCAGATTCCACAAGCGGTCAATCTGTTTCGGGCTTGGGGTTTCGAACTGAAATCGGTTGCCTTCGCTTGGTTCAAAGGCGACGGGCAGCAATTTTTCCCTGACGATCCACCGCTGCAGATTGGCATGGGCAAGTGGACCCGGGCCGAATTCGAACAGTGTTGGCTAGGCACACGCGGGAATCCTAGGCGGCTGCACGCTGATGTCCGCCAGGTCTTGGTCCAGAAGCGCCGCGAGCATTCCAGAAAGCCGGACGGAATCCACGAACGCATCGAACGACTCGTCGCTGGTCCCTACCTGGAATTGTTCGCCCGCCAATCTCGCCCCGGCTGGACGACTTGGGGCGGTGAGCGGACCAAATTCGATCGGGGCGCGGCATGACCCGGCAGCGATTACCGACTCGGCGTGCGTCTCAGCTTTTCGATTTCCAATCGATGGATATGCACTTCACGGCGAGCGTCAGCCGCTATCTAGATGGGCGCATCGCCGAGCTGTTCATCGACAACCATAAAGCCGGGTCCGGCATCGGCACATTGGTTCGGGACCTCGCCATCGTTTTCAGTTTTGCCGCGCAACACGGTGCTGATGCCGAAGCGGTTCGCCGCTCGCTATGCCGTGACAGCAGTGGCAAGCCACTGAGCCCTCTCACTGCCGCACTCGATTGGCTAGCGGCAAACGCGGAGGTGCTGAAATGACCCTCCGCTTCGAAATCTCGATTCCAGTTTCCGGCACTCAAGTCGGAAAGGCGGGACTCCGTGACTGCGGAGTCCCGTCATCGTCAACCGGGCAATCAAGGAGTATTCCGATGCCCTATCATCCGAAACTGAACGGCGTCAACCCGACGCCGATTTCAGGACGCTACCTTGCCTGCAACAAGTTCAGCCCGATCAAGCGTGCCTTCATCGCGGCCGATCTGTGCTTGGGCACTAGCTTCCTCACCGCGCCGACACAGACACAGTCCGCTGCGCTTGCTCGGGTCAACACTTCTTATCTGCACTGGGCGCTCAAGCGGATGACCGAACGTGCCGAGATTGAGCGTGGACACACCCCCGCTCATTCCGCCGCACGGTGAAGTCGTCGTTCCGAAGACAAACGGCACGACGGCGTCCGGAATCGATGACGCCGGACTCGTCCAGTTCGTGCGCTCCGTCGGTATCGACCGCGTGATTCACGCTGCGATCGCGGTAGAGCGGGCTCAACATTAGCACCAACAAAGTGTCGCCGGCCGGCACGACGGCCGGCGACACACTCCTCAAACAATAGGAGACGAACAATGAGTGCTAACTGGTTTGAAACCAGGGGATACGGCGAGACAGCGAAGGAAGCTTTCGATGAAGCCGTCGTCGCCGTAATCGACGAAATCCTCACGTACAGCGGCGGCATCGCAGGCAAAAGCGAGTTCACGCAAATCGAGGTGCCATCCGGCCAGGATCCGGAAGCATTCGTCCGTGAGCTTTACGAAAACGCCGATCCGCGTGTCGATGACAAGTGGGGTCCGGCTGGCTGCATACGACTGAAGGATGGCGAGTGGCTGTTCTTCGGTTGGGCCGCGTCATGACGATTCTCGTGCATCCGCCTTGGCGCACGGCTGCGCAGATTCTGAAAGCAATGGGCGCCAACAAGGGAAAGGAAAAGTCAAAATGGCAAATATGAGAAAATACGCGTCGTCGCGCTTCTTAAAGCTGGACGATGTGTCTGACGGGCCGCTGCAAGAGACGATCATCGAGGTGACTGATGGGAAATGGGATAAGCCGGTTCTCAAGTTCGAGAGCGGCGCCCAGTTTTCGCTCAACAAGGTCAACACCGGCGACATGATCGCCGCTTACGGCGACGAAAGCGACGGCTGGATCGGGGTCACGATCGAGTTGTTTGCTGGAGAGGTCAAATACGGTGGCGATACTACCGACGCTGTGAGAATTCGCCCAGTCACGCCGTCCACTTCGAAATCATCGGGGCGGGGTGGGCTCGACGATGAAATCCCATACTAGTGAGGAAGGCTGGCGGCGGCGGTTCTGATTCAACCGTCGCCGCAAAATCCATCATGTCGCGCAGGAAAGTCAAGATTAGCGACGAAACGGGGCGGATCTGGCGGCTACTCGATCCGGCGGTTTCCTTCGGCCGCGTCTGGGCAGAACTAAACGAACACCGCAGTTGCGGAGCGGCGGCTTCAACGATCGACGCGCTGATGTATTTCCTGCGTCGCGGAGTCGACGCGCTGTCCAATCCAAACACGCTAGGCCGGTTGGCCAAATTGGATGAACGGCAGCTGATCGATGTTGCTGCGCGATTGCAGAAATTCAAATCCGAAATTGCACCGGCATGGCCACCCGATCAGATCGAAATTCTGGCGACGGTTTGGAGAAAGCTCCATGAGCGACGATAGGACTCCAGAACAAATCGCCGCCGAGATCATCGCCAAGGCGAAGACAAAAAATAACGGCAAGGCAAAACCACCGAAGATTGCACGCAACCAGGGCGCAGCGATTCTCGATGGCGTGTTTGTCTTCCTCAAGCGCTTCGTCGCTTATCCGTCTGAACACGCACACATCGCACATGTCCTATGGATTGCTCATACGCATTTGATGTCGGCTTGGGAAAGCACGCCCAGGCTTGCCTTTCTGTCGCCCGAGCCGGCATCCGGCAAGACACGATCCATGGAAGTTTCGGAACTGCTTGTGCCCGATCCAGTCGCTGCAGTGAACGTGACGCCAGCGTATTTGTTCCGGAAGTGCGGCAGTGAAGACGGACCGCCGACCATCCTGTTTGATGAGATCGATTCCGTCTTCGGCCCAAAGGCGAGAGAAAATGAAGAGCTGCGGGCACTGCTTAACTCCGGCCATCGGCGCGGCGCCACTGCCGGCCGCTGCGTCGTGCGCGGCACGATCGTCGAAACTGAAGAAATATCTAGTTACGCGGCTGTCGCCTTGGCCGGGCTTGGTTGGCTGCCGGACACGATCCTGTCTCGCAGCGTCATTATTCGCATGCGCCGCCGCGCACCCGAGGAAAGGATCGAAGCTTTCCGGCGCCGCGTGCATGCGCCAATTGGCGAAGCCCTGCGCCGTCGCCTGGCCGGCTGGGCCGCAACGATACTGAATGAGGCGACGGAGGCGCGGCCGGATATGCCAGCCGGTGTCGAAGACCGCGACGCAGACGTGTGGGAGCCATTACTTGCGGTTGCCGATATCGCCGGTGGCGACTGGCCGCAACGTGCGCGCGACGCAGCCGTGAAGCTGGTGGCCGTGGCGAAACAAGCCGAACCGAGTTTGAACATCAGACTGCTTGGTGATCTGCGCACGATCTTCATGGACCGGCTGGATGTCGTTCTGCATTCGACACCGCCGGGCCTTCCGACCAAGACCATCCTGTCGGTGCTACATGAGCTGGAAGATGCGCCGTGGGGCGATCTCAAGGGCAAGCCAATCACCGATCACCAGCTCGCCCGACGGCTGCGGCACTATGAAATCCGATCCAAGAATATCCGGCCCGCCGGCGATTCCGAATGCAAGGGCTACGATTATGCCGAATTGGGTGAACTATGGCGGCGCTATCTTCCCCCGTTAGCCGATAAATCCGTCGCATCCGTCGCATCCGTCGAAAGCCCAGAAAATAAGGCTTTTTCTGCGACGGACATGCAATCTGGGGCCGTAGCAGACAATACAGAACCGTCGCACGATTCCCCTTGTGCGACGGTCCCGACGGCTGATGAGACGGCTTGCGACGGTTCAGGCGGTGTAGAAAACCCGCATGAAACGGGCCTTGCAACGCTTGCGACGGATGCGACGGACTTGGCCGGTGACGGGGGCAATGAACCGGGCCTGAGTTGGCGCACGATCGACCGGCTGGCGAATGAAGTCGAAGAGTGGGCCTACGCCAATCGGGACAAGGTCAGAACCGACCAGGCGAGCGTCATTGAGGCCGAGATTCGCCGTCGGGTGATCGGTGCCGGCGTGCTGCCGGAGATCGTTGCGTTTGAGACTGAACGGGTGATGACCAGTCTGTTCGAAAGCCGGGAAGCGGCGCGGATGAAGCAATGAACCGGCCCAAACAGACGATACAGCACGCAATTGGCCCCTGGATGCTGAAGGAGCTACTCGGCGTCGGTCACCAGTCCGCGGAGCGCTCAACCAATCCATACTTACTCGGCGTCGTGTTCGAGAGATTGCCGAAGAATCTGCAGCGGTGGTGGCTGCGAGAAATCGATTACGACCGCCAAGGTGAGCCGCTGAACGTGAGACGCCATCTGGAATTGGTAGCGGCGATTGCAGCCTACATTGAATCCACTGCGAGGAAATGTTCGGAGATGCTGAAGAACCAAGAACGACCAAAAATATATTCCCCGCGGCCTTTGCCATTGCCGGGCGCAGTAGAGCAAACAAAGAATTCCCCGCAAATGGCCACTCAAATCATGGAGGAAAGGAAGTGAACAACGAAGCGATCCAATTTCCTGCCGCTGCCGTCCGCATCTTGATAAAGCGCGGTTATCTCAAGACTAACCAAATTGCCGACAGGAATGCAGTCAAGCGCGCTCGCTACCAATACTTTGCCGATATGAACTCGTGGGCCAAGGTGTGCGAGGCGCGCGCGCAGAGCGAACGAAGACTCCCTGCGACGCAGGATTCCCTAGGAGAAGATTCTCCGCAGAAGTAATTTACGGGTAGTGTCAGAGCTGGAATAGACCGGTGCAACATGACCGATGCTGAGTTCATAGAACTGGCGGATGAGCTGGCGACTTATGCCGGCGACCCAGTCAAGTTTGTAGAGAATATGTTTGATTGGAACGCTCCAGATCTTGCGGGCAAATCGATAGAGCCCTGGCAAAGAGAAATCTTAAGTGCGATTCGTGATGGCCTGCCGCTTGGAAAAGCTGTGAGGCTAGCGGTTGCTTCTGGTCATGGTGTTGGCAAAACCTGTCTCGTGAGTTGGATTCTGCTGTGGGCAATCTCTACGCGTGAAGACACACGAGGAGTTCTCACAGCAAGCAACGAAGCGCAGCTGGCGACTCGTAATCGCGCAGAATTGCGGAAGTGGTTTGATCTGTGGCGAGCCAGAGAATTCTTTGAGTTGACAGCAACCGCGTTGCTTCATGCCGATAGCGAGTCCCAACAAGTCTGGCGTATCGATCTCTTGCCGTGGAACGAGCATCGCCCCGAAGCGTTCGCCGGACTGCATAATCAGGGCAAACGCATCGTTGTCATCATGGACGAAGCGCGCGTCATTCCTCCGATCATCTGGCAGACGATCGAACCCGTCATGACCGATGTGAACACGGAAATCATCTGGGCGGTGTTCGGGAATCCCCTGCATCCGACGGGCCCATTCAGAGAATGTTTTGGCAAGTTCGCACATCGCTGGCAGCGCTGGCATATCGACGCTCGCACTGTCGGCATTTCAGACAAGCAGCAAATAAAGGAATGGGCCGAGGATCACGACGAGGACAGTTATTTCTTCATGACCCGCGTCCGCGGCGAATTCCCGTCCGCCAGCGCACTGCAATTCATCGACACGGATTTGGTCGAACAGGCAATGACGCGAGAACCGCAATCGTTACCGAATGATCCTCTGGTCGTCGGTGTCGACGTGGCCCGGTTCGGCGACGATGCTTCGGTGATCTATCCTCGGCGGGGAATGGATGCGCGATCGATACCACCGATCATGGTCCGTAAAGCCGGAACCGATCGGCTCGAGGATTTAATCCTGCAGTTTTGCACCGAGCACAGTGTCGATGTGATCTTTATCGATGGTTCCGGTGCCGGCGGTGCTGTCGTTGATCACTTGGCTAATAGACACAACTTGCCAGTCGAAGACATCCAGTTCGGCTCAAAGGCGCTCAACGCCACCAATCAAGTCCGCTATGCGCAGCGCCGCAGCGAGATGTGGGGGAATCTGAAAGATGCCCTGAAGTATCTGGCGATTCCCAACAACAGCGAACTACGGGATCAACTGATTGGTCCCGAATATGATTACAATCTGCGAGGCGAACTGCAGTTAGAAAAGAAATCGGATATGAAAAGCCGGGGATTAGCTTCACCCGATATTGCTGACGCATTGGCGTTATCGTTCGCAAGACCTGTGTTCCCCAAGCAGTATGATGATATGGGGAGAGGTAATGTTGTCAGCGATTATGATCCGATTGCAGAGTTTGAGCGGGAATTGAAGGAGCCGGGAAAGCCAAGGCTGCCACCGCGATACTATGCGTCGGGGTGGGCGAGGCTGAAAGAGGATGAGGAAGCATGAAGACCGAAGCCGTCACTTAATGATGGCGAGACCCAATGCTGCGCAATGGCGAACTCATATTCGCCGTCGCAATCGTAAACGTTCCGATGACGCGGTTGCGATTGTTCGCTCGGATGTGGCAGCGATTCGCGCGTTGGCGACTTGGTCACTGTAGCCATTACACAGACTCGAAGTTATCCGCGAAGTATTTGGCGGCGACTAACCATTTATCGGCGTGATTCTTTGGATTACGAGCGATCATATCGCCTGATTTCGGGCTACCGGCATTGCGATCGAGTTCGGATATGGAGACGCCATTAAGGTCGTCACCACGCTGGTAGGCCCGCATCTCAGCGACTTGTTTTCGACGGTATCGTTTGTATCCGGTCATCGGCGCTTACCTTCCCATTGACGCACGGTGTGTTACTCGAGATTAGATATGAGCATCCGTGACCGCCATCACGCTTTGAGCCTTTCGTTGCTATACCAACGTTTAAGATTAGGCCCACCCGAGTATAGGTTTCGGTCGAACATCTGAAATTTTTAGGGAAACGAACCTTTACAATTCGGACGCGGATTGCAGCGATTAATGTGGCGAATGGAAAGCTGTTGATGGGAAAAAAGTTTGGCTGGTCACATGCGAACCGCAGTTGCCCGAGGAAATGGAAATGGGATTGCGACGAGCCCGAGAGCTAGTGGTGTTGATGGCTAGGGAATTTCAGCCGTACGGGGCTACCTGGGCGGAGTTGATGCATAAAAGCGGATTGAAGCCGACCGCATATAAGCGGGCATTTAACTTCGCTACGGATCGGAAATGGTTTCTTGGTGGTGGTGGCCAAGGGAAACCCTATTTTCTCAACCCTGATGGATCGTGGAGAGCTGCGCTGGGTCTCAATTTGCGTGTGGCTGGACCTGGTCTTCAGCCTGAGACCCGGTCTGGTGGACCGAGTCCGGACGTGGTTCAGACCTTGGACCCGGACAGCAGGGTCGATCGCATTATCACTTTAGCTAGTGAGGCGATTCGACACGCGAATGAAGGTTAGCCTGCGCTGTGTTCGATAGTCTTGACTGCCCTGGCTTGGGCAAGACGGTCACTGAGAATGCTAGGACCAATACGCAGCTGCATGGTGAGTTTAGTTCGTTCGTAGGCCACAGCTGCAGCGCAAGCTCTTATACGATCCGACGTGGAAATCCTGGGGTCCATGTAGGTCCGCTGCAGGACGACAAGCGCATCGCTATCACCATCAATCCACGCCAGCAGCTGTGTGAGTTCTTCGTCGCGCTGCTTGAGTTCAGCCCGCAGCCGATCAATCTCATCGCGCTGGCACTTGATGGCGTACTCACAGCGGTCGAGGGCTTCTTGCATCTGCATGGCCGCAATATAGCACTTTGTATGAGAGCGGTGATGCACAAACACGTGGCGTTGGTGTCTAAGCCATTGACTTTGATGCACTCGGCACTGGCCGTGGGCCAGACGGGAAGCACATGGGAAACGGCGTCTTGACTAGAATCAGCTTGGCTGCGTTCCAGCGAGCAGCATTTCTGTTCAGTCGGCCGGAAGACGGGGGTGGGGGCCAAAATCGCTGGCTCTGCCGATCGTCAATATGCCCTCGCAAAATTTTTGTGATTTTCCAAACCAGTCCCAATGCGATGATCGGCAGGAGGGCGGGATGTTATTTGACCCAAATTGCTTGTAACCAAGGTGGACGGATCCTGAGTGTCCTCCGGCCACGAGCGAGGCCACAGCATGCGCTCTATACCGCTGATCGCAACCTCAATGGAAACCAACGAACGGATCACTGAACTGCATCTCTGGGCGGTGCATGAAGGTCTACGCAGAACTCCAACTGCGACATTGTTTGAGGAATTCTGTCGACGACTAGTTGCTACCGGTGTGCCAGTTTGGCGCGCTTTTGCAGGGATGCGAACCTTACATCCGCAATGGGCCGGTTACACCTACACCTGGTGGCGCGACCGTAACGAGGTCGACCCAACCCGGCGCGAACGCGGCGAAGTCTATGAGCGGGATATACGGGACAGCCCCTATGCTTATTTGCGTGATGTTGCCGCTGGGCGAGACCTGCCGCTGCGCCTGCGGCGTCGGCTGACCGGAAGCGAGGCGCAACGCGATTTTCCATTTCTCGAGGAGTTGGCGAACTCGGGGGCGACTGATTATGTCGCCGAACTGATCCCTGTTGGCATGGTGACCGAGGCGTTTCCAGACAGCGGGATCGGCTTCTCTTTCGCGACCGATTGCCCAGATGGCTTTGGCGAGAACGATCTCCGCTTGATCCAGGCCGTGCTGCCCGCGGTAGCACTTGCGATTATTTCGGATGCCGAGCACACGATTGCCGCCGGCCTGCTCGCCGCTTATCTCGGTGGCGA
>Ga0182041_10001424_pt1 | contig 12045 bp, 11 predicted proteins | sample flu12Cox44000178_FD_125967 | JGI IMG/M metagenome (GOLD analysis project Ga0182041, IMG submission 125967) | Lab enrichment of tropical soil microbial communities from Luquillo Experimental Forest, Puerto Rico - flux8day.12C.oxic.44.000.178 | ecosystem: Environmental > Terrestrial > Soil >...
CAGGGCGGCGGGCGCGCCGAAGAAGTTCCAGTTCGCCGAAGCGGCCCGCTGGCGCGCCTCCAAGTCCCCGCGCGCAATACCGAGCTCGCCGTACCGTTGCGCGCCGAAGGCGGATTTGCGCTCCCTGTAGGGGGACTTCAGGTCGGCAGGGTACATCTCGTACTCCCGCTCGTCGCACCGGTCACCTGCAGCCACGCGCTCGCCGGCGAGTTTCCTGATCTCGACCAGCGAAGCCCCGGTTACCACGTAGGTATGCCACGGCTGGATGTTCGATCCGGATGGCGCCCAAGCCGCCGCGGCTAGCACGCGCTCCAGCGCCTCTCTCGGTACAGGCCGGTTGGTGAAATTGCGCACCGACCGCCGAGTTCTGACCGCCTCATAGACGTCCATGATCGCCTCCCGTCGGGTTCATTTAACTACTCCGTCCTTGGTATCTCCTGCTTTTCTTGCGACTGTGTCAGACACCGGCACCTGTGCGACTGCGGTGCAGGCGAAACCTGCGATCCACAGAACCGGACCCAGTATCCCGGACCACATTGGTGCGTAGCCGGGAACTAATACGAACAAGATGCCGCCGGTGATAAGGATATTCTTGTTCGCTAGTCTACCCATTGTCGTCAGTCCTTTAGATTAAACGTGTTCGTCTCGGTTACAGTTTCGGGCAAATTTAGCCAACGCCGCCTACCAGCTCCGCGAGGCTCATTTTGCTGAGAGCTTGCTCAATCATTTCGATCGGGGCCGTCGGCTTTATGCCGGTTGCCGCGCAGTTGCCGATTTGAACTAAAAAATATTCCTTCACCAGCCAGCTGACTGCCTCTCCGCTCGGTGATCGAGCCGCTTACACTCATTACTCTTCGCGCCTTTTCAGCTCCCGCTCGATTCGAGAGTCAGGAATCAACCAGATGAGCGCTGCCAACGCGTACAGAGCGCTAGCAATCCAGGAGCTCGCAAACGATAGCGGGATGGCAGCAACATACAGTGCAGGTGACAGTTTTCCTTTCCAATCTTTACCAACGGCTCGAGCGAGAAGCGATTGGCGGCCTTCCTTGGCGATAATCGTGCACTCGAGAATGTAGTATGCGATCGCCGCCATTAGTAATACGCAGCCATAAATAGCGGTTGGTATCGCTGCGAGATGGTTTTCGCCCATCCATGCCGTAGTGAAAGGAAAGAGCGACAACCAGAACAAAAGATGAAGGTTGGCCCAGAGAATCCCGCCGCTAACCTCCTGCGTGGCTTGGAACAGATGATGATGGTTGTTCCAATAAATGCCGACGTAAATGAAACTAAGCACGTAACTCGACAACACCGGTAACACCGGTTTCAACGAAGCAACGTCGGCCGCGTGCGGCACCTTCAGTTCCAACACCATGATGGTGATGATAATGGCAAGCACCCCGTCGCTGAACGCTTCGAGCCGGGTTGTTTTCATCTTCGCGTTCCGAACGGCGTTCTTACTCGGCACTTACAAGAAAGAGCTACCTGTACCACTTTCCGGTTGCCTTCCAATAAATATTGCCTCCGACGTCACTACAGTGGCCGCGCGTTCCGTAGTTGTAATGGATCGACATGTGGTCTGAGGGCGGAGCGATCGGCGGTAATGTCGTGCGCAATGTATTGGTCGAGGAAGGGCCAGCCTGCCGCTTCGGTTCCGAGCGAGGCAACGTCGTGCTCCTGATTACCGCAATCACACAACCCTCCGGACCGGCCAAGTGCATATAGGAAACCTTCCTCGGCGGCAAACGCCGGCAGATCGGGAAACAGGCGTGAGTAAGACAGACCGGTTATCAGCGCATCGATTCTCTGCGTGCGCGATAACGAGAGGCAATGCGAGTGCTTCACATTCAGAAGCTAAGTGCGGCGCGCGATTCTAATCTGCGATTTGGGGTCTCATTTCTTGAGCGGCGTTAACAGTTCCTTGTCGCTCGTATCCACCACGAACACCGCCAGCAGCTTGGCGGGTTCGGTCTTACTCGCATTCTCATCAAGCGTATGCCGGTCGCCAGGAAATTCGGGAAAGTTCTGCCCGGCTCGATAAATTACGGGCGACCCATCATTGACCGAAGTGCGGATCGCTCCTTCGAGAACGGTTGCGTAAATGAAAGCAGACCTCGGATGAGTGTGGCCTACCGACGCAACACCGGGACCATATTCAACGAGGATACCCTTCATGCTTTTGCCGGGCACATTTGGCAGAACATGGTCGAAGACGATCGTGACCTTTGGACCTTCGTCAGCGGCTATCGCTGAGCGCACGCCGACAACGGTGATGAATGCGCAAACAATAAGTGCGTAGATTCGTTTCATTGTGATGACCTTTCCTGTGTTGTTTTAGGAGCTGCGACCCAATGTTTGAGCTTGTCTGCGTTCATTGGTTGTTCTTGCTAGGAAGCGGAGCGTTTGAGCCAGTCGTCATAACGCGTCGGGCCGAGACGCGGATTATCTCCGGGGCCGGGGACGAGACTCTGGTCGTTCAACTCGGCGCCGAAATATTTGGCGTGAGCGTCAGTGGTGATCTTTCGCGGATCTTTCGTTGCGCTCAGAAAACGCCTAACGAATTCGTCCATCCGGATCAGTTCAGGACCGGCAATCGTGATCGTGCCGTTCACCGGCTCGGCGAGCGCGACATCGGTCACGGCGGCGACGACGTCGTCCGCGGCGATGGGTTGCATCATACCAGGCGACAATCGGACAGTTTGCCCTTCGGTAGCTGATTGCGCGATGCCTTTTACGAATTCGAAGAACTGCGTCGAGCGAACGATCGTATATGCAACCTTGGATGCCTTGATCAGGTTTTCCTGCGCCACCTTTGCGCGCAAATAGCCGCTGTCCGGAGAACGATCGGCGCCGACGATAGAGAGCGCAATGTGGTGACGAACGCCGGCAGCCGCTTCCGCGGCAAGTAAGTTACGCCCCGCCGTTTCAAAAAATTCCAGTACGGCCTTGTCGTCCCACTGCGGCGCGTTCGCAAGATCGACAACGACCTGAGCGCCGGTTACCGCTTCAGCCACTCCCTTACCAGTGAACGTATCGACGCCCGAAGAAGGTGATGCGGCCATTACCTCATGACCGCGCTGGCGAAGATTGTTCACCACCTTTGTTCCGATTAGTCCGGTCCCGCCGATGACCACGATCTTCATGTTCTTATCTCTATGTGTCTGTTAGCTCACGCCTTTGTAGACGAGTTTGGTAAAGAAATCGCCGTTGATAAAACCGGTTCCCCACTTCGCGTCATAAGCAGCAGCTGGTTTCGCGGCCACGACTTCGTCGAGCGATTTCCCCTGTTTCTTGAGCGCGGAAACGCGGTCGCGGATCGTGACGATCACATCACGATATTCGGTGAGCTCTTTTTTTCCGCCAATCGGTCCGTGACCGGGAATAACGATGGTCTTGTCTGTCACCATCGCGAGATTTGCTTCCGCGGCTTTGATCATTCCTTCAATGTTTCCGCCAGTCGAATAATCGATGAACGGGAAATATCCGTTCCACCACGTGTCGCCGGTGTGCAAAACATCGGCTTCCGTGAAATAGACCGAAATGTCACCATCGGTGTGAGCCGGGCTGTAACATTTGAGCGCTATGCTGGCACCGTTGAACCGAAGTGCCTTCTCGGTGTTGAACACGTCGGTTGGAATCGCGCCAACTGGCGAAGCCGGGAAGGTGAAATTCCAATCTTCCACTCGCGTCGTCGTGGAAAGATGCTTCTTCGTGTTTTCGTGCGCCATGACCGTCGCACCGGCTGAGTGCATCCACTCGTTGCCGTCGGTGTGATCAAAATGCCAATGCGTGTTGACCAAATGCTTGATCGGATCGCCGCCGATACTCGCCAGCGCATCAGCGATCTGCTTTTGCGATCCTGAATATCCTGAATCGACGATCAATTTGCCGTCGGGGCCGGTGAGAACTCCAATGTTTCCGCCGGATCCGATCAGAGCGCTCACATTTCCCCGAAGAGTTTGCGTGGTGATCTTCGCGGTTGCACCCGACTGCCGGGCCTTTTCCACCAGCGTTTGCGGCGCCGCTCTGAGGTAAGATGGCGCCAGTCCGAATGCTGCCGCCGTGAGGCCGGCGGAAATAATAAATTGCCGCCGCGATATGCTCGAAAATTCGTTCGATTTCATAATTAGCTCTTAAAGAACGCGAGCAGGTCGGCGTTGATCACGTCGGCTTGCGTTGTGATCATGCCGTGCGGGTAGTCCTTGTAGGTTTTCAATGTGCCGTTCTTCAGTAGCTTGGCTGAAAGTGGACCGGCGGCTTGATACGGAACGATCTGATCGTCCTCGCTATGCATGACCAGAACCGGCACGTTGATCTTCTTCAGATTCTCCGTGAAGTCGGTTTGCGAAAAAGCGACGATTCCGTCGTAGTGCGCTTTCGCGCCGCCCATCATCCCTTGTCGCCACCAATTCCAAACGAGAGGCTCGATCGTTTTCACGCCGGGCCGGTTGAAACCGTAGAAAGGACCAGCTGGCAGATCGTAATAAAACTTGGCTCGGTTGGCAGCGAGCTGGGCTTGGAGATCGTCGAACACTGATTTGGGTGCGCCCAACGGATTGGCCGGAGTCTTCACCATCAACGGCGGCACGGCACTGATGATTGCCGCCTTCGCCACATTCTTGTCGCCATGTCGTCCGAGATAATGCACGACCTGGCCGCCACCAGTCGAATGGCCGACGTGGATTGCATCCTTCAGGTTGAGATGATCAGTGACGGCCTTCAGATCGTCGGCGTAGTGATCCATGTCATGTCCGTCGCCGGTTTGAGTCGATCGACCATGTCCACGCCGATCAGTTGCAATGACGCGGAAGCCTTTGCTGAGGAAGAACAGCATTTGCGGATCCCAATCATCGGCGCTTAACGGCCAGCCGTGACTGAAGACGATCGGTTGACCGGTTCCCCAGTCCTTATAATAGATGTCAATCTTCTCTCCGTTTTCTTTTCCAGCCGTGACGTAGGCCATAACTAATTTCCTTTCGGTTGAGGTTGCACCAAACGATCGCCACCCCTGACAGATTTGGCCTTACAAAAATCCTCGGCGCGGTACGTTGGCTGCCAGGAGTCTGTTCTTCAACGGATTCTTTATCCGCTGCATCTCGTGAAGCGCAGAGCCAAAACACTCCTTAGTGAACTTAGCCAGATGCGGAAAGAAGCGGACCTCTAACGTTCACACTTCAAACTTTCCCGATGAGCACCACCGTACTCCTCGCATTCGCAATGTAGTGATCGCTGGGGTTGAGGGCGATCTCCTTCCCATCCTCGGCAAAGTCCACGCCCGCCGCGAGACTCGTATCGATCGCCCGGCGCCATTTCGCGCCGTTGTCGAGCGGCGGCAGGTTCACCCACTGCGACTTGAAGTCGGCGTTGAAAATAAAGAAGAGACGCTCGCCGGTTAGCTCGCCGCGCTCCGTGCTCGCGTCCAGCTGCACGCAGACCGTGCGCGCTTCCGGATTGTTCCAGTGCGGACCGCCGCCGTCGCCGTTCGTGCCGAACCACGCTAGGTCCGGAATCTTGTCGTCGTCCAGATCCTCACCAAGCTCAAACCTCCGGCGCTGCAGGATCGGATAACGGCGCACGAACGCAATCGTCTTGCGGAAGAACTCGACGAGGTCGTCGTTCTTCACTGCCAGATCCCAGTCGAACCAGCTCATCGCGTTGTCCTGGCAGTACGCGTTGTTGTTGCCACGCTGCGTGCGGGCGAACTCGTCGCCGCCGAGCAGCATCGGCGTGCCCGACGCGAACAGCAGTGCGCACCCGTGGTTCTTTATGAGCTGGCGGCGCAGCGCGAGCACGCCGGCGTCGGTCGTCTCGCCCTCAGCGCCGCAGTTCCAGGAGTTGTTGTCGTTGGATCCGTCGTTGTTGTTCTCGCCGTTTGCCTCGTTGTGCTTGCCGTTGTACGACACGAGGTCGTTCAGCGTGAAGCCGTCGTGGCACGTGACGAAGTTGATGCTGTTGTAAGCCGAACGGCCGTCCTCGCCATAGAGGTCGGCGGAGCCCGTGAGCCGCCAGCCGAGATCGGCGAGCTGCGCGCTGTCGCCTTTGTCGAAGCGGCGGACGGTGTCGCGGAAGCGCCCGTTCCACTCCGACCAGTCCACCGGGAAATTGCCAACCTGATACGTGCCGATGTCCCACGGCTCGGCGATCAGAATCACGCGGTTGAGCACCGGATCCTGCGCGACGGCATCGAAGAACGGGCCCGACGATCGAAACGCGCCGTTCTCATCGCGACCGAGTACCGACGCAAGATCGAATCTGAATCCGTCCACGTGCATGACCTCGACCCAGTAGCGCAGCGAGTCCATGACAAGGCGAATCACCGCGGGGCTGTCGAAGTTGAGGCTGTTGCCGCAGCCGGTAAAGTTCATGTAGTAGCGATGCGACTGATCCGGCGGTCCGGTAAGGCTGTAGTAACTCGGATTGTCGATGCCGCGAAACGCGAGACTCGGGCCGAGCTCGCTGCCTTCACCGGTGTGGTTGTAGACGACGTCGAGGATCACCTTGATGCCGGCCTTGTGCAGCGCGCGCACGAGCGATTTGAACTCCGTCACCTGAGATCCCGGCGCTCCACCGTTCGCATACGACGATTCCGGCGCGAAGAAGCCAATCGAGTTGTAGCCCCAGTAATTCGTGAGCCCGCGCGCGAGCAGAAAGTCGTCGATGTAAAACTCGTGCACAGGCAGAAGCTCGACTGCGTTGATCCCGAGCCGTTGCAGATGCGGAATCTTCTCGATGAATCCGAGATACGTCCCAGGCGATTTCACCTTGGACGACGGGTGCGCGGTGAAGCCTTTGACGTGCACCTCATAAATGAATAGCTGCTCGAGCTTGAGGTCCGGTGATCGATCGCCCTGCCAGTCGAACGCGTTGTCGTCGATCACGATGGCCTTCGGCGACGAGGCGGAAGTGTCGCGCGTGTCCTTTACAAACTCGCTACCGCCCGGATGCGCTTCGTACGCGAGCAGCAAGTTGTCCTTGTTGTGGAACTTGCCGGTCACCGCCTTCGCGTACGGATCGAGCATGAGCTTCGCGTCGTTGAATCGCAGGCCCCACTCCGGCCGGTACTCGCCCTGAACTTTGTAACCGTAGAGCTGGCCGGCTCCGACGCCGTGAACCTCCGCGTGCCAGATGAACTTATCGCGGTTCGGAAGCTGGATGACGTCGGTCGCCTCGTCGTTCGGCTTGTCGAATAACAGCAGGAACACCGCCGATGCGTTGCGCGAGTAGAGCGCGAAGTTGACGCCATCATCATCGACGACCGTCGCGCCGAGCGGATACTCGCGGCCCTTAACGACTGTCCTGGTAGTGCGATGAGAAAGAGGCATTTCCCGTCATTACACTGTTTCGTTTTCTTTGCCTGCAAATGTCAGACTTTGGTCCAATGTTCTTTGGCCCATTACCCTGGGTCTACGCGAAATCGATGATTCCGCGGTTCAAAGATCAGCCGTAGCTTTGTACGCCGATCGTCTCGGGTCGAGTATTCCTGGATGGTCGAACGGCAGACCTATCGACCGGAGCAACTTGAAACTACGGATACCCAATCCGTCGCGCACCTAGGAGCATTGTCGCCGTTGGAGTCCCGTTGCCAAACGGGAATTGATTCCTGTAATCGAAAAGCGCCGCGCGGCGTTCAGCGGCAGATTCTTGGGTCACGCGTGCGTAGTGCTGCCGTTGCAAGCACCTATTGCGCCGGTGGAGTCTCAGACCCTGGCCAACTGCTTGGCACAAGTGCCGGTTACACATTAGTAGTATGGAGAGAAGCTCGTGCCGCTGATGGCTTGCGGCTAAAAGCGTATGGCGAAAAAGAACATGAGACTGCGCCAAGAGCCGTACCCCGACGGCTTGGATCAAAATCAACATTGATGACACGAGACAGCGTTAGAACTTGCGCCGCATTTTTGAGGTCGGTTATTAAACTGTGAAGGAGTTGAATTATGAAAAACTGTATTCTGCACGTCACGATTAGTATCGCCATACTCTCGTTTGCATTCGGACAATCGTCGGCCCAGCAAAACTCGGAAAACAGCAAGAGCGAACAGGAAGTCAGGCAGATAATCGAAAAATTTCGCTTAGCGTTGGTCAAAGGTGACGTCCTCACGCTGCAGCAAATCTGGGCTAACGATTATGTGTTTGTTAATCCGTCTGGTGAAGTCCTGACAAAGGAACAGCGTCTCGCTAACATTAGATCGGGCGCAACTAAACTGGAGGCGATCAATCAGCAGGAGGACACTAAGATACGCGTTTATCAAACAGCGCGGTGAGCACGAGTCGCGAGACCGTCAAGGGGCACTACAGCGGACAACCGAACAGCGGCCAGTACAGGATTACCAGCGTGTGGGTAAAAAACTCGGAAGGATGGCAGTTGGTCTCCACTCAGATGATACCTGTGGCGCCTTCCAAACCCGGAGCAGATTAAGAATGAAAAGACTGATTTTAGTTGTTGGTATGTCGGTCTTGGCAGTGGTCATGGCAAAAGCGCAGGACCCAGCGAAGGTGGATCCTCAGCATTACAAAGTACTTCTCGATAACGAGGATGTGCGCATCCTAGATGTCCGCCAGAAGCCGGGCGACAAAAGTCCGATGCACTCGCACCCTAAACATGCGGTTTATTGGCTGACGGGCAGCACGCTCAAGTTCACGTCCTCGGATGGAAAAACGAACACGGTTACAACCAAAGCGGGGCAAGTGGCTTGGCGTGATCCCGAGACACACATGGTGGAAATCGTCGGTAAAACTGAAAGCCACGCGCTCGATATTGAGTTAAAGAAGTAGGTCGCACGTCGGTCAGGAATTTCTTCGGGTTCACTGCGGAATTCCCATGCGCCGCAGCAGGTCGGCAAAGCGCGGATCGCTGCGGATTGAATCCCACACCGGCTCGTCTTTATAAAAGTATCCGAGCGAGCCCGTAGCTAAGGCGCGTTCAAGCCACGTTAAGGCTGAGTCCTTCTCGTTCAGGGCGGCATAGACGTTGGCAATGTAGGCAGCTTGACTGAGGTTTGCGCCCGACATTTCTTCCAAACCTTTGATGATTCCGAGCGCTTCCGCTCGCTTCCCCTGCGCCGCATAAACGATGCCTCTACTGAAAATCAAGAGGGGATCACCTTTCCTCTCTTGTTCGGCCTTCTCCAATTCCGCCAGCGCTTCGTTGAACAGCCGGTTTTGGATGTAAATTCCTATTTCAAAGGGCGCGCTAAAAGCTGGACCTAGTTCATTGGCTTGCCGCAGCAGCTCCAGTGCCCGCACATAGTCTCGCTTAAGATAATAAGGAGCAGCCAATCCCCGTGCGATGATTGATGAGAACGGATCTAGCTCGCGGGCTTTCAGAAATTCCGCTAAGCTTTCATCGACACGCCCCTGGTGCACTAGCGAAAATCCCAAATATTGACGTGCTAATGGCAAGCTCGGGCTGAGTTCGATCGCTCGCCGCAGCTCACGATCACCCAGCGAGAAATTAGACGGGAAGAACGTCGTGTAGGCTAGGCCCAGCGCGGCGTGGGCTTCAGCCAGATTTTCATCCAGCGCGAGGGCTTTGTGCGCGGCCTGTTCTGCCTTACGTCGACCTTCATTGGGCGCAATGTAGCCGCGGAAGCCAAGAGCTTCGTAGGCGTCAGCTAAGCCCGCGTAGGCGAGCGCATAATTCGGATCCTCTTGGAGGGCCTTCTCGTCATATTGAATAGTCGTGAACAGATCCTGCCGAGTGCGACGTTGGATATACTGCCGTCCCTGCATGTAATACTGGAAGGCCTTGAGGTTTTCTGTCGACTTCTGCGCCAGTGCGCGCGTCGCTTCAACTTCTAGCTTCACTTGCAGCGCCTGAACCACTTGGTGCGCGACGTCGCTGCGGACCGCAAAGATGTCCTGCATTTCGCGGTCGTAGGTCTCCGACCAAAGATGGTTACCGTCCGAGGTCTGGATCAACTGCGCCGTGATACGTAATTTATTGCCAGCCTTGGCGACGCTGCCTTCAAGCAAATGACTCACGTGCAGAAGCTGCCCGATTTTCTGGATGTCTTCGTTTTTGCCTTTGAAGGCGAAGGATGAAGTCCGGGCCTTGACCTGCAAACCAGAGATCTTGGAGAGCGCCGTAATCAACTCTTCGCTGATGCCGTCACTCAGGTACTCGTCGTTCTTGTCCGCGCTCATGTTCACGAACGGCAATACAGCGATGCTTTTTTCTGGAATGGCTGAAACAGCCGCCGAGGCTTTGGGGTTTTGTTGTTTCCAGAAAAGAAAGCCGCCGATTGCAACAGTGGCGATAACAAAAGCAGCAACGACAAAATATTTTCTCGGCGCTGCTCGTGCGATCGGCACCGCCGCTGCTACGGTTTTGAATTTTTCCGGTATTACGGCGTTGCCAACCTCGTCGCTGTAAAAATTTACGGCGTGGACGCGACCACCATGCTTCACTTCGCATCCACCGAGGTCCTGAAGAAAAGGTCGCCACCGCGGATAATGCTCCAGGTCTTCGGCAACGTGCTTCGAGATGAGAATGTGTCCGGCATCACCACAATCCATGACCCGCTGTGCGACGTTGATGCCAGCACCAGCAATGTTGGCTTGTTCGTTCAAGTCGGTGATCTCATTGACTGGGCCGCTGTGAATCCCCATCCGCACTCGAAGTTCAGGATGACTCTTTAGTTCCTTGCTGATTTCCAAAGCGCACAGCACCGGCGCTTCAGGAGTGGTGCGAAAGACAAGAGCCCCACCATCGCCTGTGGGCAACCGAAGCAGTTTGCCCTCCGCTTCGGCTGAGCGGAATTGTTCCGTGCCGCGGACAATCTCCCTCAACTTTTGCATCTGCTCGCTCTGCTCGTTGATGAGCAATTTGGAGTAGCCGACAATGTCGATGAACAGGACGTGCCCGATCTCGAATTTCACGTCTGAGGAAGACGCGGACGGCATTAGATTTTCATTCTACCTGAAAACTTGAGATTCACCGAGCCTATTTGTTCGGGGTGTCAGCGGCCTCCGCTTTCCTGCGTCAGCCTAACGAGACAGAGATAAGCCAGGGCAGGGCGTGGTGCCAAACATGCTGGAGTTCATTCGCTCTCGGGCCGTTGGCTTCATCGTTTGGTTAGATCGTCATGCGTTATTTGTAAATCACCGCATGCAAATGCTTCTTCATAATCTCTTCATCTTCGGCCTTCGACAGGGGGACAACCTTCTCTTTTTCGCTAACCGATTCCGCACGCATGTATTCCTCGAAACCGGGAGCGGAAAAGATACCAACCAAATGAATCGGGTCGCTTCCGATGTTGTTAACGGAAATCCATGTGTTAGCTGGGATAAAGACAGTAGCACCACCATGCACTTCTCTCACCACGTCGCCCAAACTCACCTTTGCCGTTCCGTTTTGTAAGAATAGGATTTCGTCTGAACCTGGGTGTCTGTGCATCTCTATTTTTCCTCCAGGCGGCAGGTCTTCCGTCACAAAGACCAAATGTGACGAACCGCCATTCTGTGGATCGACTTTTATTACGAACGGACCAGGTTGGCCGAGCCAGCCCTCCGCACCCTCAATAGGTCTCCATACTCGTCGCTCGCCTTCGTTCTTCTCGAGAATGAGTGGCGTCGGCTTGGCTGTCTCCGCAGACGCAGAGCTTTGATGGTTGGGACAAAACAGTACTAAACAGAGTGGGATGCACACGCTAGCGGGTCGCATAACACGCTCCTTCATTGGTTTTTGATTTCCAGGTTTACGATCTAACGAGAAAGAGATAAGCCGCGGCAGGGTGTCGTGGCAACCATTCTGGATTTACAGCGCCGAGGGGCTGTTGGCTTCATCGGCTGGTTAGGCTTCTTATACGCGCATCAAGTGAGCGTTGTGAGCACACCGAGTGATGAATGTCAGCTATCTTATTGATCACCGGATTACGATTTGTCGTCCTCCACTTCGACCACCATCACTTCGATGGGGTGATCGCCCACATTAACATCCCTGTGCATGGTGTGGGGAGGATTCGCCGGTAACCAATAGGCTTTTCCGGTTTCCCAGAGGTGCGTTTCGGATGTGCCAGATTGATCCTCTATCTTCATTGTTCCACCTTGCAG
>Ga0182041_10001426_pt1 | contig 12044 bp, 10 predicted proteins | sample flu12Cox44000178_FD_125967 | JGI IMG/M metagenome (GOLD analysis project Ga0182041, IMG submission 125967) | Lab enrichment of tropical soil microbial communities from Luquillo Experimental Forest, Puerto Rico - flux8day.12C.oxic.44.000.178 | ecosystem: Environmental > Terrestrial > Soil >...
CGCCTGGCTTTGCGCCTGGCCGGCCGCAGGATCGCGCTTTTGTCGGCAATATCGTCGAGGCGATCGAGGCCTTTGGCGGGGGCGCGCTGGGGCCGGTGCAGATCCCACTGTCGGCGGTCGACCGCATCATCGCAATCGGCTCGGAAGGCATGATGGCGGCGGTCGCCGAAGCGCGTCAGGCGGGCCTCAAGCGCTACTTCCGCGCGGATCACCGCGCGATCGCGTCGATCAATTCGCCGATGCAGTGCATGATGAAGGAGATCTGCGCGCAGTGCCTTCAGCGCCACTACGACCCGGCGACCGGCACCGAGACGGTGGTGTTCTCCTGCTTCAATCAGGACCAGGAGATGGACCGCGTCGATTTCCGCACCTTGCGCCGCCGCCTGTCGCAGAACGGCGTCCAGGAAAAACTTACCAAACTCTGGGTCGACCGCTGCCTGCAGCACCTCGGCGAACGTCCGGCAATCGCGGCGGAATAAGCCCCGGCAGCGCGCGGCGGAACCCTATTCGATCAGCTCGTCGGCAAGGGCGAGCAGGCGCTCCGGAACGGTGAGGCCGAGCGCCGTGGCGGTCTTCAGGTTGATGATCAGCGAATATTTGGTCGGCTGCTGAACCGGGAGATCGGCGGGACTTGCGCCCTTGAGGATGCGATCGATGTAGGATGCCGCCCGCGCGTATTGGTCGACTAGGTCAAATCCGTAGGACATCAGGCCCCCGGCCCGGGCAAAGTAATCGGCCGCACCCATTACGGGCAAACGGTGGCGGGAAGCCGCCGCGATGATCACATCGCGATGTGAGGTATTAAAACTGTCCGGCAAAGCGATCAGGCCGCCTCCGGGCTCGCGCGCCTGGGTGGCAATGGCGTCCTCGATCCCGGGATCGTCGTGCACCGGAACAAATTTCGCCGTCATGCCGAGAGACGGGGCGGCGGCCTCGATCCCGCCGTTGAGCAATGCGGCGTAAGGCGCGGTGTCCGGGTTGAAGATGACGGCGACCCGGGTGACATAGGGCGCGACCTCTTTCAGCAGTTGCACCCATTTTCCCATCAGCGGGGCGTCGTAAACGCTGAACCCTGTGATGTTGCCGCCGGGTCGCGCGAGGCTCTGCACAAAGCCTTGCCCGACGGGATCGGACACTCTTACAAAAACGATCGGTATCGTGCGCGTCTGCTGCCGCAGCGCCGCGACCGCCGGCGTGTTGCTTGCAAGAATTGCGTCCGGCGACAAGCCGACCAGTTCCGCCGCATAGGTTTTGAAGAGCGTCGGATCGCCCGCGGCAAAGCGATAGTCGATCCGGATATTCTCACCCTCGACCCAGCCCAAGGGTTCCAGCGCACCCGCAAAGGCCGTGAGAGTTGCCCGATTGACGGGATCGTTCTCGAGAAAAGCGTTCAGTACGCCGACGCGGCGAACCCGCTCGGCTTGCTGCGCGTGTCCGGTGAGCGGCCATGCCGCCGCCCCGGCGAGCGCAGCGGTGAACCCGCGCCTGTTCAATGATTGGCCTCGTCGCTACAGAAGCTGTCCCGGGCTCTTCCTGTAGCGGTTGACGATCGCGTCGGCGCTCATATAGGCGAGCGCTTGGATTGTCAGTGTCGGATTGAAGCCGCTCATTGACGGGAAGGTCGAGCTGCCGATGATGAACAGGTTGGGGATGTCCCAGCTCTGGCCGTAGCGGTTGACGACCGACGTCTTCGGGTCGTTCCCCATTCGCGTGCCACCCTCGTGGTGCGCGCCCGGGGCGCCCGGACCCAGCGGCGACCGCCACACATGCGCGGCGCCCATCGTGCGGCCCAGCTCCTCCATTTTCTGCATCATGAACTCGACGCGCGCCAGCTCGTTCGGCCGCCGCCAGTCATAGGTCAGGCGCGGCGCCGGCAAGCCCCATTGGTCGCGGACGTTGGGATCGAGGTCGATTGTCTGGTCCGGATAGGGAAGGTTTTCGGTCTGCGCCACCATTGCCGCCTGCCTCGCATAATATTTTGCGAGGTAGTCGCGATACGCAGCACCCCAGCGCGGAATGCCGGACGGCGGGTTGAAGGTCGTGGCGCCGATCGGACCGCCCTGCACACTGATCGTGCCGATGGAGATCTGCGAGCCGCGGATGAATCCCACGCCGCCATGGTCGAAATTGTCGGCATTGAAGTCGTCGATCGTGTGCTTCTGTGCGCTCGGTCCCATGAAGACATTGACATAGCGATCGTCGAACGCGACGAACACATTCGGCATCATGTGGGCGGTCAGATGCTTACCGACTTCCCCGCTGGAATTGGCGAGGCCATTGGAGAACCGGTCCGTTTTCGAGAGCAGCAGCAGGCGCGTGTTGTCGTAGATGAACGGGCTGAGGATGACGAGCTCGGCCTCGATCGTGTTGTCCGAGCCGTCGGGCCCGTAATACGCCACGCCGGTAACGCGGCCGCTGCTGTCGCTGTTGACGCGGTAGCACATCGCGCCAGTGACTAATCTGAAATTCCCGGTCGCGTCGGCCTCGGGCAGCTTGGTGACGAGGATGCTCGATTTCGCCCCGACATGGCAGCCGAAGGCCTGGCAAAAGCCGCAATAGGTGCAGCCCGGCCGCCCATTGTAGTCTTGCGACAGGATCGCCCGCGGTGTCGGGAACGGGTGATGGCCGAGCTTATTGGCTGCGTCGCGGAAAACGACACCCGATTGATCGTCGCGCAGCGGCGGCAGCGGATACTCGCGGCGGCGCGGCGCTTCGAACACATTGCCGCCGTCGATCTTGTTGCCCTGCAGATTGCCGGCCTTGCCCGATACCCCGAGCTCGTATTCGGCGCGATCGTAAAAGGGCTCCAGATCGGCATAGCTCAACGGCCAGTCGGCAAGCGAGGAATCCTGCGGGATTACCGATGCTCCGTAGCGCTCAATGGCATGCGAGCGGGCGCGGAAATCATCCGCGTGAAAGCGCCACGACACCGCGCCGTAGTGGACCGTGCCGCCGCCCGCCTGATTGCCGTAGTTGAGCACCGGCAGCGGTGTGGCGCGCGCATCGGCATTGGGCCGCCACGTAACCGGCTGGCGCTTGACATTGGGCCGCAAGTCCTGCCGCTGGAAAAAGCGCAATTCATCGTGTGGTGTGAAATCCTCAGTCGCGAGACGCGGCCCCCGCTCCAGGCCAATGACTTTCATGCCGGCCTTGCTCAGTTCGGCAGCGAGGATTCCGCCCGCCGCGCCAACGCCGACAATGACGACATCAGTCCTATCGATTGCCATCGCTCAAGCCCTCCCTTGCAGAGCGGCAATCGGTTCGCGGGTGAAAGCTTGCGCGCTCTCCAGGTCCTCCGGCGTGAACAGCGGTTGCGCGCCCGGGAAACCGATCAGGCGCCATCCGGCGAAGTCCTTGTTGCCGCCATAGATCGGGTCGGCGAACATACCCTCCATCGTGTGCGTGCGGACGGTGTTGAAGAACGCCTGCGCCGTTGGCCAGCTGAATTCGCCGGCCTTGCCTTCCTCGAGCGCCTTGATCACCTCGTCCTGCTGCCGCGCCTCAAGCTTAGCGAACGGTTCGCCATAGGCTTTGCGGCAAAAGGCATCGAGCTGAGCCAGCCCGCGCCGGTAGAAATCCTGAAGGTCGGCATAGGCCCCGGCGAGCGCGAGATCGATGTAATTGAGAACCCCCGCGTCACGCGCACCGGGCTTTCCTGGCGCCCCGGGCATGAGTCGTTCGGTGAATGCCGCGACCGTCTCGGCATCGGCATCGTTGAGGAAAGCGCCGTGCCCCTCGCCGTTCGAATGCATTTGTGCGGGCGCTGGGGCTTTCGCCGCTGCGGGCGGCGTGTGGGTCTGAGCGGCGGCTTCCGGTAACAGCCTTGCACCCGCAACCACGCCCGCGCCTAACGCTGCGCCGGCGAGGAATCCACGGCGCGCCACATCGTGTTTGCTCATGGCCGTCTCCTCTGTCTGTGAGGTCAAGCTGGGTTGCTCGGCTCTCCCGAGTTCTGGTTCTCAGGATGCGCTTCTTTGGTTTTTCCGGCAAGCCGCCAGGAGGAGCGAATCTCGATGTAAACGGACGCGACGGCGACCCGAAAATTGCCTCAATCTCGTGCTAGAGGTTGCCCTGAAAAGGCAATTGTGCTGATTTGTATGGATCGTTCGATGCTAGCAGCAAGTGGGATCGCTGTGATCTGCAGCGGCACACACTGCGTTTACGGCAAAAAGCAGCGACTGATTTTGCTGTATTCGACCGCTGCAGTTCTTCAAACCCCGGGTTTCCTGCAAGTAGCACGGTCTGGCCCCTGTTTTTCTCCTGTATTATCAGGCGGCGAGGCCCGCCGCCGGCTGGGCTAACGCCAAGACATTGGGGAGGTACAGATGGATCTGGAAGGGGGATGCGCGTGCGGGGCGGTGCGGTACCGGCTGACGGCGCCGCCGATGATCGTTCACGCTTGCCACTGTCGGGATTGTCAGAAACAGACCGGCAGTGCATTCGTGCTCAATATGTGGATCGAGAAGAACTGCGTAGATGCCGACTATAATCTGCCGAAGTCGTTGATGCTGAGGGCGGGCAGCGGCAAACCGCATGAGGTGTTCTACTGCGGCAATTGCGCGACCCGCCTTTGGAGCAAGTACCACGCGGCCCCGGGCGACACTTTGCTCGTCCGGGTCGGGACCTTGGACCATCCGGAGCAGGTCAAGCCGGATGTGCACATCTTCACGCGCAGCAAAATGCCGTGGCTTCAGCTGCCGCCGGAGGTACCGGCCTTCAACGCCTTTTACAAGATCCCCGAGGTCTGGCCGGCCGCGAGCCAGGAGCGGCTGCGCCGCAACATCGCCGGCCAGAGCTGACCGTCGTCGCCCCAATCGCCCAGTTGCAGTTGTAGGATAGGTTAAGCGCAGCGCAACCCATCAATCCCGTCATGCCAAAAAGCTCGGTGGGTTTCGCGGTCGCTCAACCCACCCTACGATTTGCACCAATCTTCTAGTTGGCGAGGGGGTCGGGGCGCAGCTGGAAACGCACGACCTTGGGGAAGGTGCCTTTACCGGTTTCGAGGTGGAACATCGCCCGGGTCGCGTAGGTCGTCCACAATGCCCTGCCCTTCCAGCCGGCATTGGGATCGTCGATGCGGCCGTCCATCCCCTTCGTGAAATAATCGTTCACATAGGGGACGCGCAGCGTCACGAACTTGCCGTCAACAAGAGCCAATAATGCACTATTGAGGTTGCCGGTGGCGATCGGCACGTCCTTGCCCAGTCCTAGCGTGTTGTGCAGATCGACCCAGACGTAATAGCTCGACTCGGCGCTGCCGGAATCACTGATGGTTTTGAACTGCGGCCCCGGGAAGGGGTAGAGGGTCCAGCCCTCGGGACAATGCTTGCCGGTCGCGGTCGGCCCATTGAGGACCTTGCATTTGCTGCGGTCGAAGCTCGCCAGGTGACCGCTCGCCAGCGATGCCCAGAAGATGCCCTTGCCGTCGATGTCGCCGCCGCGCGGACCATAGCCAGGCATTGGCGGCTCATAGACCTCGGTCAGCGCCGTGTGGGTCGGATCTGGCCCCGGGTTCACACGAACCACATAACCCGGGTATCCCAAAGAGGTGCCCCAGACCGTGCCGTCGGCCGGATTGATTGAAACGGAGTAGAGGCCGGCGACGACCCGCTTGTCCTTGCTGGGATCGACCGGCTGGTCGGGCTCGACATAGTCGTCGCGCTTGCCGTTGCCGTTGGTGTCGATGATGAACGGCGACCAGCCCTGCGCTTTCTGCTCGTCCCCGGTTTCCTCGAACATCTTGCGGTTCAGCCAACCGAATACAGGAGTCTGCGGGCCGCCGGCGCTGGTCCATAGCGTCTGGTTGGCGTCATACGCGAAGTTCAAGTGATGCGTCGGGAAACAGGTGCTAATCAATGTGAACTTGCTAGCCGCCGGATCATACATCGACAGGTGGCGATTAGCCTCCTGCAGCGGGAAGATCTGCGCCGACGGATGGCTCGACCCCTGCTTGCAGAAATCGGGATTGGCCGGCGGGCGCACCCTCGCGGTGAACCAGACCCGGCCCTTCTCGTCCATCATCGGGTTGTGCGTCGTGCTCTGGCTGTCCCAGATCGGCTCCGCGCCCCAATAGGGCGACGGCTCCATCGCTGCGGTCTTCGAGGTCGGCGTGTTCGGATCGCGCACCGGGTGCTTGATCTCGCTGACCGCATTGTGCGCCGGGTCGAGCACCGGGAGGTAGTCGGTGCTGTCCTCGGTCGAGCCATAGAGCTTGCCATTGGCATTGACCGTCGGATTGCGTCGGTCCGTTGGCGTGAGGTCATGCATGTAAGCGGTAGGCCGGCTCCAGTCCCACAACGTCACGACGATGTTGCGTTCGACGCCCTGGGGCCGTGGGGGTTGCGCAAAGGGCAGCTCGCCTTTCGCGATCCGATCGGTCCAGTCGCCGAAATACTGGAACGCCAGCTGCGGGTCCAGGCGATTGATGGCATTGACCATGCCGGTCTCTGCCTGACCTGATTGGATGCGGCGCGCCCAGGCTTCTGCAGAGGTATCGAAATGCCCGAGCGCCGCGGGGATTGTGCGCGTGCCGAGAGTGCCGATCCCGTGGCAAGCGATGCAGTTGGTCGTCTTTATCACGTTCAACCATGCCGTCTGACTCTTGATGTTCTCCGGCATGTTCTCGTCGCGTTGCGGGCCGGAGAATTGGCTCTGGTCCGGGATGTTCAGCATCGAATACCAGTAAACCGCCGGATAATATTGCGCGGCGGCCGCTGCATTCGGCGACGGCATCGCTTTCAAATTGACGATCTTCCCCGGCGTCGTGATGACCCGCGGCGAGTCCACAAGCCCGTAGCCGCGGACCCAGACATCGTAATTGCCCTGTGGGAGGTCCGGAATGAGGTAGCGTCCCTGATCGTCGGTGACGACGATTTTGGCGAATGCCGTCGGCAGCCCGGTGGTCTCGGCAATGACCCAGACGCCGGCCTCGGGCCCGTTTGCGCCCGTGACGACGCCGCCGAGATCCGTTTTGCCGATGCTGACCGTCGGGCTTGCATTCTGCTGCCCGCTCACTCGCGCCGGTGCGGCGGCGAGCAGCGCAGCCGTGCCAATGGCTACGATCGTCCAAAAGGATGATTTGTCTGTCTTCATGACAATGTCCCTCCCGTTTTCGCGATCGAAGCCTTGCACGGAGCGTGGGCTCGTGCAACTCATCGTCGATCGAGCCTCGTGCGACGGGACAACCCAGGCATGAAAATCAGCACCGACCGCATCCTGACCACGCATGTCGGGAGTCTGCCGCGGCCTCCCGAGCTGCTGGCCATTCTCGAGGCACGGGAAGCCGGTCGTGAATTCGACCAGGCGGCTTTCGATGAATGCCTGTCCGCCTCTGTCGATGAAGTCGTGAAAAAGCAAGTCGCGGCGGGGATCGACGTCGTCTGCGACGGCGAGCTCGGCAAGATCTCCTACACCTTCTACGTCCGGCACCGACTCTCCGGCATTACTGCGTTTCGCGGGGGCGACAATGACCAGCCGCCGCAAACCGCGGCCCATCGCGATCTACTCGATCATCCCGATTACGCGCAGCGCTTGGCGCAGGCTCGTGGCGGCACCTCATGGTTCAGCCGCGAGGCGGTGCCGTGCTGCACCGGGCCGGTGGCCTATCGCAACCGCCTGCCGCTAGAGACCGACCTGAAAAACCTGACCGCTGCCTGCGCCGAGGCAAGACCGGTCGAGGCCTTCCTGAACGCCGCCTCGCCGGGCGTGCTGACCAAATTCGTGCCGGATCGCTACTACCAGGACGAAGACGCCTATGTCGATGCGCTGGCCAATGCGCTGAGGGAGGAATACGAGGCGATCACGAGGGCTGGTTTGATCCTGCAGATCGATGCGCCGGATCTAGGCTCGGCCCGGCACAACCAGTATCAGCACCTCTCCGACGAGGAGTTCCTGCGCATCGCCGAGCGCAATATCGCCGCGCTCAATGCGGCGACCGCCAATATCCCGCCCGAAGTGATGCGCATGCATCTGTGCTGGGGCAATTACGAGGGGCCGCACACGCACGACATCCCACTCGCCAACATCCTTGATGTAGCGATGAAGGCACGTCCGGCCGGTCTGTCATTCGAGGCGGCCAACCCGCGTCACGCGCATGAATGGGAGGATCTGCGCGGCGCGAAAATTCCCGATGACAAGATTCTCATTCCCGGGGTCATCGACTCAACCACCAATTTCGTCGAGCATCCGCGGCTGATCACGCAACGGATCTGCCATTATGCCGATATCGTCGGCCGGGAGCGGGTGATCGCTGGCGCCGATTGCGGGTTTGCGACTTTCGCGTTTGTCAATAACGCCGTCGCTCCGTCGGTCGTCTGGGCGAAGTTCGCGGCGCTTGCCGAAGGCGCACGCATCGCTACTTCCCGCCTCTGGCGTTGACCACCGTCGTTCTCGCGAAAGCGGGAACCCGGGGCTACGAGGGTAGAGCGGTTTTCCCTGGACCCCCGCTTTCGCGGGGGTGACGATAATTGGGCGCCTATTGGGATGAAGGTGGCGTGATCGGCATATTGTCGATCAAGCGGGTCCGGCCGAGCCGCACTGCGGCGAACACGCGAGAGGGCGCGGTAATCTCGGTGGTCACCGGCACGAGGGTCTCGGCTTCGCGGATCTCGAGATACTCGACGGCAAAACCCGCTTTCTCCAGAGCAGCCGAGCCGCAAGCGAGCTTCTGCGCAACGGCGGTCGGATCGTCGGTGAGCGCAATGGCAATCTTTCTCAAGACCCGCGCGAGAGCCGGCCCGACGCGGCGCTCCTCGGACGACAGATAGGCGTTGCGCGACGACAGAGCGAGGCCGTCCGCCCCGCGCACCGTCGGCACGCCAACGATGCGGACCGGGATGTCGAGGTCGCACACCAGCCGCCGCACGATCATCAACTGCTGGTAATCCTTTTCGCCAAAATAGGCGGCGTCTGGCAGAGCCTGGATCAGCAGCTTGGCCACGACCGTCGCCACACCGTCGAAGTGACCGGCGCGGTGCCCGCCGCACAGGCCTTCCGACAAACCGGCGACCCGCACGGTCGTCGAAAAACCGGGTGGGTACATCTCATCGACCGCCGGCATGAAGACCAGATCAACCCCGGCCGATCGCAACATCTCGAGATCGGCCGTCTCGCGCCGCGGGTAAGAGCTGAGGTCCTCACTCGGCGCGAATTGTATCGGATTGACAAAAATCGTCGCAATCACGCGATTGCATTCAGCGTGAGCTGTCCGGACCAACGCCATATGACCTTCATGCAATGCGCCCATCGTCGGCACCAGGCCGATCCGCTCCTCTACCTTGCGCCAAAGGGCGATGTGCCTTCGCAAATCGCTGATGGTGCGGCCAATTTCCATCGCCGACTCTTACCCCTTCACCGAGCCGGAGGTAAGGCCGGCAACATAATGCTCGACGAAGAAGGAATAGATCAGCGCGACCGGGATCGAGCCTAGCAACGCGCCCGCCATCAGCTGGCCCCAATAGAACACATCGCCGCGTATCAGCTCGGCAATGACCCCGACCGGCACGGTGCGCACCGAACTTTTCGTAAGAAAGATCAAGGCATAGAGAAACTCGTTCTGCGACAGGGTGAAGGCGAAGATGCCGGCTGAAATGAAACCCGGTGTGCATAGAGGCAGGAAGATCTGGCGCATTGTTTGCATCCGGCTAGCCCCATCGATGCGTGCCGCCTCCTCCAATTCCATCGGCACGGTCTTGAAATACCCCAACAGCAGCCAGGCGCAGAACGGCACCAGCATCGTCGGATAGGTCAGGATCACAGCAGTCAAGGTGTTACCGAGACCGAGTCGATTGATCACATCGGCGAGCGGGATGAATAGCAATGGCTGCGGCACGAGATAGATCGCCGCAACCGTGGTGGCGATCAGCCCGGCGCCAGCAAAGCGCATCCGTGCAAGCGGATAAGCGAGCATAGTGCCGAACGCTAGCGAAATGCCGGTCGAGATAACCGCGACCATCGTCGTGTTCCAGGTCCAGGTCAGAAAGCTCGTTTGGGTCAGCAGATCGATGTAATGCTTGAGTGTCGGATGGTGCAGAACCAGCGGCATGACATGTCTATTGTAGAGCTCAGAATTCGGCTTGAGCGAGGTGATCGCCATCCAATAGAATGGGAACAATGCCAACACCAGAAAGAAGCTGACGGGCAGCCATACCCTCACCAGGCGCTCGACTGGGCCATGGCCGGTGACCATCACCCTCTCCGCAGGTAGATCGTCAGCGCGACGATCAGCAATGCCAATGCCGGCAGCATCGTCAGCGCTATCGAGGCGCCGAGGCCGAGCTGGCCGGCGCCCATGGCGATGTCGAAGGCATAGGTCGCGAACAGCTGGGTTGCGTTTTGCGGCCCGCCATGCGTCAGCACATAGACGAGCTGGAAGTCGGCGAAAGTGAAAATGACCGAGAACAAGGTCACGATCAGGATTATCGGCTGCAGTAGCGGCAAGGTGACGTAGCGGAACCGCTGCCAGCTGCCGGCGCCGTCGATCGTCGCGGCCTCGTAAAGCTCGGGCGGCACCGTCTGCAGACCAGCAAGCAAAGTGATTCCATAGAAAGGCAGCCCTCGCCAGGTATTGATGACGATGATCGAAACCATCGCCAGAAGAGGGTTGCCGAGCCAGGAGGGACCGGGCTTGGGTATCCCGACCAGGACGAGCAACCAGTTCAAGACGCTGAAGGCCGGGTCGAGGATCCACATCCACGCTACCGTGCTCAGCACCGTCGGCACGATAAACGGCAGCAGCATTAACGCCCGTACCAAATTCTTCAGCGGAAATTGCTGGTTCATCGCCAGCGCAAGGGCGAGGCCGCCGACCATCTTCAGCAAGGTGGCGACGGCTGTATAAACGAACGTATTGAGCGCCACTCGCCAGAACAGCGGGTCGTGGAGATTGGTCGCGAAATTCTTCAGCCCGACAAAGGTTCCGGCGTGGGCCACCGGGCGGTCCTGCAGGCTCAACAGAATGCCGTAGCAGAACGGATAGCCGACCAGAGCCGCCAGAAACAGAAGCGGCGGCGCCATCATCAGCCAGCTGAACACGCTCTGGCGGTCGAGCCAGCCGGCCAAGGTTGCGGTACGGCGCGCCGGCCGCGCGGCCCCGACGAAAGGCTCGGACCGGACGGACATTCTCAAACGGCGCGGTAAATCTCTTTGAGCTGCGCCTCGGCGTTCTTGATCACGTCCTTGGTCGAACTGCCAGTGCAGGCCTTGGCAAACATGTCGACGATGACGTATTTGGCGACGCTTTCGGCCAACTGCCGGTTGGGCGGCGCCGGCCAGCCATGGACATGGGCGTTGGCCAAAGAATCGCGGTACGGGATGTTGCGTGGCTCGATCTGCCACATCGGTGCATTGTCATAGCCGTGCAACAGCGGCTGGTAATAGCTGACCGCGACCTCGTACCAGCCGCCGAGCTGCTTCTGGTCCATCACCCAGAGCAGAAACTTGCGCGCCTCGTCCTTAGCCGACGAAAAGTTGAAGATCGAATGGCTGATCGCCTGCATCAGATGAAAGCGGCCCTTCGGACCCGCCGGATTAAGTGCTTGATCGGTGACCTTACCGATCTCGGGGAAGTCGCGCTTGGCGACGAACAGAATGCTCTCGGCATTGTTGGTGCACGAAATCTGCTCGGCCATCCAAGCTTTGTTGTTGCTGACGTCGGTCCAGCCGAGCACGTCGTCGAGCATCGTGTCCCTGAAGAATTTGCGGGCGAAATCGATCGCCTTGGCGGTCTGTCAGAATCGATCACGACGGTTCTGCCATCCGCTTCAACCTCGTGCCCGCCATAGGACCACAGCAGCGGATAGATCCAGCCGTGATTGTCGCCAAAGCCGTGGCCGAGTTCAAATCCGAAGGGATGATCCTTCGCTTTCAATTTCTTGCCGGCCTCGTAGAGCTCCTCCCACGTCTCCGGAAATTTCTTGAACCCAACCTCGGCAAACCAATCGGTGCGCCAGTTCATCAGCTGGCCGATATTGCTGAACGGGACGGCCTTCCACTTGCCGTCGACAAAGACCGCTTCCTTGCCGGCGGGGTACCAGCCTCCTTGCTTC
>Ga0182041_10001430_pt1 | contig 12032 bp, 10 predicted proteins | sample flu12Cox44000178_FD_125967 | JGI IMG/M metagenome (GOLD analysis project Ga0182041, IMG submission 125967) | Lab enrichment of tropical soil microbial communities from Luquillo Experimental Forest, Puerto Rico - flux8day.12C.oxic.44.000.178 | ecosystem: Environmental > Terrestrial > Soil >...
CGTCGATATTGTACACCGGTGAACCTTTGAAGGCGATAATGATGTCGCCTTCGGTTAGACCGGATCGTTCCGCCGGTCCGCCCTCCTCAGTCCCTGCCACCAGGATCCCCTGATTTTTTGCCCGCTTGTGGTATCGAACCAATCTCGGATGAATCGTGATGTTCTGCCCGGACAAACCAAGGTAGCTCCTTCGAATTTGCCCATCTCTAATCAGCAGTCCGGCAACCAGTTGCGCTGTGTTGGCGGCAATCGCGAAGCAGAGTCCTTGCGCGGGCAGAATGACTGCCGTATTCACGCCGATCACCGCGCCCGAGGAGTTTACCAAAGGGCCTCCGGAGTTGCCTGGGTTGAGGGCTGCGTCGGTCTGGATGATATCATCCATCAGCCGGCCGGACTGCGCTCTCATCGACCTGCCAAGCGCGCTCACGACTCCGGCGGTAACGCTTTGTTGAAAGCCAAAAGGGCTTCCGATCGCAATGGCGATTTGTCCCACGCAAAGTTTGTTCGAATCGGCAAACACCAGGTAAGGAAGCTGAGCCGAATCGATACGAATTACCGCAAGATCGGTTTCCGGATCCTCTCCGACCAGCGTTGCGCTGAAGGATTGCGCATCCGGGAGATTTACCTCGATTGCTTTTGCAGCGTGAACGACATGGCTATTTGTCAGGATGAATCCGTCCGGGGCGATGATGAATCCGCTGCCACCGCCTTCGCCGCGCCTGCCTTCCTTGAGAGCTTTAGCCTGAATATTGACAACGGCTGGAGAGACAGCTGCTGCGGCACCGCTGACGGTCTTAGAGTAAGCGTCCAGCAATTCGGAGTCGTTCGGGGACGCGCTGAGGGATGGGGGATTGCCGGTTGAATTATTGACAAGGGTTTGAACCCAGGTCGGATTGAAATCGTAGAGCATAGTGGAATCCTCCAAAAGATTCACAGCGATAAAGGTAACCGAAATTGTTACAAATCAAGCGGAACTTTCAGGCTCGTGCATTTCGCGAAGCACGTCCGCAAGCGTTATCTTGTCCAGTTCTCGTTCAAGCGCTCTTCCGGCGCGATCCGCAACGGCCATCATGACTCTGTTGATGTTTTTCCCAACCGGACATTTCCTGGAAGGCTTATTTGGATGCGAGCCGAAGACCCGGCCTTTTTCTACGGCCCTGCGAATCTCACGAAGCGTCACTCGCTCAGGCTTGCGATTCAAAACTGAACCTCCGTGTGGACCACGCAAAGTCAAAATGAGCCCGGCTTGCTGCAGTTCGATAAGGATACGCCGGATGACCACCGGGTTTGTATTGACTGTCTCAGCAAGCCGGGAGGAGGGGTAGCAATGATCCTTTTGCAATCCCAGCACAGCCATCACGTGAACCGCAAAGGCGAACCGGCAATTGTGCATCCAAAGACTGTAACTAATGGAATTACGTTATCCAACCGAAAAACCGCTCTTCTTTGGGCGGCAGAGGCCGTCTTTCAAGGGCTGAGAGGGCTCGCCGCAAAGCAAATTGAGGGACCTGACAAACAGGCGTGACAGCAGTCGCCGGTTGTGCATGCCTATGCAAGGCAAAACCTTATGGAAAACAAAGTTCAATGGGGTGTTTTGGGTGCAGCAAATATCGCTTTGAAAAAAGTGATTCCGGCAATGCAGCAAGGCGAATCATCGCAAGTAACAGCGATCGCTTCGAGAGACATCGGGAAGGCACGTCAAGCCGCTGACCAACTCGACGTCCGCAAAGCTTACGGAACTTATGAAGAGCTTCTGGCCGATCCGGAAATCGAGGTGGTTTATAATCCGTTGCCAAACCATCTTCACGTTCCCTGGACGATCAAAGCCGCTGAGGCCGGGAAACATGTCTTATGCGAAAAGCCTCTCGCGCTTAATGCCGAAGAAGCCAGAACCCTGCTGGAAGTCCGAAGTCGTACGGGGGTAAAGATCCAAGAGGCATTCATGATTCGAACCCATCCTCAGTGGATTGGCGTTCTTGAGCTGATCAAACAGGGCCGCATCGGCACGGTACGCTCCGTTTCCGGGGCTTTCAGCTACAATAACCGGGACCGGAAGAATATCCGGAACATCGCGGATTTCGGCGGCGGCGCACTTATGGATATTGGATGCTATCTCGTTTACACCTCTCGCCTCATCTTTGCTCAGGAGCCGTACCGAGTTTGTGGAGTCGTCGTGGAGGATCCCGAAATGCGAACGGATGCCGTAACCTCGGGCATCCTCGATTTTCCTGCGGGCCAATCCATATTTACGTGCAGCACCCAGCTAGTGCCTTACCAACGGGTCCAGATCTTGGGCACCGCAGGGCGTGTCGAGGTGGAGATTCCGTTCAATGCACCGCCGGACGAAGCTTGCCGAATCTTTTTGGATTCCGGAATCGATGTTGCCGGCCGCGAAGCTGAGGTGGTGGAATTTCCGATTTGCGATCAGTATACGATTCAAGGCGACCTGTTTTCGAAAAGTGTTCGCGAAGGAACCCCGTTGCCTGTGTCGCTTGAAGGCTCGGTACAGAACATGGCGGTCATTGATGCTGTTTTTCGCTCCGCCAAATCCGGGCAGTGGGAGAAACCCTAGTTTAGAATACAGAAGTCAGAAGTCAGAACGCCCGAACTCCGAACCGGCCCTCCCGGCCGCCATCGTGGCACGAAGGGATGGGCCTTTGAAACCGGTGCTGGCATGCGCGCGGTGCCGGCTGCGAGGGGACCGCAGCCCTTCAAGCCTCCGGCGATTAATCGTTGCAGTCAACGGATGGGCCATTGCTGAACGGCGAACGGTGAACGGTGAACGCGCCAACGAGCCGAATCGGGCGCGAGCACGAGAACGATTGGTTCCGAACCCCGAACTCCGAACCCCGAACCCCCGAACTCCGAACTCCGTGTTCAATTACCATTCAGTGAGGCTGGAGACTTGGCTGCTGGCGAGCTTCTGGGAGAGGCTTCGAACGAGGGGGAAGGACTTGCTGATGCGGAAGGAGCAGCACTTTCCTCAGGCAGCGGCGAAGGGGTCGGTTTGGCTAAAAGGTCCTCCCATTCCCAGAGTTCGCCCGCGAATCCTCCAATCTCGCCCAAGAGAGTCGCGCATCGATCGTGAAGTTTTTTCAGGTCGGGAGGTCCTGGAGGGTCCTCTGCCGAACCCGGGAAGACGATATAGGTGATGTTCAAATTACTCGCCGGCCTGATGTACGGAGTTGAATTCCGATCCAATTGTGTGCAAATGCGCAGAGAAGCCTCCCCGATTTTATACGAGGGGCCGACATCGCCGAGTATCGCCGGATACAATTTTCCCTCGTAGCTTATCGCCACGTAGTCGCCGAGTTTTGGCAGAAACGCATGGTTCGGCTGCCGAAGCATAAATCCGGGCAAAACCACGTAGGGATCAATTTTCGCGATCAGAAAGCTATACTTTTTCAAGTCGCCCAGTTCTCGTTGCGTCTGTTCGATCTGTTCTTTCAGAATCTTTTTTCGGTCCGTAGAAGTTGTCTTCGCATCGTACTCCGCCTGCAGTTGTTTGAGTCTTTCCTCCCTTCCCGGAGCGAATTGGCTTGGCTTGTTCGTTTTCTTTGGCCAACGGTAACTCGTGAATGGCTGAAAGTTTGTTGAAGAGCCGTCGACTTCCACAAAGCGATCTGCATCAGAGCCATCCGCGTTTACGTCCATGTCGCTCTGAATCAGAAGCGCTTTCCTGTTTGTTTTCACATCGCTGAGCTCAAGGATCGTGTTGCAGTCAAAGAAATTGTGCCTGGAAATAATCTGATCCAGACGCCCCAGCGCCCGATTGACCGCGTCCACTTTCAGTTGGTACAGCCCATAGTAGAAATTTGATACCTTCGCTTTTGGGATATCATCTTTGATTCCGGGAAGCGTCGACGCGAGCAGCGGATCGACGAGGGCAAGTTCCTCCAGGGTTTGGGCTGCTTTCGGCATGCGAATGTTTATTTCGAGGTCGAGCGAATAGGCATCGGGGGTTTTGCGTCCGATAAGGGCTGAATCCCCTTCCGAGGTGGTCACCTTTGAATGAAGCTCCAAGCCGTTGAACAATCTTGCAGTCTCCATCCGAGACGATGGGATGAAGGTTTCAGGCAAAGGAGTGGGAGTTGGGGTGGGGGTTGGCGTTGGAGTCGGGGAAGGAGAGGGTGAGGGCGTGGGAGTCGTAGGAACTGGCCCGGGGCATCCGGCTGAAAGCAGGCTGAACGCTGCGACCACCAAGACTCGAATCCGAGAGCGCGAGCCAATTGCCATGGATACCGCTATTTCGAAAACCAGGCGATCGCGGTCAACACAATACAGATCCCACTGAGAACAATCATGGGGATTGCAGGCATGGGCTTCTTCTTAGCCGCATACGACCGGCCAAAGTGAACCAGCAACAGAACCGAAACGAGCAAACCTAGGACCAGTCCAGGAACGCCTGGTGGTAACGTACCTGCAAAGACGAGAAGCGCGCCGCTCACGCCTCCCGCAATTAATGAGGCTTTGCTCTTAGCCCTGAAGTAGCCGAGCGCTCCGCCTCCAATAGAAACTAATCCGAACAGGATGTAAAAGGCCCGTACGAGCATATCGCAAACTTATACCATGCCGGAGATCTCATAATCCACTAGGGTCGAGGCGCCCGATGAGATCTGTGTTCGCGCAACGTGTGCGTTCAAAAGAAGCCGCTTCACAAACATTGGCAGAAACGCCACGGTTGACATTACGAGGTTTAGAACTGTTCCCGGGATGACCCTTGCACGATCGCGTGCAACCGCGTTCAATGCCTGGCGAACTACCTCCTGCACCGGAACGGTGAGATAATCAGGCGCAGGTGCAGGATACGTATCTCCCTCCCTTATCGAAACATCATCAAACTCTGTTGGAACATGTCCCGGGCAGAGGGCCGTGACAGAGATATTGGAATTGCGCAATTCCGCGCGCAACGCCTCGCTGAAACTCGTTACATAAGCCTTTGTTGCAGCGTAAACGGCGAAATTCGGCACCGGTATGAGACCTGCGACGGAGCTAACATTCAAAATCGCCCCACAGCCGGATTTCCGCATGCTGGGAAGGATCCGGTAGACCAGATAGGTCAGAGCTTCGACGTTGACCTGAAGCATCGAATGCACTCGCTCCCATTTGCCTTCAGCGAACGCACCACGATCCCCCAAACCTGCGTTGTTGACGAGCAGATCGACCGTCAAGGCACTCTCATCGAGCCAGTCACAAAAACGTTTGAGTTCAGTCTGCTCGCTCAAGTCCAGCTGACGACAATACACCTCCAGTTCAGGATTTACTATCTTGAGCTCCAGTTCCAAAGCCTCGAGGCGATCATTCCGGCGCGCTACCAGCACCATCGTACTTACCACCGGGGCCAACTGCCGGGCGAATTCGCGGCCGATGCCGGAAGAAGCTCCCGTAATCAGCACTGTGCATCCAGCAAAATAGCTGATACTCATTTTCCCTTCCTAAGCTCGATCGTCAAAAGAGTCAATGCATCGCAATTTAGTGTCCTGTCCCCGAATAGTGTCCTGTCCCCGAAATGGGCATATCTTTTGTTGCGATCTCGGGGACAGGACACGGTTCCGAGGCTGCTTGTCTATCAAGCAAACCCAGGCTAGAATCCTTGAAAAGCAAAATCGGTCCGAATTCATGCAACTCAGCGTGGAGAACATGGCTGTGATCGGCCAGGAACTAGCCATTCGGTGGTCGGATGGGGCGGAAAGTTATTACCCATTGGAATTTCTCAGGCGCCATTGCCCGTGCGCACTTTGTGCAGGCGAGAGAGATATCGCTGGGAATGTCTACCGGGCCGAACCGAAGCTAACGCCGAAAAGTTTCCAACTCAAGAGTTGCGCGAGCGTCGGAGGATATGGCATTCAGCCCGAATGGGGGGACGGTCATGGCTCGGGGATCTTCTCTTTCAGCTATCTCAGGTCGTTAGATCGAAATCTTTCATGATTCCTCGTCTGAGATCCCTGCTTTTGGTGAGCGCTTTTGTATCGTCCGCAGTGGCTGCCGTGGTTACCCATTACTGGCGCGAACGTTTCGAAGCGGACTTTGATCCACGGCCACTGTTCACCGTCATTTTCGTGCAGTTTCAGGCTTGCCGATCTGACGATTTCAATAAGGCGTATGATCAGGCCTCAAGAGCCGCACAGGCGCATTTTTCTCTGGTTCAATACGCCACGAAGATTCGAAGCGAGTACGGACGCATCTCAACCTGGAAAAAGCTGGAATTCGGACGGACCTTTGTCCAGAACCAACGCGCAATCGTTGAGGTCTACTTTTTGAGCAACTACGGTCAGGTCACTCCAGCCCGCTTTACTATGGTCCAGGAAGGCGCTATGTGGCGTATTGAGAATTTCGAAATTTTTGAAACCTGGCCTGACAACCGGCGCTTGGCCGGGTTCAGCGTTTAACTGAAAGTTCCATCACCAGCTTGCGGAGTGTAACCGGGCGCAAACCGTTTGCGTCTGTTATCACGCCGCAGTGTCGTGAGCTATGACTACCTCCGATAAAATCATCGAAGTATTGAAATTCGTCTCCGAGACCGACGAAGTCCAAAAAAACTTGGATCTACCCCTCTATGATTTGCAGATCCTTGACTCGCTGAAAACCGTGAGACTGATTGTTGAAATCTCACACGAATTTGGATTGGACATTTCGCCCTCTGAGTTCGAGCGGGAACGCTGGGCGACTCCGCGGAAAATCGTAGCCGACGTCGAAAATAAACTCGGGATCTGAACAATCACCTTGTGCGCCGCCCCAAATTTTTAGATCACCCTAAGCTGCGCTTCGTCCTGCTGGTACTTTATTACTTTGCGATTATAGCCGTTCTCTTTGTGCTCTACGGTCGAAGCGGGTTCTCGACGCCGCCGTTCGTTTATCAAGGTTTCTGAGCGATGGACATCATTGAGAGGACCGATCGCGCAGCGCGGGAATACCCGAACAAAATCGCCCACGTCAACAATAATCGCGCGCTGACTTACGCAGAGCTTGCCAAAAAATCCGATGCAATCGCTAGGCGCCTTACTGAGAAGTTTGCCGGCGACTATTCGCCAGTCGCCATCGTGGGTCACAAGGAGCCCGAAATGCTTATCGGATTTGTTGGCGCGGTCAAATCGGGTCGCCCCTACATCCCGATCGACATTTCCATTCCGGCCGAGCGTGCAGCGCGAATTGCGCAGAATTCCGGCTCGGTTGCTGTGCTTACGGCTACGCAAATTGCCGAGCTCGCAAATGAACAATCCAGCGCCAAGCCGCGCCGCGTCGAGCTTGACGATCCGTTTTACATTATTTTCACATCTGGAAGCTCCGGCGAGCCAAAGGGAGTTGTTATCACGTTGCGTTGCCTGACAACATTTCTTGAGTGGATGCTCAAGGAGCAGAAATTTACACGCGCCGGTGAAACTTTTCTCAATCAGGCCCCGTTCTCATTCGACCTATCGGTGATGGATCTTTATTTGAGCCTCGCTACCGCCGGAACACTGTTCAGCCTTGAGAAAAGCCAGATCGCGAATTTAAAGGATCTTTACCTGGCGCTTCGAAAATCGGCTGTCACTACTTGGGTGTCGACGCCGACTTTCGCACAAATGTGTCTTGTTGAGCGGGGCTTCGATCAAACCATGCTGCCGCAGCTGCGACGTTTCCTGTTCTGCGGGGAAACCCTCTTACCGGAAACGGCCTCCGAGCTTCTGGATCGATTCCCTGAGGCCGAGGTCTGGAATAGTTACGGGCCCACGGAGGCGACGGTGGCATGCGCGTCAGTAGAGATTACTCGCGAGACAATAGCGCGTTATCCGTCGCTGCCAATCGGAGTCCCAATGCCCGGTGCGAAAGTCTTCGTTGCCGACGAGACCCTTCAGCCGATATCCTCAGGTCGCCGGGGCGAAATCATTATCGCCGGAAATAACGTCAGCCCGGGCTACCTTGGCCGGCCCGATCTAACGGACGCTGCATTTTTCCCTCTGGGAAATTTGCGCGCCTATCGCACGGGCGATTGGGGATCGATGAAGAATGGACTGCTGTTCTTCGATGGACGCATCGATGGCCAGGTCAAAGTTAACGGATACCGCATCGAACTCGGGGACCTTGAGGAGAATTTGCGCGCGCTACCGGAGGTCTCCGACGCAGTTGTTCTGCCGGTCATGGAAAAAGGTATTGCCCGATCGCTCGCCGCTTTCGTAGTCCTTTCACAGCGCGGCATGGAGAGCGAGTTTAAAATGGGAAACCAGTTGCGCGCACAACTCGCCAAGCGCCTCCCAGCGTATATGTTGCCGGGAAAAATTTTCTTTCGTGATGCATTTCCGATGACTGCCAATGGCAAAACCGACCGACGTAAGCTCGCCGAGTCGGTGGAATGATTCCATACGCAAGCTTTACATTCTTCGGGATCATGCTTTACGCCGTGATTCCGACCTTGATCCTCGGTATCTCGGGGCGTGCCGGCCGCTACTGGGCTTTATGCGTAACTGCGCTGTATTTAATCGGTCAATTTTCGGGCGAGATCGAACCGGCGCCGGGCTTTTCAGCGCCCCCGCTGGTACTGGTCGCAGGATACGCCGCCTATCAATGGGTCGTCGCGATTCTGTTTTTGCGAACCCGACGCCGATCAAATTCCGGCACTTTAAAATACTACGGTGCCTTAGCGCTCGCTCTGGCGCCGCTGGCGGCGACTAAATTTCTACCCCTTGTTTCCCCGCATGCCGGATTTGGTTTTCTCGGTATTTCCTATGTCACCTTCCGGATCCTGGATATTCTCTTCTGCATTCACGACGGGCAAGTCACCTCGCTGCCTGCAGGCCAATTCTTCACCTATCTCTTCTTCTTTCCGACCATATCGGCTGGTCCGATCGATCGCTATCGACGCTTCGAAGTCGACTGGAAACGGGTCCGTTCGCGAGAAGATTTTTTAGGTGATCTTGACGTCGCAATCGCGAGAATCTTTCGCGGCTTCTTATACAAGTTTATCATCGCGGCGCTAATCAAGCGTTTATGGGCGGATCACGCGACCGGCGACTCGCTCGTCGATACAATCTCGTATATGTACGGCTACAGCCTGTATTTGTTCTTCGACTTTGCAGGCTACAGTGCCTTTGCGATCGGGTTCAGCTATCTGTTCGGAATTCACACGCCGGAAAATTTCAACCGCCCTTTCCTCGCGACCAACATCCGTGACTTCTGGAATCGCTGGCATATCAGCCTGTCGTTCTGGTTCCGTGATCATGTTTACATGCGCTTCCTGATTGCTGCCATGAAAGGAAAATGGTTTAAGAACGAACATTTCGCTTCGTACATAGGTTACTTCCTTTCATTCGGCCTGATGGGTCTCTGGCACGGAACCGGCCTCCACTACGTTGTTTACGGAGCGTATCATGCCTGTTTGCTAACTCTTTATGATCTGATTTTTCGATGGAACAAGCGGCGGCGAGTTTGGCGTACCGGCCCCAGTTGGCGCTTTGCATCAATGGTTGTGACGATCCATTTTGTTTGCTTTGGCTTCCTCATTTTCTCGGGCAGACTTCTGAGGAACTAGCTTAGCTAGAGCGTGTTGCGAAATGCCATTTCGTGTGTGTTTAGCGGGCGCATACGTGCAAGGGATGTGGTAGGGGCGGATCTCCGAGCCGCCCGAGGAGGGTGACGGCGTAAGCCATGAACCGGCCGGCTCGGAGATCCGGCCCTACCAACATCGGACACCGTTGGGAACTATAAGCACGGCCCGTCAACGAATGGTCTGCTCCGACCCAAGTCTATCGTGGAAAAAATCGTCGAGCGCTTTGTCGAAATAGAGCCAGCCTTTGTCGCTCAAATGATCATGATGACCGGCGAGAAAATCTTCATCTTGGTCGTGCTCTTCAAAGTCGATGAGCGATACGCCATATTTCTCAGCCAGAGCGCGGACACTTGTGTAATAGAGGGCGCGAGTCTGCCGCCAAACTCCAAACCGGTCAAAGTAGCGCCCGTCAAGCGGCATGCTCAGCAGTAGTGGTCGCGCGCCCAACTCGTGCAATCCACGCAGCAACAATTCGAAATCTGTCCACTCGTGTGCGCTTCGCACACCGAAGGCAAACTCCTTTTGACCCATTTCTACGCCGATAGGTTCGGGGTCTTTGTCGTTGTGCACCCTGGTTTGAGACGCGGCTCGCGAGATCAAGTTATCCCAATCCATCGCGCTTGAAGAACGCTCGGCACGAGGCTGCAGGGCATGGCGTTCTTTTAACAAGAAAAACAGCATTTCAAAATAATCCTGCACTCGGAGAATTCCGTTTTCCATTTTGCCGAGCGGCATGGTCAAATAATAGAGCGCGCGACTTGCCGACGAATTTGCGACGATTTGGTCCAGCGCAAACGTGAGGAGAACACTTTTTTTCAACGTCTCAGGGTACTGCAGCATTCGCAGCGCGACCGCACGTTTCAAACTGAAACTGAGCTGCTCGCCGTAAATGAGTTCGCCAGCTTGAAGCAGGGAAAAATTTCCGTTGTAATAAGAAATTGGAACATCCTCCTTAAAGAACCAGCTCGGCGAAAGCGAGATCGCCAGTTTCTTTCCGCGCAAATCGGAACCCACGCCGGCAAGCTTTTGCAAAATGATCAGCGACGCCGCCCCGGCTTTGCCGACAGGGAAGACACTAAAGCCAGTGGGATGACTCCGGAAGAGATCAGCGGCCTTGTTGGCCGAGGGCTTGACCAACTCCGAACTGCCGTAGATCGGCAGTAGGTCAGGCTGTTTAAACGCAACCTTCTGGAGTGCGATACCCTGGTTCTTCTGAGGAAAAATGATGGGTGCCAGAACATGAATGTAGCGGCGCTGCAGGAACCGTCCGGTGATCACGCCCGCGCAGATAACGACAGTAGCTATGCCCAGCGCAATCAATGACGCGGCAACGTGCGGTGTTTTCAAAATGATCCTTGTTCCAAATCTCAATGTTTCAAATTCAAAGGCAACTGCGAATGACTTCGAGCGTTTTCTGAAGATCAGCGCTTGTATGCGCCAGGCAAAGAAACCCAGCTTCAAACTGGGAAGGAGCGAAGTATACGCCTTTGCTAAGGCAGCCATGAAAATATTTTCGAAATGAGGCAAGATCAGATTTCAGAGCATCCGCAAAAGACCAGATCGGCGTTTCTGCGAAAAACAGGCAGAACATTGAGCCGAGCCGATGAAACTGGTAGGCTCTGCCTTTCTCGCGTAGAATTTGGTGAACCCCGATTTCCATCTCTGCACCGATCTGCTCAAGGCGCGACCAGCCGTCGACTCTTTCCAGTTCGCGGAGTTGGGCCAAACCGGCTGCCATCGCCAAAGGGTTTCCGGAAAGTGTCCCCGCCTGATACACCGGTCCTTCCGGCGATAAGTAGTCCATGACAACGCTTCGTCCGCCGAAGGCTCCTATCGGGAGACCGCCACCGATGACCTTCCCCATTGCTGTAAGGTCCGGCCTGATTCCAGCCAATTGCTGATAACCGCCCTTGGCAACCCGGAAGCCGGTCATAACTTCATCGAATATCAAGAGCGTGCCGGACGCGCTGCACAGTTTCCTGAGTTGGTCATAGAATCCTGGTTTTGGAAGATACAGCCCGGCATTGGCAGGTACGGCCTCGACGATTACCGCCGCCAGTTCGCTGCCAAATCTTTCGAAAGTCTCAGCCAACACTTCCAGGTTGTTGTACGGAATCGTGATCGTCAGTTGCGCGAACTCAGGGGGTACTCCGGCGCTGTCGGGATTCCCATGCGTCAGCGCGCCGCTTCCGGCCTTTACCAGCAGCGAGTCCACATGCCCATGGTAACAGCCCTCGAATTTTACAATGAGCTTTCGGTCAGTAAAGCCGCGTGCCAGCCTGATGCAGGACATCGTGGCCTCGGTGCCACTGTTGACCATCCGCACTTTCTCAAGTGAAGAAACCCAGGTGCAGAGAAGACGCGCCATCTCGACCTCGAGCGGATTGGGAATGCCAAAGCTTAAGCCTTCCAACGCCGCCTTCCGTACTGCCTCCACGACGACATCCGGTGCATGGCCAAGGATCGCCGGACCCCAGGTCCCCACATAGTCAATGTACTCCCTTCCTTC
>Ga0182041_10001440_pt1 | contig 12005 bp, 8 predicted proteins | sample flu12Cox44000178_FD_125967 | JGI IMG/M metagenome (GOLD analysis project Ga0182041, IMG submission 125967) | Lab enrichment of tropical soil microbial communities from Luquillo Experimental Forest, Puerto Rico - flux8day.12C.oxic.44.000.178 | ecosystem: Environmental > Terrestrial > Soil >...
CACGTTTACGGAACACCGGATGATCTGCGCGCGTTCGTCGATCGCGCGCACTCGTTAGGCCTGGCCGTGATCCTGGACGTCGTTTACAACCACTTCGGTCCCGACGGAAATTACATCCGAGTTTTCTCCGATCATTACTTCACCAAGCGTTACGAAGAAAACGAGTGGGGTGAATCGATTAATTTTGACGGAGCGGACGCAGGCCCGGTGCGCGAATTTTTCATCACCAACGGCCGCTACTGGATCGACGAGTTTCATTTCGACGGCTTCCGCTTCGATGCCACCCACGAAGTCAAAGACAGTTCGGGCGAATATATCATCGGCGCGATCGGGCGCACCGCACGCGAAGCGGCCAAACCGCGCGATATCATTTTGATTGCTGAGAACGAGCGGCAGGAAGGAAAGGTAATCCAACCACGCGAAAAAGGCGGCGACGATTTGGACGCAGTCTGGAATGACGATTTTCATCATGCTGCCGTCGTAGCGTTGACTGGAAAACGCGAAGGCTACTACACCGATTATCTCGGCAGCTCGCAGGAGTTTATTTCCGCGGCCAAGTACGGTTATTTGTTTCAAGGCCAGCCTTATTTTTGGCGGCAAGGGCGGCGCGGCACACTAACCTTTGGAGCAAAGCCGGAAGCGTTTGTCTCCTTTATCGAGAATCACGATCAAGTCGCGAACACCGCAGCCGGCGAACGGTTGCGTTTCCAAACGTCGCCGGGTCGTTACCGCGCGATGACTGGACTCTTGCTGCTCGGTCCCTGGACGCCGCTCCTTTTCCAAGGTGAAGAATTCGGTGCCTCCACGCCGTTTACATTTTTTACTGACATTGGAGACGCTCCGATGCGCGAGGCGATTCGCAAAGGACGGTTCGAATCTCTGGCGCGATTCCCGTCCTTGGCTACGAAGGAGGCCCAGGACCGTTTACCAGTGCCTTCAGATCCAACCGTGTTCGACAGTTGCAGATTGGATTTCTCCGAACGCGAAGGAAACAAAGAGCTCTATGATCTGCATGTCGATCTATTGCGGTTGCGGCGTGAAGATTCGCGCTTTCGCGAACAAAGAACGAATGGCGTTGACGGTGCCGTTCTGGGCCCGGCCAGATTTGTTCTGCGTTATTTCAGCGAAGACAACCAGGACGATCGACTCCTTGTTGTTAACCTTGGCAAGCTGAGCGAACTAAATCCCGTCCCAGAGCCGTTGCTCGCGCCACCGCCTGGCTTGGAATGGAAAACTCTTTGGTCAAGCGAATCGGCGCGCTACGGCGGGGCCGAAACTGCGACCGTGGCAACACAAAACAACTGGACGTTACCGGCCGAAGCGACTGTGGCGTTGAGGTTGATCCCCAGACAAAGGCACCAAAACAGTCGGAACCAACGAAGTTCTTGATTCGCATTCCGATGCACTGGCTACAATTTCGTTCTTCCCGAGAGCGCTTGTTGTAACGTCAGTTCGTCGGCCGATTCCAAACCTGCGCCTGCAGGAAGACCGCGCGCAATTCGCGTGAGGGAAACCGGTTTGTCTTTTAAAAGATCGACAAGGTAATTTATCGTTGCCTCGCCTTCCACGTCAGCCGCCAACGCGAAAATAATTTCGGCGAATTTCTCTTTCTCGATGCGCTCGAGCAATTCTTTTATCCGCAGATCTTCCGGGCCGATATGATCGAGCGGCGAAATGCGGCCGCCTAACGAATGGTAGCGCCCGCGGAACGTCCCCGTTTTCTCAAGTGGTAAAATATCAGTCGGCTGTTCCACTAGACAGAGCAGCTCAACCGCGCGCGAAGAATCCGCGCAAATATCGCAAAGTTCATTGGTCGCGAAATAGCCGCAAAGTTTGCAGGGATGAATGCCCTTGCGAGTTTCGGAAATTGCGCGCGCGATCTGTTCGGGCTGATCGCCGCGCGCCTGCACCATCCAGAGCGCAATTCGCTCGGCTGAGCGCGGGCCGACGCCGGGCATTTGTCGAAGTTGCGCCACCAAATCCCGCAACGCGGGTGGATATTCCGCTTTTCTCAAGACCCCGCCCCTCTTACCCGTGCTTCACCGGCATTTCGCCCAAATTCAGCGCGAGCGGTTCGAGACGGCGGAGATACAGTTGCAGCGGCGGATCTTCTTCCTGGTTAGGCCCGCGCGCCTTTACAAATTCAGAATATGCTTCGGCCCAGCGTTTTTCTCGATAAAACACAACGCCGTTCCAGAAACAATCGCGCCGCGCCAATTGCTCCGGGTTCGCTTTCGCCGCCAGCCAGAGTGGTTCGTAAATTTCATGACGCTCCCGCGAGTTGACGCCGCTCAGAAAGTCGATCGGACGTGCGACGACGTATCTGCTGGCGAGGTCGAATGTGCGCGGCCCAATCAAAACTTTAGAGCCATAAAAACGGTTCGCGACACAAAAACGCCGCGCCAACTCGACCGGCTCGCCGCTGGTGATCAGTCCGGGACGTTCGCCGTCTTGCAGCGGAGCCACAATCATCGTTCCCGAGCTCACGCCCAGATGCACATCGCATCTCGCGTCGCCGTTGGCGAGGCAGGACTGACGGAACCGTTCGACTATATCGAGCGCGACGCGGACCGCTTTGTCACCATGATGCGCATCCGTTTCCGGAAAACCAAAAAGCGCAACCACGCCCTCCGCATCCGCTGTTTGAATATAAGCGCCCGCCTGCATGAAAGCGTCCTTCACGCGTCGGATAAATTCCTCTGTAATTTTGCCGAAGACCGGTGGCTCACATTCGTCTGCTAGATCGTATTTGTTCGCGACGTCGCAAACGGCCACTGTCGTCTCGTAGGTCTTCGCTTCCGGATCAAACCGAATCTCCCCGTTGATTATGCGCTGCAACTGGTCTTTCGAAAGCCGACCGCTGAAAAATGTACGTGCAGTTACCGAACCGCCGCGTTGCACGATAGCGCTGTAACGGTCGGCCACGACAAAAGCGAGCGCGACCGCGAGCAGCGAAGGGAACGGTTGAAAAAAAACTTTGTAGAGCGAGCAAACCCATGAAAGCGCCACCAGCTCGATGATCAATCCAAGTGCGATCAAACCGATTCGCTCACGCCGCAAACTTGTTAGAGTCAACGCGACGACGCCGAATGATAAAATCGACAAGATTGCATATTGCGCCGGTTTTGAAACGACGCGCGTCGCCGCGTCCCACGAAGAAATGTAATTCGCAGCGCGGTCTTCGAATTGCACGAGTAGCTGGGTGAGATGCAGCGCCCGTACCGCGACCACGACGACAACGCCAATGATCAAAGTGGTTAGAAGTGGGCGTTTCATGAAGGCAAATCAGGATTTCGCGTTTGCGCTTGCCGGATAATACGATTGGACTACCAGTTCGCTCAAACATCTATCCGGAGTGCCGACCGCCTCGGCGCCGAGGATGAATTTGGTCCGGCCGGTGTTCTTTTTCACCAAGTTCAGGCCAAATTGGTAATCCTTGAACAGATGGGCGCAGAGATCGTTCATGTTCATCCGCTCGGTTTGGGCCCGTTCCACCAAACGCCGCAAGGCCGAATCGTCAAAGACAATTTCGAGCCCGTGCGCCTTCCCAAAGACCTCGGCCCATTGGCGGGCCGCGCCCTCCAGCATTTTTGCTTCCTGTTTTTCCCCCTCCACCATGAGGCGATCGAGGACGCGCTTCGGCTCACGGACGAGCTCAGCCGTCACGCGCAGCTGACTTAAACCTGAACCCGCCAGGTAATATTTGTAATCGCGGAAAAGTTTTTCGAACACAGTCAGCAATCCCCGTGCACCGGTTTTTTCCTCGGCTGCGGCTTCGGCGATCAAGCGGAGGGCCTCGTCATCAAAGCTGATGTCGATCCCGTAGGCACGAAAAGCGCGCTCATATTGGCGGAGCAAACTGCCTTCCGAAAATTTCATGATCTTGAACAGATCGTCCGCGTCGAGATCCAGACAGACCACTCGCACCGGCAAACGCCCAATAAACTCCGGCTCAAATCCGTACTCGACAAAATCATTCGTTGTCACGTGCTGAAACAATTCGTTATCCATCACATCGACTGGCTCAGCTCGAAAACCGATCTGTCCCTGACGCACACGCCGCGCCACTTGCTCCTTCAATTTTTCAAATGCCCCGCTGACCACGAACAGAATATGGCGCGTGTTGATCGTCTCACGCTTAGCTTTGCCTTTGCGCTGAAATTCAAACGCCGCTTGCAATTGCGCCTGCAGATCATTCATGCTGCGCACAGGCACTTCGGTTTCCTCCATCAGCTTGAGCAACGTCGTTTGGACACCGCGCCCGCTCACGTCGCGTCCGATCAAATTCCCGGCCGACGCAATCTTGTCGATCTCGTCGATGTAAATGATCCCGAACTGCGCGAGATTCACGTCCCCGTTGGCTTTATGCACGAGCTCGCGCACGAGATCTTCGACGTCGCCACCGACGTAACCCGTCTCACTGAACTTGGTCGCGTCCGCTTTCACGAACGGCACCTTGATCAAATCGGCGATGTGCTTGATTAGATAGGTTTTTCCCACCCCGGTCGGGCCGACCAGGATCACATTTTGCTTCGTGTATTCGAGATGCTCGGCCGCTTCCGGATTTTCTTTCTCGAGTTGAAGCAGATACTTCGCGTGGTTGTAATGATCGCAGACCGCGATCGCGAGCACCTTCTTCGCTTCGTCCTGCTTGATCACGAACCGGTCGAGGTGCGCCTTGATATCGCGCGGTAAAAAACTGAACTCAAACTTGTCGCTATCGATCTTCTCCGGCTTTTCCTCGACCTGCGATTCCGCCGGTTCGGGTGCAGGAAATGCCGCAACGGAGACACGATCGCCGAAGTTCTGTTTCATAAACTCGGTGATCTTCGTCTTCAGCTCCTCGGGGGAAGGAAACGTTGGCGGCGGATTCTGCTCCATTAATTTGCCTCTATGGCGGCGATTTGTGACCACTGGCGCTGGCTCGGCGTTCAAAACACGGCCGTCTCCCGAAAAATCTACCATCGGACTGGCCGGTGTAAAATACGCCTCCTTCGGACCCGAGAAATCAAGCCGAGGCTATGTTTTCACGGCCGTGGCGGAGGACGCGCGACATCCAGATGAGCTCGTTGAGGAATGTGTCGACGCGGCGAACGAAATTTTGATCGAGCAAATTGCCGTGTTCATCGAACAGAGTTCCGATTCGGCCGAAGTTAACATCTTCAAAGATCGTCACCAATCCGAGCTCGCGCATGACCGGAAGCAAGCTCTCAATTGCGCGCGCGCCGCCGAACGCGCCGGCCGACACGCCGCAAATGCCGACCGCCTTGTGAATGTATTCCTTTAGGTTCATGTCGAGCGCGTGTTTCAGTAGACCCGGGAAACTGTGGTTGTACTCGGGCGTAACGACGATGAGGCCGTCGCAGCGCTGGATCGTCGCCGAAAATTTCGGGTCCTTAATCTGTTCGCCCGCATCATCCAGTTTCATCGGCAACGTGCATACGTCGATAAACTCTGATTCCACGCCGGCGCGCTTCTTCGTTTGTTCAAAGACGAATCGCGCGGCGTTTTCGCTTTCACGGCCCTGACGGGCGGTGCCGAGAATTACGGGAATAAAAAGTGGGCGTTCCATGTCGGCAGGATTAACAGAATTCTACAGAATGAACTGCCCCTAGCGATCCAGATTCAAACGCGGTAAAGTTTTCTTGCAATTGGACCGTTGGCTTGATCGTTTGCTTAGGCAAAAAGAGGACGACGGATTTGCTTTTCACCTTTCCACCCCAAACTACTTCGGGTAACCCTGACCCGGATTCAAATCTATGGCGCGGTTTATGCGCAAACCCTGCGCAGCTCGTCAAGCCAGTTTTTTTAAGTATTTTAGGGCCGATAAGGGGTCGGAGGCGCGATTTAGGTGCAAATGGTAAAATCTGGGAAGAACAAGACCAAACCGAAGCTCAACCTTTCGGTGCGTGAAGAGCAACGAAACAAACTGGAACAAATGGCAGCGTTAGAGAAGCGTTCCGTCTCCAACCTTATCGAGGTTATGGCCGATGAACGTTGGGAGCGATTGGTCGAGCAGCAGGGCATTGCTTACGCTAAAACCGTGGCGGAAGCGATGAACCTTAAACTTGACCTGGACAATCCAGCAGAGCGCGCAAAACTGCGCCGAGCAGTTCTAGATCTTGTCGCCGAGAGAAAAGGGCGAAAGCGCGCGAGCGCAGGAAGCAGCGCCTGGTCACGGCGGATCCGTCCGCGCGGACAGTCCGCGGTCGGCGCCTGAAGGAACACCGTAGTTATTTTTTGTAGCCGAGTGCGTCTTTGCCTAGCACTGGGGCAACTTCGCGCGGGCCGCCCCATCGGAAAGTCACAGCCGCGCTCACGATGTCGACGGAGATATCAAACTTTCCGCGCAATTCGTGGCCCTGGCTGTCGGTGAAATCGACGCGCTGTTCCTCGACGAACAAATGCGCATAGCCAAAATCGACATCCATGAAATGAGTCGGTGACCAGCGGAATCCAGCGCCAAGAAAGTAGCGATTGTTATCCGGAATGCGCGGGGTGCCGAACTGGGGGCTTTGAATAGGCGTTTCGTCGTAAGCGAATCCGAGACGCAACGTCCAATCCCTGTTCGCGTACCATTCGAGTCCCGCTGAACAACGCACCGTGTCATCGTAATTAACCGGAAGGATGTTCGACGGTGTCGCCGCGTTCTGAAACACAATCGGTACACGCTGTAGCCGGCTCCATTCTGTCCAGGTAATGTCGCCCATCAACGCAAACTGCCGTTCGAAGCGCTGATAAACGCTCAGGCGAAGAATAGACGGAAGATCGAGTTGGGCCGTTGCGCCCTGGTTGAAAAATAGATCTTGGAAAAGGCCGGGCACCGGGAATTGCACCGGCGCGCCCAGTGCGGTGATCGCCGGCACCTCGCGAAAATCGGCCCGACCTTCGATCGTGTGATCGATCGCCGAGCGAAAACTCACGCCGAAGCGACCGTCCTGAAAAAAAGATTCGTCGTTGCCTTTCAGGTACTCGACCAAGCCGCCGACCGTGAAACCAACGCTCCAATCATTGCCTGTTACCTCGGAAACGCCATCGCGACCGCCCGGGAAGAAACCAGCATTGAGATAAGCAAGTTGCGTCGGGCCGGCAAGAAACGGCGGCAGCGCAGCAAAGAATTGGCTGAGCGGCCCTTGCGCGGCGAGACCGAAGTCGATCGCCTGTGAGAGCCGCGCTGAGACGTATTGAATGTCCAGACCCGCTCCGAGCGAAACCCGATTCCAGATTCGATACGCAATCGTCGGTTGGAGGTCGAACGTCGTCAGTTTGGCGCGCAGCGCTTCATAACGCCCGACCCAGCCCGGACTGTAATCGGTTTCCAAGCCGAACGGAACAGTCACACCGATGCCGAGCGTGAGGTCGCCGTACGGTGAGTTACGAAAGACCGGCTGCGTTAAATACAAATTCGGCAATACGTGTGTGACGCCAGCGTCGCCGTCGTTACCACCAGTTATCGGCAAACCGTTGAACGGCGTGCCCGGCAAGTTGTAGCGGGAGCCCTGGTTTGTGAATGTCGCGCTCGGTACGAGCACGTGTCCGCCGAACTGCAGCTCACTCTGGTCCAGTAATACGATCCCAGCTGGATTAAAAAACAGAGTGGAAGCATCTTCGGCCTGCGCCGCACCGCCAGCGTAGGCGGTGCCAAGACCGCTCACGCTTTGTTCATTTAACGAAAAGCTGCCCGCATCCGCTAAAAGCGGAACCCCAAGGGCAATGAGACCGAAAAACAACCAAATGTTTCGTGAATGGGGCATTAACCCCGAGGAGTTAACTCGGCGGCTCGACTGAATACAATCCGAAACAATCCGAAACGATTTTTGTCCGAAAAACTGAAACCTGGCCACACGACTATTTCGCGAACCGCCGAACGCTGAAAGAAAGAAACATGGCCGCCGCTTCGCCGCCGACGATAATGAAGGAAGCGGCCGCGTTTCTTGGGCATGTCGGAAAAGACGGGGCATCGGCTTTGCCGGCGCAAACTAATTCGTGTGAATGCGATGTGCCGAAGTGGCTTAACGCCAAAAGTCATACGCATATAGGACCAAAGTCCAATACGCCCAATATGCGTAATACGCCCAATATGCGCAATATGCCCAATTGCCTCATGTCCCCCTGAGAAAGGAAGGAAACGATGAGTACAATAACGGTCACTCAAAACAGCAGTCTTCGCCTCGCGCAACACAAAATCGCCTCAAAACGTAGGGCACTTTCTCGGCGGTTTCGCCTCGCAGTAAAAAATCAGCGTGTCGATATCGTGCGTGTGGCGTCCAGCCTCGGAGATAAGCGGCTACTTCATCGGGACAATGCCCTCCGTAATGCCCTCCGGCTGGCTCTGCCAAGTCTGTTAGGCGATCTCGACGAAACCACCTTCGAGGCCATCCGCCCGCAGTTGATCTGGGAGTGGGTCGAGCTTGCCGGAGGCGAAATCCTCTTCCGCGAAGGGGATTCGAGCGACGCGCTTTATGTGCTCATCAGCGGGCGCTTGCAGGTAACGGTGGCGACCTCGACCGGCCAGCAGCATTTGGTAGGTGAAATCGGACGGGGTGAGCCCGTGGGTGAGATGGGGGTGCTAACTCGCGAGCCGCGACGGGCTACGATCACGGCCGCGCGCGATAGCGTGTTGGCACGGATCGAAATCGCTGCCTTCGAGAAGATTCTTAAGGCGCTACCATCCCTGGCGCTCAATCTCAGCCGCTTCATCATTGAACGGTTACAGCGGAAAAACACTTCGCAGAAACCGGCCCACAATGTCACCAACGTCGCGGTCGTTAGTATCAGCGAGGGCCTCAGGCCCGGCACGGTGCTGCGGGATTTGCTACCCCAGCTGGAAGGCCAGCACCAAACTGTGTTGCACATCACTAGTACCCTAATCGACGTCGCTGCTGGCCGACCGGGCGCCGCCCAGGCTACCGAGACCGACTCCGACGCCCACTGCTGGCTGGTAAAGTACCTCGACGACCTGGAAAGCCGGTACGACCTGGTCTTCTACGAAGCCGACCCCATGCCCTCAGCCTGGACGCGCCGTTGCCTGCGGCAGGCCGACGAAGTCTTGCTGTTGGCCGCGGCTGGGGCGTCCCCGAAGCTCTCGGACATCGAGCGTGAATGTTCGAGTGGAACCGGGACCCTCTCGCGGGCGCGGCAGACGATGGTTCTGCTGCATCCAGCGGGAACGGAATGGGCTGCCGGTACACCCAAGTTTCTGGCCCTGCGGCCGGGAGTGAGCCGACATTATCATCTGCGCGCCGGCCAGAAAGAAGATGTCGCCCGTCTCGCCCGCTTCATAAGCGGTACAGCTGTCGGCCTTGTGTTGGCTGGAGGCGGCGCACGCGGCCTCGCGCACATTGGCGTGTTCCGGGCGCTGGAAGAAGCGGGGGTGCCGGTCGATTCGGTAGGCGGAACCAGCATCGGTGCCGTGGTGGCTGCCTTTATAGCGTGTGGTAGGGGCTGGGAACGAATCTCTGAGGAAAACCGACGAGCGTTTTTGGGGAACCCTACGAGCGACTTCAACTTTCTGCCACTGGTGTCGCTGATCGCAGGCCGGAAGCTGAATAGGATTGCGTATGCATCCTTTGGCGACTGGCAGATTGAGGAGATGTGGCTGCCCTTTTTCTGTATGAGCACCAATTACACCCAGGTCTGCGAGGTGGTGCATACCCACGGAAGCATTAGACCGGCGCTGCTCGCCAGCATGGCTATTCCCGGCGTGTTCCCGCCCATTGTAAGCGGTAACGACTTGCTCGTCGACGGAGGCGTGCTGAATAATATGCCAGTCGATGTGATGGCGCGCACTGGGGCGTCCAAGATCATGGCAGTCGATCTGCGCCCGACGATAAGTAGCCGCGAGCTCGGCTTCGATCGAGTGCCTTCCAATTGGAACCTCCTGATTGACCGGCTCCTCCCCAAACCCCGGCGCCATTACCACGTGCCCTCGATAATGACTGCGTTGGTGGCGGCCAACACGCTCAACCGGAATCAGAAAATGGCCCAGGTCATCGCCGACGTGGACGTTCTCTTCAAGCCCGACGTCGGCCGCTTTGGGCTACTAGACTGGAAATCTTACGACCTAATCGTGGAACAAGGCTATCGCCATGCTCAGGAAGTGCTCGCGAAACCGGTGCCCATAGTACGGGGACCGTCAAGGTGTTCGGGATCGCAAGCAAATTGCGGGATAATGCACCATTCCACGCGCACGCGCGCGTGTGAGGGCTGGCCATTTTCACGGTCGTTTTCTACGGCCTGACGATTTTTGTCTGCAAGACTGCGCAATATCACCGTCATAAGTGCGTTGGCTTTGCGGGGTAGCTTACATGTTCGCGTGAACAGTATACAAGGGATGTGCAAATAGATGGCGATTTCGTGCGTTTTGATGCGCGACTGTTCGCACTGATCTAAATTCCAAAGTCGGGCCAGTTTCCCTCGTGAAATCGCGTTTCCGAGGGTGCCGATGCCGGGATTCGAACCCGGACCCCGCTTTCGCAGGAACGGATTTTAAGTCCGTTGCGTCTGCCATTTCGCCACATCGGCTTTTGCCCTCTAAAACGGCGATTTCACCTATGAAACGTCCGTTTTTCGAGCTTGTTTCATGTGCATCTTGCCAAACCAGGATGTGTTGTAGCCGTTTTCTCTCAAGACCTCGCCGACCGAACCTGCGCTTTTTGGAACCAGTGAGTTGTACCCTGGGTATCCGGTCGCCATCTCTGTGATGACGGCGCTGGCAACATCGTGGTGATTACGTCCGGTTATCAACGCAGCTCGCGTTGGCGAGCAGAATGCCGTTGTGTGAAACATGTTGTAGCGAAGGCCGCTGTCGGCGAGCCGCTGAAAGTTCAGAGTCTGGATCGGCCCGCCAAAAACGGACGACGCACCGAAGCCAACGTCATCTGTCAGGATGAGCAAGACGTTCGGCGCACCTTTGGGTGCTTCAATGCCCTTGGGGAAGTCCGGTGTGGACTCCTTCGCCGTCCGAGCAATTTTGCCCGCGAATGGTTGTTCAGGCTTTGGCAGGACTTCCTCCGCCCCTGTCGTTAGCGTACACACAGCGCACAGCGAGAGCGTGAGCGCGACGAATTGTATTTTCGTTTTCATTTTAGAGCACCTTTAATTTTTGTATTTCTCGTTAGGCTCGGCAAATCATGTGTCGGTACGTAGGTCCCGAGAGCCCTTTTCGCCAAAGCAAAAACGCCGACGAAATGCACACCGTGCCGCGCCAAAATTATGTTTTACGCGACGCTCCGAGGATAGGACTTAGGGCTTACTCGACCGGCTCGTTAGGCTGTTGTGATCGTCCCGCTACTTCGACAAACGAAGGATGCCAATGCTAATCCCGCGTCAAGTGTCACATACCTCTAGCCGTGCAATCGCGGGGGTGCTCGTTATCACGTGCGCATCGGCCATCCTGCTAGCAGGATGCGGGCATCCTCGGGTCAATCGCCCACCAATCGCCAACGCCGGGGCAGATCAGGTTGTAAAATCCGGAGATACGGTGACACTGGACGCTTCGGGAAGCAGCGATCCAGATGGCGATCCGATCACGTTCTCCTGGAGTCAGACCCTGGGTACACCGGTGTCGCTGAGCAGCACTTCGGCACCGAAGGTGAGCTTCATGGCTCCCGCGAACGGTACGACGTTGGTATTCAAGGTGACGGTCAGTGATGCGCAGAGCAATTCGGTCGCGACGGTGCAGGTTTCAGTGCATCCTGCGGGACGAACCGCAAAAGTCGTTGAGATTCGCCAACGCTCGATCATGGATGATCCTGCTGTCAGCGGTGCCCTCTTGAATGGCTGGGCTCCGACGCCAATCCCCGGTGCACCGTCACCGAATCCCTCCGAGAGCGAATTTACCGAGCAGGGGCCGCGGAACCAACAAGTTGCGCCTATTGTCGAGCAGGATTTATCGCCGGGAGCCAGCGGCGCGGTCGATCTACAAGTGCGAGGTCCCTCGATATTGCTCGGGTCGGCGCGATGGATTGGAACTATCAGCCCGCTGAACGTGACCCTGTCGCTCG
>Ga0182041_10001458_pt1 | contig 11945 bp, 12 predicted proteins | sample flu12Cox44000178_FD_125967 | JGI IMG/M metagenome (GOLD analysis project Ga0182041, IMG submission 125967) | Lab enrichment of tropical soil microbial communities from Luquillo Experimental Forest, Puerto Rico - flux8day.12C.oxic.44.000.178 | ecosystem: Environmental > Terrestrial > Soil >...
AGCCGATCGCCGCGACGGTGAGCTAAAAATGGATTGGACTAAACCGCTGCTGGAATGGTCGGCGTATGGGTTTTGAATGATGCGCCGACAGCCGATGGAATCTGCGGTGGAGAGCTTTCGACGTAGACAGCCCTCGGTGCGTCGCTCTGGCGAGGATGTGGATGGGGTAGACTTGGCCGCGAATTCTTCATCGCAGTTTTATCGCACGGGGATTTGTCCAGGGATGGACAAGCGGACCGCACCGCGGCGTCGGCCTGACGGTGCCAGATCCATTGTTTCCGCGTTGGAAGCGGTGAGAGCATCATGACGAGTCCGCGGGACCCGGCGCTGATCTGCAGAGCGTGGGTGCCAAAATCTTCACGACCAACATCCGGCCTTGGCCGCATTGCGGGCACTGGTGCAGCGAACGACCGGTAAGCTCTTCGTATCGGTCGTGGTAGTCCTTATCGGCTGTCGGTTCGCTGGATGGACTTGCGGGGGCCGGCATGCCGAGCAGACAGCGGCACAGCTCCACTTTCTCTTTTCGGTAGCGATTGCCCAAAAAGCCGTAGTAGCGGATGCGTTGGAATCCGTCCGGTAACACATGCAGCAAGAACCGTCGGATGAACTCGTCGGCGGGCAAGGTCATTGTTTTCGACTGGCCTTCGTGACGATAGTCCTTCCATTGAAAGCGGACCTGACCGTTTTCGATATCGAGCAGACGGTTATTGGAGATTGCGACACGGTGAGTGTAACGGCCTACGTAGTCGAGCACCTGCTTCGGTCCGGCAAACGGACGCTTGGCGTACACGACCCACTCGCAAGCTTTCACTCGGTCGAGCAGTTGGACGAAGGCGTCGGCCTCACTGAGGGATTCCGAGGCGGCGAAGAATTGTAATTTGCCGGAATCGAACGCCTTCTGCATGGATTCCAGAAAGAGGCGGCGGAACAGCCGCGAGAGAACCCGGACGGGCAGGAAGAAACCCGGGCGACATGACACCCATCGGTCGCCATCCGGTGACAACCCGCCGCCGGGCACAACGCAGTGTAAGTGGGGGTGAACTTGGAGATTCTGTCCCCAGGTGTGAAGTACGGCGAAGAATCCGATCTCGGCACCCAGATGTTTGGGATCAGCCGCGATCGTCTTCAGGGTCTCTGCCGTGACCTGGAAGAGAATACCGTAGACGACCTCCTTGTTCTGGTAAGCGATCGCGGCGATCTCTTCCGGTACGGTGAAGACCACATGGTAATAGGGGACATCCAAAAGTTCGGATTGCCGATCCTCGATCCATTGCGCGCGGGCCAGGCATTGACATTTGGGGCAGTGCCGATCGCGGCAGCTATTGAACGCGTTGCGTTCGTAGCCGCACTGGTCGCAGCGCTCCAGATGACCGCCGAGCACGGCCGTACGGCACACTTCTATGGCGGTCATGACGCGCCGCTGTCCCACCGACATCGACGCGCCATGCTGTTGTCGATAAGCTTCTCCATAGCGGCGGAACACGTCCGCCACTTCCAACTTCGGACGGTCCACGGACCCGGCGCTCAGAAGTACTGAGGTGCTGCGGGTGCGGGTTCAACGGGTATCGGATGAGGAAGGAGGTCGAGCGGACTGGATGCGGAACACACCTTGCTGGTAGCGATCCGCAAGTATCCGGCAGTGGTCGCTAGGCTGCGATGGCCCAGCAGAAGCTGAATGGTTCGGACGTCAGTTCCCGATTCCAGCAAGTGGACCGCGAATGCGTGTCGCATCGAATGGGGACTGATGGGCTTCTGAATCCGTGACAATCGGCGAGCTTTTCGACAGGCAAGTTCGACCGCGCCGGTGGTGATGGGCTGAGCAGATACATCGCCCTCAAAAAGCCAATCTCCCTTGGGGCGGCATACCCGCCAATAGGCGCGTAGCGTTTCCAGCAATTTGGGCGACAGCATGACATAGCGGTCCTTCTGGCCTTTGCCCTGTTCCACCCGGACGACCATCCGTTGGCTGTCAATATCCGTGTGTTTCAGGTGCACGGCCTCGGAGACGCGCAAGCCAGCGGCGTAACAGGTGGTGAGGATCGCCCGATGCTTGGTATTGCCAACCGAACTGAGGAACTGCTGGACCTCCTCAGAACTCAGAATCACAGGCAACTTTTGAGGTTTCTTTGCCGTTGGGATCACGTCCTGGAAAGACCAATCCTTCCTGAGCGAAACGCCATACAGAAAGCGCAACGCAGCGACCGCGATGAGAACGGAGCCGGGAGCCAGTTTCTTTTCGTTGGTCAAGTAGACTTGGTAGGTGCGGATGTCCTCGGGACCCAACAGTTCAGGCGATTTATTGAAATGGCGCGCGAACTGAGAGACCTGCTGCAGGTAGGATTCTCGTGTGTTTAAAGCAAGATTGCGCACCTGCATGTCCTCGGTCATGCGCTGACGAAGGGATGTCATAAGAGACTCCTTTGAGATGGAATTTGCTGCAAGCAGCAAATCCATGCTTTCTCAGGAAACTCTCTGAAGCTGATCAGGCGTGCTAGTCTGCGGCAGTGAGGCGCGAATCTACGAACGCTCGTGCGGCCAGAATACCGCGTAGCGGTTTAGTCCAATTCCGGTTATGGATTTATTTCGATAACCGGAAGAACTGGATCCACATAGGGAGCCCGTTGGCGGGACCACGGGTTGCTGCCATCCTCACCTTTACCGAAAGCTGCCGACGTCTCGGGATTTCTGCCCGCGAGTATCTTGGTGGGATCCTACCGGGCCTGGCTGACGTTTCTATTCAGAAGCTGGCGAACCTCACGCCGTCTGCCTGGGCTCTGCACAATCGCTGACGCAAGTCACCACGCAGTTGCTCTGGTTGCTCTGACGCTTACTCTCGAGCAGCCGATTGGGGCACAGCCTGCGGCCCCATCTTGCCTCGCTAGGTGTCTATCTGCGGGTGCCTCTATTCGTGCTCCTTATGGGCGCCGTGCCCTCGGGGATCACCTCAAAACCGGCCAGTCGTGATCACCTGAAAACCGGCCAGTTGTAGACCAGCAACCAGGACATTGACCCGGACGGGAAGATATCTTCCGTCCTTGTGAGCAATGTCTTGAAACCGGAAAACAGAGAACAAATCAAAGCTTTAGGCCGTCTCGGCTGGTCGCTCCGGCGGATCCAAAAAGAGACCGGCATTCGTCGCGAGACGATCTCCTCCTATTTAAAGGAGGCTGGGATCGAACTGCGGCCCCCACGTGCTCGCCACCTGCCGTCAAAACCGGCCAGTCACCCACAACGGGTGATCACCGACTCCGGTGGCGAGAACGACACCGTCGAGACCAGAAACCCAGACTCGAATCCGTCAAAACCGGCCAGTCCAGCGGGGGCGGTGATCACCGACTCTTCCGACATCCAGGAAAGTAGCGCAGCACCTCAGCCAACCCGGAGTCCGTCATCCAGCACCTGCGAACCATTCCGCGATGTCATCGAACTCGGCCTATCCCGAGGACGTAACGCGAAAGCCATCTGGCAGGACCTGGTCGATACCTATCACTTCGCCGCCAGCTACCAAAGCGTCAGACGATTCATCCACCAGATCCGCGGCCGGCAGACTCCGGAAGCGTGCGCCGTCATCGAGACTCCGGCGGGCGAAGAAGCGCAAGTCGATTACGGCGCCGGCCCGATGATCCGTGATCCGCAAACCGGCAAGTACCGGCGTTCACGGCTGTTCGTCCTCACCCTCGGCTACAGCCGCAAATCCGTACGCCTTCTGGTCTTCCGTTCCAGTTCGCAAACCTGGGCGGAACTCCATGAGAAAGCCTTCCGCCGATTGGGCGGTAGTGTCCGCACCATCGTCCTGGATAATCTCCGCGAAGGTGTACTCTCTCCCGACATCTACGATCCCACCATCAATCCGCTCTATCGTGACCTGCTCAAGCATTACGGCACGATTCCGCTACCTTGCCGCGTCCACGATCCCGATCGAAAGGCCTATGTTTCATACTGCACCTTGTTCCTTCTGCGCAACGATGAAGACTGGCTGTTTGGCCCGCCGGCCTCCGTGGCCCTTGAGAATCGCGCTCTCGTCGAGTGGTTCGTACAGGCAACGCCGCGCATTGTCGTAACGATGCTTTTGCAGTCGGCCCTCTCTGGCCCAAAGGTTGATTGTAGTAGTAGTCACGTTGTGCCGTCCGGCCATCTCTTTCGCAGTGAGCAGACCCTTAGCCCGTAGCCGGCTGTAGCGACACTTCAGATTGAACGCCTGCCGGATATGAGCAATCTTCTTCAGGTTGAATGGCTCATCCTGCCAGGTTCTCCTTCCCTGCCTGTTAAGAATTACTGCGACCTCGCGGTCGCAGTAATGATCCAGTAGCGCATCGATTTCGGCTACCACTTCCGGCTTCGTCTTACGAATCTGCGCAATGGGCAACGGCTTGGCCAAGGTGAGGCTGCGGGTTGCGCCGCCGCGGAGACGTACGTGAACCTGAATCTTCTCCCCGTTGATCAACGTTACATCCTCGATGAGGAGCCGGAGAATGCGTTTTCGTTCCCGAGGTTCTACCGACGGATCATTCCATATTCGCGGAAAATCGGTAGCCAAGGACAGTAACTGCTCGCGAGTCTGGGAATCGATTAGCAGTCGCTGCTTCTGTGTCTGTTGGTCGTACTGCTCCTGCGCCTCAGCCAATGTGCGGAGCTTGTTATTCCACTCCGCTTCCAAGCTATCGATAACAAGACGATTTTCCGGATCGACGTTCATATAACGACGGCGAGCGAGCTCGGCTTCGTACTGTGCTCGCTCCACGTGTTTCCGCCGCAGCAGGTCAGTCTCTGTAATCCGAGCTTCGACCTCCTGCTGAACCGCCAGAGCAACCTCCAGAGTCACGGGCTGCATCAGTTCCAACAGCAGGCCACTGATCGCCTGGTCTACAACCGTGCCAGGCACGCTCTGGCAGACCTTCTCTGCCCGCCGTACGGAGGCCTCCTGGCAGACATAGGTGGGTGCCACTTGGTGGTACGCCATCCCATAGCGGATGCTCATCCGCTCTCCGCAAACGCCGCATATGACCCGACCTTGCAGAAGCGCTGGGCCTTCGCGTGCCGGTCCAGCCTTCCGCGTTCCGCCAAAGCCCAGTGCGTTTTCGGCGAGGCGCTTTTGGTTCGCCTCAAACTGATCCCAACTGATGTAGCCGACATACACATTGGGAATCACGAACTGCCATTCCGATCGGGGAACTTTGGTTGTGCTGTGCTTGCCGTCCGGCAAAAGGCGGGTGCGTACGCGACCGTAGACGAATGCACCGGCGTAGCGTGGATTATGCAAGACTTGCAGAATGCGAGGGTGCGCGGCCCGCACCCAATGCAGCTCGCCCTTATTCAGTCCCTTACGAATGCGGCGCGGGAACCGGAGCCCCTGCTCTCGGAATAGTCGGGCCGTTTGCATAGCCGATCCGGTCCGGTCGAAGGTCTCGAAGACCAAACGCATCGCAGCTTGCACTTCGGCATCCGGATCGAGAACCAGAACGCCGTCGTCCCGATAAACCAAACCGATGGGCGGCGAGATCTCCAACTCGCCGCGCCGCGCTTTGTTGATAACGCCACCTCTCATTCTCGCCTTGAGAAAATGAAGTTCGGCTTCCGACATGGTCCCCTTGAATCCCAGCAGAAGCCGGTCATTGAAGTCCACCGGGTCGTAGATTCCATCTTCGTCAAGGATCAGTGTGCCCGCCAGAGAACACAACTCGATCAGGCGGTGCCAGTCGGCGGAGTTGCGTGCCAGGCGCGAGACCTCCAGTCCCATTACAAGGCCGGCCTTGCCGAGGGCGACCTCGCCGACCAACTGCTGAAATCCGTCGCGGCCGGCTGACTGAGAACCCGACTTGCCGAGATCGCAGTCGATCACGTGTATCCGTTCGAGCGGCCAACCCAGCGCCACGGCGCGATCACGCAAGCCATACTGGCGCTGCGTGCTTTCCGTATTCTCCAAAACCTGGCGCGGTGTGGACTGCCGAATGTAGAGATAAGCATCGTGTTCCAGATGCTGGCGGGTAACTTTCAGTTCAGGCATGCAGACAACCCTCCTGTCGTGTGCTGAGAATGAGACTGGCTATGAGGCGAACCAGTTCGGCTCCAAGTGAGTCGAGGACCGGCACTTCAAGCCCGGAGGGAAAATGCGGTTCCGGGGGGCGTGCCGGCTCGACGGATGGCGCCATCTGGGCCCACGGCGCCAAACCGCAACGCATAAAAACGCGTCGGCTTTCCATGCCTCCACCGCGCCCATCGGGCCGGACGACCTGCCGCCGCAACTGCTCGTAGGCTTCCACAGTTCCCTCCGGTATGGGTGACCTCAAGCCGGATTGCGCGGTTTTTTTTTGCTCGCTAACGCCCGCTCCAGACTGCGGCGGTGGACCCGGGTGCCGAACTTTTCCTGTACGGCTTGGACACAGGCGACGGTCGTCAAGCCGGGCTCGGCAGCACGCAGGGATCGCACGTAGGCGAGGACCTCGGAGGACAGCTTGTGCCCTTCTTTGGGGCCGCGGTGCTTGGGAAGCAGACCACTCAGGCCACTTTGCTGGAATGCTGCCTGAGCCTGATAGACAGTGGGCCGCGAAACACCGAAATTGGTAGCCACATCCACGATCGAGGCTCCTTCCACGCTGTGGCGGCGCAGCATCTCGTAGCGGACCTGCAGAAGATCCTTGGCATCGAAAAATGGATTGTCTTTGAATAGAGCGTCGACAACAGAGCCGGGATGAGGGTTGAGTGTGCCAGTCCGTTTCAATTCCAGCGTTTTCTGGTCGGTCTTTTTGAGTTTGGCCATCTGATCGTCCGGTGTCCTGTATGTAAATATTATTATGCCTCATATGGCGATTCTGTCAAATGAAATATCTTTTTTGCTGGCTCTTTTTTCACCTTGCTGCTATTGAGTTGTTTATATGCATTATTTCGCTGTATTAGTAGGTCGCTGACTCCCGTCGTATGCCTAACCATCTATCCTCAGTGCGGCGAATTTCATCTATCATATGCGGCAATATTACTCTTACTCTTTTTGTGTCCCGTTCACGGAGTGCTTGCGCTTGTCGAACAGGCCGCGCAGTTCAAGGAGATCGTCTACACGAAATGCAGACCGGCCATCGGCGATGCGATCGAAAGCATCCGCCGAGACCACGTCCGTCACATTGGTCATCAAGGACTTAAGGTTTCCACTTGGGTCGTAAAAGAAGACCCGATCCTCACCCCACGTCAGCTTCCGTGTCACCAGTTCGTACTCGGCACCTCGAAGTGGATGAAAGGGATGGGTTATGCAGAATCGGCCCCCGGTCGATCCCACACAACCTGCATTCGATGACTCTCGATAAAGGTAAGGTCGAACGAGGCGTTGGCCATGCCAAAAGAACGCCGCTGAAAGGCCTTCGTTTCGAATCGCTGGAGCAAGCCCAAGCTTATCTCGACCACTGGGAACAGCGTTGGGCGGACACCCGCATTCACGGCACGACCAAACGCCAGGTCGCAGCCATGTTCGAGGAAGAGCGGCCGGCCCGGTTGCCTCTGCCGCTGGAACCCTTTCGCTATTACCAATACGGCGAGCGCACCATTCATCTGGACGGATGCGTGGAAGTCGAGGCGGCCTTTTACGGCGCTCCCCCGGGTTGGATCGGCCGTCGCGTGCAGGTTCAAGGGGATCGCCATCGGGTGCGGCTGCTCAATCCCCACACGGGAGAACTGCTGCGTGAACACCTCCACCAGGCGCGTGGCGGCCGTCGCGTGAAAGAGGAAGACCGTCCCCCACAAACCCCGCCCGGTACCGTGCATCTGCTGATCCGTGCCAGCCGTGTCGGCCGGAACATCAGCACGGTCTGTCAGGGCATGCACGAACGAGAGGGTGAGGCCGCGGTGCGCCGCATTTTCGGCATGTTGTCGCTGGCCAGGCAATATGGTGCAGTTCGCGTGGATGAGGCCAGCGCCGCCATCTTGGAAATGGGCTTGTGTGACTACCGTCAGGTCCGCCAGTACCTCGAACCTCAACCGCGGTTCCCGCTGAGCTTGCGCCAGGTCGATCCACTCATCCGTCAACTGACTCTGTATCGCGACGTTATCGAAAGAAGAACGAAGGAGAACGAATTATGAATCTGATTGAACTGCAACGTGCTCTGCGCCAACTCCGGCTCGGCGGCATCGCCACAGTGCTCGAAACCCGGCTCCAGCAGGCACAAGCCGAACCCATGGCGCCCATCGATCTGATCGCCTGTCTGGTCAGGGATGAACTCACACGGCGCAGCGAGCGCCTGCTCGATCGCCGCCGCAAACAAGCCCAGTTCCGCGATCCGCAGAAATCGCTCGACAATTTCGATTTCAACTTCAACCCCAAAATGAATCGCAGCCTGATCTTCGATCTGGCGACTTGCGGCTTCCTCTCGCGGCGAGAAGATGCACTGTTTCTCGGGCCCGGCGATCCTGCGACATTCTGCACCTCCTTGCTACTGAGCTGAAATCAATAGGTATTTATCCGCCGGTTTCAGGCCGACGGACCTCAGTCCTCACTTCAATCCTCCAGTATCTTCCCCAATTTCAGCAAACATCGGCATGGATGGTCCGTTACCGACCGTCAGATTCCGTGGGCGGCGCTTGGCGCGGGCGACTTCCTGCACCACCTCCGCAGACTCGATCGCCTCTATCGGAATCTCCCAGGGTGCCCACGGCACGACTTGAGTGGCCGGTATTTTGTTTGATTCGATCAGCCGGCGTATGACCTTGTGGCTGATGCCCAGCCGCTCGGATGCCTGCTCCAGGGTGACGGTCTGACGTGGCGCCAAGGCAGCGTTACAGGCGGGCAACTCATGATAGCTACGGACCGAGCGGACGCGGCCTTCATTCCAGGTGTTACCCGTTCCGGTCTTCAACCCCAGCCGATTTAAGGTCGCGGCGATCTGGTCATCCGGAAACCTGCCGGACATCCGGCGCAGGACTTCGATCGTTTCCAGATTGGTGCAACGGCTGTGCCTGCCGGTGAGGTTCTTCTTCATGCGAAGCTCTGAGTGCCGGCCACCTGTCCAGTGAATCATCAACACGATCTCACTGGCACCATCATCCACATCGGCGATGATCTCTTCGATCAGAATCCGGACGATTCTCTGCTTCAGGCGCATGTCTGTTGCCGGCGAGTTCCACACGGCAGGCAGGTCCTGCGCCAAGCTGCAGAGCGTCTCTTTATCGGGAATCCGACTGGCATTGGCCGGCAGTTCGTTGTCCCGCAATCGCTGTTCTACCTCTCCTACGGTGGAGAGAGCGGCATTCCAACGTGCCTCCAGTTCCCCTGCGACCAGACGGTTATCCGGATCGACGGCTTCATATCGCCGAGCGGCAAGGCGTGCTTCATAACGCGATTGCTCCAGTTCCAATGACAGCGCGCGGTGCCTTTGGCTTTGTTGTTCGGCAGCCCGTGCCGCCACTTCCAATGCTGCCTCGATAGCGTTGCCTTCCACCGCCTTGAGGATCTCTGCCGCGACGTCTCGATCCGGTTTCAATCCGCCGAACGAGATGCACCAATCCGTTCCGTGATTGATCTGCGCCCCACGGCAATGATATCGGGGCACCTCTCCGTGCGTGCCGCTATAGGCTACATGGAGCATTCTCCCGCAACGCCGGCAGCGCAACAGCCCGGCCAATAAGCTCCGACCTCCACGACCGGCCTTCGGTTCCATGCGCGATTTCATATGGGCGTTATCGGAAAGCATCGCCTGGTTACGTTCGAACTGCTCCCAAGAAATGTAACCGGGATGATGGTTCTGAATCAAGACCATCCAGGTTTCGCGCGACCTGAAATGCCCCTCGCTCTTGCGAGCGCGTCCGTTGATGACTTTGGTGCGGGATTCGGTCTTGCCGAAGGCGTAGGCGCCCGCGTACATCGGATTCCTGAGCATGTGCCAAATGGTGTTGTACACCGGCAGTTTCCAGACGACGTCATGTCCCGGCGCCTCCAGAACCAACGCAGGCAGATTCGTATTCTCGCCACGAAACCACAGCAGCACTTGCCGGGCGCTGCCCAGTTCCACCATTTTGGTGAAGACCAGGTGCACTGCCTCTTGCACACGACGGTCGGGATCGATCTCGACTTTGCCGCTGGGAGCCCATCGAAAACCGATTGGTAGTCGGAACTGAAGTTCTCCGCGGCGTGCTTTCTGGCGAATCGCTTCCAATGACCGTTGCCGTAGCAAGTTCAGTTCGAACTCGCTCATCGTTCCTTTGAGTCCCAGCAAGAGACGATCATTGAGGATGCCCGGATCGTAGACACCATCTGGATCGATCACGATGGCGCGTACCAAGCCGCAGAGTTCGATGAGATGATGCCAGTCGCGGCCGTTACGGGCTAGGCGGGAAGCCTCAATGCAAAGCACGGCGCCAACCTCTCCCGTGCAGACCTCCGCAACCAGATGCTGGAATCCAGGACGCTCCACCTGACCGGACCCAGAGCGTCCGAGATCCTCGTCGATGATCTCGACCTGCCGGAAGCCAATTTGGCGAGCGTGGTCCGCCAAGCTATACTGCCGGCGCTGGCTTTCCTGGTTGTGAATCACCTGTCCAGGCGATGACTGACGAATATAGACGATGGCGCGCCGCTTCAAATGGTCCGCCGATATTTTGGGGTTCATGCGTCCTCTCTCGAATCCGGCCCGGCCGGTTTGGTGGCCGCATTCAACAACAGGTCGGCCAGTGCGATCGCAAGCTCCCGTTGTTTGTCGTCAGGTAATATCATTGGTTTGCTGTCACAAAGCAGCAGGTTCATCTGTGTCGTCTCGGGTGTTTTTCTTGGTTGCATTCGTGCCCTCCCGTCGCATCTCTGTCAGTGAATGCGTTACCGCGTTGGGGGTTCGAATGCAAGCTGTCCAGCAATTTCCGAAGTTCGGCGAGTGCGCCCGCCGACGTCATCGGGGGGCCAACGGTAAAGTTGAGACTCTTCATAGGGTCGGCAATCCAAGACGGGAATCCGCCGATAGTGCCGTCGGGCAACTCGCAGAAAAGGTACTCACCTTTCGGGAGCTTCGCCCGCCGTTCAACGCGAAGGCTCTGGCCGTGCAGTGGGTGAAATGGGTAATGAATCTTGACGACTTCGGGACTATGGGCATTATGTTTCTGGCTCGGGCGGCACGGGCAAAAGTCATCTGGCCCAAGCTGTCGGGCATGCTGCCATCCAACAGGGCTATCGCGTCTGGTACCGGGAAACACACCTATTACTGGAAGACCTCGCTGAAGCTGTGGTGGAGAACCGGCGCCGGCAGTTCATGGAATCGATTACCACGGTTCCTCTGCTGATCATCGATGACTTCGGTATGCGCAAACTTCCACTTACCGCCGCCGAAGACTTGCTCGAGATCATCATGCGACGTTACGAACGTGCCAGTACCCTGTTGACGTCCAATCGTCCGGTCGAAGACTGGGGAAAGCTGTTAGGCGACATGGCTGCGGTCGCCGCCATCCTCGATCGCCTCCTCCATCATGGACACGTCTTGAAGTGTGGCCCGAAAAGCTGGCGAACCAAAACGGCCGCAACCGCGACTCAAAAAGAATAGGAAAAAACTTGCTGGAAGATTCTAAGTAAGGTACAACAATCTTGTCCTGGTTGCTGGTCTGCAACTGGCCGGTTTTCGGGTGATCACGACTGGCCGGTTTTGGGTGATCCCCGAGGCCGTGCCGTTAGCGTTATTTCACTGTTTTGAGCATCCCATGATTCGCCTTGGCGTGCGTTTGTCTTCCGGCGCGCACTCGAATACCGCATCGAACGCTCTCGACCAGATCCGCCCGAGACTCTGATTTCCGGCCACGGACAGATGCACTCCATCCGGTTGATATAGCTCAGGATGTAAGCGGTAGTAGCCATATGCGGTCTGATCACCCAGAAACACATGAGTGGGGTCCACCGCGGCCAGGTCACGTAAGGCATCCTGGTACTGCACGATCAATGCATTCGATGCGGCGGTGTCGTAGGTGCCATCTCCGATCTGAATATAGGG
>Ga0182041_10001459_pt1 | contig 11944 bp, 10 predicted proteins | sample flu12Cox44000178_FD_125967 | JGI IMG/M metagenome (GOLD analysis project Ga0182041, IMG submission 125967) | Lab enrichment of tropical soil microbial communities from Luquillo Experimental Forest, Puerto Rico - flux8day.12C.oxic.44.000.178 | ecosystem: Environmental > Terrestrial > Soil >...
CCGAAATCAAAAATCCAAAATCCAAAATTGACGAGCCCCGAAACCCGAATCCCGAGCCCCAAGTCCCGGACTCCGGCTCTGGACAATCGTCAATCGACAATCGGCAATCGGCACTCCTGGACCTGCAGTGGAAGGTGGAGCGTTTGCTCGGAGTGTTCCTCTGCAGCTGGACCTACCCCGCCTTCCAAGCGGCCAAGGAGTGCAATCGGCAGGTGGAGGAGGCCTTCCGCGGCTTGGAAGGCGCGCTGGAAGAGGTCCTGCAGCGGATAAACAGGCAAAACGGGAAACGAGTAATGGGTAAAAGGGGAAAAGGGCAAAAGAGGAAAGGGAGAAAGAGTGAAAGGTAAAAGTTAATAAGGGGAAAGGGAAATCGAGCGATTAACTGATTGGCTGATTAGAGCGGGGAAATGGGGAAATGGGCAAGAGCGAAAATGGTTTCCAGCTTCGAATTTCGAGTTTCTAGTTTCAATTTCCAGTTTCAAAAGTCAAATCCTTAACGGAGCGACCAATGCTCATGAGCGATGGAGTGATTGGGGCGGAGAAATGGGAAAATGGGGAGGAGGGAAATGGTTTCCAGTTTCGAAACCCGAATCCTTAATGGATCGCAAAACCGTTTCCCCGTTTCCCCTTTTCCCCAACTATGGCCATGCCAATGAAAGGAAGCACGCCATGAAGCTCAAGCCACCGAATCTGGCGGGCGAGATTGTAACGCAAGCCACACATTCTCTTAGCGAACATCACCTGCCCCGAATCCTGGAATGCCTCAAGATGCTCTCGGACGAGGACATTTGGTGGAGGCCCCACTCCACCTCAAACAGTGCGGGGAACCTGGCGCTTCATCTTTCCGGCAACGTCCGTCAATGGATCATCTCCGGCCTGGGCGGTGAGCCGGACCGACGCGAGCGCGATAAGGAGTTTGCGGAGCGCGGTCCCATGGCCCGGCGCGCGCTCGAGGCCCGGCTTCGCGGTACGGTAGTCGAAGCCGGCAAGGTGCTCGAAGAACTGGATACCCATAAACTCATTCACGTGTACTCCATCCAGGGTTTCCGCGTTACAGGGCTTGAGGCTGTAGCTCACGTCGTCGAACACTTCGCCTATCACACCGGTCAGATCATCTACATCACCAAACTGAGACTCGGTGAGGACCTCGGGTTCACGCGCCTTCCGGGGGCAAAAAAGAAGGGAGGAAAGCGGCATCGCCTTTCACAGGTCTAATAGAATCTGAGTCCGCGAAGCGGGCGACGTCCTCTCGCCCACGGCGCAAGCCGTGGGACCGGGGCGCCGAAATTTTTTCTTTCAGCCCCCTTTGGGGGGCGACTTCTGGCCCAAAGTCAAAGGAGTCTCCCGTGTCCCACACCTACACCAATTTGGAGAAATATTACGAACATAAGTACTAAGACGGACGGACCTGTGCCGCGAGCAGTACGAGGGTGCCGGGCGGTACCGTTACACCGTTGATATTTCGACCCTGGCGATCGAAGAAGAGCAGCCCCTTCAGTATCAAGGTGGACTGGGGCACGAGGCTGCTAAGGCCAGCTACGTTCACGAAGTTGGTCTGGCTATCGGTAAAAACCATAACGGGCGCACGCTGAAACATGGTCCCGCAGGGAACGAAGACGAAGGCCCCGGACTTGTCGTCGGAGCCAACCTGAAGCAGGGAGGTGAAACTCCCCTGGTAGGCTTGCGACTGCAAGTAAATGGAGTCGGCGGCGATGGTGGTGAGAACAGAAGAGCCTGAGCCGCTCGGGGGCGCGGTAAAGACTCCGTGCACCGCAACCTCCTGGCCCACCGTCAGAGACGTAGGACCAAACTGGAGGCCGCCCGGATGGCCGACGCGCCCAGCATCGCCGTACACTGTGAAAGGTGCAGGCGGTGTCGGAACTGGGGCGGGCACGGTGTTCACGGTAACCACCGAATCGAGCGGAACGTTCGGCGCACCGAACTGGACGTCGGGTTGCTCCTCGCGCACGAAGAGGGTGAACTGGGTGGCGTTGCCATTGGAGTCCGTGGTGACGGAAAGGATGGGCCCCAGGAACCCAGCCTTCTGTTGAGCCACGTCCTCCTGGTCTTCCAGCTCTGCCGCAGTGGCCACCCAATTGCCCTTCGAGTCGACATAGCCATCCGCATTTCCAAAGCTCCCGGTCAGCAGGGTGTTCAAGGGAAGCGTAGGACACGTGGGCTGTGGACCTGTCATGGGACCGCAAAGCTGGGTAGCGGCGATCAGGTTGATCGCCACTGCGGGACCCGAAGCCGGGGCCCCTGCGGCCGGAGCAAGCGATGGCGACAGGAGTTGCATGGTAAATCCCCCAGTAAAGGGCGTGCCGTTAGCGCTCAAACTGGTCGTGCTCGTGGTCACACTTTGCACGAAGCCCCGCGCACTGGTATCCCCGAAGCCCTGGTTAGGTGAGGCAGTGAGGGCCGCAAAGGCCAGGGTCGGGGTGATGGCTGCGGTCAACGTGCCCGTCGAGCTGACTTGGAACTGGATGGAACTTAGCATGTTGAACTCTATCCCCAGGCCGGCCACCTGTCCCTGAGTCACCATGAGAGGCGGATTAACGGCAAAGGTGGGCGCAGTGCCAGGTAACGTTGCAGGGACCGTACGAATCGGCGGGTTCTGGGTGGGATCGTAGATCACCAAGGTCGGAGTCGACATAACCAATTGGCCCTGGTTGTAGGCTTCCGCAATCATCGTGTTGGTTCCCAAGACGGTGTTCGCGTCCCTCCAACCGGCGAAGTTGAAGGTGGGTGTGCTGTTGACAGGGAGCCCATGTCCCATACCAGGTCCGGTCACAGGGGTCAAAACCACGTCCGTGATGAGTACGTGAAAGCTCAGAATGTCGCAAGAAGGCAAATCTCCAATGAATGTGAACACGGTTCCCGAGCCAGGCGTCGGACTTGAACTGGAACCACAGTTCAGGAACAGCACCGCGACCAGCGTCAACATCAAAAACACGCCCAGCAGACGCCTTACAGGCTGCTGCAAAAGGGGCCCGCCGCGGGGGGTCATGCTGAGCAGTCGCCGCAGCGACAAGCATCTGCTGTTACTCATTGAAGACAAACAAAAAGCAGATCCCTCTCCCGCCACGGCGGGATCGTGGTGACGTCGTTGGGCGTTATTCAGCAGGTTGCTAAACATTACGTACTCTTCTCCTCTGCGGCCGAGGCTACCCTCAACCGCCGCCGATCTGGCCTTATGTTCACGAACCCGCGCGAAGTGCGGCAGAATGTCGACTTAGAGCCTTCTCTTGAGATGGCGAAAAGAGCGGTGTGGGTTATCCGCGCTGCAACCAACAAGGCCCTAACAGGAAGTATACCCCGATTCTAGAGTTGGCATGATATACTCCCGGCATGCCAAGAATCGCCCACCACCCGCCGGGGGCGTTCTGCTGGATCGAGCTCGCGACCACGGATCAGAACGCCGCCAAGAGTTTCTATGGTTCCCTGTTTGGATGGTCCGTCAAAGACTTTCCCATGGACCCGGACAATTTCTATTCGATGTTCCAGCTCGAGGGTTCGGACGCCGCGGCGGCGTACACGCTGCGCGCCGAGCAGCGAGCTCAGGGCGTTCCGCCACACTGGATGCTCTACGTCGCAGTCCAGAGCGCCGATGACGCTGCCAGTCGTGCTGCCGAGCTCGGGGGTACCGTGCTAGCCCCGGCCTTTGACGTCTTCGATGTCGGACGCATGGCCGTGCTGCAAGACCCGACGGGCGCCACGTTCTCCGTCTGGCAGCCAAAGCAACATACCGGCATTGGAATTGCGGGCGTCGACGGGACGCTATGCTGGGCGGACCTCAGCACGCCTGACCAGGCGCGCGCCGGGGAGTTCTACTCCCGGCTATTGGGGTGGACCATAGGGAAGGAAGACGAGGGTGGTCACGGCTACTTCCACATAAAAAATGGCGAAGAGTTCATCGGCGGCATTCCTCCAGCCAAGCATCGCGACCCCAAATCCCCGCCCCACTGGCTGGCCTACTTTACGGTCTCCGACTGTGATGCCGCGGCCGCCAGGGCCAAAGAACTTGGCGCCAGGTTCTATGTGGCTCCGACAACCTTTGAGGACGTGGGTCGGTTCGCGGTCCTGGCGGACCCCCAAGGAGCCGTGTTTGCGATCTTCCAGGCCTCAAGGCGCGGCTAGTGCCGTCCATACCGACACCCTGACCGTCGCGTGGTCTAGCTTCGGTAGCTGTGCACCGCACAGCAGGGAAGGATTGCGCGCTGCACCTGCGGGAGCCGTCCCGGTGACTGATCTCCACACCGGCCCTGAAGTGAAGTTGGAGACTGACGTTACTGTGCCTGATCCTATCGTGACTGCGAACGCAGAGAAGCAAGACGTGTACGGTATCACGGACATCATGAAGATTCTGCCCCACCGGTATCCCTTTCTCCTGGTGGATCGCATCACGGAACTCGAACCCAAGCGCATCGTGGGCATCAAGAACGTCACGATTAACGAGCATTTCTTCCAGGGACACTTTCCCGGGGCGCCGGTAATGCCGGGGGTGCTGGTGATTGAGTCCATGGCTCAGGTCGCTGCCGTCCTCTTCTATCGTGACGAGACGCCGGGAGAAAAGCTGATTTACTTTGCCGGTATCGAAAACGCCAAGTTTCGCCGACCGGTAATCCCGGGCGATCAACTGCGCATCGAAATGGAAGTCCTGGGCCGGCGCCACAACTTCGGCAAAATGAGTGGCCGGGCCACCGTGGATGGAAAGCTGGTTGCCGAAGCCATCGTCACCTGCGTCATCGCCGACCATCCAGGCAAATGAAAGCTCACCCTACGGCAATTATCGATTCCCAGGCTCAGATCGCCTGTTCGGTTACGGTGGGCCCTTACTCTGTAATCGGGGCGGAGGTGGAGTTGGGTGAATACTGCGAGGTGATGTCACACGTGGTGCTGGGCGGTCCGACCAAAATGGGAAGGGGAAACCGCATCTTCCCCTATGCTTCGATCGGCCTGGACCCTCAGGACATGAAATACGGCGGTGAGCGGACTTGGCTGGAGGTTGGCGACGAGAACATCTTCCGGGAATTCGTCAGCGTGCATCGTGGCACGGCGGAGGGTGGAGGCGTGACAAGAATCGGCAGTCACAACCTCTTGATGGCTTACGTGCACATCGCCCATGACTGCCTGCTGGGTGACCACGTTATTATGGCGAATGGCGCTTCCCTGGCGGGCCACATCGAAATCGGCAGTCATGCAACGGTGGGCCCTTTCTGTGGTATCCACCAGTTCACGCGGATCGGTGCTTACAGCTTCCTTGGCGCCTACACCGTGGTCAACCGTGACGTTCTGCCTTATTCCAAGACTACGGCTCCGCGGCCGATGGAGGTTCTGGGCGCAAACCGACTGGGGCTCGAGCGGCGCGGTTTGAGCAAGGAGGAGGTGGCAGAATTGGACAAAGCCTTCCGCCTGCTCTGCCGCTCGAAGCTGAACACCTCGCAGGCTCTTGAAGAGATCGAAGCACAAGGGCTCCGCTCCAAGCATGTGCAGGCTCTGGTCGAATTCATCAGGTCTTCGGAGCGAGGTGTGGCGAAGTAGTCGAAAAAGGAAACTGGAAAGTTTGGTTTGGCAGGTCAGCTCCGTCGTGCGTCGACTTCCGTGACCGCCAACCTTGCGGAGGGGTTCGGGCGTTTTGGCTATCAGGAGAATGCCCAGCTTTGCAGACAAGCTCGTGGCTCACTGTACGAAGTCAGAGACCATCTGACAACATGCGTAGACGAAGGATACCTAGAGGTGGCCGAAGGGAAGAGACTCGACAGACTGGCGCAGACTGTTGCTCGGCTGCTGAATGGATATCCGCGCGCGACGCTTGCAATGAAGAGGGCTTCGGATCGTTGAATTGCCGATGGGCCTCAGTGGCGGGTTTCCGTTTCCGGTTTCCAGTTTCCAATTTCCAGTTTCCAATTTCCAGCTTCTAGTTTCCCTTTGTGGATGTTCATGTCGTCAGGTAGCCAATCAGGACTGGCGGTGATCGCGGGAAATGGGCGCTTTCCGTTTCTGGTTCTTGAAGCCGCACGCGACCAGGGCCTCGATCCGCTAGTGGTGGCCATCAAAGAAGAAGCTGCTCCGGAACTCCAGCGCGAGGCCCGGTCGATTCACTGGCTGAGTCTGGGAGAGATTGCCCAGTTGCTGGACCTGCTGACCGCCAACGGTATCCACAAAGTCTTACTGGCCGGGCAGGTGAAGCACGTTCAGCTTTTCAGTTCCATCCAGCCAGACGGCCTTATGACCCGCGTCCTCACCGGCATGCACCGCAAGAACACAGACGCGCTCATCGGTGCTTTTGTCCGCATGCTGGAAGGGCGAGGGATCGAAGTTGTAGATTCCACTCTGTTCCTGAGGCCGCTGTTGCCTGAGGCGGGCACGCTTACCCAGCGGACGCCCGACGAGGGTGAGTGGGCAGACATCCATTACGGGCGGGAGATTGCGAAGAAGATCGCCGGGCTTGATATTGGTCAAACCATTGCGGTAGCCGATCGCGCCTGCGTGGCGGTAGAGGCCATGGAAGGGACCGATTCCACCATTGAACGCGCCGCCGCGCTCAGTAACGGCCGACGGCTGGTGATCGTCAAAGTGAGTAAGCCTCACCAAGATATGCGGTTCGATGTGCCGGTGGTGGGGCTTAGGACCGTCCAGGTGATGCGCCGTGCGAGCGCCAGCGTCCTGGCGCTGGATGCGGGAAAGACGTTGCTCTTTGAGCGCCATCGCATGCTGGAAGAGGCCAACCAAGCGGGCATCGCGGTGGTGGGAATAAAAGACTGATCAGGCCAATGAGTCATTGGGCCATCGAGACATTAGTCATAGGGCCATCTAGTCATCGGGGCATCGGGCCATTGAGTCATCGAGCCAGTTGAATCATTGGTAGAATGGCTCAGTGAATCGCCGACGGCCCGGATGGTGCAATGACTCGACGGACCGATGAACAAATGAATCAATCTCGAGTGCCGGTTGCGGTCATCGGGGTAGGCGAGCACGGACAAAGCCATGGCCGTCATCTCAAGGAAGTGGAAGGGGCGGAGCTGGTGGGCCTCTATGACGCTCGAGCCGAGCGCTGCCGGCAGGTGGCTACGGAACTGGGAGTACGGGCGTTCCGTGGCCTCCAGGAAGCGCTTGATTCTGTTCGGGCTGTTAGCGTGGTGATCCCCACGACGGACCATGCTGCCGTGGCGCTGGAGGCGTTTGATCGTGGTGTGGACGTCTTGTTGGAAAAGCCTATCACCCGCACCGTGGAAGAGGCGGACGACCTTATCCAACGTGCCCAGGCGCAGGGACGCATCCTGCAGGTGGGACACGTCGAGCGCTTCAACCCCGGGGTGGTGGCCGCCAAAGCTGTGACCCGCAACCCGCTCTTTTTTGAGATTCACCGCCTGGGCGTGTTCAGCGCGCGCAGTCTGGACGTCGACGTGGTCTTCGACTTGATGATTCATGATCTCGACCTCATCCTCTGGATGGTGGATGCTCCGGTAAGCGATGTTCGTGCCGTGGGACTGCCCGTGCTTTCTGACAAGGTGGACATCGCGAATGCCCGGGTGGAGTTTGAAAACGGCACCGTTGCCAACCTCACGGCCAGCCGGGCGAGCACAGAAAAGGTGCGCAAGTTTCGCTATTTTCAACCCCACGAATACATCTCGATTGATTTCTCGCGGCGAGATGCGCTGATGATCAACGTGGATAGGAGCGACTCCAACCCGCAGATGGGTTTTCGCAAGCTTGAGACCAAGCCCGCCGAACCGCTGCGAGCGGAGTTGGAGGCGTTTGTGGACTGCGTGCGAACGCGGCGCGCCCCGCTGGTTGGAGGGCGCGAGGGTCGTGAGGCGCTAGCCTTGGCCGAAAGGGTGATGACTTGCATCGAACAACATGCGGCCCAGGTCGGGCCTCAGGCGACCGGTACACCCTTGGGTCGAGCGGTGGGACACAGCGGAGAGCTGTGATTATTTTAGATTTTGGACTTTCGATTTTTGGTTGGCTATCGGGTCTTAGAGTCGGGTAGCGCAGAGTTTCCAAAGGCGGAAAACTCTGCGTTACCCCATTTGCGGCCATAGGCTGGGCTATGTTTCTAGGAAAAAAGACCAAGGTATGGTCGACGCCGAACCCCTGGTATAAGCGAAGGGCACACTCTGGTGACCAGCTTTGGCTCGATTGGGCGCCACAACCCCGGCAAACCCCCGGGCGACCCATCCCGGAACCTCAGCTAGATCTTTTAGTGGAGCTGGAACCCGAAGCGGCTCGCTGGCGCAGGATGTCGTTGTTCTTGACTGCGATCCTCCTCCAAGTGACCCTGGGATATTTTTTGATTGTTGTGGCCCCGGACCTCTATCGGCGCGCGGAGATGATGGGTATTGTCACGGAGACCAAGCCCAAGGAGGAGTACACGCTCCTCATCCCTCCTGACCTTCTGAAAAGGCTCAACCAACCACCTCCGGAGACGAACAACCTCTCCGACAAGAACCGTCGCGCCCAAGGCAAATCGCCCGTGATCGATCCCAAGGGGCTGCGCATGCCTTACTCGAGGGGCAACACGCCCCTGCCTGAATTAAAGGGCGGCAATAAGCCCCAGCCACCTGCCCCACCACCATCGCCGCCACCGTCTCCCGCGCCGGGCGCGTCAGCTTCTGCATCACCGTCGCCTCCCGCGCCCAAGAAAGAAGACAACCAGCAAGCGCGATTGCACTTGGACGAGGTAAAACCTCCGGGCGGGAGCTCCGGTCCACGCCTGGATCTTGGCACCCCGGGCGACGCCATCCAGCAGTCACTGCAAGCGGCAATACGCGGTCGGGGGCCGGGTGAGGCTTCCGGGTATGGGGATTCGCCCAGCCAGCTCCACAACCTGAATCCCAATTTCTCCACCGAAGGGCCCATTATTCTGTCCGATACTAAGGGCGTAGACTTCGGTCCGTATCTTGCGCGAGTGGTTTATGCGGTGCGGCGCAACTGGTATGCGGTGATTCCCGAAGCGGCGCGGCTGGGGCAGAAGGGCCGCGTGGCTATCGTCTTTGAAATCCTCAAGGACGGCTCAGTACCGCAACTTCGCCTCGTCGGCTCCTCCGGGCTCGAGCCGCTCGATCGCGCTGCGCTTTCCGGCATTCGCGCCTCCATTCCCTTCCCACCCCTACCCCAGGAGTTCACCGGCGAGCACCTTGTTCTGCAGTTTAATTTTCTTTACAACATCGGTTACGGGCCTTAGTTGCGCGCCGTAGGGGGTGAGTCGCTGTGGCGACTGGTCACCCAGGGCAGGCACAAGTGGGGACCCCTATACCTGATGTACCCCGAACCTACCGCCTGCCGTGCCCTCCGGAATGCCCAGACGATGACGAGCCGCCCGAGCCACTTGGGGCACTGCCTCGATAGCTGCCGCCAGAGCTACCCGGTGCGCGCGCGGTGACGATGGGTTTGCGGATATCGAGTTGCGGCCTTTGGTAGGTGCCTGGTGACTGACCGTAGGAGCGCTGAAACTGTCCAGCCGCGGCGGGACTCTCGAAGCGCGAAGGAGAGCGGTTCCAGCCAGGATTCACCGGCTCGGACCTGAAGCCGAAGCTCTCAGAGTTTCGCTCGGAAGGCGCGGGCCGTGTCTGAGGGGCGAACTTCTGCCAGCCGGCCTGCCCCTGGACGCCAGAGTGAGAAGGCGTTGGGGAAGCCTGAGTTCGATCACCTGACGCGGAGGACCTCTCGCCGAACCGACGCCAGCCAGGCTGAGCCTCCGACGTACCGCCGTGACCGATAACCGACCCGGACTGGGCAGAGGGCGAGCCTTGAGGCCTCTGTGGCGCCGGCTTACTGCGTGCTTGGGAAGCACCGTCGGCCGCGGCTGCCTGACTGCCGGAGCGCCCAAAGCCCGTCTGCGGGAGGCGGTTTAGGCTTTCGTTATCGTAAAGCGGAGATCGCGAAAAGCCTTGCGGCCGGGTGCCTTGGCCCGCGGGCTTATTGCCAAAGCTGGACGATCGATTGCTGGTCTCGGCTTTGCCGGCGCGGGTCGAGTTGGTGCTGGCTTCCGGAGTGACTGTCCCGCCTTGTGTGAAACTCCCCGAGTGCTGGGCCTGCGCGGTTGTGGCCGGAGAGCCGGTTCCGGCGGTGCGACCCTCGGTAGCTGGCGCGGCCCCCCTCTGCTGAATCATCTGCCGGACCTGCGCCGCCTGCTCTGTGAAGGGCCTCGGTCCAGCCGGAGGCGTAGTCTTGGTGAAGAAATGTTGATTGGCGTTGCTGTGTGCCGGCAAGGCAGCCGAGTTGACGGGCCGCTTCACCGGACTCAAGCTCTCGCGTGTAGGGACGACGGGGAGCCTGCCGGCCACGAACTGCCCTTGCTTCAGCATCTCCGGCGTCACCGCCTGACGGCTAGCCGCGATTGATCCCCGGCCGAATTGCACGGCAGGCACCGTCGTGAGCGCTTGCCGGACACGAGTGTTGTTTGCCACGGAGTTAAGGTTCGACATCAGGGGCTGCCTGGCGCTAGCGAGCGGAGGCACGGTACCGATGTTCCGAATGTTCGTGATGTTGGTGATGTTGGTTACGTTGACTAGGTTGTAGGTATTACCGTGCCGTCCGTACCAGGGGCAGAAGGGATCGTGGGGACCGATCGGCAGCCAACCAATGGAGGCGCCGAACCCAAAACCCGCTCCGAAACCGAGTCCAAAGCCGAAACCCCAGGAACCACCGCCAAATCCAAAACCAAAGAAGGAAACATAGGCTGGCGCCCACAGCGGACGATAGGCAGGATATACGGGCCCGGGCCACCACACCCAGGAGTTACCCCAACAGAACCAGCGGCCGTAGTGATACGGCGCCCAGCCCCAGGGTTCGTACGAGACCCAGGTCCAACCCCAATAAGGCTCCCACATCCAGTTCCCGGCGGAGTAGGGCACCCAGCCCGGACCCGCGTACGGTGCCCACACGTAGTCGTAACCCGGGACGTATTCCCAGTGGCCGTACCGGTCCAAGTCGCCCGTGCCGGCGTAGTAGCGGTTAGTATGTTGCCAGCTCTCCGCATTCTCGACAACGTGGTCGCGGTCCTTGTTCCAGTTGTCCCAGTCATCCTTTCCCGGGGCGCTCACCACCTGGTACTGAGGATTGTCGGTACCCTCAATAGTGATGAGCTCGCCCTTTTTTACTTGTGTGCTGCCTTGGGGAGTGGAGACTTCTGCCTCACCCTCGCGCACCGTGATGCGCGTCTGAGAATTGGAATCCACCTCAATGCGATAGCGACCTGGGCCGAGAGGACGCACCGCGACGCTAGGTGTATCGATTTCGGCTTCTGCTTCGCTGCCCTTGAAGACGTCGAAATTCACCCGGCCTTGCGCCACCTGAACCTGAATTCGATTACCTTTCAGGTCGGCGATCTTGGCTACAGTGTTCTCGTCGAGACGCAAGACGTTGGCGTAGTCGAGCTGAATTTCCGTTCGAGAACGTGCAGCGGTCGAAACCTGGTCGCCGGGAACGATGGGGGTATTCACGGTAGTCGCCACCCGGTCGCCGGAATCCCCGCGCTGTGTAGAAACTTCACCGTTAACCACGCTGACGCGGCCCACACCGGGCTGTGTCTCCTCAGCACTTGCGAGCTGGCTGGTAAATAAGAGAGCGAAAGCTAAGAGTGCCAGAATTGCGAAGTATCGGTTTTTCATGGCCCACCTCATCCTAGAGCGTTAGGAACGCTCCCAGTCCTCCAAGCTGCTTGTGGGCATTCTGGTTGCCATTTCCAGCGAGGCTTGTAACCATCTATCTTACGTCTCTTGAGCGAATTGGCGTTAGCGTGCACTGGGCGCGCCGGACCTGCAGCGGTCCGTCCGGCTGCTATCCACCGAAGCTGGCTGAATTCGGCCACCCGCGCGACGGTTGTTGCAGCGCGAAAAACGCGCGCCCGACCATCGTACCACGGCCGACACGACTTCAACTCCGTGCAGCACTAGTTGGCTTATTTTCGCGCGCCGGAGTGCCTCTGTACCCTCTGCGG
>Ga0182041_10001469_pt1 | contig 11908 bp, 9 predicted proteins | sample flu12Cox44000178_FD_125967 | JGI IMG/M metagenome (GOLD analysis project Ga0182041, IMG submission 125967) | Lab enrichment of tropical soil microbial communities from Luquillo Experimental Forest, Puerto Rico - flux8day.12C.oxic.44.000.178 | ecosystem: Environmental > Terrestrial > Soil >...
CGTCGCCCGGCACGTGCGGCCGCTCGCAACCGAACCAATCACACGATCCCGCAGGTCCTGCGAATAGGGTCTTGCCATCTGATGCTGGCCCCCAGCCCCAGCCAGCATCTTGAATCACAAAACTCTAAATATGGGAATCCTCTTTTTGATTCAGCCTGTTAGAATCTTGCTCTAGGATCTCCTGCCAGCTCTTCGCGAAAGTGCCAGGAACTTCCTCAGCAGTTTTCCGGCATCTGCCGTCATCACCTGAGCAATTTGCGGGTTAACGATATCCACGTCCCCCGGCGTCAGCCGCCGCGCTCTCTTTAAAATTTAAACTGGAACTCACCGCGGAGCGGGCGGAACACCCCGCTTATTCGCCGGCAGGCTCATCGGCCTTCACAAAGGTCAGTTAGTGAGGGAAGTTTGTAACGATTATCTCGCAGACTGTAAATGATACGTCAAATTTTGCTCAAATTGTGTTTTGGACGTCGCGGGGACGCCCATATCGACGACGCACTGACATCGTCTGATGATGCTCAACTACACCATAAACAAATTTTTAAGAACATGTTGATTTCAGTTAAATCAACCAAGAATCATTTGTAACGGAGAAAGTAATGAATGGACTTGTGTCCTGTTTTTCTGAGCTTAGGGATCCGCGATCGAGCCGCCCGAAGCGCCACGATTTATACGAGATCCTGATGATAGCGCTGTGCGCAATCTTGTCGGGTGGTCAGAACGCGGTGGATATGGCTATCTTTGCCCAGGCCAAGCAAGATTTCCTCGCGCGTTTTCTGCAGTTGACGAACGGGATTCCGAGCCACGACACCTTCAGCCGGTTCTTTAGCCGGCTCGATCCCGACCAACTTCGTGCGTGTTTCCTGAAATTCGTGGCGCGCTTTGGCGAGACCAGCAGCGGGGTCATTGCGATTCGATGGAAAGACCCTTCATCGATCGTCCGACCCGCGTCGTGCCAGGTCGTTCGCCCTGCACATGATTAGCGCCTGGTGTTGCGAGAAGCGCCTGGTCCTCGCCCAGATCGCGATCCACGCCAAGTCACACGAGAGCGCGGGGGTGCTCAAGCTCTTGGATTTCCTGTCGCTGACCGGCCGGATCGTGACCGCCGATGCGCTCAACTGTCGGCGCGAAATCGCCCAACAAATCGTCGCGAGGGGTGGCGAGTACGCACTGGCCCTCAAGCGCAACCATCGCAGCCTGCATGCCGAGGTCAGCCAATTGCTGAGCCAGCCGAGGTATGAGGGTGCCGAGGTGTACTCGACCGTAGACAGTAGCCACGGCCGCATCGAGAAGCGCACCAGCTTGGTGTGCACCGAAGTCGAAGAGCTGCAGAAGCGTCACCGCTGGCCGGGGTTGACTGCGGTCGGCAAGGTGATCCGATCGCGCGGCACCACTACTAGGGCGACGACCGAGACCGCTTATTACCTCCTCAGCAGGGCTCTTTCTCCCGAAGGCCTGGGCAAGGTCGTTCGCTTGCATTGGGGCGTCGAAAACCGCCTGCACTGGGTTCTCAATACCGTCATGAACGAGGACCAGGGGCGAAACCGCGACGACAATACTGCTTATAACCTCGCTATTCTCCGCCACATGGCCCTGAATCTGATGCAAAAGGATCGCTCTTGCGTGTCTCTGCGGAGTAAATTCAACCTTTCCGGGTGGAGAGACGAATTCCTCGCCAAACTCCTCGTACCCGTATGAAACGGACTCAGTAAAAATCCCAAATATCGTAAATTTTGATACAATTTGTTACCGGATATCGACAAGATGCTTGACCGCGCCGCCCGTTCGCCGCATTTGGAAGCGGTGCGGTTGCTAATTACGATCGCGGACCTCACCCAGATCGCACGATTGGTTTCGGCAACCGCAAGACCTCGAGCCGAGGGATTCGATTGCCTTTTGTTGCTGCGCGATCGCTGCCGTCAGGCGAGCCGAATGGCGCCGATTTAGACCTTCTCGAAGTCACCGTTGCGCGGTTCAAAGCGACCCATCCTTATTTGTTATTTCATAAGTCGGCGATTTCCTCTATCCGCAAACGCGCCAACCGCAATCCGAAGCTGCTGGCGCGCCTGGAAACATCTTTATCGGAGGAAGCGTCGCGCGCGGACGGAGAGGAGTTGCGCGCCGGCATCAAGCGGCGATCTCGCCGTCTGATACACATGTCTTTCCTCGCTTCGATCAGCGGCGGCGCCAAACGCGCCGAGGCCCTAGCTGGGGCGAGGACCGCGTTGTCAAGGTTCATCGCGGAAACTAGCTGGAAGCCACGGCCGGTAATCAAATCATTCCTTGATTGTGCTGAAATCGCTGTTTCAGTTTCTCTGGCCTATGATTGGTTATACGACGACTTCTCAGACGACGAACGAAGGATGATCGAAGGTGCGCTGTTACGGCATGTGCTCGAGCCTGCCCTAGCCGCGTACGATGATCGGTTTTCGGTTTGGCCAAAACGACGCGATAATTGCACCCTTGTCTCGAATTCCGCTATTCTCGTATCGTCGCTTGTCGCCCTCGCAAGATATCCCGAGCTTGCGGCACAGCTGATTGCAAAGAGCCTCGCTTCGGCATCGAGGGTGTTCGATCGGCTTGCCCCCGACGGAGCTTGGCCAGAAGGGCTCAGCTACTGGTCCTTGACCATGCGTTATGCCGCTCTGATGGTTGCTGCGCTCGAAAGCACGTTTGGCCAAAGCTTTGGCTTCGCGTCTCGGCCGGGATTCGCCCAGACCGGCGACTTTGCACTGCACGCGGCCGGACCGTCCGGCGCCGCGTTTAATTTTGGGGACTCGGAGCCCCGATTCGATATTTCATCGCTCGCTTGGTTTGCCCATCGGTACAAGCGACCCATCGATGCCCGGCTCCTCGATGGATATGACGGCTGGTATCTCCCATTTACCGTGATCTGGGCGGGTCGCATGCGGGGCGAGCGGCTGACCGGTGAGCCCCCTACCGGGAAAGTCTTTCGCAGCGCCGATCTCGCCTGTTTTCGGAATAGCTGGTCGACGAAACCCAGGGTGCGGCCCGTCTACGTCGCCATCAAGGGCGGGAATTTTTTCAGCGCGGAGGGCAGAACATCCGGCCGCTCGGAAGACGTCATCTTGCATGCGCAAGCGGACGCGGGCAGCTTTATAGTTGATGGCGCGAAACAGCGATGGATAATCGACCTCGGTTCAGACGATTATGACTTGCCCGGTTATTTCGATCACGGCGTCGACTGCCAATCCGGGCCACGGTGGCGGTATTACCGTACGCAGACCGCGGGACACAACACTCTGGTGATTGGCGGGCGCAATCAGGTGCCCAACGCGTACGCGCCGATCATCGGCTATTGTGTCGACGGTGACTGCAAATGGGTCGTCTTCGATTTGTCCGCCGCGTATGGAAAACCAGCAGGTTCGATACGCCGCGGAGCGGCATTGATCGGGCGGCAGGTGGTGATCCAAGACGAAATCGGCCCGGAAGTTTCCGGCACGGTTGTATGGACCGCGCATACCAGCGCCGAACCGACTTCAGTGGCCGGCCCGGTAGCACGCTTCCGATCGCGTGAAGACCGTTTTGTCGCACGCATCCTGGAACCCGCAGCTACGAGCTTCGAAATCACTTCCCCACCGGAGCCGAAATCCTTTCCAATTGCGGATATTCGACACCTGCACGGCCGCTCGTGTCTGCCCGGTGAGGGGGCTTGGATGTCCGAATTGCCTCGTCGCACCGACCACGATGGCAAGCGTGCCGGCGGGGCCCTTATCAGGCGTCTGCAAATCGTCTGGCCGAAGGGCACGCGACGCGTGTGTGTCGCGCTGCTGCCGGATTGCGATGACGGGGAAATGCCGCTGCCAGTTACACCGTTGAGCGAATGGCTCGCCAAGCGCCCCGTGCGGCTCGCGCGATACCCCCGGCTCGAATACCGAGCCAACCCAGTCCGCGCCACCCAGCCCGAGCGGGCGTGGGCGCGCCGCGATCTAGTTGCCCTGCCGTAAGGCGCACCGCCGAGTATCTCTGATGACGACCCCTGCCCCTTTCGGCTGGAGCCCGCAGACAGCCATCGCTACCCGATTTCCGCAAATCGCCGAGTTACGCGGCGCAATACAAGACGAGATCCGAGAGATCGCGGGAAAGCTCGATCGAGCGGAGTCCGGCGGGGGCGACATGTCGTGCTCGCGCCAAATCCTCCAGGAGCTTCGCTGGCGACTGGAATACACCGCCCATACCACTGCTGCTTATGAAACCCTCGACCGGCTTCGGGCGACGACAGCGCTACCCTTCCCAGGCACCACCCACCTGCCGGACGCGGACGGCAGTTATGAACCCTCTACCCGCACGTGGTTTTTGAGGCTCGATGCGTCGGTCGACCACATGCTCGCCCCAGATTTTGATGATCGAGGCAGGTCACCTCGTTTCCTCGACCGTATAAACGACCCCGCACGGCTGCAGATCTATCTCGAAAGCTTGCTAGTCTCGCGCCCGACCGAAGACGGCATCGATCGTCGCAAGGAGCTCAACTTCGCAACCGCCAATCTCGTTCGCCTAATCTTGTGGCGGCGACCGCCGAATTACCGATGGCATTCAGGGCTCGAAGCCGTCATCCGCCGCTTTATTGCGGAGTGGCAGGACCCGATCACCGGGTTCTTTGGCGCGAGCTATCAAATCGGAAGGCGCCGGCTGCGGACCGTCGATCTGAGCCTCACTTTCCATATGGCGCGCTATCTCGAAGGGAAAATCGGGTACTGGCCCCAACTCATAGACACGTTGATCGGCATTCGCGACGACCGCTATCCCAATGGCTGGCTCGATGAGGTAGGTTTGACGAGCCACAACAATTACGATGTTGCGATTTTGTTCCAGCTCGGTTGGCCGCACATGCGCGCTGACCAGCGCTGCCGCGCAACACAAGAACTCGCTCGGCTTCTCGATTGGTGCATGACGACGGCAATCGCGCCGGACGGCGCGATTCGCGCGCGGGCGGTCGGCGAATCACTGCCCGAGAGCTACTACTTCACGATCGCATTCCTCGATACCGTCGGCTATTTCGACCGCGCGAAGCGGTTTTGGATCGAGCGCGAGTTCTTGGATGCGCCGACGGTCCTCGTCCGACTGGAGCGCCAACTTTTAAGCTTGCCGGCACGCGATCCAATGGTTCGAATGGCGCGCGAACGGCTGTCACATCCAGCCGCCGTCGATCAACTCGGATGAGAGAATGCGGCTTACGCCAGAGCAACAAGATGAAGTCGCCACCCAACGGAGCGAAACCTGCCCAACGCTCCGCGCCACCGTGCCGGCGCTGGAGAAGATCCTTTGCGAGCCGCTGCCGGTGCTCGATCACGGTTTTGTCCGCGTTATCGATTATATGGGTGACGACGCAGCTATCGTTCAGGCGGCGCGAGTCTCCTACGGCCGCGGGACTCGCCGGATCAGCGAAGATCAAGGATTGATCAATTACCTGATGCGTCACCGCCACACGACGCCGTTTGAAATGTGCGAGATCAAATACCATGTAAAGCTGCCGATTTTTGTTGCGCGACAATGGATCCGTCATCGCACGGCGAACGTCAACGAGTACTCGGCGCGGTATTCGATCCTCGACAAGGAATTTTATATCCCGGCGCCCGAGCACTTAGCGGTGCAGGCGACGACAAACCGGCAAGGGCGGGGTGCGGCGATTGACGGTGAGGCGGCGCAGCGTGCGCTCGACTTGCTACGCCGGGATGCCGAGGCCGCCTATGCCGGGTACGCTGAGCTCATCAATGAGGACGCGTCGGGGGCGCCGATCGACCCTAGACGGCCCGGCCTTGCCCGTGAACTCGCCCGCATCAACCTGTCGCTAGGCTTCTACACGCAATGGTATTGGAAGATCGATCTGCACAATTTGCTGCACTTCCTGTCGTTGCGCGCCGATCCGCACGCGCAATACGAGATCCGCGCCTATGCGGAGGTGATCCTCGACACCCTGAAGCGCTGGGTCCCGATGGCTCATGCGGCCTTTCTCGAATACCGGATGAATGCAGCATTGATTTCGGCGACCGGGCTCGCGGTGATCCGCCGGCTGCTGGCCGGCGAGCAAGTTGACCAGCCAGCGAGCGGTCTCTCGCCCCGGGAGTGGCGCGAGCTAATGGCGGCGCTTGGGAGGCCGTAGCCGGCTCCACAAAAGCACGCGGAGACGCGCCGCTCACGACCAAAGCCGTTTGCCTTGCGCGCGGTGCCGTGGTTGCTTCATTCGACCTCGCTGCGGTTTCGTCGTAAAGTCGCGGCTGCGATGCACCCAGCGAGCACAATTGCAGGATGAGGTCGGCCTACGGGGTCCTCCTGAGCCTCGTACGAGGGCTGGGAACGCGGCGTAGACCTACGAGACTTGCCGACGGGATCGATCGGAGGGAGGCGAATTCCGCTAACCCCGTCGAAACCGCTGCGTCCAAAGACCGCGGTAATCAGCGTCAGCGTCGCGGTCTCTTCGGGGCGGTGTTCGGCGCTGCTGTTGGCCGTGCGGACTTGGTCGAGCGCCGGCCGCGGCGGGGGCTCACTTGGCCTTTGCGCCTGCTTCTAGCTGCGTCTCTCGCCGTCCCGCTTCTGCTGCTGGGCGCGGCCGCCTTGCAAAATCTGCGGTTAGTCGAGATGCAGACTGAACAGCGGGTAGCCGATGAGACCGGCCAGCTACACGAGCACGCCGTCCGCGCACTCGAAACCTACGCACTGATCCTTGCCTGGATCGATGATCGCATCCGTGGCCTTGACTGGGATCGGATCGAGCACGATCCCGGGTTGCACAGCTTTCTTCTGGATATCGAGACATTGCCGCAGATCAACGCGGTTTCGATCATTGATGCATCAGGCCACATCGAAGCGAGCGGCCATCCATTACCGACGCCAGCCCCCGACGTCTCCGATCTCGATGCCTTTGTCGCGCAGAGAGAGCACGAGGCCGGCATCTATGTCGGGCACGATCACATAGATCCGCGCACCCACATCCGTGGTTTCGACATCAGCCGCCGCCGAACGACCGCCGATCGCAACTTCGACGGGGTCATCGACGTCGCGGCCAGACTGGATTATTTCAGCGACTTCTTCAGCACGGTGTCGCGCGAGAAGGATGTTTCCGCCTCGTTGTTGCTGAGCGACGGCTCGGTGCTGGTGAGATACCCGCCGCCATCCTCGTCCGGGCGGATTTTCGCGCCGGACACTCCGGTCATGCAGGCGATCGCGGTTGCGCCTGACCACGGCTCGTTTCGGGGCAGAGGCGCAACGGACGGGATCCGGCGTGTTTTCGCGTATGAGCGGATCGGGGGGTATCCGCTCTATGTCGTATTCGGCATTCCGGTGCGGGACATTCTTGGTGCATGGCGGGCCAATCTGGTCGACTATTTGTGGTTTGCGGTTCCCGCTTCGCTTGGCCTGTTCTGCATGACGCTGTTCGCAGTGCGTCAGCTGCAACAGCAAAAGGTGGCGAGCTGGCGATGGCGACGGACCGCGCAGCGCCTAAAGCGTGAGATGGACCGGCGGACACGGGCGGAGACCGAGCTGTACCAATCGCAAAGGATGGAGGCATTGGGTCAGCTGACTGGCGGGGTGGCACACGATTTCAATAACTTGTTGACCGTGCTGCAGGGCTGTCTCGAGATGCTGAGCGGCCGCCAGGGTGAGGAAAGGCTGCAGGCCCGAGTCGATACGGCGCTGGGGACGCTCGAGCGGGGCAAGAAGCTGACGGGGCAGCTTCTCGCTTTTGCCAGGCGGCAGCCGTTAAAGGTCGCGCGGGTCGACATCAATGGCCTGCTCCGCCGGATGACCGAACTGCTGGCTCAAACCGTCGGCAGCAACATCAGAGCGGTATACGACCTTGCTCCGGATTTGTGGCTGGTCGACACCGATGCCACTCAGCTGGAGCTCGCCGTGATCAACCTCGTAATCAATGCACGCGATGCGATGCCGGAAGGCGGTGTGCTGCACTTGCGGACCTGCAATACGACCCTGTCCCCGCAGGCTTTCGATCGGGGGCTTGTAATGGGAGGGGATTTCGTGGGACTGGAGATCTCGGACACCGGAACCGGCATGCCGCCCGAGGTGCTCGCGCGGGCGTTCGAGCCGTTCTTCACGAGCAAGGAGCCCGGCAAGGGCACTGGTCTCGGCCTCAGCATGGTGTACGGGTTCGCCCGCCAATCCGGCGGCTCAGCGTCGATCCGCAGCGAGGTCGGCCGCGGCACGGTAGTGACGTTGCTGCTACCGCGCGCTGCACAGGGCGAGACCTGGAACGACGGCTCGGCAGACTTGCCCCCGGTGGTTGTCGCGTGAAACTCTGACGTTCTCGTCAGGGCAACCCGACAGATATCGGAGGGAACCGAGATGCGCATCGTGATCGTCGGCCAGCAGGCCTTCGGCAAGGCTGTGCTGGATGCCTTTACCGCTCGCGGAGACCAGGTGGCGGGGGTTTTTGCACCACCGGAAAAAACGGGTGCAAGGCCGGACCCGCTCGTCGCCGCCGCATCGGAGCGCGGGGTAACGGTCCATCGCCACGCAAGATATTCGAGCGACGAAGCCAAGCAGGCGCTCGCCGACCTCGGCGCGGATTTAGGAGTGATGGCCTATGTCACGCTGTTCGCGCCACCCGAGTTCTGTGCTGTCCCAAAGCACGGGATGATCCAGTTTCACCCCTCATTGTTACCGCTGCATCGCGGTCCCTCATCAATCCCATGGGCGATCATCCGTGGCCGAACCGAGACCGGATTGTCGATCTTCCGTCCGACCCCAGGGCTCGACGAGGGTCCGGTGATCCTGCAAAAGCGTGTGCCGATCAGCCCCGACGACACCGCCGGATCGCTTTATTTCGACAAGATCTTCCCACTCGGCGTCGAAGCGCTAGTGCAGGCCGCCGATCTCGTCGTCTCCGGACGGGCCACTGAAACAACGCAGGACGAAAGCCGCGCCACCTACGAAGGCTGGGTGCGCGAGGCCGAATCCCACATCAACTGGGCGAACCATGTCGATTTCGTCTACGATCTCATACGCGGCTGCAATCCGGCCCCCGGCGCCTGGACGATGCTCAGCGAGCGCAAGCTCTACCTGTTCGACGCTCGCAAGATCATCGCGCCGAGTTTCGGCTCCGTGCGCGGACGCAAGATCGGCGAAGTGGTCTCGGTCGGCGAGTCGGGCTTGCGAATTCTCGCCCAAGGCGGCTTCGTCGAAGTTTCCCGGGTGCGCCTCGACGACGGACCCAAGATCAAATCGACCGACGCAGGCATCGCGGAAGGGACTGTCCTTGGCGGGTAGTCCCTATCCATTCCCCCCTCCGCGCGCAGGAGGGAATGGGTGAGACCAGATCCGCCTCAATTCATGATAAACGGAAAAGTAGCGGCGCGCGGCGGCTTCCCAGCTGAAGTCGGCGGTCATCGCACATCGCATCATGCGCCGCCACATCTCAGGCTCGTGGAACAGCGTGGCGGCGCGCGCGATCGTCGACATCAGAGCTTCGGGGGTGTCCTGATCGAATGCGAAGCCAGTAGCCCGGCCTTCCGACAGGCTGATCGATGTCGCATCGAGGACAGTGTCGGCGAGCCCGCCGACCCGGCGGACGAGCGGCAAAGTGCCGTAGCGCAGGGCATATAACTGGGTCAGACCGCAAGGTTCGAAGCGCGACGGCACCAGAATGATATCGGAGCCGGCGATGATGAGATGGGACAACGTTTCGTCATAGCCGATCTCGACCGCCGCCCGCCCCTTCTGCACCTGGGCCGCGATGGCAAAGCCCCGCTCCAGATCGGTGTCACCGGCACCAAGGATCGCGAGTTGATTGTCGGCGGCGACCACTTCGGGCAAACACGCGAGGAGGAGATCGAGACCCTTCTGCGGCGTTAGCCGGCTAACCACCCCGAAAAGCGGCGCATCCTCTCGCTCGTCGAGCCCGAGCCGGTGTTGCAGCGCGGCTTTCGCCGCGCGTTTCCCGGCCGCTGCATCCTCGATGCCGTAGGCCTGTGGCAAGATGGCGTCATGCCGGGGATCCCAGACTTGCGGGTCAACGCCATTCAAGATGCCGGTCAGGGTGTCGGCGCGGCTGCGCAACAACCCGTCCAAGCCACCGCCGAAAGCTGGTGTCTGGATCTCGCGCGCATACGTCGGACTGACGGTGGTCAGGCCGTCCGAGTAGAACAGCGCGGCTTTCACAAACGAAACGTTGCCGTTGAACTCGACCCCATCGATCGAAAAAAACTCGGGCGGCAAGGCGAGTTCAGAAAAGGCGCCGGGCGGAAAAAGGCCCTGATAGGCGAGGTTATGGATCGTGAAGACCGTCGGGACGTGGCCAGCCGGCGCCGGAGATGCCGTCAGATACGCCGGGGCGAGCCCGGCGTGCCAATCGTGGGCATGCAGGACGTCCGGGTTCCAATGCGGATCGCCGCCGCGCGCCAGTTCTGCGGCGACCCAGCCGAAGAGGCCGAAGCGGCGATGATTGTCGAGCCAATCGCGCCCATCCGGCCCTGAGTATGGGTTGCCGGTCCGGTCGTACAGCGCCGGCTGATCTACGAGATATGCGAGGCGCTCGGTGCCGGGGAGCCGGGCGAGACCGATCCGCACCCGTTCCGAGGCAAACGGCGTGCGTAGCCGCGCAGCGTCGGTAATGGCGGGAAACGCATCGAGAAAGCCCGCGAAGCCGGGTAGCAAGAGGCGGACATCGACCCCGAGTGCAGCCAACGCCGGCGGCAGCGCCGCCGAAACATCTCCGAGTCCCCCCGACCTGACCCAGGGATAGAGCTCCGCCGCGACATAGAGGACGCGCATCGGCTCGCGAAGCGTTGCTTGCGCGAGCCCGACCGCGGTTCAGTTCTTGGACCTGTCCACCAGTCGGTTCTCGGCGATCCAAGGCATCATCGCGCGCAGCTTCTCGCCGATCTTTTCGATTTCGTGCTCGGCGGCGCGGCGGCGCAACGCCTTGAAGCTCGGTTGGCCGGCGGCGTTTTCGAGCACCCATTCGCGCGCGAAATTGCCGGATTGGATGTCCGCCAGAATCTTTTTCATCTCGGTGCGGACGTTCGCATCGATGACGCGCGGGCCGCGCGTATAGTCGCCATATTCCGCGGTGTTGGAGACGGAATAGCGCATATTGGCGATGCCGCCCTCATAGACCAGGTCGACGATCAGCTTCATCTCGTGGCAACATTCGAAATAAGCCATTTCCGGCGCGTAGCCCGCTTCGACCAGCGTCTCGAAGGCCGCGAGAATGAGCGAGGTGATCCCGCCGCACAGTACCGTTTGCTCGCCGAACAGATCGGTCTCGCACTCCTCCCTGAACGTCGTCTCGATGACCCCGGCCCGGCCGCCGCCGATTGCCGACGCGTAGGAGAGCGCAATCTCGAGGGCATTGCCGGACTGGTTTTGTTCGACGGCGACGAGGCACGGGACGCCGCCGCCACGCGAATACTCCGAACGAACCGTGTGGCCCGGCCCCTTCGGCGCGATCATGAACACGTCCATGTCCGGGCGTGGCTCGATCAGCCGGAAATGGATGTTGAACCCATGAGCAAAAGCGAGCGCGGTACCTTCCCGCATATTCGGGCGCAGATCGCTTGTATAGAGCGCGGCCTGGAGTTCGTCGGGGGTTAACACCATGACGATGTCGGCCCATTTCGCGGCCTCGGCAGCGCCCATCACATGCAAGCCCGCATCCTCGGCCTTTTTGATCGAGGCCGAGCCCGGCCGCAGCGCCACGACAACCTCCTTCACCCCGCTGTCGCGCAGATTGTTGGCATGCGCGTGACCTTGGCTGCCATAGCCGACGATCGCGACCTTCTTTGACTTGACGAGATTCACATCCGCGTCCCGGTCGTAATACACCCGCATGTCCGTATCCTCCTGTGAGAGAGCGGTCGCGATCTAAATACCCGCCGGGCCGCGCGAGATTGCCACCGCTCCAGTGCGCGACACTTCGACGAGCCCGAGCGGC